>Ga0265297_10009203_pt1 | contig 12843 bp, 8 predicted proteins | sample Munlanlwell13791_FD_192502 | JGI IMG/M metagenome (GOLD analysis project Ga0265297, IMG submission 192502) | Leachate microbial communities from a municipal landfill in Southern Ontario, Canada - Leachate well 137-91 | ecosystem: Engineered > Solid waste > Landfill > Unclassified | place...
AGTAATAAAGAGTATTGTTACTTATACCGCAGCAATAGATGATGCAAGAGCTAATTTACTTAGATGGGAAGCTACATCTGGGCAAGTTACCGGTGCAATGCGTACTAATGTAGAATCTATATTAATTCAAATAAGAAAATCTTTAATAGAATTACCTCTTACATTAGATGAAGCATCAAAATCTATACAAGCATTTATTAGTGCTGGTCTTCCTAGTAGTGTAGTTAGCACTATGGTACCTTTTATTCTCCAATTAAAAAATGCATTTAAAGAAATAGATTTTGAACAATTTACACTTTCTATTGTGGGTGCTTTTAATGTGTTCAAAGATCAGATAGGTCAAGGAATGTCTGATACTATAAAATTTAAAATAATTTTTGAACAGTTATTAAGAGCACAAGCACAAGGTGTTATTAAACCTGAGCAATTTACTACTGTATTGCAGTATATGTCTAATATAGGCAATCTTGCAGGTGTATCTTTTGAACAATTACTTGCAATATCTGTAGCAATTACAGATACAGGTATTAAAGCTAATAGTGCAGGTCGTATGTTCAGAGGTATGATTGTTGCTCTGTCTTCTGATAAAGCTATAAATGGTTTAAAAAAATTAGGTGTTGAAATAAATAAAAATCAAACTCTTGCAGATCAATTTGGGAAAATATCTACAAGAATGGTTGAGATTTTAGGAAAAACAGGTAGGGTTGATGTAGGAAAATTAGGTGCTTTAGAAAAAATACTTTCAAGAGAACAAATAAATGCTTTTATTGCTTTTGTTCGTAGCTATGAAAAAGTAGGTGCCTTAACTAAAGATATAAAAAATGCCTCAGGGGGTCTTCAAGCTGCTTCTGATGTTATGAAAATGTCCATGGGGGGGCAATGGATTGTTCTTCAAACTGTTTTAAAAGAAGTAGGAAAAGGATTTTTTGATTTAGATAGTCCTATGAAAACATTTTTAGGTGGATTAGTAGATATAGCAAGAGGAGCTTTATTTGCTACTGATACCACTGGTTTATTTAGTGATAAAATGTATTTATTAGGTGATGCAGGAAAAGCTGCATATACTATATTTAAAATATTGTATGATACATTTACTATGATTGTACTTCCTCTTCAATTAATAGTTAAAGGAATAGGAGAAATATTATCATTAGTTTCTCCTTTAGTAGGAGGACTACATAATCTTCATTCATTAATTGCAGGATATTTAGTTGCTGTTTTTATACAATGGACAGGAGTTATTAAACTTGTTATTGGTGCATGGACAGCATTGTGGGAAGCACTGACTGTAAAATACAGTTGGGCTATACTTAAAACTACTTTAACAGGACTAATAGGTAAGTTTGATTATTTAAGATTAGCTATAATAGCTGCTACTGTAGCATATATACAATGGAAAGATTCTCAAGAAGATAAAAAAGAAGAAACATTTGGTGACAAAGCTGCTGCTGATGCTAAAATGAAGGCAAATTCAAATGATAAAGAAAAAAATGAAGCAGAAGTAACTAAATTGTTAAAAGAACAAAAAGAGCTTAGGGAACAAATGCTCTTATTAGACACGAAAGAAAGTAAAATAGTAAAAAAAGATAATAAAGGGGATTGGATTGAAAGTGATGAATTAGTTAGTACAGCTATTGTTGATAGAAATAGAAAAAAAATTGAAAATGCTTTAACTATAAACGCCAGAAAATTAGCTGCATTTAGAGCAGTTTTAACTAAACAAAGTGCTCCTATAGGAGCAGCCGGGAGTAATGAAACTCTTCCTGAAGAAGTAGGTAAACAATTTGGTAGTGATCAATTTTCTGCTGTAAAAAGTGAATATGCTTCTATGTATGAAGCCATGGAAAAGAAAAGAAAATCTGCTGTAACAGAAGAAGAAAATTCTTATAAAGAAGGGGAAAGAACACTTGAGGATCATTATGATAAATTAGTAGAAATATCCGAAGAATATTTTTTACAAGAAATGTATTCTTTAAGAAAAGAAAGAAATTTATTAGAAGAAAAGAAAAAATTAATAGATATAGATATTTCACGTAAATCTTCTAAAGACAGAAAAGGTGCTCAAGAAGCTGCTGATGCAAGTTATAAAGCATCATTAGAAGGTTTAGATAAAAGAGAAACAGATATTACAGAAAGAAAAGAAGTAGCTATTGATACAGCAAAGAAGGATAGAACTGTTGCTTTAAATAAACTTGAAACAGCAAGTGCTGAATCAAGAAAGAAAATAGAGGAAGAATCATTTTCTGTCATAACTGAAAAGAAGAGGGAAGAAATTGCTTTATTACAAAATTATAATAAAGATTATTATGATCAAGGTAGAATTTCTGCTAAAGAATATTATGATAACCTAGCTAAATTTATTGAAGCTAATGCTGATTTACAGAAATCAACTTTAAATAATGCATTAAATGATGAAATGATAGCATATGCTGAATTTAAAGGTACTGATGAAGAAAAACGTCTTCGTTATATTAAATTAGAAGAACTTATTGCTAAAACAAATGATGAAATAACTAAATTAGATAATAAAACAACAAATGAGTTAAAAAATAATAATAGAGAACGTCTACTTAATATTGAATCATTGTATCAGGATAAAGGAGAAGGATTATTAGGGTTTGCTGCTGTTACAGATGTTACTTTAAAGAAACTTGTAAAGAACTTTACTAATACAGCACAACAAATTGCTGATATATGGGACACTACAGCTAAATCTATGTCACAAGCTTTTACTGATTATTTTACTGACATAATTGAAGGTAATTTAAAGTCCTTATCTGATTATGTTAATGGATTTTTGAAATCTGTAGCTGCTTCTATGGCTCAAGCATTAGGGAATCAAGTTTCAGGAAACATAATGAGTGCTATTAATATGGGAATAAGCACTTATGCAGGGTATTCTCCTGAGCCCGGTAAAGTACATACTGGAGGAAAAATACTTGCTTATCATGGTGGAGGGGAAGTTGTAGCTAAATTACTTACGGGTGAAAGAGTTATGTCAAGAGAACAAAGTTCTATGTTTGAAAATATGTATTCAAAAACAATGAATTCTACTCCTGAAGTTAGTGTTAATATTACTAATCAGTCCAGTAAACCTGTAACATTAACACAAAGTGCTCCTCCTAAAATAGAATTTGGGAAAATCATAACTTCGTTTATATTAACAGATTTACAAACAAATGGTCCTATATCAAAAACAGTTAAAGGAATGAGATAAAATGGCATTTCCTACATTATCAACATTACCCTCGTTTCCTCTTAAACAAAGTAGAGAAGATTATACTATTAAATCTTCTATGGAAGCAGGTGTAATAAAAACAAGAGCAAGATACACAAGATCAAGAAAAACTTTTCAATTACAGTACCAAAATCTTACTGCTGCTGATATAGTATTATTGGATGCACATCTTGATGAAGTATTGGGGATTACTACCAGTTTTAGCTGGACAAATCCTGCTACAAATGTTACATATACTGTACGTTATGGGAATTTACCTGAATATGAATTAACAGGACATAATGGAGTAACATATCAGTATAATACAAGTTTTAGTTTGGTAGAAGTATGAAATCATTATCAGCAAATTTAATAAAAGAAAAGAATCTTATAAGCGGTACACATCCATGGTTAATTCTACTTGATGTAGAAATAGATGAAAGTGAAACTATTTACATTGTAAGAAATGTAGATGATATTACTTTTGATGGACAATTATATACTGCTTTTCCTTTTGAAATAGATCCAATAAAATTCATGAATACAGGAGAGATTTCTACAGTACAAATAAGAGTATGTAATATTACTCGCACTATTCAAGGATATTTAGAAGAAAATGATGGGTTAATAGGCAATTCAGTTACTTTAAGAGTTGTAAATGAGGGATTTCTTGCTGAAAATTATGCTGAATTAACTATGACATTTCAGATACTTTCTTGTACAGCAGACGCTTCATGGGTGTCTTTTTCTTGTGGTATGCCTAATCCTATGAATAGAAGATTTCCTCTTTATAGATACATAGGAAGTTATTGTAATTGGCAATTTAAATCAGCAGAATGTGCTTATACAGGAGCAATTACAACTTGCAAAAGAACATTAGTAGATTGTCAAGCAAAGAGTAACTCAAGTAGATTTGGAGGAAATCCTGGTCTAGGATTCGGGGGAGTAAGAATTGCATAATTTTTCAGACTTAATAGGCATTCCTTATATAAAAAATGGTAAGGATATAAATGGATTTGATTGTTTTGGTCTTGTACAAGAAATTTATCGTAGATTAGGATTTGTAATTCCTAATCTTGATTATAATGATCCTGATGATGTTCAATTTATTGATACTCTTGCTAATAATGAAAAAGATAAATTAACTAAACAAATAAGTAAACCTGAACCTTATTGTTTTGTATTACTTATGACTGTAGGAACATACGTTACACATATTGGAGTAGTATTAGAAGATTGCAAATCATTTATACATACTACAAAGAAAAAGAATGTTTGTGTTGAAAAATTAGATAATGTGCTTTGGAAGCAAAAGATAAAGGAGTTTCGTAAGTGGAAGAACTTCAATTAATAACAAGAAAAAATTGTTTTAATGCAAAAGACAAAGAAATTTCTTATATTCCTTATGAAAATATTTCTTTGTCTGAAATAAGAGACAAATATCTTTCTAAAGATATTGCTTTTCATCATTCTGTTAATGGAAAAGTAATGTCTGAAACTTATGTTCCTAATCCAGATGATTGTATAGTATTTACTCCTATTATAGAAGGTGGGGGTAATGTAATGCGTTCCTTAGCTATGATAATTATAGTAGCAATTGCTACCTATTATGCTGGACCTGCTGGAGCGGCAATAGGGGAAAGTATGGCAGGAGCTGGTGCTTCTGCTGCATTAGGAGGCAGTATTGCCCCTGCAGCAATGATGACAGCAGAATTGATAGGTTATAATATTGGATTTGCTATTGCTTCTGTAGCTACAATGACAATTGGGGGAATGTTAGTAAATTCTATGTTTCCTATGGCAACTCCGGATGCATCTAGTGGTGCTTTGTCTACTTCACAAACATTTTCTTGGAATCCTGTAACTACACAATCTCAGGGTATTGTTAAACCTAGAATATATGGAGAAATTCAAACTTATGGTAATATAATAGCAACTTATGTTGATTCAATAGTCATGTTAGCTGCTGATGTAACTGCATTAGAACAATACCATATGGTACTTACAGAAGATAGTGCAGATTCAAAAGAAGTTAAAAATTATCTTAATGTTCTTGTTAGTTTAGGTCTAGGTCCTTTATCTGATATATCTGATATTTATTTAAATGATCAACCTAAAACATTATACAACGATGTGATTGTAGAGGTTCGTAAGGGTCTTTTAGATCAAACTGTTATTACCAATTTTAATGATACTAAAGTAGAGTATGATATTAATAGATTAGTTAAGTGTGATTCACCTATTGTTTATAGAACTGAAGGAAATTCTTTTGATGAAATAGAAGTAAATGTATCATTTCCTAGAGGATGTTATTCTATTAATCAATATGGAAGTTATGCTTCTCACACAATACAATACAAAATTGAATTAAGAAATGTAACTAACCCCAGTGAAATTATATTGCTTACTGGTTATGCAACTAATTATGCAGAAGATACGACTAATGTTGCTCGTTGGGTAAAATTAAAAAATATAAGTAATAGTGGGGGTTATCAAAATAATCCAGTAGTAGAATTAGGTAGTATAGTAAGAACTGATCATAATGAAGGGGAATCAATATGGGAATGGGTTGCTATTCCTGGTTATGATTATAATGGAGTACTCCAACCTGGATATTACCAAGAATATTTTTGGACTTGGGCAAATCCCGGTTCAAATTATACTTATTCAGGTGCTCCTACTACTCAAGATGCTTCTTATTTTGAGTATATAGGTCCTAATTCTAATGCAATTAGTTTTACTCATAAAAGTAAGATTATTACAAAAGGGAAATATGACGTAATTGTAACTAAAGTAAACGCTGATATTAATACACCTACTACTGCTGATACGGTAGTGTTTGCAAGTATTAAAGAAGTTTACAATGATGACTTTGAGTATCCTAGAGAAGCATTAGTAGGAATAAAAGCCTTGGCATCTAATCAATTATCAGGAAGTCTTAGTTTCTCTTGTCTTGTTAAAGGATTGTATGTAAGAGTCTATAACGGAAGTACTTGGGCAGTTGAAAATGCTTATACAACAAATACTCATTACAACAATCCTGCTTGGGTTTGTTATGATGTACTTACTCAACCTGTGTTTGATAATAATTTTAATATTCTTCGTTATGATGGAATTGATCCTGCTTTTATTGATACAAATTCTTTTTATACTTGGGCACAATTTTGTGATGAATTAGTGAGTGATGGAAATGGAGGAACAGAAAAAAGATTTACATTTAATGGATCATTTGATACTGAAATGTCTATATGGGATGCAGCAGTAAAAATATGTTTAATGAGCAGAGCTTCTATTTTCCCCAATGGAAATCAATTTAAAATTGTTGTAGATAAAGCAGAAACAGCCGGACAATTATTTTCTACTGCTAATATATCTGTTGATTCTTTTGAAGAAGTATTTCTTCCTATGGAAGAAAGAGCAGGAGAAATAGAAGTTTCTTTTATTAATAAAGATAAAAACTATGATAAAGATATTATTACTATTGTTAATACTGATATTGATAGACCTTCTAATAAAGTATCTTTGCAATTATTAGGAACTACCAGTTGGTCACAAGCATGGAGATCAGGTCAATTTTTCCTTTTAAGTAATCAGTATTTAAAAAGGAAAATTAAATTTGATGCTGATGTAGATGCTATAGCTTGTGAAATGGGGGATGTTATTAATTTTCAACATGATGTGCCTTCTTGGGGATTAGCAGGAGGATTAATTGTTTCTGCTACAACAAGCAGTATTACTTTAGATCAAGAAGTTACTATTGAAGCAGGGAAGACATATTCTATTCTTGTACGTAGAAGTGATAGTGATACTGTTATTACTAAAGTTATAAGTAATACTCCAGGAGAATATTCTGTTCTAAATGTTACTACTAATTTTACTGATGTTCCTGAAGTTGATGATATATATGCATTTGGAGAAAGTACAATTGCTGTTAAACCTTTAAGAGTTTTGACTATAGAACAAAGTAGTGATTCTCAGGTAGTTTTAAATTGTATTGAGTATGATAGTAATATATACACAGTAGATACTGGAACACCTGTAGTACCTACTACAAATTATTCTTATTTTCCTAAAGTTTCCCCTGTTACTACTTTAACTTCAACAGAAGAAATTTATTATGATGAAACAGGTAATGTTAAAAGAGATATTATAGTTCATTTCAATATTCCAGGTAATCCTTATTATAAATGTGCTAATATATACTATAGAAAGAATTCTGTTAATGGTCAAATTATATGTGCAGGAACTACAATTACAACTACTTTTAGATTACAAAATGTTTCTCCTAATACAACATATATAATTTATGTAGAAAGTATATCTTATCCTGATATTGCTCTTGATTCTTTTGATTGGCCTACTTCTACTATTATTACTTCTACTAATTTACCTACTGTGCAAACATTAGAAGATATAAAAGGATTAGAAATATTTGGTCAAGGCAATAATTATGCATTTACGGGAAAAAATTGTAAAATAGCGTGGAAAGCTCCTTCTTCTGTAGTAGTAGCATCGGCAGATACAGAAATAGCCGGAGCAGGTTCTACTACTACAGCATCATGGGTAAAAGATTATAAAGTAGTCATTTATAATATAGACGGAACTGTTAGAAGAATTGAGTATGTTACAGACATTTCTTATAATTATACTTATGCTGTGAATTTAGAAGATGGAAATGCTACAGCAGTATCTACATTTATTGTAGGAGTTGTAGTAAGAGATTTCTATGGTAATGCTTCTGCAAAAGAAGCAAAGATAACAGTAGTTAATTCTACTCCTATTCTTATAACAGGGATAACAGCAGAATCAGTATTTAATGGAGCATTATTTTCTTGGGATAAAAATACAGAAGAAGATTTTCAATGTTATTATGTGAGAACTAAAGTAGGTACAGGTAGTTATAGTGATTGGGTAAAAGTAACAGATAATAAATATAATAGATATTTAACTAATGCAGAAGTAACATTGTATACAAATCATTGCACAATATATTGTGATGTTAAATCTATGGATTTATTTGAGCAACTTTCAAGTTTAGTTACTTCTTCTGTTATAGTTACAGATGTTAATGTATTTCAATTAGGAATAACTGTTGATGGGGAAGGTTCTTACACAGGAATTCAAAGTAGTTTATATGATGGAAACGAATCTTCAGGTGGGGTGGTCATTGTTTAGGGGGAATGAATGTCTTGGGAACATGTAGAATATAGTTATCCTGTATCTCATTTATTTAGTAAAGAATTGCTTTGGGTAAATAAAGCTTGTTCGTTGTACTTTGCTTTTAAATTAAATTATGAAGATAATTGGACTTATTATTCAGGCAATGTTTCACATGCACTTGATACAGGATTAAAATTAACTAGTTATGCTACTGAAGCAGAAGCACAAACTAATTATTTAACAGGTACACCTGATGCAACAGGAAAGATACTTGCTATTCTTCCTGCTAATATAGAAGCTAAATATGCAAGAGTTTATATTCAATCAGGATATAATGTAACATTATATGAATGGCATCCTTCAGTATATTTTACAGCTAATGAAATTATAGCAGGAACAATTGAACTTTCTGATGTATTAGCAGAATCACCTAGTATCAAAGTTACTGTTAGTAGTGCAGAACGTCTTTTATTAGGAGAATTATCTACAGGTATTTTTGGTTTACGGGGAAAAGATTCAAATGGAAATATTACATTTGAAATGCGTACAGATCAAGATTCTCCTTTTATTAGTGGATATGCAGATCACAAAGCTATTGAATTAGAATTAATGAAAATGAATTTTCAAGCTATTTCTTGGGCACAATTTGCTATTTATGATGCTTTTGATGATGAAACAAAAAGATCATCTCCTGAACCTGCTATATTTAAATGTTTAGTAAGCAAAAGTCAACTTATAGTAGGTGGGACAGAAGCAGACAGAGCGTATGGATTTACAAGTAAGACTTATGCTGATATAACTACTGTAGAAACAGGAACATCAACATCAGTAGGAGAAAATTTTTTAACTGATACAGGTAAAAGTTGGTTTACAAATCAATGTGTTAATTTAACTTTAGTAGATAGTGCAAGCAGTATATTTACAGTTACAGCAAATACACCCAATTCATTGACTGTAGCAGGAACACCTACAGCAGGTGAATATAGTTTAAAAGATGATAATCCTGCTTATTTTGTTCCTTATTGTTCTTATTTAGATTCTACGAATGGAGGTTATGGTTATGTAAAAATGGAAGTTAGTTTTGATAATGGAGGACATTATCAAACAGTATATGATTCTGCTGTAGGAACAGATTATTTAGAAGGTACTTTAGAAATTACATTTCCAGGAAAGGATTATATAGCTAGGTTTACATTAACAAATGATTCATCAGGTAGAGGTTCTGTTGTTTATAAATTTCTCGTAGGAACAGACCCTTCTCCATGGCGATTTTGAAAACTTAATAATTTCAATAGGGTACATTATGAAAGAATTGGTTAATAAGAATAGTAAGAAAAAATTGATTCATAGAACCAAAGAGTATCAAGAAAAAATAAATGAAACACGAAAGAAAAAATTTGAATCTGGAGAAATTAAGGTTTGATGGATGGGAGAAACATAAAGAGTTATATAATAAAAATATGAGTTAAGAGGTACATCAAATGCTACCAATGTTACCAATACATAATGATTTGAAGTTTGTAAAACATCTAAAAAATAATAAATTCTATGCTCTTGGTGATTGTCAAATACCAATAGATACAACAAAGAAAATTGAGTATGTTTTTTGCGATGATGATAATATAGAAGGATATACGTCATGTTCAGTATGTTTTAGACAAAGTAAGCATTTTGTGTTATTAAGAATAAATCGGGATGTTTTTTATTATTATGGTAAGTATTATTGTAAAAAACATTTATTATTGACATGGGTAAAAATATTTTTTAGAAATTTATTAGCTAAATAAAACATTTAATAGAAAGGATACACAATGTTATACGATGTTGCTTTCGGTACATTTACTCATAGAGTAGATAATTTACCTACTTTACTTAATTCAGTAAAGAAATTTCACCCTGATGTTCCGTTTATTGTACAAATTGCTGATAGACCTATTGTTGAGAATTTTGAATTGCTTAGACAAAGTTTTGCTGCTACTAAAAAAAGATTTTGGGTATTTCTTGATGATGATATAGAATTTATTGAACCTGTATTAAATGCTTGTTTAATTTCTATGATGAAGAATAGATGGGCTATGATAGGAACTTATTCTACATATGACCCTAACTATGAAATTAAAAAGGATCTCATTGAACGAGAAACAGGATGGATGCCGGGATATTTTCAGATGATTGATAGTGAGTTAATTGGCAATGTTAAGCCGGATTTCAATCTTCCTGATAAGAATACCGCAATTGACACCAGCTATTCAGTCACTATTAAAAGTTTAGGTTACAAAATAGGAATTGCTCCTGTTGTTGTACTACATCAATACAAGACAAATAATTTTGCTAAACAAGAAGTTATACAAGTAACAAATGATTACCTTATGAAAAAATGGGGTAAATATTATTTTGATTGTTGTAACAGATTTGAAGGAATCGTAGGAAATATTCCTGTTGATCCTATGATAGCTAATAGAGATTATTTAATTGAAAAACAAAAGAAAGATTTCTCTTTAAAAGAGAAAGATAAAATAAAACTTAATTTAGGTTGTGGAAAAACAAAATATAAAGGATATAAAAATCTTGATCTCTATGGTACTCCTGATATTGTTAGTGACATGAGAGAATTGCCTTTTGAAGATAATACTGTTGATAATATAAATGCACAGCATATATTAGAACATATACCTTATAGACAATTTGAATCTACTTTAAAAGAATGGTATCGTGTACTTAAAGTAGGAGGAATTCTTGATATAGGAATACCCGATATTGAATTGTGCTGCAAGAAGTTTTTAGAATCATCAGAAGATGATAAATGGAAATGGGGAATATGTACATTATATGGTGTACAAACTGATCCTATTGAATTTGCTAAAGGAAATTATGAGAATTCTCCTATTGATTTAGGTCAAATACATCAAGGGGGGTTGTCATTAGCAAAGTTGAAAGAGATACTTATTAAAGTAGGATTTGAAATAGTAGAAAGTTTTAATTATGATGGTAATAATACTCCTAGTGCATATTGTTGTGCAAGAAAGGCTGAATAATGAGAAAACAAATTGCTTGTTGTATGATTGTTAAAAATGAAGAAGAGATATTAGAAAAATGTTTAAAAACTGTTCAAGGACTTGTTGATAAATATATTATTATTGATACAGGTTCTACAGATAAAACAAAAACAATAATTGAAAAATATGGTACTGCTTATGATATTCCTTTTGTTAATTTTGTAGATACAAAAAATGAAGCATTGAAAATGGTAAAAGAATTCGGTGGTATTGATTATGTTCTTTGGATGGATGCTGATGAGATATTATATCAGGGATTAGATAAATTAAGAGAATATGCAGAAAATGATGTAAAAGCAGTTAGTTGTTTAATAACAGAAGGTTCTGAAGATTACAATGATGTTGCTACACAATATCATAGAATACGAATGTTTAAAAATGATGATACTTATAAATTTGTAGGGCCGGGTGTTCATGAATGTTTAGTAGGTGAAGGAGAAGTTATTTCTGATGACTCTATTTTAGTAAGACATGAACATCTTAAAAAGGATAAAGCAATTACAGCAAGAGAAAGATTCTTGCAGTATATAAATCTACTCAATATTGCATTTGAACAAAATCCTGAGGATCATAGAGCTTGGTTTTATTTAGGAAGAACTTATATGGATTTAAATGAACCTATGCAAGCAGTATCAGCATTTGAACAATACTTATCATTACCTGATAATCATTATAGAGATGAAAGATGGCAAGCTTGCTATGATATTGCTAAAGCATGGAAGAGTACCGGAGATTATGAACAAGCTATTTCTGCATGTAATAGAGCATTAGAAATAGATGGAAGAAGAGCAGAAACTAATTGTTTATTAGGAGATATTTTCTTTAGCTTACAAAATTATGATAAAGCAATTGAGCAGTATTTAATAGCATCATCACTACCTATTCCTACTGATGTAGTTTTATTTTTGCATAAAAAAACTTATAATGAATACCCCAAAGATCAATTATTTCTTTGCTATTATAAAACAAATCAGTTTGATAAAGCAGAAGAAATAATAAAGGAAATTGCAGGTACAGATACTCGTTTACTTAATAATCTTTGGTGGAATAGAAAGAAAACTAAACAAATTATTTTCTTAACATTAGGAGTAACTCCTGAACCTATTTGGGGGGGAATTTTAGATACACAAGGAGTACATGGAGTAGAAACTACCTATATTGAAATTGCTAAAGAATTTGCAGAAATGGGGAATTCTGTTTTCTTATTTTGCACAACAGATAGAGAGCATGTGTACGACGGTGTGTACTATGTACCTTATCAAAATCTTTCTAATTATATGTGTTTTGAACCTGACTTAATTATTACAAGTAGATGGTTTGATGCTTTGTATTTAGATAGTAAATCTAAGAAAATAATTTGGTTGCAAGATGCTCATTTTGCTGATCCTAATCATCCTGATGCTTTTGATA
>Ga0265297_10009204_pt1 | contig 12841 bp, 12 predicted proteins | sample Munlanlwell13791_FD_192502 | JGI IMG/M metagenome (GOLD analysis project Ga0265297, IMG submission 192502) | Leachate microbial communities from a municipal landfill in Southern Ontario, Canada - Leachate well 137-91 | ecosystem: Engineered > Solid waste > Landfill > Unclassified | place...
TCCTCGGCGTCATTTCCGGACACGATCGGGCAATCTACTTCCAGATCGGTGATGGCGCGATCGTGGCTGGCACCGGACCCGACTACCAGACGATCTTCTGGCCCGAACAGGGCGAGTACGCGAACACGACCTTTTTTATCACGGACGAACAGTTCCTTGACCGCTTGCATGTCCACCACGACATATCCCCCGATGAAGTCGCGGTCTTCACGGATGGATTGCAGAACCTCGTGCTCTCGTTCGCAAAGAGGACCGCTCATGCCGGTTTCTTTGTCCCGCTCTTTGGTGCGCTGCGAAAGGACCCGGAGAACGGCTTTTCGGATTTTTCCGCACAGCTGGCAGGATTTCTCTCCAGACACGACATCAGCGCGAGAAGCGACGATGACAAGACCCTCATCCTTGCTCTTCGCATAGACGGGTGAACCATGACCTCTGTCCTCCTCACCCCGCTCTTCGATAGTTCCGGAACCCGGATCAGCCTCGGGAAGAAGATCGGGAGCGGCGGCGAAGGGGACGTATACGAGATCCTCCCCCCGCACACAAACGTCGTCGCTAAGATCTACCATAAACCGCTGTCTACAGAGAAGCAGGAGAAACTGCTCCTGATGGTGCGGGGGTGCAACGAAGAGCTCAAAGGCATCTCGGCGTGGCCCACGGACGTGCTCTACGCCCGGCATGGCGGGCAGATCGTGGGATTCGTCATGCCGAAGATCGCCGATTACGAACCGGTGCACACGGTATACGGACCGACGCAGAGAAAAGAGGTCTTCCCCCATGCAGACTGGCGGTTTCTCGTCCGGACGGCAAAGAACCTCGCTGCCGCGTTCTTTGTGATCCACAAGTTCGGGTACGTGATCGGGGACGTGAACGAGGGCAATATCCTCGTGAACGACCTGGCATGTGTCCGGCTGATCGACTGCGACTCGTTCCAGGTCCGGGCAAACGACAGGCTCTACTACTGCGAGGTTGGCGTCGCCCAGTTCACCCCGCCCGAGATCCAGCACTCGAAGGATTTCCATATGGAGCGGACGGCAAACCACGACAATTTCGGGCTTGCGATCCTGATCTTCCAGCTCCTCTTCTTCGGCAGGCATCCCTACTCGGGCGTCTACACGGGCACCGAGGACATGCCCATCGACAAAGCGATCGCTGAATTCCGGTTTGCGTACGGGAAGAATGCCCCGTCGAAATCGATCGCCCCGCCACCGAACTCCGTCGGGTTATCGGTCGTTCCGTTCCAGCTTGCCGGGCTTTTTGAGTCTGCATTCGCGGAAGCCGGTACCCGTCCCACAGGAAGACCCGTTGCCGGGGACTGGTGGGATGCACTTGAGTTTCTTGAAAAGCGGATGCGGCGGTGCAGCGCGGACTCCGTGCACACCTACTACTCAGGACTCTCGGCGTGCCCGTGGTGCAAGCTCGAAGAGAGCTCCGGGATACTCCTGTTTTTGAGCGCTGACCGGATCACGAAGATCGATATCAGGCGCGAGTGGCAGAAAGTGGAGGCGATCCCGCCGCCGGGGCAGATCCCGCCCATCAGCTCCTCGCACTTCCTATCCCGCCCGGTGCCCCTTTCCCCTGCGATAGAACGATCGCTTGACCTTCGCAGGTTCCGCCAGATCGCCGGCCTCGCGGTTCTTGCAGGCTACGCGGTGATGGTGCTCGGGGAGATGGTCACCGATTCACTCTCGGTGCTGCCCGTTGCGATTCTCGTTGCGGCACTGCTCCTCTACCCGGGCGCAGCAGACATGGAGAAGAGACGGAGAAAGGCAAATCTCGACAACGCACGGTACCTGTGGGACCTGTGGAACAAGAAATGGATCTCAGAGGCAGGGGATTTTGCGTTCCTCCAGCAGGCAAACCATCTCAGGGATCTCAAATGGAAATTTGAGTCCATCGAACGGGGATACAGGAACGGACTCCTCGAACTTGAGCGGACGATCAAAGACCGGCAGCAGAAAAAATTCCTCGCGCGCTGCAGTATTGACACCTGCTCAAGTCCACGGATCGGTGACGGGTTAAAGAACATCCTGAAGTCGGCGGGGATCGCGACCGCTGCCGATATCACGCACAAGCGGTTACTGGGCATTCCCCAGCTTGACAACACCCTGACAAACGATCTGCTCGCGTGGCGGGACAAGATGGAAGGCAATTTCTTGTTCGACCCGTCACAGGGGATCGACCGATCCGATGTCCTCGCGCTCATCCACAAGTACCAGCCGATGATGAAACCCGTCGAGCGGGAGCTGCTGCATGGGATCCCAAAGCTGCACCGGATACAGGTGGATATCACAAAGAAACGGATCACGCTCCGTCCGGCAATTGAGAAGCGGGCGCGGGAGCTTTCCCAGGCTGAAGCGGATTTTGAAGTCTTTCGCTCAACCCCGGAAGAGCTCATCAGGCGGGAGATCGAGGGTATCATTCATCCACGGCAGGTTCGCCGGTGATACGCTCCGGTTTTAGGATCTGATCTACCCAATCTTTTTTTAATGAACACGCAGCAGGAATTAATGTAGAGCCGGAAGAAACAGGCAGGTTGGCGGAGGGGGCTTTATCCCTCGCCGATCAGCTCAGAATCTCTCTTCGCAGGTGAACCCGTGGATACCAGTCCCCACTCCCCAAATCCATCCCCCGAGAGGAAACGGAAGATCCTCTACATCGAAGATGATCGGGTTGACCAGATGGCGTTTATCCGGACAAACCGGGAGCTGGGATACCCCTACGAGTACCAGATCGTCAGCTCCTGCAATGAGGCGAACGATGTTTTAACCCGGAGCACGTTTGATGCGATCGTGAGCGATTATAATCTCGGTGACGGCACGGTCTTTGATATCATCCACGAGATCCGCAAGCGATCGATTCCGCTCATCGTAATCACCGGTGCCGGAGACCAGGAGATCGCGGTCAAGGCACTGCAGAACGGGGCGGCAGACTATCTCGTGAAGGATCTCGAACGGTCGTACCTCCGGATGCTCGATTTGTCGGTGGAGCAGGCGATCGCCAACATGGCACAGGAGCGCCTGTTACGGACGCTTGAGACGGCAGTCCAGCAGACCGAGACCGCAATCGCCATCACAGGAACGGATGGGAGAATCACCTATATCAATGCAGGGCTTCTCGTCCAGACCGGGCGGAGCCGGGAGGAGATCATCGGCTCTTCGCTCTCCCGGTTGTTTCCGGATCTGGTGGTATATGAAACGGCATCCGCCACGGCAAAGAGCGGTGGGGTCTGGAACGGGGAAGTCAGCGCGAAGCGACAGGACGGCAGGGTGGGATTCCAGTATCTCACCCTCTCCTCGATCCTGGATGCAGAGGATTACCCGTTAGGATACCTGTGGGCATCGGTCGATATCACCCGGTTGAAGGAGGCGGAACAGGAGCTCGCGCTTGAGAAGGAGCATCTGGCGATCACGCTCGCGACGATCAACAACGGCGTCATCGCGACCGACGGGACCGGGCAGATCCTCTTCATCAATCCCTATGCACGAAACTTCTCCGCGATCCCGGGGGATGTGACCCGAAAGCCCCTCCTCGCGATCCTCCCCTTTAAAAATGCCGCGACTCATGAGCTGGTCCCTGAACTGAGCGGGACCGCCGGGTCAAAGAAGGAGGAGACCGAGGGGAGGTATCTCCTGACCCAGCCCGGAAATGGGGAGGATCGGCTCGTTGAACTGCAAAAGAACGCCCTGCCACTCCCTGATGGTTCGACGGGTCATGTGTTTGTCTTCCGGGATATCACCGACAGCGTACAGAGGGACGCCGAGCGCCAGCGGTTATCCCAGCTCGAATCACTGGGACAGCTCGCCGGGGGGATCGCTCACGACCTGAACAATATCCTTGCGATCATCCTCTCGAATGTCCTGATGGCGCAGGAGGCATCGGAGGATTCACGGGTAGTCAGGGCACGTTTGCAAGCGGCGGAGAAGGCGATCGACCGGGCAAAGGCGCTCTCAAAACAGTTCCTTACCTTGTCGCCGGGCGGGGATCCTGTACGGGAGAAGGTGGATCTTGCCTCGTTTCTCCGGAGTGTGCCGGGGGGTTACATCAAAGGCGGTACAATTCAACTGAATTATGATATCGCGCCCCACCTTCCCGTTGTGTATGCCGATCCCGCTCAGTTGGGCATTGCCATCCACCAGGTCATAAAAAATGCGATTGAGGCGATGGATACCGCCGGGCACCTTATAATTCGTGCCTTCGCAGATGAGGGGGACGCGGAGACCGGGCGCCGGGTGGTGATAGAAATCTCAGATACCGGCGCCGGTATCCCCCCCGCGATAATGAACAGGGTTTTTGAACCCTACTTCACCACAAAGGACGAGATGCGGGGACTGGGGCTGACGATTGCCAATTCCATCATCATCAGGCATAACGGGTCGCTTCGCATTGAATCAACCCCGGGTATCGGAACAACCGTGGTCATCTCGCTTCCGGTACTGGACGAACCGGTGGCGGCACGTGCTGCACCGGTGTCGCGATCACGGGGCAACCGGGTGCTCATCATGGATGATGAAGCGATGATCCTCGTGATGCTCGCGTTGATGCTCGAACCACTCGGGTACACGGTGGACAGTGCGCCTGACGGGGCGCGTGCGGTCGCCCTCTTTGATGCAGCGCGGAGCACGGGCGGGCAGTATGCCCTTGTGATCCTTGACCTCCTCGTCCGTGGCGGGATGGGGGGTAAGGAGACGGTGAAGCTGCTCCGCGGGCGGGACCCCGATATCCCCATCCTGGTCTCGAGTGGGTACTCCCATGATCCGATCCTGGCAGATTATCAGCACTATGGATTCTCTGATACCCTGCCAAAACCCTACACGTTACAGGAATTACGGGACAAGGTGACGTTCTGGGCGCCGCTGTGATGGATGCCGGGGTTTCCTCCGTGTCCCGTCGGTCTGCGTTAACCCCGGCACCGTGAACGGTTCAGCCTGAAGGTGCTTTTGACGATATGACTCCGGGAGTGCTCACTCCTGTCACGCCTACGGATCCTTCATTCATCCGCTACTTCGCTCAGTGTCCAGTACAAACATAATGCCCTAATCACTTCGATGAACTGCTGGTAGTCGACGGGTTTGATCATATACCCGGCAATCCCCAGCTCGTAGGTCTGGATCTTGTCGTATTCTGCCCGTGAGGTGGTGAGGATGACGACCGGGATCCGCCGGATCTCTTCATCATTTTTCATAACGGATAAAAATTCGATACCTCCCATCCTGGGCATGTTGAGATCGAGCAGGATGATCGTCGGCTTCTGGTTCTTTTTATCCCTGAGAAATTCCAGTGCCTCGACGCCGTTTTCGACATGATACAGGGGATTTCTCACGTTGAGATCCTTCAATGCCCGTTTGACGGACATCATATCGACAATATCATCCTCGACAAGAAGGATCGATTTTATCGTTGTCACAGGCAACACCCCCCGCATCCCCCGCAAACTTCATCCGGTTCGGTAGCAGCCTGGGGAATAGTGAAGTAAAAGGTACTCCCCTTCCCGGGCTCGGATTCGATCCATATCTTTCCACCATTCGTCTCAACGATCTTCTTTACGATGGTAAGTCCGATGCCGGTGCTCTCGATATCGTCACGGGCATGGAGGGTCTGGAATATCTGGAAGACCAGATCATGGTATTTTTCTTCGATGCCAGGTCCATTGTCCGCGACAGAAAATTTCCAGAACTTCCCGTCGCTGATGCACCCGATATGTACCTCTCCTTCCTCCTTGTCCATGTACTTGATTGCATTTCCTATCAGGTTCGAGAAGACCTGGCGGAACCGGGTCTTCTCGTACTGGACACGGGGAAGGGGGGCATCGATAAGAATGCTGATATGTGAGGGAGGGGAGAGACTGTCAATCACTTCCTTTACCAGCAGGTTCGCGTTGATTGACTCCTTCTCTTTCGAGACCTTTCCCACACGTGAATACTCGAGGATCCCCTCGATCAGGCTCTGCATCCGGTTGACCCGGTTGACAAGAAGGTCCAGCTGGACTTTTCCGTCGTCGTCAAACTTGTCCTTATAGTCGGCATACAACCATTGGGAGAGTGAGGCAATCGCACGGAGGGGTGCCTTCAGGTCATGGGAGACGATATAGGCAAAGTCCCGGAGTTCGGCGTTCGCCATCTCGAGCTCGCGGATCAGCTGCGCGTTGGCATCCTCCATCCGTTTTCGTTCGCTGATATCCACGAAGGTCTCGATGAGCAGTCTCCTCCCCTCGATCGTGGTGCTTTTCACACTTTTTATAATGGAAATCTTTTCTCCACGGACGTTCAGGAGGATTCGCTCGGCATTGTCCACAGTGAATTTGAGATCGGTGATCGGGCATTTACCGACTTCAGCGGGGCAGACAAACTTATGACAGATCTGCCCGAGGACGATCTCCTCTGGAGCCCCGATGACAGAGAGTGCCATCGGATTGGCATACTGGATCTGGTGTGTTTCTGCATCGATGATCAGGACCCCCGTCTGGAGCGTCTCGATCAGATTTTTAAGATACTCTTCGTTTTCAAATGCAACTTTCATGGATATGTAACACCGGTAACTGTTCTTCTGATAGTGATTATTTTGTATGCCGGATCTATAAACGTTCCGCTATGCTCGTGATCGCCCAACGCCCTAGTCACACGGAGGAAGTCCCATCTACGGACTGTCGCCAGTCAACTCACGTATAATCGACGGAATAAAAAAAAGGATACCAGCCCTCACACTTTTTTAAAGCAGAGGTACCAGTCTTTGCACTCGTACCCCTCGGTGGGGCGTTTCTCCATCTCCGCTGCGGTCTTGGGCGGCGGTACGACCACCTTGTCACCCGGCTGCCAGTTGGCAGGGGTTGAGACCCGGTATGTATCGGTCGTCTGGAGTGCTTTCACCAGCCGGATGATCTCGGGCATGAACCGCCCGTTCTGGAGCGGGTAATAGATCATCGCCCGCATGATGCCCTTGTCGTCAATGAAAAAGACGCACCGGACCGCAGCGGTCATGCTCTGCCCGGGATGGATCATGCCGAACTTCTTTGCGATATTCATACTGAGATCGGCAATGATTGGGAAGGGAATCGTGACACCCATCTTCTCTTTGATCGCGTGCACCCATGCGAGGTGCGCAGAGATGCTGTCAACCGAGAGCCCGATGAGCTGCACGTTGAGCGCACAGAGCTCGTCATAGATCGCCCCGAACGCGATAAACTCGGTGGTACAGACCGGGGTAAAGTCAGCAGGGTGCGAGAAGAGCACCACCCACTTCCCCTTGTAGTCCGACAGTTTGATCTGCCCGTGCGTCGTCTCCGCTGTAAAGTCCGGCGCCGGCTCTCCCAGTGCCGGGAGCGTGATGCAAGCCTCGTCCATCGTATCCCGCCCGGTCACTTCATCACTTCGTCAAGCTGCGCTTTTCCGTAGACATATGCCGGCATCCCCGAGAGGAGGAACGTAACCCGGAGCGCTTCTTCGACCTCCTCTTTTGTCACGCCGACATTTGCCGCCCCTGCGATCTGGGCGCGGACCGCGTGCTGGTCGCGGAGCGCGGCAGCGATTGCAATCGCGATCAGTTTCTTCGTCTTTCGTGTCAACGCCCCGTCGTCCCAGATGTGCTCCTCGAACTTCATGACGAGCTCGTACATCTCGGGATCCTTTTCGGTCAGATCCTTAAAGAATTTCGGGACTTTCCCGATCGACTTCTCCAGGTGTTCCAACCGCTTGTCCGGCTTCTTGGTTTTCTCTGTTTTTTGTGTTTTTGCCATGATCAGTCACTCTCCAGTTGCATCGGTTCACCGCAGCAGACCAGCTCCCCGCCGCCTGCCTCTTGCACCATGACCACATTCCCGCAGATCTCACACCGGAAGATCTGCCCTTCGTCTGTTACGTTCACCATAATCCGCTGACCTTTTGTCTCATCTGACCGGGCATACACGGTGAGGCGGGACTCCGCGAGGCAGTCACAACCCCTTTGAATCGTGTACACCCGGAATTCACACTGGCGGTACTGGTTGAAAAATAAGTGAGGATGTTACATGTTGCTCTTGCCCCGTTTCGGGGGGTTCTTTGCATCCGCCGGGGTCTTGACATCCGGGCGGATGTGTGTCATCGGGAAGCACTGGTACTCCTCGCACGAGCACGACGGACACTTCCGAAGATCCTGCTCGCTCTTGTCGAGCGTGAGCTCCTTGCCGCAATCGATGCAGACATATTTTCCTGGTCCGACACTTTGTCCTGCGCTGTAGGTCTTCTGCTCTGTCAGTTCAATCACCAGACTCCTCATTCTTTTAAAAGTATTTATCAGTTGTCATGGTACATCCACATTCTTTTCCGGTTCCGCGGGTCTTGTTCCTGTGATGCAAAACTATATCGAACTGATATGCCAGTTACTACTATGGGACGAAAGATCATCGGTTTACTGGGAAGCCCTCTCGTGGAAGGCAACACCGCGATCCTCCTCGACCAGGCGCTCGCTGGGGCGAAGGCAGCCGGGTGCGAGGTGGAGAAGGTGGTTGTCGCGAACCTCGATTTCCAGGCATGTAACGAGATGCTGTTCTGCCAGGAGCATGAGACCTGTATCATGGATGATGACATGCAGCAGCAGTACATGAAGTTTCGGGAGATGGACAGTCTCATCATTGCCACGCCGGTGATGACGATGGGGATCCCGGGGAAGCTGAAATCGTTTCTTGACCGGTTCCAGGTCTTTTACATGGCGAAGTACTGGCGGAAGTGCCCGCTTGTCTCCCGCGAACAGGCAGCGAAGCGGAACGGGCTTTTCATCTGCATCTCCGGCATGAAGATCCCCGAGGTGTTTGTCGGGGTAAAGCTCTCAGTGCTGGCGTTCTTTGACCTGATCGACTGCACCTACCATGATGAACTGCTGATAAATGACATGGATACGATCCGGGATGTCCGGTCGCGACCGGACCTCCTCGAAGCGGCATACAAGAAAGGTTTCGCGCTCGGCACCCTGGTCGCCGGGGCGAACCCGGACTGCCCGTGAACGCCCGTGCGCGGGTGACTGGGGTTACAGTAACCCCCGCTCTTTCATGCTGCAAAAGCCGGTCTTTGTGATGATGATATGGTCGAGCAGCTGGATCCCAAGAAGGGTTCCTGCCTCCTGGACCTGCCGGGTGATGGCGATATCCTGGCTGCTGGGCTCAAGTGATCCCGACGGGTGATTGTGCACGCAGATGATGGACGCTGCCCGGTCCGCGATCGCGTCGGCAAAGACCTCCCTCGGGTGCACGAGACTGTGGTTTAACAGACCGATCGTGATCACTCTCTTTTCCAGCATCTCCCCGGCGCCGTTTAACGTCAGGCAGACAAAGTACTCCTGCCGTTTCTCCCGCCACTCGGCGACATGCGGGAGGATGTCCTCCGGTCGCTGGATCTTCGCGACACCATTCGGTTCCCTGTGGTACCGGCGCCCGAGCTCGAAACACGCCAGGATCTGGGCAGCTTTCCCCGGACCTATCCCCTCAATCTCCATTAAAGAGGTATAATTGACCGCACCGGGTTTCTCTTTCATCAAAAGGGAGATGTCGTGGGCGATGGCGCGGACATCCTTGTTCTTCACGCCCCTGCCGAGGATCGCCTCAAGCAGTTCGGGTTCGGTGCAGGAACCGACTCCTTTCTTCTCGATCTTCTCACGGGGGCGATCCAGCTGCAGGACATCTTTCATCTTCTTCATCGGCACAACACACAACCCCCCGGATAGGTACCGGACGTATCACAACGTCTGTCTCAGGTTTCGATAAACCCTTTCATTTGATCCTGGCAGATCAGTGCGGGTGCCGCCAGGTGATCCCGCTCGTTTTACGGGAGACGTTCATGAACTGGCGGGATGCCGCATGAAGAATCTTTAAGTTCCCGCCTCCCGAATAACTCGTTATGGCAACAAAAGAGAATGCAATGGAAGCGTTCGCCGGGGAATCCCAGGCGAACCGGAAGTACCAGGCGTTTTCCGATAAAGCCGCTGAAGAAGGGTTCAAGAATGTGGCAACTCTCTACAAGGCGGCTTCAGAAGCAGAAGCGATTCATGCAAAGAAACTCTTAAAGGTGCTCTCCGCTATCGAACCGACGGCAAAGAACCTCGAGAAGAGCATCGAGGGAGAGACCCACGAGTTCACCTCGATGTACCCGGCATTTATCAAGGAAGCCGAGGCGGAGAAGAAGAGTGACGCGGTGCTCGCATTCACCTTCGCGATGAAAGCCGAGCAGGTGCATGCAGGGCTGTACAAAAAGGCACTCGAAGCGGTAAAAGCGGGAAAGGATATCGGGCGCGAGAAGATCTTCCTCTGCCCGGTCTGCGGGAACATCGAGATCGGGAAGGCACCGGACAAGTGCCCGATCTGCGGGGTGTTCGGCAAACAATTCCGCGAGATTACCCTCTAACTTTTTTTTGTCTCTTCTTCGGGTTACTTTTCTTTGTGAGGAGGGGTTTTTTGCTTCCTCCGCTTGTGGAGCCACAGGATGACGATGACCACCGCGATGACCGTCGCCCAGGACGCAGAGTAGATGACGATGATCGGGTTCACAAGGATATTCGTTGGGATGAAGGATTGTGCCGTTACTGTTGGAGCCACACTATCGAACTGGAGGCTCATCTGTGACGGGAACCGGGCAGGACCGTCGAAGTAGCGCACGAGCACCGTTGCGTTCCCTGAAGGGATGACACCCTCTGTCGGGGCATTGTTCGTGTTCGGAAACGCGATCGAACGGGTGATCCGTCCGTTCTCGTCCGAGAGTTCCACGTACCACGCATCCGGGTACGAGGTGGCAAACCGGTCGGTTGCCCGGACGATGAGCCGGGCGCCAGCCGGGAGCGAGACGTGCCAGGTCCCGTTCTCCATCTGGCTTTGGAAACTGAGCTCGCGGGTGACGGTGCCCCCTGTAGTCAGGTCTACCGAGCCGGAAGGGGTGTTACACGTACCGATAACCGGCTGGACCGGGAGCTTGATCTGGTGGACGCCCGGCTCCGTGGGGCAGCTGAACCGGTCATCCATCACCTGCCCGTACGACAATGCCTGGTCATAGATCCGCACCTCATCAATGCCCCCCCGGAAGTAGCGAGGGCAATCCGGGTCAGGACTGTCGGAGGTGCCTGCCTCCGCCCCGACGATCACGTAATTCCTGTACTCGTAGCGGATCGTCCCGGTCCTGTTCACTTGGTTTCGGAGCACACCATCAAGGTAGATCCTGGAGGTCTTCCCGTCGTAGGTGCCTGTTACGTGGTGCCATTGTTCAGCGGTGATCCCCTCGTGCTGGATGGGCAGGGAGACGTCCCCGATTCCGTCCAGCCGGACCGTCCACCAGAGATCGTTCGCGTCGTCAAAACCGAGGCGGTAACCCCCGTCATGGTAACTGGAGAGGAGCACCTGCGGGGCGAAGGTGTCGGTATAGAACCAGAGCGAGACAGTGAGCTCTTTTACCGGGTGGTTGTGGGAACTGTACGGGATTGCGATGTAACTGCCGTTCCCGTTAAAGAGCAGGGCACGCCCGCACCCCCCGTTCTCGATACGGGTCGCATCATGGATGGTGCCGGCGCTCCCGTGCCCGGAATTGTCGTTTGCGTAGCTGCTCCCGCCCTCGTTGAAGTTGAGATAGACGCCCGGTTCCACGGCACGTGCAGAATCCGAAAGGGCGCTTACGATGCCCATGCACAGCAGTACGAGGACAAGAACGCTGCATACCATTCCTGCAAACTTCGGCATATGGCTACGGACTCCGTGCTGTTACTGGTGTATTGGGGCTTACCGTAAAAAGAAATTTGCTATTGGTCTGGTGTATGCCAGGTTTTTGGGTGCGTATCCATATCTTTATATGAAACGGGAGCTTTGTTCGATTTGATGACGACAGTCACCGTATACTCCACGAAAGCCTGTCCGTACTGCCGGATGGCAAAAGCGCTCCTCGAAAAACTTGGGGTTGCCTACACGGGTGTCGATGTCGGTGAAGATGCCGGCGCTGCACGAAAGATGATCAAGCTCTCCGGTCAGCGCGGCGTGCCGGTGATCACGGTTGATGACGAAGTGATCGTGGGTTTTGATGCGCGGCGGTTGAACGAGCTGTTCGGGACATCCTCAGCCGGGGATCTCTTCGATGTGCTGATCATCGGGGCGGGTCCTGCCGGGCTCACTGCCGGTGTGTACTGCGCGAGAAAACTCCTAAAGACGATGATCGTCTCCGAGAATATCGGTGGGCAGGCGCTTGAGTCGTGGTCGATCGAGAACTACATGGGCTACCGGATGGTGACCGGTGAAGATCTGATGAAGAAATTCGAGGAGCAGGTGCGGACGCTCGATGTCCGGCTCGAACTGGACCGCTGTTCCAGTATCACATCAGAGGACGGAGTGTTTGTTGTTAAGACCGTGTCCGATGCAACGATCCGGGCGAAGAGCCTGATCCTGACGCAGGGCAAGAAACCCCGGAAACTGGGGGTGGCGAACGAGGAGCAGTTCCTTGGGCGCGGGCTCTCCATCTGTTCAACCTGCGACGGACCGCTCTACAAGGGCAAGAAGATCGCGGTCGTGGGCGGGGGCAACTCTGCGCTCCAGACCGCGGTGGAGATGAGTGGCATTGCGGAGTCTGTAACCCTTGTCGTGCGCCACACGATCCGGGCGGATCCGGTGTATGTGCAGATGCTTGAGACGAAGCCGAATATTGTGGTACTCACGAACAATGAGATCACCGCCCTCCAGGGTGACAGGTTCCTCTCCGGGATCACGGTGAAGAACGACAACGGGGAGGAGCAGACGATGGCAATTGACGGGGTGTTCATCGAGATTGGCTGGCTCCCGAACACGGAGATCCTTGACGGGTTTGTCGAACTGAACGACAAGAAGGAGGTCGTAATCGACCTCAACTGCCAC
>Ga0265297_10009205_pt1 | contig 12841 bp, 17 predicted proteins | sample Munlanlwell13791_FD_192502 | JGI IMG/M metagenome (GOLD analysis project Ga0265297, IMG submission 192502) | Leachate microbial communities from a municipal landfill in Southern Ontario, Canada - Leachate well 137-91 | ecosystem: Engineered > Solid waste > Landfill > Unclassified | place...
CAAGAAGCCAAAAATCTAACATCATTAGTAATATTATATAATTCTCTTTTTTGCATACGAAAATCATTATTTATATCTTTCAATTCAACTATTACAAAAGAAACAATATTCCATATATTTTTTAATACTTGTTTAGTAAAAGTAATTTTATTATTGATATTTTCTAAAACTTGTTTAACAAAGGTAATTTTATTGTTTATATCATAAATAACAGGAATAGCAATTTTTGAATCGGATAAAATAATTTCTTGAATTCCTTCTATTTTTATTTTGGCATCGGATTGTATACTTTCTTGATAGCGGTCAACTATATAAGAATCTGAATTTAAAGATTGTTGTTGACCTTCTACAAAGATTTTTGAATCGGATAATATAGTTTTTTGAACTGTTCCTGTAATTAAAGCATCGGAAGTAATAGTTTGCTGTTGGTCAAATACTTTAATTTTTGCATCTGATGCTATAGTTTCTTGTTTTGTATTTGTAAGATAAACTCTAAAATCCGCAAATTGAGCATAGGTAGGAGAACCTCCAAAAGTATCTACTCGCAAATAACGAACAACTGGTTTTGTAGTACTTAAATCATGATGTGAAGTATATGTGGTACTAGTATAATTATTTATTAAAATATCCCAATCAGAACCATTTGTACTTCCTTTAATCGTATAAATCAATCCAACTGCATGAATATTAGTTAATATTATATGTTCTATTTTATAAGAATCGCCTAAATCTACTTGCCACCAAGCATCTCCTTTCGCTTCTCCCAATCCTTGATGCCATCTATCTCCCGAATTAGCATTTATTGCTTTATCTGGAGTATCACTTCCATTATAACTACTTGCAGTTGCTGTTTTGTCTTTAGCTATATTAGCTGATTTACTAAAAAATAATTCAGTTCCGCTAGGAGCATCTGTACATTCTACCAAATCGATTAATGAATAATATCCGCTTCCTGAAGCGTTAGTATGTTGTTCGAATCTAATTTTAACACTTTGTCCTTTAAATGGACTAACATTTATATAATATTGAGTCCATGCACTTCCAGAAGCAATCAAAATACCTTCTCCTAATAAATTATCAGAAGAATCAAATAATGTGAAAGTTACTTCAGTATATGCTCCCGATTCAGCTTTTGAATAAAATTGAATATAATCATTTGTTAAAGAAAATACATCTGAAATTATACCACCTATAGAATTTATTGGTGCAGAAGCAGAAGAACGAATATTTACAGAATAAGTACCTCCTCCAGTTGGAGCATCTATTTGTCTAGTAGATGTACCCCCGTTTACAGAATAAGCAGTCCAATTTTGACAAACTCCATTAGAACTACCAGGTGTACCAGGAGAATCCCAATTTTCAAAAGAATTATTTAAAATTTGTGCCATTAATTATCTCCCAAAACCCAATTACCTTGTTCATCTATTTGAAGAATTATTTTCTGATTTTTTCCATCTTTTAGATATTGAAATCCCAAATGGTAAGTAATTTTATGAAATTTTTCTTTTAAATCTTGTGTTCCAATTTCTACTCTATGTCTGCGGAAAAAAATAAGTCTCACATTTTGTTTATTAGTTTTTTCTAAATATGGGAGTAATAGATAATTATAACCTATTCTTCCATTTATAAGGTCTATGGTAAACATATGACCTTTTTTATCAGTTAAATTAAAATAAGCTAATTTATCAAATTTATCTTTGACTAATTGAAATTTATTTTCAATTCCATTTTCAAATTGTTCGATTTTTGTATTGTCAGAAAATATAGCTACCCAAGTAAAAGATAGCGAAATCATTGGATTGTTTTCGCTATTTAATTTAATGTCCATTGTATTGTCCATTCATAACTCCTTTGTTTACAATAAGTTAAACTTCATCGAATTGAAATACAAATTGCTTCTGATTTACTGCACCAGCAGGAGTGGAACCTGTAGTTTGAAGCTGCAAACGAATATAACCAGAGTAACCAGAAACACCAGATGCTCCATATTCGATATGATTCTCTCCTTCTGCTGAATTTATAGCTAATGCAGAACCCTCAACAGTAGGTACATCAGAATCGGCGTTAGGAGTTTGTGAAGGTTGAGTATAAACTGCATTAGCAGCAGCTTTACAAGATTCTCCAGTAACATAAGCACCTGCTGATTTCCAAAATTTCATATTAGTAATATCAGTCCAAGTACCAGTAAATAATGCTCTAATATATTTTTCAAAAGAAGCATCACCTCTGGTAATAGGATAGGTTGTAGTATTTAAATTCGGAGAATCATTAGAACCCATATTTATATTCGAAATATCTTGTGTTTCGGATTCACCTACACCATTACTTTCGCAAAAATGAAAAACTGCACTCATTTATTTACCTCCTTTCATAAATATTTTTTATCAGTTCTTTAGATTTATTTATCATATTTTCTAAAGTATCTTCATTTGGTAATTGATTTGATAATTCTCTTCTAATTAAATATAATGTTCTTTCAATAAATTCGTGGCGTTTAATCATTTTATCTGTCTCCTTTTTTCCATCCGATTGGATTTAATCCTTTAATATAATTAGAGTCTTTATTTAAAATATTAATCTCAATTCCAAAATCTATTTGATTTATTTTATATTGAATAAATTGATTATCTCTTTCTATTATTAAATAAGTATATTCAATTTTTGTTTTTCCACCTTTTTTACCATTTAAATCCATTGTTACTTCAACATAATGATATATATTTTTAAATCCTGCTAAACATAACACATCATTAGTAGGTAATGAATAAAAAATAGACCTAATATTTTTATCTGGTATTTCTTTCCATTTTGGAATTTCTAAGGTTCCACCAAAATAATTAGAATTATCTTTAAATATTATCGTAAATAAATTATTCATTTGTTATCCTTTTTTAAAAATAAGTATAGCGTATCGTTAATACAAAAGTTTCTACACTAGGATTAGCAAAAGCAGCAGGAATTACAATCTTTAGATTTGCATAAAGGTCTTTTGCTACTGATAAAGCTCCATTTCCTGCATTGAGTAATAATATATTACTCGTTCCGGCAATAGCAGAACCTACCCAACTCTCTCCAGGTAAAGAATCAGTTGTACATACACCCTTTACAAACGAATTCGCAGGAGTACCATCTCCCAATACATTATTATCTGTACTATCATGGTCATCATTATCCCACGCTTCTAATTGTGGTTCTGTAGCTGTAACCCCATCAAAAGAAAAAGCGAAAACATATCTTTTATTTTCTCCCATTCCTTTAACTAAATGAGTATAATAAGCACCACCAACATCATGACTATAATCCATTAACAAACATTTTGTAATTGTGGTATCTGATAAAGCATCGATTATTTCAGCAGCAGCGTTGAGCTCTGATTGCGTTGGCTCATGCGTAAGGAGGTCGGCTAGAGTCTTTGACCAAATTAAATAATCATTAACCAAATCCATAGTAATGTAATTAGCAGGAGTTACTGCTTTTGATACATCAGCGTCTACATAGTTAATAAGGAATTCCATACTTGTCATTTTTTATCTCCTTTTTTAGTTTAAAATTTTTAACCGTTCTAAATCAGTTTTATATAATAATTTTATCTTTATCTTTGGATATAATTTTTTAAACATTTCAAATTTTGTTTTGGCATTATTTCTCCAAAAACCTTTAATTTCTATATATAAATCTTTATCAGATAAATAAAAATCTGGTATATATAATTTATCTTTAACAACAAAAGTTTTGGGTTCGTATAACCATTTAATTTTATTTTTATCACACCATTTTGCGTATTTAACTTCCCATCCGCTTCTCATCCAAATACCTTTATAATTAATTTTTTTCGTTATCATCAAATGTTCTTTATGTCTTCGTTTTGTTTCGCAAGAATGACATCTAATACAATCTATTTTACTCAATTCTTTTTTACAATCTATACATTTTGGTAAAGGTATTTTCCTATTTTTATTATAACAATTTCTACATAATTGAGCTTTATAATTTTTCCATTCTCCACAAATTGGACAAACTGAAGCCCCTGTAAATTGATGATTTCTATCACCTTTACGAGCACAAGAAGAACAATAACTTCTTTTTCTATAAAAAACGGTTCTTTTGCTAATTTCTTTTCCACAATCTTTGCAATAATATTTTTTATTCACCTTTATTCCTTTTATTAATATGAAATAACTAAGAATCCTACCTCATATTCCTGTTCGTGAGTTCTTAAACTCTCTGGAAAATTAATTTCGTTTATCCTTCTTACTGTATAAGTCCAGTCAATAATATATTCGTCTTCTCCACTTTCGCCATATAGTGGATTTAAATGTTTCATTGTTAAAGTAGCGACATTTGTAGTTACTTTTGTTCTCATTTCGTTCATTAATGTAACTATATCGGCGTATCCATCATTATCAATTAATCTACCTCGAATAACTATTTCTTGGCTTCTTTTTCCTCCAGGAATAATAATCGACCCATCCCCTCTTTTGCCCTCAATAACGGTAGCCTTCATCCCTTCTTTTGGGTCTGATACAGCAAAAACATGGGGTAAATTATAATCATTAATTCCGTCATTAAAATTTATTACGACTGTATAATTCACTATTATTTATCTCCTTAAATCTTGGGTCTTAAAGTTTTTGCTAATTTTTTTTGTGCTTCATCATCTGATGCAAGTTGTTTTAATATATCTTTTAGATTAGTGTCTCCGATATAATTTGGCTGCTCTTTCATTTTTTTATCTATTTTATTTAATAATTCTTGAATATTTTCATCAGTTATTGCACCAGCTAAAGAAATGTTAATATCATAATTATTCGCTACATCTATAGGTCTTGTAGCTGCTACTCCAGCATAAGCACCACCGACTCCCAAGTCTGTCTGCAATCCTAAATCTGTTTTTGGAAATCCTCTTAATTCTCTTAAATAAGACTTAATTGCATCTTGAACCTCTCCAGTAAATGTACTTATATTGTCTAATATTAAATTTTTATCAAATGGAGTTGATTTGAATTGACTTAAAACTTCTTCTGGAGTCATAACAGATAATTCAGCCACTCTTCTTATTTGGGGTCTCTGTAATTCATTCGCTTTTTCATATTGTAAAACCAAATCCTCTACTGTTTTTTGTTCTTCAGCTTTCTTTTTGAGTCTATCTTGAATTAAATCATTCTGTAATTTTTCTAATTTTAGAGTTTTTTCATGAATATTATAAATATTTTGAGAACTTCGAACTAAATCTATTTCTTTTTGAATTAATTGTTCTGAAGTAGATTCTCTAGTAAATCTTAAATTTAATAATTGTCGTTCAATATTTAATTCTTCTTTTTCTTTTGCTGTTAATTGTTCTGTTAAATTTAATTCTTCTTCATTTATATCTAAAATTAATTCTTTATCAATTTTTCTTGCTTGACTTATTGCATATAATTTTTCAGATTCTTCTCGTTGTTTTTTATTTAAATCATTAATTTGTTTATCTATTTCTGCTATTTCTTTAACAACTTGTTTTCCCTCTACAGTAAATGGAGTGGCTAACGTCAATTGGTCTTCTAAATCCTTCTTTTTTTCTATTAATTCTTGAAATTGTTCTTGATATTGAACTACTAATGTTAAATTTATTTTCTTTAATTCTTCAATATTAATTAATTTATTTATTTTATTTTTTAAATCTTCTTCATTCCCTTCTTTCATTATCACTTCTAATGTTGGATGTTGTTTACTTATTTTATCAATCGCATTTGTTACTTTTTTTAATCTTTCAATTGTTTTATCTGACGAAGGTTCTTTTGATAATTTATCTCTTAATCTTAACAATTCCTCTAAACTTTCTAATTCGCCTTGACGAGTTTCTATTGTTGTTAGCATACTTGCACTTTCTCGTTGTGTAGCTATCGCAACTGCTTTTGACATAGAAACTAAAGATGTAATAGCTAATAAATATTGCTGCAAAATATCTAAAGACGCTTTCCATGTAGATGTATCTGCTAAAGCATAAGTTAAAGCGTTCCATGAAGTTGATACTTGTTTTAATTTAAAAGATACAGTATCTTGAACTAAAGCAAATGCTTTTTCTGCTTCTCCAGCAGAAGTAATTGCAGTTATTCTAGCATCTATTGACCTACTATAATTTTGCATCAGAGCATTTACTGTAACCAATTGTCTTTTAGAACCTAAAGAAACTGCGATGTTCAGTTGTTCTTCTTTGGATAAAGTTCCCCATTTTTTTGATAAATCGTCTAAAATATCCGTAGCATTTCTTAATGTTCCTGTTAATGCAAAAGTAGATTTCCCTTGTTTATCCAGATAAAAGGGAATTTTAGCTAGTTGTTCTATAACAGGTTTTGCAGTTGTTAATAGTCGAGCATATAAAAATTGCAACCCTGTAGCAGCTTCTTGTCCTGTTTTTCTTGTTACCTCTACAATAGCAGTTACATCACCTAACATAGCAGACATAGATATACCCAATTGATTAGCAGTAGCTCCAACTCTTTTTGTAGCATTTGCTAAATCTTGTGCAGTAACTGCAAAATTCTTTTCAACGTTAATCCATTTATCAATTATAGAGGCTGCTTTACTAATTGGAATATTAAATCCTTCAATAGCCGATGTTAAATTATTAACTGTTGTTTCTATATCTGTACCCAAAACAGCAGCACCAATGGCTGCTGCTCTAGTTAATAAAATAGTTTCTTGAACATTACGACCTTGTTGAGCAAATATTTTAGCTGCTTTTGCAGCATCTTGTGCAGCAACTCCATATGCTTCTCCAATACCTAAAATAGCTATTTCTAACCTCTTATACTCTTCTTTAGTACCTTTACCTACAATTTTTATACGAGTCATTGCATCTTCAAATTCTGTTAAAAATCTAATTTGGTCAGAAATTAATTTTGTAACAGATTGAATAATTACTCTCGTAGCAGCCCATACAGGAAGAACAATTGCTACTCTCTTTATTGCTTTTGTAAATTGTTGAGTAATAGGAGTTGATTTTTTAGCCTCTGTACCAATATTTTTAAATGTTTCTTGAATTTGTTTTCCTGTAGCCAAACCTTCTTTATCATAAGTTGTAGTAATTTTAGTAGCAGCTAATTTTTGAGCTTCTTTCCTTGTTTCTTGTAATCCAGATATTACAGGAGATTTACCTTCTAAAGCCAATCGTATTTTTGCTAAAAATTCTCCACCTAGTGCCATTATTTTTTATCCTCTTTATTTAAAAATTTTATTTTATTACTTGTTTTTAAATATAATTCTGATTTAATATTTTCTTTTTTATCTTTTTTTCTTGTACTTTTCCATAAATAATAAGCATCAGCATATAAATCATTTTCTAAAACTAAACGACTAATATTTTCTGTTACTATATCTTTTGTTAAATTTTCATAAAAATATAATAAATTCAAATATATTTCTTGTAAAGCAGAAAAATTAAAAACATTTTCAAAAAGTTGTATATTGTGTATTTCTTTAGCTGCTAAAAATAAATTCTGTGCAGAATTGCTTTTAGCTAAATTTCTTATTCCCCTGTATAAATTCATTAGAATCCTCTATTTAATATCACAGCAAATATTCCAGCCTGAATTAAAAAACTTTCATCTCCATAATCACAAAAATCCTGAAAATTAGAAAACATTTTTTCCCATTTCTCATTTCTTTTTTCTTCAAGAGATAAATAAGTCATATATTTTAAAAAATATTCTTCAATTTGGTTCTCTAATGAATCATTTAATAAAAGATTTTTTTGAGTTAAAATAACTTTTTGTTTTCCTCTCAATTCATTTATATTGTCTTCTATAGATTTTAAAATCGATTCGGATTCGTTTTTGGCAATAGCTTCACCTAATTGTAATAAAAGATTTTTCTCTTCACTCTGTAATTTATTTATTTCTTTATCCAATTCTTCAATATTAATTCCTCTTTCTTTATAAGTTTTATATAAATCTGTTTCGGTTAAATTAATAAAAATACCTTTATCATTTTTTTCTTGTAGAAGTTCCATATATTTCTTTCTTTTTGCAATCAATAATTCTTCTTTATCTTTTAAAGTCAGTAATCTAACTTTAAAAAGTTTATTCGGAAAAATTATCTCATTATTTTTAATCATTTCTAAAATATTAAACGATTCTAATTCTTTTTCAGTTTCTTCTACTATTTTTTTTGCTTCTTCCATTCTATTATTTTCCATTTTTAAGCTCCTTACTTTTTGTATTGGTTAAATTTATAGCTTCTTTATTTAATAATAACATATCTAAAAGATTCCGTAAATTTTCATAAAGAGCTTCTTTTATAGCTTTTTTTTGGTCTTCAGGATTGCTATGAATTTCAAACCGTTTCATACAAATCCCTACAACCTTTTTTGATTCTTGGTCAAAAATCTGTCTTAATAAATTTTCATCAATAATTATTTTAGGATTCATTTTTTACCTCTATTTTATTATTATATAATTCTTGCCAATAAGAACGATTTGAATTGGCTCTTAAATTACATCCTTGACATAAAGCGATTAAATTATTTTCTTTACAGTTTTTACGATTATAATCAATATGATGAACATGCAAAGTTCTGCCATAAACTATTAAATGTTCTTCTTCGGTCATAGAACAGTTTTGACAAGTATAGTTATCTCTTTGTCTTATTTTATTTCTTAATATTTCATTAAATTCTGCTGGATATTTTTCAAAACTTCTTCCATCGATAAAAGATGGATGATTTTTGGGGTCTTTTAGTCTGTATTTTGCTGCACAAGATTGACATCTCTGACATCTATAATCAGCAACTTCTTCTTTACAATCAATACAGTAATATTTTTTTGATATAGTTTTTATTTCCTTATAATTAGGATTTAATTTTCCTGTCTTTCCTTTCATCGGATGTGTTTCTGGTCTTGTTGCATATTGATGTTTTCTAGCACAAGATTTACATCTACAATTACCATAATAACTAGTTAAACTAACTTTTGTACCACAATCTATACAATAATGTTGAATTATAGAACTTCCATCTATAAAATTACCATTTTTAATTCCTTTTCTATTTGCTCCATACATGGGATGATTTTTACCTTTAAGAGTTTTTAAATAACAATCTTGGCATTGTTTTGATATTTTCCATTTTAAATTACCACATTTACAATGGTTCATTTGATTAAGTGTTTCTTCTGAAATCTTTAGTCTATTATCCATATTTTATCCTTTCTAGCTAGCAAAAGGGGATAAGTTACTTTCTCCATATACGGTGAAAGACTTATCCCCTGCGTGTATACAATTTGTCTTCCCTACCGTACATTAATGATTGATTATTATTGGCTCAACCATTAAAGCCTTTATAAGATGCTTACCTTTGATAAACCTCTTGGGAGGGGAGGGGGCAAATTGCCACCCCCCTTCATTTATATTACGCAAATGCTAATTTTTTCTGATAAAATTGTTTCCAATAATTTCTATTTTTATTGGCTTTCATATTACATTTTTTCATTTTTGGAAGGGGAGAGATTATTAATCTACTCCCCTTATTTTTAAAAATTATACAAAAGCGAGTTCAGAAAAATCATCCGAAATCTTTAAGTTATCGGATTCCAACGCTACTGTTCTCTGATTATATGCTTGTACATCCTGAGAGGTACCAATCGTAGTAGGCGAAAGACCAGTAATCAGATAACCGATTTTTTCAGTTACGTGTTCCTTTTCATTATAAATTAATACCTGAAGCTGAATATTCTCTGCAAACTCTCTAGGGTCAATATAAGGATAAGTAGTATCTCCAGCCAATATATCTTCCAAAGAAAAATCTTCAGAAAATCTATTTAAAGATACTGTAACTGTTTTATCATTAATACCGTATTGTACAACTTCAGAATTACCGATTTCTTTATAATCTGCTCTATCAAAAGCAACATCAATTCCAACAGTCTGTAATCTATAAATGCGAGTATCGCTACCAACTTTCATTCTAATTTCAGCATATTGTGCTAATAAACAATCTGGGTCAGAATCGTTGTCAGTCCATGTAGTTGTATAAGCTGTATCTGAAGGATAATAAACTTTACAAATATCTCCAACAGAACAACCAGTTACAGTTACAGTTGCTGTACCAGAATTGTAAGTCCAATCCGTTGTTTTAGTTAATTCACTTACAACACCAGAACGAACTCTCAATACTCTAAAAATATATTCTCCAGAAGCATATTCGATGGCAACAGGGTCTAATACTATATTCAAACTCGCTCCAGCAGCAGTTGCTTTCTGAAAAGAAAAATATTTTGCATCTAACATTTTATAATCTTCACCAACAAGGTCAAAACTTCTTTCTATAATTGCATCTGGGTCGGCAATATTAATAGAAAAACCATTGACTCTCAATTTGGGGAAGAAAATCGTACCTCTAAAAGTATCGTTATCATCTGTTAAAAATGCTGCTATATCCATTTTTGTTTCGTTTAAATCATCTAAATCGATATAATGGTCATCTCCAGAACCAGGGTCTTCTTTATTAGCTAAATCATACCAAAAAGCCATAGAACCATATTCAAACTGCGTGGTTGAGTAGCTAAAAGAAGGTGTATCTTTTTTAAAACCTAAACGACCAACTCTACCGATTTCGTAGATTTTTTCCCGATTTTGAGTCTGGTCTCCATTTACATTCTGAAGACGGTCGATTTGTTCCGGGTCTCTATCCGAATTCCACGGAAACGCACGAGGCTTGCACATTTTACTATGAATCATCTTCGAATCCTCCTTTTGATTTTTTGATGATACGGGTTTATTTCCTCTTCTTAGGAAATATATTTCTCAACATACTTACTTTATTTGCCATACAAAAACTTATCTTTTAAAATTTATTAACCCCCATGATTTGCAGCACATCTTCCTTCCAATTTTGCAATTCGTTCTCCATTATCATCAAGTTTTTTATTAACATCTTTTAATAATTCTGTTATTTCTTTAACACTTCTTTCAAGATGAGCTAAATCATTGAATTTTACCACTATCCACAGGGCTGCATTGAATCCTGTTATTAATAAGCTAATTCCTATCGATATTAAAGATACCCAATTCATATTAGTTCCTCCTAAATAATTTAATAAAGTAAGTTTTCCAAAAACTTCTATTATAATTTGTTTTCAAATGACATTTTCTACATAAACATATCAAATTATTTTCTTTATTATTCTGTTTGTTATAATCTATGTGATGAACATGTTTGCCAAATTTATGACATTTTTGACAAATATAGTTATCTCGCTTACGAATTAATTCTCTTATCAAATAAAATGCCCAGGGGTATTTTCTATGTTCATAAGGTATTCCACTGCCACCTAAAGCTAAACTCATTTTTTGACGAGTTTCAGAACTAAATAATCTACTCTTATTTGTACAAGTATGACATCTTTTGGCTCTGTAAGAAATTTTTTTTCCACAATCGATGCAAGTTTTATATTTTTTATCGTATTTGCTATTATATCCATGTTTATAACATCCACATTTTAAACCTTTAGATTTTATCTTTAACTTTGGATTTTGTTTATAACTATTTGTTACAGATTCTGAATAAGTACGTATTGTAATCTTATATTTTAATAAATTCCGTCTAATTACAGGATAAGAACATCCTAGCTCTTTAGCTATAACTGCCATTGATTTCTTATTTTTAATATATTCTTCTATAAGAAATTCTTTTGAAATTTTATATTTTATAGGACATGTAATCATTTTATACCTCTGCGACTAGGCACTCAAAACTTAGCAAATGACGATAGCGGTCTTCTTTTTCAAGCCCTTCGGTGTTTGTTAATTCTTTTCTATTTTCCAACCAACGAGTTGATACTATTCTACCTTTCAAAGTTTTAGAAGCTACTTGACCATTAGTAATAATATACTCATAATAATTTGTATCGTCTTCAAATTTATCTAATAACCAATCACTTAAATCTAACCGAGACCCATCAGATGTTGCAAAAATTCTTATACTCACAGTAAAATATTTTAAGTTTGTTTTGGAACCTATTTCTAATTTTTCTGGTCGAATTTCTAAAACATTTACACAAATACAAGGTAAAGTTCCTGCGTATACTTCAGCAAAACTTTTTTCGGTACGAATTCCAGCCCAACCATCTGCTACCAAATCTGCTGTTATTCGGTCTATTATCGACGCTTCTATATTACGAGATACTCTATACATTATTTACTCGCTTGTTTAGCTCCTGAAATAAATTTTTCGCCCCACTTTTCCATCATTTCACGAAGTTCTTTATCCAAATTTCTTATCGCTTTACCCACATAATCAATTCCTTGAATGATATGAGAACTTCCTTCTTTAAAAGTTACAAATCCACTTCCTGGGTCAGCAAAATAAGTTGTAGGAACAACATGGGTCTTTTTTGTAATATAAACCGCCCCATCATTAATCATTTCCCAATAAGGTGCTTCTGCTGTCATTTTTGCAATATTACCAATACCTACTTCTACTCCACCAGTTGTTGATAAAGTTTCTGCGGTAATTGCATTTTCTAAAGCATGGTCAGGTCTTGCTGGATTTTTTCTTTCGGTGTTGATAACTTCACGCATCTTATCTGCGGTATGATGACCTAAAACTCTTACACTCTCTTGAGCTTCAAAATATAAGGTATTATTTTGTATATATCGTATTAAATTATCAAATTTTTTACCATCACGAAAATCGATTGAAATACGAATCACGTTATCTCTCCAAATTACATTTTTTACATACTGTAATTAAATTATCTCTATTATTATTTTTACGATTATGGTCTTTATGATGAACTTCTAATACTCTATCATATTTTTCCAGATGTTCTTTTTCAGTCATACCACAGTACCGACAAGTATAATT
>Ga0265297_10009206_pt1 | contig 12839 bp, 29 predicted proteins | sample Munlanlwell13791_FD_192502 | JGI IMG/M metagenome (GOLD analysis project Ga0265297, IMG submission 192502) | Leachate microbial communities from a municipal landfill in Southern Ontario, Canada - Leachate well 137-91 | ecosystem: Engineered > Solid waste > Landfill > Unclassified | place...
TCCCTCTGTACCCCGCCGTGGCCGTCCCTCTGTCCCCCGCCGTGGCCGTCCCGCTGTACCCCGCCGTGGCCGTCCCTCTGTCCCCCGCCGTGGCCGTCCCTCTGTCCCCCGCCGTGGCCGTCCCGCCAATCACACCTTCGGAAAACCCCACCGATGCAAGGTATTCCGTAGCACTTTCGCGATTGCCGCAATATTCTACGTACCCATACGGGACCTTGATTTTGCCATTCAGGTCAACCACTGTTGAGGAATCTATTTTCACCACAAGCCACTTGGCGTCTGCCTCCCACTTGGCCAAATTCCCATCGCCTTTGCCAACGAGAAAACCGTGAAGGCCCTTTCCGCACTCCGGTTTGTCCGACCAATCAGGGGCGCACACCCACCCGCTATTGGGCCATACGAAACCCTCGTAACTGGTCATATCGGCCGCGCAAGTTCGGAGCATGTATGTGGTATTTTTCGCCGCTATCTTTTTCGGTTTCATCGACTCAACCTTTCGTAGACCTCCGGCGTCTCGTACCGGATGGAGTTGTGATTGCCAACCATCGGACCTACCAACCCGTCAAAGACGGGCTGTCCGATTAGGGAGGCGTGCAACCTGATGCCGCCTTCGGGGTATTCCTCTACCTCGCAAATCTGTTTCAAGCCCTTTGTTTTCACGAAGGCGACGAACTCCGCGCGGTCCGTGAACAGCCTGACAACCATTTGTCCGAAGTCGTTCAGGGCGATGTATTCGTAGCCGTCTCGCATTACTTCTACCCCCCTGGCTATCCGAATTTGACAGCATCTCTCACGCACCCGTCGGGACCTTTGCCCGGCCACGCCTTGAACCGTCGCGGAAACCAGTCGCAGGTTGTCCGCCCCGGTGAACAGTAAAACAGGCTAAAGCATCGGTCATAATTCAGGCAGTCTCCACATGTCCGATTCCATGGGAGTTTCATGCACGTCTCGGGGGTGCAACTCTTATCCACGCAGCATCCGGGTTTCATGGCTTGTTTTCCTCGTCGGCAAGAGATAACTCCAATTCTTTCACATGTCTGCGCCAATACCACAGGCTTCTCCCGGGCTTGTCGCTGATTCTAGGGAATGCCTTGACGAGTATATTGCCCACGCGACTGCTGATTCTCTCTGCCCTGCGAAAGCCCCCGGGCCTAAACGATTTCCCGCATTCGTCCTGAACTAGATAACGGTCAAAAAGCATCCCCGCAAAAAACCCGACACAGAAATGGTCACAAGGATCACCATCTGAGTATTTGGTAGCGAGGACATAGTCGCCAACATTGAGTGGGCTCTTCATTCCTCCTCCCCGGCGAGGGACAACAGAGCGCCGCGCACATCCTCCCACTCTTGATTGCGCCACCCCGACTCTACGTAGATGCGCGTCTCGGGACGAAGGTTGTGCCCGTTTACCACAAGGTAACGCGCCGCTCCGTGCCGCGTGAAGAAAGGCTGCACGTTCTCCCATGTGTCGATGTACGCGAGCCGTCGAAAGCCGTTGTGCTCGTCGTCGCCCATGAGGTTGTACCACGCCTCCAGTTCCGCACTCTCAGCCTCGTCTGCCTCGAAGTCCCCATCCTCGGACAGCCAGACCGTAGCGTAGTCCCCCGCAGGGTCCATGCCATAAATGCGGCGGCGGCGCTGCACCATTAATATGGGGTTCCCGGTGGCTAGGTTGTCCTGGTTGCGGATGTCCTCTCCGATGTCCCTAAGCCGGTCCATGCGATTTGTCAGCCGCGCCACATCGGACAGTAGCCGGGTCACTTCACTCTCGGCTGCGACATGCGCAAAGACGAGCTTGCGGTTTTCCTCTTTCAGCAGGTTCCTGCTGTTGAGCAGTTCGTCAATTTTGCGAGTCATCTGTTCCACCCGAGACTCTAACCCTTTGCCGTAGACATCAGATGTCCGCTCGTAACTTTCCACCAACCGTCTGAAAACAGAGTCCTTGTCGGAGTCGGATACCCACAGGTTCGTCCGTTCCCCACGTAGGTCGCAGTAGGTTGCTAGTTCGTAGAATACTCGCCCGAAGTCTTCCCGTGGCGAAGGAAGCTCCGCACTCGCAACGATGGGCGCCGAACTGAGATTAGGAGGTGCCGGTGCCCACATCTCGTCGCGACCCTCAAACGCCATCCGTTGCCCGTCTAGCGGACCTCCGATGCACAAAAGACGCTCTCCATTGGGGATGGGGTTCATCACTTTGCCTTTCCCGTGGCCGAAGTTTCCCGCGTCTCCATCCCCTCTAGTATGGACATGAGAGTGTGGGTTATCACGTCCTGACACTCTTTGCAGATTACCAAGGACGGCGGGCAAGGCGGACGGTCACACCCGTTTGCACACTTCTCCAAGGGTTTCTTTTTTTTCATCCCCGCACCTCCCCCAAAACCTTCGCCGCCCCGTCGCGCGCTACCCGGTGAAGACTCTCCAAGGCCTTGAACACCGTGCACATCTCCTGGGTCATCTCGTCGGGCTGCAAGCTCTCCAAACGTATACGGCCCCCTCCCTGCTTTTGGACTACCACCCAGTATACCTGATTAGACCACCCCGGCCCGGCACAAGACTCCGGGTAGACACAAACCACGTATTCGTCTTTGTCGATTTTGCGCATCTGCCCTCCTACGATTTCTTATAGGTTTCCCGTCACGATTTGGAGCCTATCACAAGTCTCAACTTGGCGTCAACAAAATCGGCCTAGCGTGCGAACTTTTTCAGGTCGTCTTTGATGAGGTGAGGGTGATCCCCTAACGCCTCTTTCGCCCGAGACAGGAAGTCAAACCAGTCTATCGAGTCGGCGTGCTTGGAGTGATTGAGCTTCCCGACCTTGATGAAGTCCGTAAACGGCTTGACCGCCTCGATTGCCGCCACCGCTTCGTCTGCGTCTACCACCGGCTCGATACTGACCCATGTCGAGATACCGGCCTCGTGGGCATCCCTGAGAACTTCAAGCCTGCTTGCTATCGACGGCGCCCCGGGCTCCCACTTCTCCCGCAACTTCTCAGACAAGAAAATGATAGTGGTCCCGAGCTTCCACCCGTTGCGCTTTAAGATGTGCCCGCTCTCCCGCATCGCCCTTGCCGGGTTCTTGGTGAGCACCTGGATTCGGAGCCGGTTCGCTTCCGCAATCGGAAGTATCTCGGACATCAACCGGGAGCTTTCATCTGTCATGTACGGGTCCGACGCGAAACAAAACAGGATGTCTCGCGGGTCGCCTGCCAGCTTTCGCGCGTCCTTCTCGAAAGACAGGACCGCGTCTTTCTTGTATCGAGGTTTGGGCCAGTCGACAGGGTTGACGCGGAAGGCGCCGGGGCCATAGCACGGATACTTGCAGTCGTGGACGCACCCGACGGCGATGTTACACGCCAACGGACTGTACTCTCGGGCTCTACCTTTGGGTTCGTAGATCATCCCTTATTCCTCCACGTACATCTCGGCGAACTCGTCTATCCATTCGTCGGTTTCCCTTTGGGACATGGGCGTTTCGTATCCTACAAACATGAGCCTTTCCAGGTCGTGAACGAACAACTCTTGAGCGGCCTTTTTGCGAATGCCGGATTGACTGTCTATATCGGCAAGGCACACGTGAAGACATTCGTGGAATAGGACTTGGTTGGCCTCATTATCGGAGTCGGCGGCGGCGAACATTGTAGCGTTTCGATTTTCACCCCCATCTGTCCAAACGCCACCATCGCCGTCGGACGTATCCTTGCGGTTGATGAGGTTGATTTGCCATGAACCCAAGAGACGGAACTCTCTTTTGATTCGTTTCAGGCATTTCTTTTTCTCTCGGAAGTTCATCGCGCCTCCTTCCCGTATCCTGCAAACTCCTTCGGCCGTGTGTCCCCCTTGAGGTACAGAGGGTGACCGGGATGCCCGTGGGCCGTCAAGGTCAAACATCTCAGCCGACACTGGGCCTGTATCAGCATCTTTGAGACCGCCGCGCCCCTGTTCAGGTAGGCGCCGTGAACGCCCCATGCGCAAACGATGAGGTTGGAGCGGTTGGCAATTCTGAGTATGTATTCATCGTTGTCGGGTCCGATGGGGTCGGCGGCCTGCATCATATCGCGGGGGTCCGTGGCCCGAAAGGCGAAGATGTTCAGCATGTAGATTCCACTGTAGCCCCACGTGCGGGCGAACTTACAGCACCGTCGGATGGTGGGGTCGTCGGCGGTCTCGTCCGCTGTCGAGGGATTAAGGCCGATGAACGCTACCCTGCCCGTCCTACTCAAGGACCACGCGCGGGTAAGCGAGTAGCGCCACGTACGGCAAGGGGAGAAGTCCGCACCTTGATACTGCCCGGAGAAGGGAAGCGTTTCTGCGGTCATCGCGGCGGCTCCTCGATGCGCACGGGGTACCATTCGATTTCCTGAAAGCGTTCCTTCCACCCAGTAGGGAAAATACCCTCCAGCCCCGTGGTACAGCAGCGCACCTCCACCACAACCGGGTAATGTTTCACGAGACGGCACCAGTACCACCCCGGCTCGGTCGGCGGTGTCGCGCTCCACTTGGGTTCGTTGCGCGCTGTCCCCGGCGGTGGTAGTGGCGGCGGCGGCTTCGGGTGCTTCACGGGCGGTATCCTGCCTATCCTCTTTTGGGCCATTTTACACTCAACTCCCTTCACATTGTCTATCTCGCAATGTGTCTATTAACCTCAAATTGTCCGTGCCCCTAATCGGGGCATACAGCGATATGGTTTTCCACCTGTCTACCGCGCCGACGCGACTTCTTTTTATGGCATCTTTTATTTGTTCAGCATCAACTTGTAACCCAAGATTATTTTCAAGGACAGTCATCCATATTTCCTGGACCGCATCTTCAAAATCAGCACCACGACCATACACAAACCTATCAGCATCTATACCAGTCTTCTCCTTTAAAAGTCGGCAGGCGGCAACCATTGGAGAGATGCAATCCGTAGTATTATTTATACGTCTATACCTTGCGCTTGCAGTGGAATAAATCCTTACAAATTTACTCCTTGGCATAATTGTTCGAAGCGTTCGCGTATCGTTAATATCAACTATACCCTGAATTCTGTGTAACATTTTCCAAGCTGTTGCCTGCGTAACATCTATCTCGTCTGCCAATTTGACACTGACAATTTTTGTATCTTTGGTTAAAACTTGATGGATGGCATATATCCACTTGTGCAGAGGAACGTGCGACCGTTCGAAAATGGTTCCAGTTCTAACTGTAAAATCTTGTTTACATTCATTACAACGATAGAACCCACCCCTGCGAAAAGTGATTCTCTGGCATGAACAATGAGGGCAAACAACTCCGTTTGGCCATCTGGTATTTTCCAAATAGGCGCGGGCGTCATCTTGACTAGGGTAGAGTCCAGGATCGGAATCCCTCATATTGGGAAACATTTCAGCCAGCGTGAATGTCATGTTGTGATCCACTTGGGTTCGGTTGTCATCGATCCTCCCTGTTGGGCAACCGAGGGTCATTGTCGCATTCATCCGTTATTGTGACGGCAACAATCGGAACACCTTTACACAGAGAACACAACAGGTCGTCCGCATCGTCGAACAAAAACCCTTTGATGTTGGCCCGAGAGAATTCACCCCTCAACAATTCTACGGCCGTAATCGGGAATGCGATATTCAAACCCAACTGGTCTGCTTGTTTTGCAACGAAACGCGCGCGCTCATATGTCGAAACAACAATGTAATTGCAGTAGGGTAGGCTGGCTGACAATCGTATCAAATCGGTTGTCTTGCCGCTTTGCCTAGGTCTAATGATTGTTTTCATCGATCCTCCCTCTTGGCGGCCATCGCAAGCGAGGTGGATACCTCTGCCGGGTTGTATACTCGCCCGCACTCGGCGCACGCCAGATTGAAATCTGGGTTCAGATACAGCGTACCGCAGTCGCATCTCCACGTTGGAAGCGGCCCGCTCTCCATCGGCATCTCAGATTCTACACCCACGAACTCCCACCCGCACTTCCCGCCGTTGTTCTCCCACGTCTCTCCGTACCGATACGGACACACGTTTGGGGGCTGCGTGTCGCCGTCAATCCTAAGCTCGCAGCCGGGGATGTCGGTGTCCTTGCAATCCAAGCACCTGTAGAACTTCATTTTAGTCCTCCCCTTCCGTCGGCTCGTCTTTCAACGGTTCGTCTTCCCCTTCGGCCTCTTTGAGCACCACTTCAAGGGGCAAGGCTCGGAACTTGTGACGCCGGTTGCCCTCGCACAAGCCGCAAGTGCCATGATTCCGACAGCGCCACGAAACCTGCTTGCCGCCCCTGTACGGCTTGCGCTTTTCCTTGCCGCTCTTTATCGCCTTGTCGAGAGACATCAGGGCTCACCTCTTCAACTTGCTTTTGTTGATTTTGTCAGCAACCTTTTGCATCTTCTCCCGGGCAACTGGGTTCGCCGTGTGAACACCGATGAATGGCTTGTAATTCTGATAAGCCTGAACACGCTGTTCAATCTTGCAAAGGATGTCGTACCCGGTCTTGTTCCCTCCGAGGTCGTGGTCAAGACTAATAACTTCAAAGTCCCAATCGTTTGCCTCTAGCGTCCGCATCGCAGCCTTGTATCCCTTCGCCCAAACCCAACCGTCCGGGGCGGGGCGGGAGTCGTCTACCCACAGCTTGCTACCCATGCGCCGGTTCATTTCACCGCCACCCCTGCAACCCCGTGCTTCCACTTGTGCCCCCTGTCGCATCGCAACATCAAGGCCGCTTCAAACGGTCGAATCAAAAGGTATTGCCACGTCGCCTCTTTCGGGACAGCTCCACACTCGGGACACCGGCCGTTCTTCATAGCGTCCTTGACGAGCTGTTCCTTGTTCTCGGCGAACACCTCGGATACGTTCTTCTCCGCGTCTCTCAGTCCCGGGACTTCAAGAGGACCGCCGGGGATGAAGTCACTCATAGCTTCTCCCACTCCTGGCGGTAGAGGTACACGAGGACGTTGTACATTCTATCGGCCGCGCGGTTGAATCCCCGCTTGTCCGACGAATAGACAATCCCTCCCCATATGTCACCGGCATGTGTAGAACAGATATGCCCAGACTTTCCAAGCGGACACGCCTTGCATCCGGGGTCGGGATAAAAGAGGTGGCACAGCCCGCAATGGCGACCATATGCCCGATCAAGCAGCCGCGCCCGTATCCACGTCCGCTCGCTCGGATCCCAATGGGCGACCGAGAGAGCCAATGCCCCCGCTGTTTTGTGTTCGTCGGGGAGGCTCTCAAGGAAGGCTTCTATCTTGCTCTCACCGCCCCGCACAATCGCCTTCAACTCTTTCCATGTTGGAGTTGTCATTTTGCACCTCTGTTCAGCGCCTCATTCAGCGCCATCTCGAACATCTGGATTGTGCAGCCCCGTTCGCGGCCGGGCATTCCCAAACCCATCATGCTCCCCACTATGTCACACCCGGTAACACGGTGCGCGACCGTGGGCTCCTTTACCTTGACCTTGCCGCCTTTGACCACAAATTCGATAATGGGATGAATCTCTTCATCCGACCCGGCCTCCCCGCTGAACAGTTGACTCGTCAATTCAAGGTACGGGAAGGCTTCGGCAATCTTGGACCAATCGTCATAGACCTCCTCAACACTTGGCCACTTGCCGACGTTGTAGCTGTTACAGAACACGTTTCCCGACCAGTCTATCCACCCGTGGGGACCGCCGACGAACGAAGACATTACGCGGGAATTGGCGAGGTATTCGGTAGGGATATGCCCAATCTTCTCGCTTAGAGCATCAAGCGCGTTACCGTCGTATCCGAGAAAATCATCCGACTTGGGCAACCCCATAACCCTCACGATCTGTCTTATCCAGTCGCGTTCATTGCAACTGATGTAGTCGAAAACGCGATCCGTCCTGATGATGATTTCTCTCGCCTGTTCCGTCGTGACCCTCTTGCCGTCTACGGTGAAAGCTGGCCACTTGGGAAGTCCCCTGTTCAAGAGTTCCTTCTTCGTTGTCATTTCGCCTTGCCTCTCTTCTTCGAAGCCTCAACCTTCGCCGACCAGAAATACAGACAATCCCCGTCCTCAAGCGGCGGCTTGGCAAAGTAGGCTTGCATGAACTCGCTCGGCTTTGCCATGAAACGGTAACACTCGCCCCGCCTTTCGCAGCCCTCGCCGGAACACATCGTTATGTCAGGCATCGATTGTCCCTTTCGGCACAACACACTTGCGCCCGTTGTTCCCTACTCCACACTCGTCCCGTACAGGGCGTTGTAAGCGACCACGTAGGCAGAACGTAGATCCTTGTAGTTATCGTCGTAGGGGCTCGGAACGTAGCAGTTCAGGTGTAAGGCCGGGCATCCTTCACATGTGCCCCCAACCGGCTGCAACTGCGAACAAGACACCTCCCCGCGCTTGGCATCGGGAATCATCAAACACGCCAGCTTTATCGCCAGCGACGCCGCGATTCCGTAGTCTCGGTACAGGTCCTGAGCTTTCTCGTGGTCCTGCGAAATGTCCGCCAATTCCTGCCATGTGTACGGCTTCATCGTTGGTTGTCCTTTCGTTCCTTGTTTCCCTTTTTGAGCCCGTCTTCAAAAGTGTGCGTTTTTATCCGACGTCGCACCCCGTCTAGAGGTCGCTGCCAAGCAACCTTTGGTGGACCTGCCCCGAGTCGAACGGGGGTCCACCGCAGTCCAGAATATGCCTCGTTACGTGCGTGGTTGTCGGTTTGTCAAACCTACTACAGGGGCCCCCGCAACTAGGCCCCCGAGTGTCCCGGGTTGATTCTCGGCTCATCTTCTCCCGTAAAGCCGTTTTTAGCCTGTGGTGAATAGTGCCCGCCTAACTACTACAAGCAAACCTCGCTAGACAGACATTCCCTAAGCAGCCGCCTGCAAAACAGCCGGACGCCTCACCGGGAAGGGGATGACATTGCTCTTGGCTTTTGTCGTCGGGAAGTCCGTTTTAACCCGCCGAACTTCCCAAAGCGGGGCACGCAGCATATCCCTTGTCTACGGTGTCGAATCCTTGTCAGGCCCAAAAGTTTCAAAGAACTACCCGTCACTCTGAACACCATAACACAACCCGAACACGGTGACAAGCAAAATCGACACGGGGGGAGAAAAAAGAGGGGGAGGCTAGTCGACGGGCTGTTTATCCTTCGGGTTCGTCATGACCCAACCACCTACCTTTGAGGTATTCTGCGGTAACACGGACCGCGTGCGCTGTATCCTCCCGCAAAGCTCTCCGCCGCCAATACGTGACCGCCAATCTGGCCCGCTGCGCCATAGCCCTGTTCTCCGCGTAATCGTGACCCGCCTTGAAACACCGACACCCGCCGTTCGTCCTCATGCCCCCGCGCTTCGATGCACAGAGGCAAGAGTTGTCTCCGCAGTCGATGGGGCAATCTGTCTTGTCAGACATCCCGGAACCTCCCCTGTCTCGTTCCCGTCTTGAACACTATACCTCACCCCGTAGTGATAGACAACCACAAAAACAACCCACCCCATAGGCGGGAAACCCACCCCTCTCCGAACCCTATTTCCTACATCCCCGCAACCAGCCCTTACAGAATTTCCCCGAAAAAATAAACAGCCTTTTCATATCCGGACATTTCCCCTTTTCCCGTTCCCAGAAAATAACTACCCCCCCTCCACCCTATGAATAAAACCTCAATTCACCCCTTCCCATCCCCTTCCCCTTCCAACCCCCCGAAACACCCCTAACCCATCCACATAACTATTGAGGAATTCGTCAACTTCCACTCCCACAAATACTGTAACCAATACCCCCTAAGTCTCCCCATTCCCCGGGCCAGTACCCCCAAAACCCCACTTTTATGGCCTCGATTCTATATCTAACGGAATCAAAACACCATCGCCCCATAGATGGACAAGGGGCAGAAACTCGGGCGTCTACACAACTACCCGTAAACATTGGACTAGCGCGCGCGAGGGAATTTGTGGAGGGAGGGTAAGAGGCGCGGCGACTTCCGTTGAGTGTATTTATGCACCCCACCCCGGCAATGTATACCCGTCCCCCGTGGCCGTTTAAGTCCGTGACCGGGGGCAGAAACCAGGGAGGGGAAGTGGTACAGAAAAAAGAAACCCTAATGATTTCGGATTTCTAGAGGCGTTGTCGTAATAGAGGGAACGGGTAATAACAGGGGGTTGAGACTGCATATACATTATTCATACGTCGTACAATGTATATCTATGCGCGTAGGTATGCACGACCACACGATGAGGTTCGGATGCCCTCCCCAAATTCCCCAATAATATCAACAGTGGCAACGGTGTCAGCCTTGACCCATATTTGTATGGCCACATATGGTCACTGGCTGAGACTTAACTTGACTGTTTACTTGTAAGTACATAGAGACAAAGGGCCTTCTTCGGTGGTACCTTTGGGGGGTCATTACTCACCCACTATGGGTCATTTTTGACCCATGGGTTCATGTTCTTCTCTTGAGGTTCTGGACAACCGGAAAGCCTAATGATTCTGGATTTCTAGGGGATGCCGGTATCATGTTGCCGACGGGGGCAGGATGATGGGGCCCCCTTGAGGGTTGGTGTTGGGCTTGGGGTTCGGGAAAAGCCGAATGATTTCGGATTTCTGGGAGGTTTCAGGGGTAGAATGAGGCGTTGAGGGGTGATTGCCGGAAAGGCTAATAGTTACGGATTTCTAGGGGAGTCGGGCCCTTGGGTTTCACTGGGAGGCTTCGCCAGGTTGATGATAGGGATAGGAGGCTTCGCCCCTAAGAGCCCGGGTTGAGGAGGCGGTGGTATATGTCCGTTCCGGGGATGGGAGGGTAGGGTGGGCTTGGGTGTTGTGGAGGTGTAGGAGGAGTGTTGGGGCGGTCGGTTAGCCTTTAGGCTGCGCTTCGCTTGCCGCACAAGACGGATTTTCGGCGCTAGAAGGTGGGCTCTTTGGTGCATTCCTCAACAACGTATTTCAGGTGTCGGTGCGGTATTTCCAAGACATATCGTTCGACCGTCTTGATTCGGACCATTTGACTTGGGTGTTTGTGTGGTGTCGATGTCATCGCTGATGTCCTTCCTTCGGCTCCCAGTCGCCGCACAGATTATCTTCCCTCACGGCGGGCCACTCTTTCTCGGGCCACATGGCAGGGGCTCGACGGTGGCAGTAGCCATACTTCGGGGTCGAACGGCTTGGGTAGTCCGTCTTCCACCATCGGCAGTTCGAGCAACTGGCGTCGTGGGGTACGTCGGTCATAGCGGCGGCTCCTCGATGCGTACGGGGTACCATTCGATTTCCTCTATTCCACCGCCCAAACCCCATATCCCTCCCACAGAATCTACAAACGCTGTGGTCGTGATCTTGGTTTCGACCTCTCGCACCCAGTATGTACCAGACTCTTCCGGCGGCGTCGTGCTCCACTTGGGTTCGTTGCTCATCGGTCCTCCCTCTTGGTTCTACCTACCCCAAAAACCACGATACAACCCACCCTATCACAATCCCGAGCGCAATAGAGAAGGCCACTAGGGACCATCTCCGGCGCCTCTCCAGGGCTTCCATTCGAAGCCGCCTAGCCCTGTCCCGGTAACTCCTGTCGATTGGCTTCACGGCGGTCCTCCTCTCTGAGCTTGCCGATAATGGGCCTCCATATGGGCGGCTCGCCTTGCACCATCGCGTTGCAACATGCGACCTTGAAGCCCTTGCCGCCGTCCCCGCTGTGAGGTTCGATGGTGAATGCCACACACGCCGTATGGCAGGGCCGGGAGCGGTTCCAACACCACAACGGCTTCGTGGGCCTCAAAGCGTCCCGCACGTCCTCCCCGACGATTATGATTTCTCGCATGCCTTCTATCTCACTCCCACACAAACCTGAGTGCCCCTTTCGGGGTTGTTTGCGAAGTACGGTTGGTCCCACAACCTGCCTTCCTTGTCTATCAGACAGTAGGTGTAATAGAGGTGCATCAGCGGGGAACTGCTGTCACCCAGTATCCTCCCTATGAAGCCCCGGGGATTCTCCCTCACCTTCACGGATAGTTCCGGTTGATGCCGGTCTACCAGCGCCACGTATCCGTTTAGGAGCCGCTGTTGGGTTTCCGGGGTGAGCTGTATGTATCCTTTGCCGTTGTCGATGTCGATTCCCTTGGGGTGCACCATCTCGATTAGGGCCTTGACGGCTATCACCTGCTCTTCGTGACTCAGGCATTCGGCTTCATCGTCGAAAAGGCGCCCGTCTTCTGCTTGGAATTTGGTTACTTGTTTCATCTTTGTTTGCCCTCTAGCCTTCGTCCTTCGGACTCGGCACACAAGACGGCGCGGCCTACTCCTCACACCCTACGATTCTGTAACTCTTCTCACCGGCCGCCAATTTCTGAAACCCGGCTGCAACAATGTCCCTCCCAATGGACCACCTGTCTACGCATTCAGGGCAGAAGTGGGCGATGGGTATTGGAGCGCCGAAACCCTTTAAATACCCAACACTAACGACACCCCATGCCCCATCTGGCTTCGGCGGATTGCCCTCAAGTTGGTTCCTTCGGTCCGGACTCGTGTTTTCGTCCATCGTCGCGACAATTTCCCTCTTCCCGCAGTTGTCGCATATGTAGGTCAACGCAATGCACTTTACAGCCTTTGTCGTCTCGACTCTCTCAATCATTCTGGTTTCTCCTTCTCCATCTGTCCGCGTCGATAGCCATCTTGCACAGACGGCGGGCCAAATCGCCCCTTATCGGCCATATCCCGTCTTCCGCAGAGTGGTAAACGGTCCGCATCATCGGCCTATCCCCTATCGTCACGACACAACACCAATGCTCATTTCTACCGCTGTCCATGGCTTCCGCATGAGCGATGTACCCGTCTTGAGTCTTCAAAACGCAGTCGTCGGCAAGGTCGCCGGTCCAACCGGGCGCGGTCATTCCCCCACCTCCCCGGCGAGGGCGGCGCGG
>Ga0265297_10009207_pt1 | contig 12839 bp, 7 predicted proteins | sample Munlanlwell13791_FD_192502 | JGI IMG/M metagenome (GOLD analysis project Ga0265297, IMG submission 192502) | Leachate microbial communities from a municipal landfill in Southern Ontario, Canada - Leachate well 137-91 | ecosystem: Engineered > Solid waste > Landfill > Unclassified | place...
AAGGGAGAGGCTTATGAGAGCATTATATATGATGGCGGCGGCGGTCGCTGTTTTGATCATCTCAGCGAGCGCGTATTCCTCCGCAGTCCTCGTGGACGCGAAGGGCGAGGTGGGGGTGAAGCAGGGAGGCAAGGAGACCAAGGCGATCATCGGCGCCGAGCTTGCCGATGGCGCGATCGTCACGGTCGGCAAGGATGCCAGGGCCTCAGTGCTCTGCGAGAGCGGCTCGCTCGACGAGGTGTCGGCCGGCCGGAGCTATACCGTGGGCGCCCCCTCCGAGGGCAAATCGACGAGCCTCGGCGCCGGCATCACGATCGCCATGAAAGAGATAGCCTCCGCCGGCAAAGGTCCGACGGTGCACGGCATGGTGAAGAAGGTGGAGGGGCCTCATGCGCTCAAGATCGACTTCGACAAGCTGGGCGGCCAGGGGCTGATTGCCCTCTATCCCTCCGGGACCGCGGTCAGGCTTTCTCCGAGCATAGATTTCAAGTGGAGCGAGCCGATCGGTAAGGACTGGGTGAAGCCCGCGCTCGTGGTCATGGACATGTCGGGGAGACGGCTGGGATCGATCCTGCTCTCGGCAGGCGCAACCAATGTGGGCGTATGCCCGTGTAAGTTTGGGCTCGCAAAGGGTCGGGAGTACAAATGGTTCCTGGCTGCGAGCGACAAATCCGAGAAGAGCAGGACGCCTGGATTCAAATTCCAGACGCTCTCCGACAACGACGAGCGCAGGCTCGATGCCGATCTTGCGAAGATCTCTTCGCTCAATCTCACGGAGGAGGGGAAGGCGCTGCTCGATGCGCAGCTCTATTTCAGCTACGGGTTGTATGATGAGGCGGCGAAAGGGCTTGCTCCGTTCTACGCCAAGTCCCAGTCACCGTTCGCGAAGAACCTTCTGCATCTTTGTTATATGAGGATGGGGAGGGTGGCTGAGGCCAAAAAATACGAGTAGATTGCCTGACAGGACCCGAAGCCAGTAATTATCTTCCGATTTCTTTTTCAAAGTCTGTTTTCTTTTTTTTGTCCAGCATGTGTTCGATCTTGCGGGCGAGCGAGCGCAGGTGAAACGGTTTGGAGACGTAGTCGTCCGCGCCGTGGGCGAGCCCGTCTATGCGGTCCGACTGGTCGTCGCGGGCGGAGACGATGAGGACTAGTATGTCCTGCATGGCAGGGTCTGACTTGATGAGCTTGCACAGCTCGATGCCTGAGACCTTGGGCATCATGATATCTAAGAGGATGAGATCAGGCCTTTTCTCTGCTATGGAGTCCAGCGCCTGTTTGGCGTTATACGTGCTGACTACTTCATATCCTTCATTTTCAAGGAGTTTTCCCAACACGGCGTGGATTTCAGGCTCATCATCGACGACCAGAATTCGATGTGTTGTTCGCTTTATCTCCATGATATTATTCGTGTAATTGACTTTGATGGATGCAGTCAAGGGAAAAAGCGGGAGATTCGCGTTTTTCCGGAGCCGGCGGCGTATAAAATCAAAAAGTGCTTATTTAACATGTATTTTTCTTGCGGCTCTAAAGTCATTTCTTTAAAATCAGGCACAGATAATAAACCCGTCCATCAGTGGCGCACAATCGCCGGGGGCCGGGTTGACATGGGAGAATCGAACAGTTAGACGAAGAACTCCTAAACAAGAACCCAAGCGGAAATCAGGCCGGGAAAGGGGGTGCTCTCTCCGAATGGCCGCTCCGCGGGAAGATACATAACCTACGTACGACATCTGTGCTCGGCAGTATATTCCGGAAGGGGGGAATGATCCCTCCTCCTCGGAAGCGAAATCGATAAAGGAGAGAAACAACATGAAAAAATTATTTACTATAGCTCTGGCGCTGGGTCTCTTCGCGTTTATCGCGACGAGCGCCTCTGCACAAGAGAAGTACGTAGCCGGCGGCTTTGAGATGGCCGGTCACGTGATGGCCGGCGGCGGCTATCAGCACAACAACAACAAGGCAGTGACCTACTTCACCACGGATGGTGATATCGGTTACTTCGCCGGCCCGATGGGCAAGTACCTGGGTCAGGTCCCGGGTGCCAGCACTGACCACTTCTCGTTCTTCGTTGACGAGGTGGAGTTGGACATCATGAAGAGCTTCGGCGAGAACGTAAGGCTGCGCGCTGATCTAGACTTTGCGCGTGCGGCATCCGGCGGCGCCTTCACGATGGCTGCGTTCACGCTCGAACAGGCTTATGCCACGGCCAATATTCCGGTCGGCAACGGCATCGAGTTCCTGCTCGGTCGTTTCAACACCCCGATCGGCTTCGAGGCTGTCGATGTCATCGACAACGACACGATCTCCAAGTCGGTGATCTCCACCGGCCTTCGTTCTTCGAACACGACCGGTATGAAGATCTATTACGCGTTCAGCGACCTGGTTGACTTCCATTTCTACGTGGTCAACACGCTGACGCAGGACAGCGACGTCAAGATCAACGACGTCCCGTCCTTCGGTCTCCGCCTGGGCTTCAACTGGGGCGAAGAGGGTTCAGAGAGCACGTTCGGCATCAGCGGTCAGTTCGGTCCGGAAACGCGCGTCAGCAACAAGCACTTCACGTACCTGGGCGACCTGGATCTGAGCTGGTGGATCACCGAGGCGTTCAACCTGGGCCTCGAAGGTATCTTCCGTCGCGACAACGCGTTCGGCGGCAGCAACACCGAGTATATGGGCGGCTTGCTCAACCTGAAGTACGTGTTCAGCGATGTGTGGGATGGAACGCTCCGCTTTGCATACGCGAAGCAGTTTGATCCGTCCAACCTCGCAGTCGCGACCTTCTGGACGAACCTGACGGGCGCTGAGCAGTCGATCTATCAGATCAACCTCGCGGTCAATTACGCGATCGCCGACGGCGCGAAGCTGCGCGTCGAGCCGAGGTTTGATATCGTCAATCCGGCGGGCGGCGGCAACACCGAGTACGTATTCGGCGGCGCGCTGGCCTTCGGCTATGAGTTCTAAGTCGAACTCGTAGGAAGTTAAGCGGTAATTGGAAGCCCCGAGAGAAATCTCGGGGCTTCTTTTTTATCTTATTTGTTCTTTATTATGTCGCTAAGGATTTCACGAAGGAGATTCGAGGGTTTTTTCCAGGCGCGGAGCGAAAACGGGACGATGCAGCCGCAGCGGTCGCAGTCGGCCCCTGGGCCGATCACGCACGGCTTCTTCACGTTGCCCCATGCGTCGAACGCGGCGCCGTTTTGCACAAAGACGCAGTTCGAGCCCACGCAGCTGTGCCGGTTCTCCTCCAACATGAGATCGAAAGTGCCAGGAGGACCGCCGATGAAATCGCCATAGGTCTTCCTTAGAGAATTGAGCTTCTTGATCAGCTCGCGTCTCTCCGGGAAGGTGATCCACATCTTCTCTTCAACGCCCTTGACCGGCGTCATGAAGTCGAAGAGCACGTGGCGTATGTGCGGAATCTCCCTAAGCTCCGCGAGTATTCGATCTATGGATTCAGCGTTGCTTCTGCTCAGGCAGCAGGCGGCCGCGATGTTGAGATCCTTGCAGCGCGGGTCGCGTATGTTCTTCATTATCCTGTCGTAGCATCCCTGGCCCCGGATCCCGTCGTGCTGCTCGCGCGTGCCGTCGATCGAGATGTGGAATTCGACCTCAGGCCAGTCCGGGAGCGGCATCGTGCCGTTTGTGACCACGCGGTTTGCCCTGAAGAATCTGCGGCCTTTCTCTATCAGCTCGCGGCGAAGCAGGGGTTCGCCACCCACCCACGTGCATGAGAAGAAGGCTGCCTTTCCGGACTGCATCTTCTCTATGCGCGAGAGCCATTCCTCCACGGAGAGCTCCGGCCCTTTCTCCTGATCGTATGAGAAGTAATAACAGTGGCGGCAACGCAGGTTGCACTTGTTAGTGACGTCTATGGAGCAGAAGGTGTTCTTCGGAAGCGGAACTACTGTGAGAGCGAGCTTTGGCAGGATTTTCCCGCGCCAGAACCTGTGTTTGGGTTTATTCGACATAGTGGCCCTGCTCTCTAACGCGCCAAGTGGCTGATTGGCAAGGAAAATTCATTAGCCGCACTTGACATAAGGGCGCAAATGATGCACCAATTCTCAGCTTAAAACCCTTAATAATTCAAGCAATTAGAATGTTCTCGACGATATGAAGACCATTGCAGACATAAATCCGATCTGGATCACCCTGGGTCCCTTGCTCGCCATCAACGTGATCCTGCTCGTCTCCTACCTCGTGTTTCAGTTTTGGGGACGAAAGAGGCTCACCCGCACGTTCGAGGGGACGAAGAACGATCCATCGAAGTTTCTCTCCAGCGGTACGAGGATGTGGTGGTTCTGGACCACGGACCCGATCGTGCGCCTGTTCGTGAAACTCAAGATGGGACCTAACACAATAACCGCGATCGGTTTCCTGATCTCCTGCATGGCCGCTTATCTCTTCGCGTCCGGATGGCTCGGGTACGCTGGCTGGATGATGATATTCGGCGCGACGTTCGACATGTTCGACGGAAGGGTGGCGCGCATGACCGGGCGCACTTCCCGCTCCGGAGCGTACTTCGACGCGGTGATGGATCGCTTCGGCGAGGGCGCGTGCTACATGGGGCTCGCCTACTTCTTCAGGAGCTCGTTCATGCTGCCGGTGACGATTGCGGCGATGATCGGCTCGCAGATGGTTAGCTACACCAGGGCGCGCGGCGAGGGCATAGGCATAGACTGTAAGATCGGCATGATGCAGAGGCCCGAGCGGATCGTCTCTCTGGGCGTGGCCGCGGCCTTCGACCCGATCATGACCATGGCCCTGCACAGGTGGTGGGCGCAGCCCGCTCCGGTGCTCATGATCGCGGCGCTCTGCTTCATAGCGGGCATGACGATCTTCACGGCCGTGCAGCGCATGATTTACATCATGAATGCGCTGGACAGCCAGGACCGGAAGGGAAAGGAATCCATTCCGCAGCTGATCACGAAGCTCTCCACGCCTAAAGGGCGCGAGGAGTTGTGGGAGAAGTATGGGGCGAAGCGCGATGAGGGCAGCGCGGCGTTGACGTCGACACGAGGTGGGGATGAAGACGAAGCCGGCGAAGAGAGAAGAAGGCGACAAGCTCCTTGACGAGGCGGTCGAGGTGTTCATCCAGGGCGCCGGCAAGGTTTCGAGCGCGCTGCTGGGTATGATAAACCGCGTCGGCGGCCAGATCTACGCGCTGCTCTTCCTCTCCGAGGAGCCTCTCTCGTTGGACGAGATAGGCGAGAGGCTGGGCGTCTCGAAGAGCAACATCTCCATCAACATACGCATGCTTGAAGAGTACAGCCTGGTGCGGAAGGTGTGGGTGAAGGGCTCGCGCAAGGATTACTACGCTGCCGAGCGCACTTATCCCAAAAAGGTGATCTCCGATTTCCTCACGAAGATCATGGGCACGCTGACCGACGCGATCACCACCATCGAGCGCACGCGCGCAAAAGTGACGGAGGCGAAGGTCTCGCTGCCGAAGGAGAACAGGGCGCGCGCGGAGTTCCTGCTCGGTCAGGTGGAGCTGATAGGGCTCTTCTACTACGCTGCCAACAAGTTCTTCGAGGACTTCTTCTCCGGCAAGCCGATCAACGTGGAGCTGCTGCAGAGGCTGATCTTAAATCCGGAGAACCTCCAGAGGGGCAGAAGCAAAAATTCCTGATTTTATCTGAGCGGTCTCAGAACAGATAACCGAACGTGAGATGGAAATGGCCGATGGATTCGCCTGGCTTGCGGTCTATCTTGAATCCGTAGTCCGCGCGGATCGGTCCGACTGGAGTGTTGTAGCGCAGCCCCATCCCGGCCGACTTGCGGACCGTGGAAGACCATCCGACGTCCGAGAATTCGTTGGTCAAACTGCCCATGTCGTAGAAGCCTGCGAAGCTTAGGTTCTTGAAGAGCAGAAACCTCAGCTCTTCGTTGAAGATCCAACGCGCCCTGGAACCTGTGGCCTTGCCGGCCGCGTCCACCGGGCCGAGCGATTGGTATGAGAATCCGCGAACGGTGTCGTCGCCACCCATGAAGAGCAGCTCGTTGGTAGGCACGCTGACGTTGCGTCCGATCGTTAGGATGCGGTCGAGTCTGAGCGTGGTGGAGAAGACGATCCTGGACCAGAACCCGTAATCGAACTCGCCCTTGACCTTGAAACGGAAGAAATTCGCATCGTCGCCGCCGATCTCATTGAAGATGTCCACTCCGGCTATGGTGTAGACGCCCTTGGTTGGGAACGAGAAACTGTCGCGCGAGTCGTAGCTCTGGGTCAGCGATATCTTGGAGATGGTGTTGTCGCGGAGACTGTCCGCGTCCGCCGCGACCGAATCGCCTTCGACGAAGTAGTTTCGATCCAGCTCCCACTGGAAGAAGAAGCCGAGGCGGCGGAGTTTCCTTGCCCAGCCCAGTGTGCCGGCCACCTGGGTATAGGCGTACGAAGGGGCCTTGTAGTATTGAATCCACGCGCCGCTGGTCATCTCGACGCTGCTGCCAAAGAAGCGCGGGTCGTACCAACCGATCTCGGCCCTGGAGAGGTTGACTCCAGCCATGAGCTTCAGGGTGTTGGTCTTGGCCCATCCGAACGAGTTGATGTTCCTGAAGATCATCTGACCGGTGAGCGATTGGTCGGTGGAGTAGTTGATGCCGAGGTCGAGCATGAAGGGTTTCTGTTCCTCGACTCTGACCTTCACGTGCACCACGTCTCGCTTTTCGGCGACGCCTATGGTCTCTACGCTGACGTAGGAGAACGGGCCCAGCCTGCGTATGTTGAGCTGGCTGTCGATGAGCTTCTTCTCGCTGAAGGGATCGCCTTCCTTCAGCGCCATTGCTCCCATTATGGCATTTTGGCTGGTGAGGACGTCTCCGACGATCAGCACCTGGCCTATTCTCACCAGCGGCCCTTCGCGCACGTCGTATGTGATGGTGGCTTCATGGGCCTGGCTTACGGTGTACTGCTGGCCCACCTCGGCGTAAGGGTGTCCGTTGTTGCGATAGAATGAGAGGAGGCGAAGCCTGTCCTCCTCCAGCCCTGGTTCGTTGAGCGGGTCTCCTCGCTTGATCTTGAGCGCCTTGATGAGCTTCTCCGGTGGGAAGGACTCGCTGCCGGCGAAATCGATCTCGCCGACCAGGGTCTTTGGCCCCTGTTCGATGGGGATGGTAACGTTCAGGGCGAATCCTTGCTCGGTCGGCTTCACCTCCCACTCGCCGACCGTCGAATCCAGATACCCGTCGCGCGCCAGCGCCTTGGCGATGGCTTTGTCGTCGTTGATCACGTATTCGGGGAAATAGGTGCCGCGCCGGCCCAGCGCCATTCGCTTGTTCTTCATCTCCTCTGCGAGTTTTTTAGATCGGACGTCCTTGGCGCCGACGAATCGCAGCTCCTTGATCCTCCTGGGAGCGCCGGGCTCGATCGCGAACTCGATGAGCAGGGAATCGTCGGCTAGCTGGGATTTTTTCCACTCCACTTTTGCATCCGGATATCCCCTCTCCCCCATGAACTTCTTTATGGATGCGGCGCTGGCCTCCATCTCGTAGTCGTCCACCGACTCGAACTTGAAGATGGTGAGCTGTTTCCTGAGCCGCTTCCGGCTGGCATGGGGCGCCCCAGTGAACTTGATCTTGACCCTGGGGCCTTCGCTGACCTTGAGGAGAAGATCTACGCTGCCAGATTCAAAATCGATGTCTTTCTTCGCGACCTTGATTCTGGCTTTGGGATATCCGTGGTCGTGATAGGCGTTCACGAGTTTTTCGATCGACGCCCGGAGCCTCTGCTCGGAAAAGGGCTTCCATGTGTTGAGTGAGGAGCTGAACCTGCTGTCGGGAAATGCGCTGTTACCCTCCACCTCCACGTTGCGGTATCTCAGGGTGACGCCGTTCTTTATGTGCAGGGTGACGTCGATGCCGCTTACCTCCGGGTTCTCTTCCTGCTCGATATAGACCTCGGTGCCGACGTAGCCCTGTCTGGCGTAGAACTCCTTTATCCTGCCGACCTGTTCATCCACTCGCTGGGGAGTATAGATGTCGCCCGCATGCAGGGTCAGATATTTGCGGACCTTGTTCTCCACGAAGGGGTAGTTGCCGGATATCTCTATGGACGAGACCACCGTCGCCTCCTTGAGCCGGTAGTCGATGGTTACGCCGTCCGGGTCCTTAGATGGACTCACGTTTATCTCGTCGAAGACGCCCCAGTCGCGCAGGTATCTGACGGAGCGGTCGAGCTCCGCCAGCGAGAATTCGTCGCCTGAGGTTATCGCTATGACGTCGCGGACCTTCTCCTCCGATATTCTCTTGAGTCCGTTGATCTCTACGGAGGACACAGGGTCGGCAAACGCCATGCGCGATATCAGGCACAGCGCCAGCGCAGCCATGGAAATCTTTTGCAGCTTCCCCCTCACCGCAGCTCTCCCCCCTATCTCATCCTGAATCTCAAAATACCGCTCAGCTCGTAGTTCGAGTCGGTCGAATTAGATCCCTTAAGCAGCAGGTTGTCGGTGATCTGATATTCCGCCGAGAAGGTCTGGACCGCGTTGTCGGTTCCGATGTCCGTGGCGAAACTCACGCTCAACCTGTCCGACAGCTTCTTGCCGACGTTGAGCCTGGATATGCCCTGCGCCGCCGTATCAGGAACTTCGAACCTGAAGACGTCGAGCCTGGTGAATTTGGCGATCGGCCTCTCTATGACGCTCGTGATCGACTGTGCTACCATGGCCGCCGAGAGCCCCTCGCTCTGTATGGCGATGCGCTCCTGTTCGGTCATCCCGAAGAGTATGAGCGAGACCACGTCGCGCTTCTCCAGCGGACCGGTGGGCGATGTGGCGGTGAGATCGAGCGCCAGGTTGTCGATGGGGCCGTGAAGGATTAGGTTCACGCTGTAGACGTCGATCTCCTTCTCTGCATAGACCTCGAGATACGGCGAGTCGACGTCCCCCCTGAACTCCATGAAGCCCTTGCTGACATCGAAATTAAGTCCGAGGTAATGCAGTTCGCCGCTGTCGGCGTTTATCGATCCCGCGACGACGGGTTTGGACCTAGTCCCCGATAGCGATATGTTCATGCCGAGCCAGATGTCGCCAACGTTGTTACGGATCTCCATGTCTCCGCTGTTTCTGACCGAGAGGGCGAGCCTTGGGTCGAAATCGAGTTTTTGCACTTCTTTTCGCGAACGCATCTTCTTCTCGCCGGTCAGCGCGTCGATGATGTTGAAATCTTTCGTGTATTTTCCGTCGAGCACCGTCATGTCGCCCGAGAGCAGCGGGTTCGGGAACCTGCCTGTGAGTGAGATGTCCCCCTCGAACTCCAGCATCAGGTATCCGTCCTCGGAGCGCCAGACCATGCCCCTTGCGGCCAGCGCCAGATCCGACTGGGCCGGCTTGAAGTTCTGATGATCGAGATAGCCGGAGAGGCTCATGGATCCGTCGCCCATTTTCGCCTGGAGCGAGTCGAAACGAACGCGTGAGCCGTCGAACCTGAGCGCCCCGGTGACGCTCTCGAGGCCGACGCGCGGGTTTCTGAGCAGCACGTTGTTGTCTTTGAATTCGATGCTGCCGAAAAATCTGGGGTCGTTCGTCGTGCCGCGCACCGAAAGATCGACGCCGAGTAGCCCCGACCCCCTGTAGAGCGAAGGGGTGAGCAGCGACAGCGCCGATACGTCCACCGTGCCATCCACCGAGAGGTCTATCGGCCCCCCTGATGTGAGCCTCCCCTTTGCGCCCAGCCTTTCTCCCCCTGAGCCGGTCCATGAGAGTTCAGCGAAGCTCCATGTGTGCGGGTCGTACGCGTAGGTCCCGTCGATGAGAAGCCCTTTTATCGGCTCACCGTGCAGCCGCATCCTGCCGGGCGATAGCTCTGCTGCCAGCGCGCCTTCGATCTTGCGGACCTGTTCCCCGTGCAGGCCCGCCTCGATGTCGAGGAACTCAAGCCTGCGGCGTGTGATGTCAACGGTGGCGGCCGCGCGTTCGAACGGGATTTCGTGCCAGCTGCCGTTTGTGATCGAAGCCCTGGCCTTGCCGGTGAAATCGGTGTGCGGCCCTGTGAGCTCGATTGCGCCGTTTCCCACCCCCTTGAGCCCGAACGCCTCCATGGATCTGTCCAGGGGCATGTCATGCATTTCGGATGAGAGATCTATGTGCTTACGCCTTTTGCCGTCCGCCATTTTTTCGCCGAATTTGACGGTGAGGTCGGAGCTGCCGGTCATGCGCTCCGCGGTGAATACGTCGTTGTGCATGACTAGCTCGTCGTAGGTGATGTCGAGCTCCGTCAGAACTCGGTCCGCCATGATGGGTATCCATCCGCCCTCGAAGGTCTCTCCGCGGATCTCGACGTGGACCTGCTTGCCCCATCCGGTGAGTTTCACCTCGCAATCGCTCCGTCCGAAGATCTTCTTGAGATGCGGGTTGCTGAACTTGGTGAAGAGGTGCTCGACGGGAAAATTAGAGCCGCTTGCCTCCAGGTCCATCGACTTCGCCCCAACGTCGATCGAGCCTGAGAATGCGACGACGTCGCTGCCTGCCGTGGCGCTGCCGGAAGAGAATCGTATCGACCCGTCTTTCCATGTGAGATTGGAATTTACCGAGACCGGCTGATCCGGCGACGCCTTGAAGCGGTATGTGAGCGAGGCGCTGCCTGCGCCTTCAGACTCCAGAGGCTTGTATCCTTTGCCCGCCAGCTTGACGCTGCCGGAGAGCTCTCCTGCGGTATCGAATATCTGAGACTCTTTCCCAAGGTACGGGAGCGATACGGGCTTGGGGATATCGATGTCCAGGGCAAAATCCTGTGTTTCGATGTCGGAGTTCAGCTTTCCCTTGAGCTCCCTCCCCTCGATGAGCAGTGATAAGTCGCTGAGCTCTATCCTGTCGTCGTCGAATGATATCTCCGCGTCGAGTTCTTCGGCGGCGATCGCCGTCGTAACGATGTCGCGCACCGAGACGTTCCCGCTGAACGCGTTGACATAGGGGAACCTTCGTTGCCAGCGTTCTAGCCTGGTCGACGTCTTGAGCGACGCGAATCCGGCGGAGAACAGCTGCTTTTCTCCCTTGTCCAGCTTCACGCCGTCCGCGCGTGCGGCGAACCTGGCATCGCCGAGCATGCTGGGGACGAGGGCCGCGTGGACCTCGTCGAGCATGAGCCTCTTGTCGTCACCGATGTTCACGTTCACGCCGGATGCGGAAGCGTCGATGAGCTCGATGTGCTTGAGGAGCAGGAGCTTGGCCGTATTGAAGCGTTTTTTCGCGGGCTTTGTCTTCTGTTCCGGCGATGCCGGGAGGTCTATCATTACGTCGTTGAGGCGGAGTTCGTCTATCACCAGCTTGCCGCGCGCCAATCCCAATAGGGCGTACTCAAGGGTGACGTTTCCTATTATGGCGCGCCGGCCGCTCATTTTGTCTGCAAGCGAGAGCGAGGTCAGAGAGATCTCGCCCCTGATCGGTTTCCATTGAAACGACCCAACTTCTATCCTGAGCCTGCCTGCGGCGTTGGCGACGGCGAGCGCGTGCGCCAGCACCTCAGGCCTGTTGACGAGCCAGGAGGCGCCGGCCAGGAAACCAAACAACAGCGCCATGACGCCGATGAATCTGCGAAACCGGTGCGTCTTTCTGATCGTCATCAGCTCTCCGCTGAATTAAGCATTGCGCTTCGCGGCAAGCGCGGCCAAGAGCTTCTGGATGACGCCCCCGAAGCTGCCGTTGGACATCACGAGCATCACGTCCCCGCTTTCCGCGCCCCGCACCGCGAACTCGACTATGTGATCCACGTCCTCTATGTGATGCGCGTCCGTCCCCTTGCGCATGAGCTCTGCGGCCACCGCGTGAGAATCGAATCTCTCCTCGGCTGGAATCGTCATGGGTTTGTACGGGCTCGCGAGTATAACCTTGTCGGCCGATGAGAGGGCTTCGGTGAATTGCCTCTGAAAGATATTGCGGCGCGACGTGTTGGACCTCGGCTCGAAGATGGCCCAGATGCGCGAGGTGGGGAAACGCTCTCTGATCCCGGCTATGGTTTTTGCGACGGCGGTAGGATGATGCGCAAAATCATCGATCACTGAGACGCCGCCGACTTCGCCGGCCAGCTCCTGCCTCCGTTTAACTCCCTTGAAGGATGCCAGGCCCTTCACCAGATTGCGCGGCTGTATGCCTGATTCCAACAACGTGACTAACACGCCTATCGCGTTCTGAAGGTTGTATTCACCCCACATCGGCAAGAGGTAATCGAATCCGAGAAGTGAAAAACGCGTCCCCTCTTCCGAGACCTCGATTTTTTCCGGCCTGTAGTCCGCCTCGCCTGATGCGGCGTACGTGACTATGCGGGCCTGCGCTTTGAAGGCCGCTTTCATGGCGAGCGCGTCTTGGGCGTTGGCGACCACGATGCCGTCCGGGGGCACGAGCTGCGCGAGCCTCTCGAAGGAGGAGTATATCTGATCGACGTCGCGGTAGATGTCGGCGTGGTCGAACTCTATGGATGTTATCATCAGAGCCTGCGGCATGTAGTGCCAGAACTTCGGCCCCTTGTCGAAGAAGGCCGAGTCGTATTCGTCGCCCTCGACTACGAAGAAATGGCCGTGCCCGAGCGAGTAGCTCTTGCCGAAATTCTGCCCCACGCCGCCTATCAGAAATCCCGGCGACTCCCCTGCGGCTTCGAGCAGCCAGGCGGCCATATTGGAGGAGGTCGTCTTGCCGTGCGTGCCTGCGATCACTATCGGAGTCCTGCCGGCGAGGAAGAGCGATGCCAGCGCCGACGGCATGGAGTGGTACGGTATGTTGCGCCGCAACACCTCCTGGGCCTCGGGGTTGTCCTTGCGGATCACGTTGCCGATGATCGCGAGCTGCGGGGCCGCGGTGTCGATGTTCTCGGGTCTGTAGCCGTTGAAGGGCTTTATGCCGAGCGCG
>Ga0265297_10009208_pt1 | contig 12839 bp, 14 predicted proteins | sample Munlanlwell13791_FD_192502 | JGI IMG/M metagenome (GOLD analysis project Ga0265297, IMG submission 192502) | Leachate microbial communities from a municipal landfill in Southern Ontario, Canada - Leachate well 137-91 | ecosystem: Engineered > Solid waste > Landfill > Unclassified | place...
CGTAAATGTTACTCTTCAGAATGCCACTTTGGCGGCTAATAATTATTATGGAGTGCTTCTTAGCAATACTACTAGCTCCACGATTGACCATGTTACTGCTAATTATAATTATTATGGCGGAATTTATGTTCAAAGTGGATCTAATGGCAATACTATAACCAACAACACGGTAAAATATAATAATAATCAGGGGGGTATTTATTTTAATAATTCTTCTAATAATACTGTAAGTGGCAACACAGTTAAAGATAATCCTGGTTATGGAATTTATTTTACAACTTCAGCCGCAAACAATGTTTTAACTAATAATACTATTTCTGGAAATCCTAAGGGCAATATTCGCGCCGTGACAACAGCTCTCGTTAATTCTATTGATACTTCTAATACCGTTGAGGGGAAAGTCGTATATTATCTTTACGGAACTTCGAGTAATAGTTTTTATAGCGGCCAAACATATGATGGAAGCACTAGCACCATTGGCATGTTTTGGTGTATTAATTGCGTAAATGTTACTCTTCAGAATGCCACTTTGGCGGAAAACAATTATGACAGTATTTATTTTAATAATACTGCCAGCTCTACAATAAACAATGTTATTATCACTTCTAGTTTTAAATACGGAATTCATTTTGATGGTTCGGCCACGAATACCATAAGCAATAGTATTATAAAATCAAATTTTGGTTATGGCGCTTATTTGGCCACTTCTAACTCGAATACTTTTACTGGCAATACATTCTTAAATAATATTAATGATATTTATAATACTGGGACAACGAATACTTTTACCTCAAATGAATTTTTAAATAACATAACTAGCAAGGCTCTGACTTTTATAGACCCTACAAGAACAAAAAGTATTGGCAATACTGCTAGTTCTACAATTACCATGCTTACTCCTAACGGCGGAGTTTGCACTAATACCAGTACTCCTAGCTGCGTCGCCACAATAACAACTAATCCCTCAGAAACAATTACTATCACAACAAGTAGCAATCAAGTTACTGCCAGCTTTGTTCCTAGCCAATCAGGGGTATATTCTTTGAATTTCACAGTTACTGATTCAAATGGGAATACAACCAAAAGAAGAATCGCTTTTTTGGTTGGCGATACTAGTTCTCAAACAGTCAAATATTATTTAAGAAACACTCTTCCTGTCCATGGCCAGCCATCAGGTAGCGATCTTAGAGCCATGTCTCTTACTGCTCCAACTAGCACCGAAAATTGGAACTGTGGCAATTGGGTGCAAAATTCTCCCGAAGAAATTCCGAATTATCCATTATCTAATCTTTCTAGTATTGATATAGGCAGTTGGTATAGGCAGTTTGCATCAACTGCTGGCTATATTGGAGCAGAGAGATATACTAGTTTTGCTAATACAGTAAATTCAACTGGTTCGATTGCTTACGCAGGAGATTATACCTGGGTAACCACAACTCTATCAAATTTAAATTGGGTAATGGATTATCCGCAAAATTGGTATTGGCTTGCTTTAAAATTAACAGGAGCCGCAAATGGAACTTATCCCAACTGGAAAACTACGGCAGCTCAGCCGAGTTATGCTGATTTTACCTATCAATACGCAACTACTCCTGCTGTAAAATCTGTTTCGAATGATAACATAATTATTGTTTCTGCTACTGCTTCTAGCACTGCTACTAGCAATGTTGCTTTGTCGCTAGATGGATCAGTCGATTCTGCGCTTAGTGGCACAGGAACAGCTAGTATAGTTTTGGACAATTATAAAAGACCATTTCAAGGATATACATCCACAATTGGATCGGACGGATCGACCACGCTGGCAGTGACTGGAATTACATCAACTGTAGATATTAGCTCGGTTCCTTTGGACATAACTCCTGATGCTGGATCTGTCGCAGTTTCTGGCATTACTTGGAATACTGGTGATTCAGATAATTATTCTAAACAATGGACAGAAAATGGAACTGGAGCCAGCTCGGCAGATCATATAGTGGGGAATTTACGAGCAAATTATTATTATACCGTGAAAGTAGATGGATCTACTTTTGGAACATACCAAGCTGATAGCTCTGGTCAAATATCATTTGATTATACTCAAGGATATTCAACTCATACTTTTGTTGTGAGTTCATCAATGCCAATGACTACGGCCACTGCCACTGCCGACGGGCGTCCATATACTTTTGGATCCCAGACTAATTACGATGTTTCTGTTAGTTTGAGTTGTATCGACAATGCAGGAGCAGCTTGCTCGAGCACATTTTATTGCACAGACACAACGAATACTTGTACGCCAACAACGCAATATTCGGGAAGCATAAGCGTAACACCAGCGGGAGGAACGCGTACGCTATATATTAGGTATTATTCTGTTGACTCTTCTTCTAATTCAGAAGAAGTTAACAGTAAGTCAGTTGGCATGACAGGAGCGGTGGCTGGGGTTGGTGGAGGCATGGTTAACAAATCAATTATTAATAAAGCAACTACAACTGAGGCAATAACGGCTCCGAGCGAAGAACAAACGATTAAGCTTTTGATCTCGATGATTGCTAAGTTGAAAGAAGAATTAAATAATCTTATTGCTCAGAAAGCAAGGAATCAAGCAACTGTTCCAACATTGGTATTGCGACCGGGGATGATAAACAATCAAGTTTCTCTGTTACAGATAAAATTAAAAGAATTAGGCTATTTTAATCATTCTATTACTAAATATTTCGGGCCAGTTACTCGGCAAGCAGTTATAAAATTTCAAAAGGACAATAATATAACGCCAGCCAGCGGAATTTACGGAGCGAAAACTAGAGCTGTAATGCAAGGATTAAAATAATTTACCTACAAAAAACGCCCCGTAAAGGGCGTTTTTGTTTATTTTTATTAAACACGTAAATCAAAAAGATTTGGGAAAATTTGAAAAATAATTTCCCTGCGAGGGAAAATATATCAAGGATGTTGGGTGAAAAACTTATTCGCTGGAATCATTGATTTTTGCTATAATAAAATTAATATTATGAAACTTAATTATTTTGTAATACCGTTATTTGTTCTTTTAGTTTCTGCTTCTGGCAGTTCTATAACTCAAAAAGGAATGGACTGGTATAGAACTTTGGTTTTGCCCAGTTTAGCTCCACCAGGATATGTAATAGGAATTGTCTGGACGATTATTTTTATTCTCACCGCCATCTCGGCTATTTTGTTTTGGAATCAAAAGCCACAACCTAAACATTTTACAACTATTTGGCTTTTGTTTTTTGTTAATGGATTGTTAAATGTGTATTGGAGCGCATTATTCTTTGGCCAGCATATGATTTTTGAATCAATCATTGAAATGATTTTGCTTAATCTGGTTAATTTGTGTTTAATTTTACTTTTATACAAGGATTGCAGAAAATCAGCCATGTTGCTTTTGCCTTATCTTCTTTGGGTTGGTTTTGCCACTTATTTAACCTTTAATATTTTTCAATTAAATGGCTAATATGCAAGATAAAAAACTTTTTTCATTACACTTATTTGGAGCTTTCTTTGTAATCATTTTGGGAACATTAATGCACTTTGCTTATCAATGGTCTGGCAATAATGTTTTTATGGGTTTAATCTCGCCAGTTAATGAGAGTGTTTGGGAACATTTAAAGCTGGCATTCTTTCCAATTATTTTTTACGGAATTTACGAAGCTGTTTTTCTTAAGAATTGGCACGATGTTTTATTTGCCAAAGCCACTGAGGTTTATTTGGCAATGTCTTTCATTATTTCAGGATTTTATATCTACACTGCCTTTACTGGTCAAAGCATTTTAGCCGTAGATATTTCTCTTTTTTGTTTTGCAATTATTATGGGCAAGTGGGGAAGTTATATTGTTCTTTCTAAAGGCGAGGCCCAAGATCAACCAGCTTTTGTGGCTATTTTCTTTTTATTGGTAGCCATGGTTGGATTTTTTGTTTTTACTTTTAATGCTCCCCAGATTCCGTTATTCTTAGATACAGAGAAAGGAATTTATGGTATTATTAAATAATTAATTTTAATTAAATTAAAAGCCGTCATTTTAAATGGCGGCTTTTTTGTGTTGTAAAGATTGGGTCACAGAGGGCCGATCAGTTTTAGGAGCTTGTCTTTGTCCAAGTTCCATGGGTCAGATTTTCTACCGGCAGGCGTGGCTATCTCACTGTGCAAGACAATGTTTTTTATCGGGTATTTTGTCTTCAGCATTTGACAGAGGGCAGCGCAGGCCTTGTATTGCTCTTCGGTGGGTGACTCGTCTTTTGAATAAACCAAAGCAATACCGATGGAGAATTTGTTGACATTTATTCGTCCGTCGGGCATTTGGCTTTTGCCTGCATGGTAAGCGATGTTTTCAGGATCGACTGTCTCATAGATGTTTCCGTCTCGAGGAATCAAATAATGAGCAGAAACTCCATAGGCTGTGTATACCTGAAACACTCCTTTGTAGCTATCTTTGCCTTCGCCTGAGATTCTTTTGTATTCTTTCCCCAAGGACTTATCAGCTTCAAGAGCATCGGGATCATAGTAGCTGGCTAGAACATTGATTGTATCAATGAATCGGGGCGAGACAATGTCTGGGAAAGCTCTTTTTTCTTTTGGCAAAGACAAGTCATCAAAACAATCTGCTGGCATTGGATTCTTGATGATCGAAGGAAGAATCAATGACGATTCTTTCTCTGTTTCTGCGGGAGTTCCGCATCCGATTACAAAAAGAAAACCAATTGCTAGCAGAGCGCATAAAGCAAAAATACCAAATCTTTTCAACTTTTACCTCTTTCTTGGCAAGGAGCCGTTTGTTTAATAGCCTAAGGCTACAAATTATTAAACCATATTATTTAATAATTTGCAACAAGAGGGGATTTTGAATTTGCGCGCAACATATTTTTGATTTAAAATAAGATAATGGGATATCAGTTTGTTTCACAAAATAATAATGTCGCCATAAAAGTGGAAGCCAAAACCATGGCTGATTTATTTTCTGATTCTCTGAAAGGAGTGATGGATGTTTTAAAATTGCAAACTACCGATCAAGGATTTATTAAAAGAATTATTCAAATAGATTCGGCCAGCGTCCCAGTATTACTAAATGATTTTTTAAATCAAGCTATTAAAATGGCTTTGGCCAAAAAAGAAATTTATACCGAAGTTGATTATTTGGAAATCCAAGATAACTCTGCCAAAGGACAATTGTCAGCAGTTCAGGTAGGTGATTTTGATCAAGAAATTAATTCAATAGATATAGCAGATATTATAACTAACCAAAAAGGCCATTTGGAAACAATAATCACGCTGGGAGTATAGACAAGAAAAAACCAAAATCTGGCGTAGTAATAATATGACAACAATAAAAGTAGTTAATATAAAATGCGGAGGGTGTGAAAATATGATTAAGACCAGCTTGACTGAGGCTGGTTTGTTTAATGTTTCGGTAAGCGTAGAGAAACAAGAAGTTTCTTTTGATGGAGACGCGGTTAAAGCAAAAGAGCTTTTGACTAAAATGGGCTATCCGCCAGCTGACTCGCCAGAGGCGCAAAGCTTTCTTAAAAAAGCTCAATCTTATGCCTCGTGTATGATCGGCCGAGTGAAGAAATAAATTTATGTAATAAAAAAAGAGGGCTTGTTGCCCTCTTTTTTTTGATAGTTTTATTTAAAGAGTAGATTGCTCAAATAGTTAATGGTGGCAGCTGCCAATTGTTTCATCATGCTTAATGGGGCAGAAAATGGAGTGGTTGGAGTATTGGGAATTGTTCTAGCTGGAGGCACAATTATATTTTTATTATCTTGGCGCATTTTCCACTCATCGCAAGATCCAGCTAGTTGTACTCCGTTTACCAAACAGAATTGTTCTGGTGGAGAAAGATATTTTATAGCTGTTGCTTGTTTGTAAATTTCTGGCAAAAGACTTAGTTCTTTATAAAATCCATTTTTTGAATTTTGAAACTGGTATAGCTTCTGATTTATTTGTTCTTGGTTGGTTTTAAGAATTCCTATTAAATTGTTTATTTCTTTTGATAAATCATTGGCTTGATTAAAGTATTTTTCTAAAGTGGCTGTATTTTTTCCTTTGGCTTTAGCATAATCCATTCTATTATGCATATTATCTATGTGTTGCTGAATGTATTTAGCAGTATTGTTGCGGTTATAAGCCCAAATACTTAATTCTTCTTTTTCTTGGGCTAATTCTAAAGCTTGAGAGAATTTTATTAAAATAAGCTCGGAAGATTTTACAAATTGTCCGCTGGAATAAAAATAATTAGCTTGGTTGTAAATGTTTTGCATTTCATCAATAGCTAACTGCCAAGAAGTAAAAATATCAGACAAGTCATTTCGATAGTATTCAGCTTTCATTTTACTGCTGAATAAATCTTTTTGAGCTTTGGCAATTTCTTTTCTGGCATTATCAAGATTCTTAGGTATTTGTAGAATTTGTTCGGCAGCCACTAATTTATCATCAAGCTCTTGTTGAATTTGTAGGGCTTGGTAAAAATCAAAATCTTGCGATCCTCTTTGGGCTTGGCCAATTAGTATTTGTAGGTTTTGCGTCAAAACAGGGATATCGCTATCAAGGGGAATTTTTTGACTTTTTAAAATATTTATTCTGGTCTGTATTCTGATCAGGCTATTTTTAGTTTTTTCCCCCCATTGTCTAACTTGAGCAGCGATTGCTTCTTGCTGTCTTATGGCATCATCTTGGATTGTGCTAGATCCTACAACAGGAGAATTAAAATCAAGCTCAGGGTTTTTAGCCGCGGCCTTGGTAGAAACAAAAAATATTATAAGACCTAATACGATAAATCTAGCTTTTGTTGACATATTTAAAAGCTTGTGTTGATTAATTCTAAGTCTTATTGTCATTTTAAACAATGTGGAAAACTAAAAGATATCCACACTGTGTTGCTTGTTGCTTATGTTAAGATATAAGTAATAAAATATGGCAGACAAAAAGAAAATCCTAATAGCTGAAGACGAAAAGCCTTTAGCAAACGCTTTGCTTTTAAAGCTGTCAAAAATTGGTTTTGAAGTTGTTGTTGCCAATAACGGCAATGATGCTGTTGCTAATCTAAAAACAGATGATTTTGATTTGGTTTTAATGGATATGGTTATGCCTGGTAAAGATGGATTCAATGTTTTGACTGAAATTAAAGACTTGGGTCTCAAAACTCAAATCATCGTTCTTTCTAATTTAGCTCAAGAAGAAGATATGGCTAGGGCCAAAAGCTTGGGCGCCAGAGAATATTTTGTGAAATCAAATACTCCTATTACCCAAATTGTGGAATATGTTCAAAAAGTGTTAGAATAAAATTTTTAAATGATCCCTGACAATATAGATATCAGCCAGATACTTCTAGATGGAAACTATGTGGCAGCAGAAGAATTGCAAAAAGCGCAAAAGTCCTCTAAGGACGAGCGTCTTTCTCTTGTTGATTATCTTTTAGATCACGGGATTGTTACTAGAGATTTACTTGGCCAAGCAATAGCCGAGCATTTTGGCGTGTCATACGCCGATATTAATTCTGACCCGCCTGAGAGGGAAGCAATTTTGAAAATTCCCGAGGACATTGCTCAAAAATATACTATTGCCTTATTTAAAGAAAGAAAAGAAGAAATTATTGTTGCTACCGATGACCCGACCCAAAGCGATTTGCAAAATTTAATCGGAGCGCTTTTCCCGCTCAAAAAACTTAAGATTGCTTATTCATTAACCAGCGATATTCAAGGGCTCTTTATTCATTATCGCAAGCCGTTAGAAACTAGATTTTCTAATATTTTAGCCAAGAAAGGCAAAATTGCTCCTGAAATTGTTGATGAGATAATTCAAGACGCTTTATTGTACCGAGCCTCGGATATTCATTTTGAACCTCAAGACAAAGAAGTAATAATTAGATTTAGAATTGATGGAGTTTTGCATGAAGCAGGAAGAATATCCAAAGAATATTATCCTAATATTTTAAATAGAGTAAAAGTGCAAGCTCAATTGCGTATTGATGAACATTTTTCTGCTCAAGATGGCGCTATTCGTTTTGTTAAAGACGAAAAGACAACCGATATGCGCGTGTCGATTATGCCTACTATTAACGGAGAGAAAATTGTTATTAGAGTTTTGTCAGAATATGTTCACAGCTTAAATCTAGGAGAATTGGGATTATCTTTACGCGACCAAAAAACAGTCAATCATGTTTCTAAAAAACCATTTGGAATGATTTTAGTTTCTGGACCCACTGGCTCAGGAAAAACAACTACGCTTTATGCTTTGTTAAAATTAGTAAATAGACCCGAGGTAAACATTACTACCATTGAAGATCCAGTGGAATATAAAATTGCTGGAATAAATCAGATACAAGTTAATACTCAAACTAATATAACTTTTGCTAAAGGCTTGCGCGCTATTGTCAGGCAAGATCCCGATATTGTATTAGTGGGAGAAATCCGCGACAAGGAAACAGCCGAAATTGCTGTTAATGCAGCTTTAACAGGGCATTTGCTTTTTTCAACAATTCACGGTAATGACGCAGCCACAGGAATAATTCGTTTGCTAGACATGGGGGTAGAGCCATTTTTGTTGTCATCAACTTTAGAATTAGTGGCTTCGCAAAGGTTGGTTAGAAAAATCTGCGAATCATGCCGATACTCATATCATGTTAAAAGATCTGATCTAGTGAAATCAATTCCAGACATTAATGAATTCTATAGCCAAGAAGATGTCACGCTTTATAAAGGAAAAGGTTGTAAAGCTTGTGGCAATACTGGTTATACTGGAAGAACTTGTATTTTTGAAACTATAAATATTACACCTGAGATGCAGGATTTGATTTTGAAAAATCCTTCGGGCAAACAGATTTGGGAATTAGCTCAAAAACAGGGAGCAAAATCTTTATTCGTTGATGGAATGGAAAAAGTGAAAAACGGACTTACTACCATTGAAGAGCTTCTCAGAGTTAGCTCGCCAAAAGAAATCTAAGATTGATTTAAATGAAAAAGCCTTTGCTATTTTTTAGCATATCCGAGGAAGAAAAGATTTATTTTTTAGAAAATCTTTCTATGATGTTGTCAGCTGGCATTTCTGTTATGCCAGCGCTTTCTATTATGAGAAAGGAAGTACGCACTAAGGGAATGCGTTTTACTATTGATGTGATGGCTGAAGATATCAACTCGGGTACTCAACTGTGGCAAGCTTTCCAAGAAACAAAATTATTTCCTAAACAAGCTATTTCGCTTATTAAAATTGGGGAAAAGACTGGAAAGCTAAAAGAGAATTTTGAAACTATTTTGTCGCAAATGCGCAAGGATAGTAATTTTCGTTCTAAGATAAAATCAGCCATGACTTATCCCATGCTGGTTTTGTCAGTTACTTTGGGAGTAGGGATAATGATCGCTTGGTTTATTTTGCCTAAGCTGTCTCAAGTTTTTTCTAATTTGCAAATCAAGTTGCCAGGAAGCACTCAGGCTCTTATTAACTTTGGAAACTTCTTAGCTAAATACGGAGCCGTAGCCGTGCCAGCATTTTTAATTATTTTATTCTTTTTTGTTTGGTTAATTTTTTTCTTTTCTAAAACTAAATTTATTGGAGAATCTATTTTATTTGTTTTTCCAGCTACTAAACGTGTTATTCAAGAAATAGAAGTAGCGCGCTTTGGATATATTTTGGGAATGCTTTTACAGGCTGGTTTGCCAATTACTGAGGCAATAGAATCCTTAGAAGACGCTACTGACTCACGAATGTATAAGAATTTTGCTAAAGAATTAAAAAACAGAATTACTGATGGGCAATCTTTTGCCGAAGTTTTTGATGGCTATAAAAAAAGTAGCAAGCTCATCCCGCTTTCTATTCAGCAAATGATAATTGCCGCTGAGAGCTCGGGAACAGTTTCTACAACATTATTAAATATTGGAAAAATTTTTGAAGAAAAAGTTGATAATACTATTAAAGACTTAACTGTTATTTTAGAGCCAGTCTTATTGGTTATTGTTTGGGTGGGAGTAGTGTCGGTGGCATTTGCTGTTATTCTGCCAATTTATAGTTTGATGGGGCAATTAAATGAAACCAGTGGTTCTCAATCAATACAATCAAGCGCTCCAGCAATAATGGAAATAAAGCCAGATCAAGCCCCAACAATCAGCGCTAATCAAAAGATTATTGTTGTTCCAGCTAAGGCGGGAGGAATTGTAAATGTGAGAGAAAATCCAACCACAACAGCTAATATTATTTTAAAAGCCCAAGACGGAGAAGTTTATGATTATATCTCAGAAGCAGAGGGATGGGTTCAAATAAAAATTAATGATAATCAAAATGGCTGGATATTTTCAAAATTTGCTAAGCCCAACAACGCCCCGGTTAAATAAGGGATCTTCTCTTTTGGAATTATTTTTAGTGATTGTCATCATTGTTGTTTTGATGTCTATGACAATTGGAATTGGAGCTTATTTTGTTTGGCAAAATGATTTAGATGTTGCCAGAGCTCAAACAGCATTAGCTTGGAGAAGAGCGCAAATACTTTCTCAGGCCAATAATGGAGATAGTCTTTGGGGAGTAAGTATTCAAGCAGGCAAGATTGTAGTTTTTAAAGGAGCTAGTTATGTCGCCAGAGATTCTGGATTTGACGAAGAATCAGAAATTGCCACTAACTTGTCAGCCACAGGAATAACAGAAATAACCTTTAGCAAGGTTTATGGCTTGCCCACAACAAATGGAACTTTGATTTATCAAAACACATCTAATCAATCAAGTAGCATATCAATTAATGCCAAAGGAACAATCAGCTATTAAAATTCAAAAAGGCGTATCGCTAGTAGAAGCATTATTAGTAGTAGCTGTTTTGGCTATCGTAGCTTTGTTTGTGTTAAATGGATTAACTCAAGGCACTGATAGTTCTGTGGTGGCTGGTAAAAGATCTAGAGCGGTTTTTTTAGCTGAGGAATGTTTAGAGGCAGCGCGCAATATGAGAGATGCAACCTATACTGCTTTGACTACTGGCGTTTATGGCCTAACCACAACTGGCAATATTTGGAATTTAACAGCTTTGTCAGATATTACTGATATTTATGCTAGGCAGATTGCTATTAGCGATGTGAGTACTACCACCAAACAAATTACCTGTACTGTTGATTGGCAACAGAATTTGCAAAGAACAGGCGCCATTGCCTTGACCACTTATTTAACTAATTGGAGAGGATCGATTATTACTAGCTGTCCTACTTATTGTCAATCGCTTGGCTATACGACAGGAACTTGTAGAAAAAACAATGCGGCTTGTAACTCTAATGGAGAAACAAGGCAAGCTGGAGGAGCTATTTATTGCACTGTTAGCAAAAATAATACTTGTTGTTGTCATCCCTAAAATATGAAAAAAGGTTTTACCTTAATTGAAGTTTTGCTTTATGTTAGCATCGGCGGGATATTGATTTTCTTATTGGCTAATTTGATTTTTATGACCATGGAGTCACGCGTTAAAGGCCAAGTTATAAATGAAGTAGATGGTCAGGGAATACAAGTAATGCAATTAATAACTCAGACTATTCGCAATGCTGATTCTATTACTAGCCCAACCATTGGCGCAAGTGGGTCAAGCTTATCTTTAAATGTAACAGGAGCTAATCCAACTATTTTTTTATTATCTGGCAATAAAATTGTTATCAGTGAATCAGGAGGAGCTAATGTTGATTTAACATCTTCGCGAATAATTGCCAGCAATGTTATTTTTTATAATGTTTCCAGACCTGCAACCAGTGGAAGCATTAAAATACAATTCACTTTGACTCATGTAAACAATACTGGACGCAATGAATATAATTATTCCAAAACTTTTTATGGCACAGCCAGCTTGCGCAAATAAATATCAGAAAGGATTTTCATTGCTAATGTTATTTTTAGCGCTTTTAGTAGTGGCTGTGGCTGTTATTGGATTTTTGTTTATGTCTGGAGTTCAGTCTGGCAAATCAAGCTCAACTTTGGAAAAATCAGCCAAAGGAATTGCTAATGCCTGTATTGAAGTAGCATTGAGCAGTATTAAATATAATAATGCTTTCACAGGCACAGTTAATTTAACTTTCGGATCTGACACTTGTAGCGCAACAGTGACTAATACTGGCGGAGCTACTAGATTGGTCAGCGGGCAGGCCAATATTGGCGCAATTGTGCGCAAAGTAACAATTAGCATTTCCAGCCTTAATCCAATTGTTATTTCTTCTTGGCAGGAGACGCCCTGAATCCACATGCTTTAGTTAATTTATTTTGGTATAATTAATCATTAACCCCAGTTGAGTAAGAGCTAAAAGTACTCAGGGGAAATATTAAAAAATAAAACAATAAACTTGTTGATAAACTCTTGGAGAGTATACTCAACGGGGCAAGAACATGAAAACACAAAAGGGATTTACATTATTAGAAATTTTGTTAGTGGTAGCTGCCATTTCAATTTTAGCAGGAATAGTTATTGTGGCTATTAACCCCAGCAAACAATTGGGAGAAACAAGAAATGCCAAGCGCTATTCTGATGTTAGATCAATTTTAGATGCCGTACATCAATATTCCATTGATAATAATGGCGCTCTCCCAATAGTCATCTCCACTAGTAGTCCGACTGAGATTTGTAAAACTGGAGCTGCTTGCACTGGTTTAACTGATTTGGAAGTAATAACTCTTAATGGTAAGTATTTGATTTCTATTCCAATTGACCCATCTTGCCCCACAGATTGCGCTACTTTTGGAGTGGGCTATAAGATTTATCGCGATTCGACAACAAATCGCGTGACTGTTTCTGCTCCTAGTGCTGAGCAAAACAAAACAATCAACGCAACAAGATAAAAGGTCGCCCAAAATAATTATTACCCCAGTGAAATAATTTCCCGCTTCCAGCGGAAAATT
>Ga0265297_10009209_pt1 | contig 12838 bp, 14 predicted proteins | sample Munlanlwell13791_FD_192502 | JGI IMG/M metagenome (GOLD analysis project Ga0265297, IMG submission 192502) | Leachate microbial communities from a municipal landfill in Southern Ontario, Canada - Leachate well 137-91 | ecosystem: Engineered > Solid waste > Landfill > Unclassified | place...
CCCGCGCCGCCACCGGTCTTAGTTTGCCTCTTTCTAAAGGCGCCGCCGATCAAAGGCAAATTGCTCAACCATGGAGTACGTATCATATCTTCTTCGCTCTTTTGTTTCATCAGGCCGCCGATAGCCATGGTTTGCCCGTCATTTAAAAATAATTCAGTTACTGCCGTGCGCTTGCTTAAAGGGTATGCCTGGGCCGTACGATTAGCAGTATCGCCAATAAATTCCGCAGTGCCAACTTCGCTTACTTCTACATTCAGGCCCAATTTAATCCTATCTTCTTCATTAACAGTCGGTTTAATCTTTAATTTAATGCCGAATTCTTTATATTCTACTTCTGTGCCTTCTGCGCCGGTAGTTGCTGCTACGGTAGTAGTGAAAATCGGTTTTTCTCCGCCGACCATTAATTCCGCTTCTTTGCCGCTCTGGCAGGATAAGCGCGGGCGGGAAAGCACACGCGCCTTGCCTTCCTGAATCAAAGCATACAGCGTCCAGGAAAATGGATTTTTAGAATAAGCGCCGGAAGCATAAGTTCCGCGGAATAAATCCTGCACTTTAAAAAGTGTTGACCATTTTGCCCCCATCGCAGCAATCCCCGGGCTGCCGATTTCCGTAATAGTAATACCAGCGGTTGAACTTAAAGGATTGGTTAAGCCTAAAGTATCCGTAGCGTCTTTATTTAATTCCAGCACCTGCACATCAATCTCAATAATTGTTTCTTCTTCTTTTAATTTAGTCAGGTCAAGAACTTTGTCTTTTAACGGCCCCAGAGCGAGCATGATTTTTTCTCTTTCCTGCGCAGTTTTCACTCTGCCCAAAAGCAGGACCTTTGCTTCATCTTCCTCTGCCTTGGCAGCCACCTCAGGCAAATCCAGCTGTGTTAATAAATTATCTATGCGCTTTTTAATTTCCTGGATATTCTCCGCGAAAACCTTAAGCTTAAAAGACTGTTCGCCGAAATTATCCCAATAAGTCAATGTCGTTATCCCGGCAGCTTTCGGAGCAAGGGTAATTTCAGTTTTAGTCACAGCGGCAATATCGGCGATGTTAGGGTTACCGATAGCTACGCGGCTGGGATGGCTTACCGGCAAGATCATTACCTGTCCAAGATATAACCTTAATACTTCCTGAGCTTCTTCCAGGGCATAATGCGTCAAAGGAAAACCTAAAAAGCTTATTGTAACCAGCAAAAGGATAAAAATTATTTTTTTCATTTATTAAAAATCACTCTTTCCTTATTCAGGCCGCGGTATACTTCTACATAATCGCCCGGCTGAGGTTCTTCTTCAGCTTTTGCCGGCGGCCTTGGGTAAACATATTGTAACAACGCATCCCAGCTCGCAGGTTGAACCTCTTCTACCTTTGAATCAGCAGGCGAGCGCATAGTTAATTTAATTTTCCCCTGTTCCTGCACAAAAGCAATTAAGTTTGCTTCCTTAGGAGTAAGCGCCAAAGTAATTAAAGGCACGGTTTCTTTTTTTTCTTCTCCGTCTACTCCTCTAAACCTTAAATCACTTTTTACCGGAGCAGGGCGAGTATCCTGGCCTACTGCCAGGACCAATACATTCTGGAATATCGGCAAGACAGCCAGCTGTTGAGCGGTCTTGCCTTCACCGATAGCAACTGTCTGCGGAATTAAAGCAATCACATCCACATAATCACCGGCTTTAATCATGCCGGCTAAAGAAGCAATGTTATCAACGGAAATAGTAATCGCCCTTTTGCCTGCGGGAGTCACTTCTGCCAAACCCCCTGCCTGCCGGCTATAACTGAGTTTGTTTAAAGTAATCTGTTCACCCTTGGAAACCGGAGCAACAGTCATCATTCCGGAAATCCTGTCCAAAGAAGTCACTGCGCCCGGCTGGACAAACTGGTTAGGAATAATCTTTGCTTCAAAATTATCCGCCTCAATGGTAGCGCCCCTGACAATATCTTTTGTAGCCACCAGTACGGAAGTCTGATTTTCCTGCATCTTCCTGAACTTTGAAGCAGCCTGCTGTTCTGCGGACTTACGCTGCTGGTCAAGATAAACTTTAATCATAAAAAGCGCAAGCAACGCCAGCACTGCGCCGCTAATCAGGTAAATCTGCTGTTTTTGTAATTGCATTGCTTATTTTATCTCGCTTTCGTAAATTTCTACCTTGATATTATCGCGGCTGACCTGCGCATAAAATTTATCCAGTTCTTCCTGGCTCTTCCTTAATAATAATAAGTCTTTTAAGCGTTCCTGCACATCTGAAAGGGTTGATTGCCTGCCTTCTTTAATCGCCTCTATTTTCACAATATAAAATCCGTCCGGGCCTTTAAATACGCTGCTCACAGCGCCTATCTGCAGGGCGGGTGAAAACACCACATCATCAAAAGTAATAAATTTTTCCCCGCGCTGCCCCTTTTTAATATTCCCCAGGTCGCCGCCGGAGCGGGCGGAATCTGCGATAGAACGCTCTCTGGCAAGCGCGGCAAAATCCGCGCCCTGCAAGATTTCCAATAATGCCTGCCGCGCCTCTGTTTCGGTCTTCAGCACAATCTCGCGCACCTTGCGCGTATCAGGCTCTTTTAACTGGTCTTTAACATTTTTATATGCCTCATCCACCTCGGAGGTGGTAACATCAATATTTTTTGTCAGCTCTTCTTCCATTGCCTGCGCAAGGATAGTTGCCCTGTTTCTTTCCAGGATTTCGCTGATATCACTCCTGCGGTCAAGGCCTCGGTCAAGGGCAGCCTGATAAAAAACCATTCTGTGGATAATGCTGTTCTTTAAGTAATCAAGCTTTTTATCGCGTGTATCAATTTTAGCCTTCTTTTTCTCGTCGCTGCTTAAGTTGGAAAGGTCAATGCTGGTATTATAGGCGTCAATTTCGCTGTTCAGCATTTCTAAAGTAACCGGCATATTGGCGATCTTGGCTATTACCGTCCCTTTAACTACTGCGCCGGATTCTTTTTTAGGCTTAAAGAAGTTCAGCTTATCACAGCCCGATAAGGCTAATACGCTTAAGCAAATCACTAATAATAATATTTTATTTTTAAGCATCTGACTAAGCCTCCGGCTTATTCCTTCTTAATTTCATTGATAATTTTAACCAGCAAATCCGCAATCTTGGCAATTAAGTAAAGAAAAAAGAAAAAGAAAACATAAATTGCCAGAATGATAAACCCTGTCCAGCGCGGGCTGCCCGGCACCATGCCAAAAAGCGCTGATGTGCCGCCAAGGATACCGAGAAATAAAAAAATCCAGGCAGCTATCTTGACAGCCACACTGGATACTCTTAAAAATCCTAAATGCTCGCGCATAAAACCTCCCTTATTTTATTTATCTTAATTTAAATTCGGTCAAATTGCAAGAAATTTTTTTTATTTTTTAAATAATTAATTTCTTGGTAGCCCCAACCGGATTTTCCGCATTAAGTTCTTTTAATTGCTTGATGCGGAATCCCGCTCTTATCTCTTGCTGGATAGAGCGGGAGAACCGGTATAATTTTTGCCATGCAATTTTAGTTAAAGGCAAAAATTATTAGCCCCAAGGGGATTTGAACCCCTGTTTAATGGCTGAGAACCATCCGTCCTAGACCAGGCTAGACGATGGGGCCGAAATTATTGCATTATTGTAATATAAAGGCCTATCGGGGTCAACAAAATTATTGACCCTTTGTGCGGCGAAGTATATACTATTCATATGTCTATAGAAATCGGGGTCGGTTTAAGCACAGAACACGAACCTGTCATAGCTGCTAAAGAAGCACTCAGGCGGGCAAGGAACAATTTAAGCAGCGAAAAAATTGATTTGGCAATCGTCCTCAGTTCAGCAAGCCTGGCATACCCCATAGCTCTGAAAACCATCTCTGCGAACCTGGGCGGAATCCCTCTCATCGGCTGCTGCGGCATGGCAATTATCTGCAACCAGGGCATTTATAAGCATGGAATAATTATTGTGCTCTTAAGCTTTTCCAAAGAAGCCTTTTTTACCACTTCCTGCGTTAAAGAGATCAAAAGCAAAGGCTCGCTTGCCGCGGGAGAAGAACTGGGAGAAAAACTTCTTTACGGCTTCCAGGATGTCCGCCGGGATTTGGGGATTATTTTCTCGGCGGGGCTGCTAGAGGACAGCCCGGGGTTTATCCTCGGCCTGCAGGAAAGGCTGGGAAAAAGTTTTCCACTCGTCGGCGGGTGCGCCTCAGATAATTTCGCTTTTAAAAAGACCTTTATCTATTTTAACCAGGAACAACTTTTGGATTCTGTGGCTGCCCTGCTTTTGGGCGGAAAATTAAATTTCGGCATCGGCACCAAACACGGCTGGAAGCCTCTGGGCAAACCGCGGCAGGCAACCAAAGCAGCTGCCAATATCGTTTACGAAATAGACGATAAACCGGCGGTAAATATTTACGAAGAGTATTTTGCCCTTGATTTAGCCGGGCTAAAAAAAGAGCTGAAACGCATCTCCATACTTTACCCCATCGGCATCTACCTCCCCGGTGAAGAAGAATACCTGCTAAGAAACCTCGTCGCTGTCCATGACGACGGCTCGCTGGTTTTTCAGGACGCTATTCCGCAAGGCGCGCAAATCCGGCTGATGATCGGCACTAAAGATTCCTGCCTGCTGGCAACGCGCCAGGCGCTGGAAGAAGTGCAAAACGGGCTCTTCGGCCGCAAAGCTAATTTTGCGCTTGTATTTGATTCGCTTTCAAGATATATTCTATTGGGAAGAAAAGCAGAGCAGGAATTGAAGATCGCGCGGGAAATACTCGGCGCGGATACGCAGATTATCGGCCTTTACACTTTCGGAGAACAGGCGCCGCTCAGAGCGGTTAATTACCAGGGGATGACGCGCGTGCATAACCAGACAATTACCGTGTTAGGGATTAACGTATGACAATGACTGTTGAAAATTTGATGAATATTCTGGGAATTACCACAGTAGGGGTGATTTTTGCGCTGATTACCGCCTACATCTTTAAAATAGAAAAAGTAAAACAGCTGCGGGCGCTGGTTGATACCCTGAAAAAATCCCTGGATGAAATGGACGAGCAGGCAAAATTAATTGTGCGCACCGATATGGAATTGAACAAAACCCAGGAAGAACTGGATAAAAAAATTACCGGCCTCTACGCGTTGCAGCGGCTTTCCCGCTCTATCTCCAGCAGCCTTGAAGAAAACAATATTTTCCAGATGGTCAGCCCGGCGCACTTAGAAGACCTCGGCTTTGAAAAAGCCTGTGCCTTCCTATATAATGACAAAGAGCAGAATTTCATCCTCAAGTTAAGCATCGGTTATTTTGATGACGAAATCAGAACCATCCGTTCTTTTGTCGGGTCGGATAAATTAACTTACCTTGACTTAATCCGGAACGAAAAAACAATTTCTTCCATTTCTATCCCGCGCAACACTCTCTTGCGGGAAAAATTAAGCAATATTTTTAAAGTGAATGAATTTGTCATCTCGCCGATTTTGCCGAAAGAAGGAGCAAAAGGTTTTATTTTTATCGGCACACTTAACCCGGATGCCACCCTTACTGAAGGCGACGAAGAATTAATCACGATTTTTTCCAACCAGATCGGCCAGGCTTTAGAAAATGCCCGCCTCTTTGAACAGACATGGCGCGCGCAGCAGGAACTGGAAAATAAAGTTGAAGAAAGAACCCATGCCCTGCAGCTCGCCCTGACAGAAGTAAAAATTGCCAGCCGCAGGAAAAACGATTTTATTTCTGCGGTTGCCCATGAATTAAGGACCCCTCTTACTTCCATCAAGGGCTATGCCGCGATACTGCTCGCCGGGAAACTCGGAGAGGTGCCGGAAGAAGTACGCCTGCGCCTGGAAAAAATAAACCGCCACAGCGACGAGCTTGCCTATCTTGTTAATGACCTGCTGGATATTTCACGCATTGAATCCGGCAAAGTAGCGATGAAACGCGAACCTATGGATTTAAAGAAAACCGTGGAAAGCGTCGCGGATTTGCTCTCGGTGCAGCTTAAAGAAAAACAAATCCAGTTCTCTGCGGAGATTGCGGCTGATGCTGCATCCGTGCTTGCCGATGCAACGCAGTTAAACCGCGTCTTTATCAATTTAATCGGCAACGCCCTGAAATTTACCCCGCAGGAAGGAAAAATTTCCGTATCCAGCCAAAAAACCGGAGAACAGGTAGAAATCGCGGTTAATGATACCGGCTGCGGTATTCCTGAAGAAGCATTAGATGCAATTTTTGAAGAATTCTACCGGGTAGACAATACGATTAACCAGGGAGTAAAAGGCACTGGCCTGGGGCTATCGCTGGTTAAGCGCATCATTGAAGCTCATCAAGGAAAAATCCGGGTAAAAAGCAGGCTCGGGCATGGTTCAACATTCAGCTTTACCCTGCCTGCGGCTTAAAAAAATGGAGTATTAATGGCAGTAAGAATTCTTATTGTTGACGATGACCCTGATATCAGGGATATTTTAAAGATTACCCTCTCAGAAGAAAATTACGAGGTTATTGAAGCTGCTAACGGCGAAGAAGCGCTGAAAATTATCAGCGCCAAACCCCTGGATTTAGTATTGGTTGACTATAAGATGCCGAAGATGGACGGCAGGGAAGTCTGCCGACGGGTAAAAAAAGATTTACTGCTCAGCCATTTGCCGATTATCATGGTTACCGGACAAGGCGATATAAACGATAAAGTAAACGGCCTGGATGCCGGAGCGGATGATTATGTAGTAAAACCGTTTGAGCCGAAAGAATTACTGGCGCGTATCCGTATGGCAATCCGCAGGGCTGAACGCGACCTGGAAGCCAATCCATTAACGCGCCTGCCGGGGAATGTCTCTATTATTAACGAACTTACCGACCGCCTGGAAAGCGGAAAATTATTTGCTGTCTGCTATTGCGACCTTGATAAATTTAAAGCTTATAATGATAAATACGGTTTTGAGCACGGTGATGAAGTAATCAAGGAGACTGCCCGCACTTTAATCAAAGCGGCAGGCCAATACGGCAACCCGGAAGATTTTATCGGCCACATCGGCGGCGATGATTTCGTGATTGTCACCACGCCGGATAAAGTAGATAACCTCTGTAATAAAATAATTGAAGATTTTGAAAAAAAAGTCCCGAATTTCTATAATGAAACTGACCGCAAAAAAGGGTTTATTACTGCCAAGGACCGCAACGGAAAAGAACAGCAGGTTGCCCTGCTTTCAATTTCTATCGGGGTTGTTACCAATGAAGCGCGGCGGATAGACCATGTGGCGCAGATAGGCGAAATCGGAGCAGAATTAAAATCCTACGCAAAAAGCCTGCAACGCAGCAACTACATCAAAGACAAACGCAAAGACGAATAAAAAGTGCGCGGAAAAAATATGCGCGGGGAGGGAGTTGAACCCTCACAGGTCGCCCCACTACCCCCTCAAAGTAGCGTGTCTGCCATTCCACCACCCGCGCGTAATCAAATAAATTTTATTATTGCTTAATTACCGTGAAAGAATCAAAACTGGGATCGCTTTTTGTGCCGGCGAGAGAAACCTGCCTCAAAACCCAGGTGTAAACCTGATTATCCTCAAATAATTTTGCTTCTACTTTAAATGAACCTGTATCCGAAGGAATTTTATGTTTCAGGATCAGGTTATCAGCGTAAGTATTATAACCTTTATACAGCCTAAAGTCAAAATAGTCAATATCGCCCCTGTCATTGGCGCCCCACTGAAATTCCAAAGGCTCATTCTCTTTCAGGGTTACCTTATCCGCAATCGGATGAATTAACCGCGGCGGAGCAAGATATCCAAAAAGCCCTTTTTTTGTAATGTCACCCATGCCGCGGGCAAATACTTCCGGCAGATATGCCATGGCACAAAATAGGATAAAAATAATAATTTTGTTTTTTCTCACCCTTTGGCACCTTCCTTAAAAACATTATATCCTGTCTTCTGCCGGGCTGCAACAAAAAAAGCACCCTGCTCTCCGGTGCTTATTTTAAAACAATACCTCAGGTTGCTTTATCTGCTGCGCAGCGCGGTCTCCAGCTCCACCTCAAAAGCTTTTTCTACTTTATGGCGGCTGACTACTTTCAGGGATTCTTTATCAGCGTTAGTGAATACTATTGCTTCCCAGTCGGGATAAGCCTCTTCAACCGCCCCCCTGATTAAGTATTCTTTGGTAGAAATGATTTGCCCGTTAGAAATAAAAGCGCATACTTCACCTGATTTAAACGCGCATACAGCATGGGACAGGCGGATCCCGCGGAATTTTATAATCAGCACTTGATTAGGTATTTTTAATTCATTTAAAATCGCGCTGCTCAATATAGCAAAATCATCACAATCGCCTTTATGCCGCTTCAGCGTCTCTTCTGCCGGCTGCCAATAGTCCGGCATTTCAAGTTCATATTTAATATTTTGGGTTAACCATTCGGAAAGTTCCTGCGGGGAATGCACAAAAAAAGCCACATCTTCTACTTTCTGTGCCAGGCAGATCGTAGGCAGCGATAAAAGAACAATCATCAGCAACCACACACTTTTTTTAATCATCGTAGTATATGTTAGCAGTATTTATTAAAAGTGTAACTGATTTTTTCTTTTTACCGCATATGGGGGATATTTTCTACCGGGATAAAACTGGGGGGGTATATTTGCTCTCTAATTTAACTATGGCACAAAGGCAAAGCTTTTCAAGGCAATTTCAGGCCTTTTAAGAAAGCGTTTTCATTTATGGATGAACTGCATAACATGAATTACTACAATGCTTGTGCCAAAGCACAGCCTCAGGCAGCGGATAAACTGGCTATGCACCGGGCTGTCCTTGTGTTTAAAAATATCCACGAGGCTTTCCACAATTAAAAATACGCCGGCAAGAAAAGCAACAATATCAATAGTAATCGGATCAAGATAGCTGCAGCCGGAAACTTTTTTATTTGCTGTGGCCTGGATGTTATAAGCAACATAGCCGCTGCCGCTGGCCATAAAAGCAGCTAAAATCAAAGTTTTCTTTAATGCAGTAATTGGTTTTTTCATATGTTCAAATTGGCTGCCCCGCTTGGACTCGAACCAAGATAGTCAGATCCAGAATCTGAAGTCCTACCGATTAGACGACAGGGCAATTATTTTCCCTGCTACAGTCCTCCGAAGCTCTCTTATCTATTACCAACCTAAGAGCGCAGGAGGGCAGGGCAAATATTTTAACTGCTAAAGTATAGCTTGATGGAAAACTAAAATCAAGGTTTTTTAAGCTGAATACCAGTGCCCGGATGAAATTGTTCTTTGATTCTCGGCCGGGTAAAATAATAGATTAAAACTGAGAAAAAAACAATGTCTATCAGATAGAACACGATTAATGCCAGCCAGGTAACAGTCTTAACTTCCGCGGGCAGGACAAACTGCGTTGCTCCGCTTTGGTTATACATAGTGTAATAAATAATCCTGCAGGAATTGGCAACAACCTCATAAGGATGCTTCCAGTAAATAGTGCAAATTGTAAAAATCGCCAGGTAGATTGCCAGCTTTCTGGCGAATTCTTTACGGAATAACAACCCGCAGCCGATAACAAAACCCAATATCCTTAAACTAATAGAAATAATATAGCGCACGTTAATCCAATTATCCGGTAAATGCGCAAAAATGCTGCGGTAATTATTAAAAGAACTGAATTTCTGTATCTGCAGAAAAGAAGTAATAATGAGGAATACCCCGAAAAGGATAATCCCCGCAGCTGGAATCTGTTTTTTTACCAAAGGTTTTTCCTTATCCAGGCATCTGCTGACTGGATCGCCCCGAATAAATTACAAGTGTCTTTACCAACGCCTTCAGCCGTAGAAGCTACCCCTCCGGCAAAGCCTTTACCGGCACCGATAGCAGTTTCACATCCTCCGAGCATAAGCAATGTTCCCAACAACACCAGGGCGCAAGTTTTTTTCAGCATTTTTACTCCTTTTTTATCCATCTGCCAAGCCGTCCTTTTACCCGTTCAAGGCCGAGATAATATATGACCTCAAACAACCCCGGCCCGATAGTTTTTCCGGTAAGGGCTACGCGCAGAGGATGAATTAATACTTTAGCCTCAATACCTAAATCCTTTACCATGCCTCTGAAGGTTTCTTCAATAGAAACAAGGTCAAATTTCTCCAGGGCTTTTAGTTTTTCAATGAATAAAGCAAATTCTTTGGATAAATCCCTGGCTAAATGTTTTTCTTCTGCCTGCGGGTCCATTTTTACCTCGGGCAGAAAAAAGAAATCCGCCCAGTCAGGAAAATCATTTATGGTAGTCAGCCGGCCCTGGAATAAATGCACAACTGAAACAAGATAATCCTTATCAAAATTATCTTTATCAATATATTTCTTCTCTGCTAACAGAGGAATGATCTCCTCAGTTAATTTCAGAGGGTCTTCTTTTTTTAAATACTGGTTATTCATCCAATCCAGTTTCTTTAAATCAAAGGTAGCTGCAGTCCGGTTGACGTTTTTAATATCAAAAAGCTTAATTGCTTCTTTGATTTCAATTACTTCGCGGTTATCGCCGGGAGACCAGCTTAAAAGCAAAAGATAATTTACCAATGCTTCGCCGAGATAGCCCATTTTACGGTAATCAGAAATCGCTGTTGCCCCTGTCCTTTTGGAAAGCCTGCCGCCTTCCATGCCCATAATCAAAGGCAAGTGCGCGAATTCCGGCAGTTTAAAACCTAACGCGTCATAAAGAAGCACCTGCTTAGGCGTATTTGAGATGTGATCATCCCCGCGGATAATATGCGTGATGTTCATTGTGGCATCATCCACCACACAGGCAAAATTATAAGTTGCCGTGCCGTCGGATTTAATTAACACCTGGTCCTTGAGGATGGAGGAATCAAATTCTATGCTGCCGCGAATTAAATCATTAACTTTGATTTTTTGCTGCGGTACTTTAAAAATTATTGCCTCTTTACCTTCGGGATTTTTTTCAATATAAGCCTTACCTTGCTGCAGTAATTTTTCCGCGTATTCCCTGTAGAGATCAAACCTCTGGCTCTGGTAATAAACCTCATCCCAATCAAAACCCAGCCACTTCAGGCTGCACAAAATTTCATCAACATATTCCTGCTTAGAGCGTAGTTTATCGGTATCCTCTATCCTCAAAACAAATTTACCTTGCTTAGACCGGGCATAAAGCCAGTTAAAAAGCGCGGTGCGGCCGCCGCCAATATGCAAAAATCCGGTCGGGCTGGGGGCGAAGCGGACTCTAACCATTGATTAAACCTGCTCCTTTCAACAAAGCCTGCTGATTAATCTCAATCAATCCTTTGCTGCCTGCGGGCGCAATTCTTTCCATGGCCGCAAAAATACTTTTTATGCCGACAGTTTTTTTCTCTGCCACGAACGCGCCCAAAGCGACCATATTGGCAACTTTGACATTCCCTAAATCCACGGCAATATCCGTAAATGGAAAACTTATTGCCCGGACATTTTTTTCTCTGCCAGGCTTAACCAAAGAACTATTTAAAATAAATAAGCCTTTACTCTCCAGCCTTCCTTTGAATTTCATAAACGAAGGCTGGTTCATAATAATCATGGTATCTGCTTTAGCTGCGCAGGGAGAACCAATTTCTTTGCTGGAAATAATTACTGTGCAATGCGCGGCACCGCCGCGCACCTCTGCTCCGTATGCCGGGAGCCAGGTAACAAATTTATTTTCTTCCATGGCAGCATAGGCTAAAACTTTTCCTAAAAGCATAATTCCCTGGCCGCCGCTGCCGGCGATAATGATTTTCTCCGTCATTTGATTCTCCCAAGAGGGAATTCCTTAATCATCGCTTCTTTTATCCAATCCAAAGCCTGTTTTGGAGACATTCCCCAATATGTCGGGCAAGGAGATAGAACCTCAACAAGAGAAAACCCGATTTTGTTAATCTGATTTTCAAACGCCTGCTTTATCGCTTTTTTGGTTTTGATGATTTCCTGCGGAGAATGAAGCGATACCCGCTCAATATATTTTACAGCCGGCAGCAATGCCAGCATTTCAGAAATTTTCAAAGGATACCCCTGCAGGCTAACATCCCTGCCTGACGGGGTTGTGGCTGTTTTCTGGCCTGCCAAAGTAGTCGGCGCCATCTGGCCTCCGGTCATGCCATAAACAGCATTATTTATAAATATAACCGTAAGATTCTCACCGCGGTTAGCCGCATGGATAGTTTCATTTGTGCCGATAGCTGCCAAGTCTCCGTCGCCCTGGTAAGTAAAAACAATTTTATCCGGGTGGATACGCTTAATACCGCTAGCCACAGCCAGTGCCCTGCCATGCGCTGCTTCAGAGCAATCAAAATCCCAATAATCATAAGCAATAACAGCGCAGCCAACCGGCGCAAGGGCAATTGTGCGCTCCCTGATGCCTAATTCGTCAATTATCTCGGCAATAATCCTATGGGCAATACCATGGCCGCAGCCAGGGCAATAGTGGGTCGGGATATTCCTTAATGATTTTGGATGAGAATATATTTTATCCATAAATTTTTTTGATAATTTCCTCTTCCGTCGGTATTCCTCCTCCTGCACGGCCGAGGAAATCCACATCTAATTTGCCATTCAGGCTCAATAATACATCTTCCAGCATCTGGCCATAAGACATTTCCACTACTAAAATTTTTGCTTTTTTGTTTTTTACGGCTATCTGCCGGAATATATTTTGCGGAAACGGCCAAAGCGTAATCGGCCGGATTAAACCGGCTTTTTTTCCTTTGCTTCTCAGCGTATTGACAACACTCTTGGCAATACGCGCCATTGAACCATAAGCAACTAAAATAATTTTAGCATCGCCCAGAAATAAACTTTCGTAACGCTGCTCCCTGGTTTTGATTAATTGATATTTTTTCTGCAGTTTCAGGTTTAATTTTTCTAAATCACCTTCCAGCATACGGAA
>Ga0265297_10009210_pt1 | contig 12837 bp, 12 predicted proteins | sample Munlanlwell13791_FD_192502 | JGI IMG/M metagenome (GOLD analysis project Ga0265297, IMG submission 192502) | Leachate microbial communities from a municipal landfill in Southern Ontario, Canada - Leachate well 137-91 | ecosystem: Engineered > Solid waste > Landfill > Unclassified | place...
CAGGCCTGTGGGGATCTCTGGGGATGATAGAATAGGGGTGAGGCGGTATGCGAGGGGGTCAGCAGGAGCGGAGGAGAGAGGTACGGCGGGCCGAGCGCAACATATGAGCTGTTATCGTTACTACGGTGCGATTGTAGTAGTCAGGGTCCCCGATTATGTCTCCCTGTATTTGCACGCCAGCCAGCCTGTAGATATATTCGACAAATCCGTCACTGCGGAGACCGTCAATTTCGTCCTTGCTCAAGGGCGGCGTTCCACTGTAGGCGATGATCTGGGCGGCCGCGCCCTCTCCTGTCGGCGTCACATACGCCAAATCCATATTGAGACGAGAAAGCTCATTGATGCTGTCCCGTGTCGCTGAGGGCACATCGGCAAACTTCTTCGTGTGAGCTCCAAGATATGGCGGTAGTATGTCTCCGGCGTCATCGATGAACTGCTGAAGAGAAAGAACGCGGACACCAGAGGTTCCCGCCATTTCGAAGACTTCGTGGTTGGTGAACGTGTTGGGCGTGCCAAAACCCGTATGTTGAATGTAGATGCCAGAATGTTCTGAGATGAATTGTTTCCACCAGTCACTCAGTTGGTCACTGCCGAGGTTCCGGAAAACAACGTCACCGCGCTCCTGGCAAAGCCGGATATCCGGACAAGCGGCTATAGCCCGTCCGGCCATCATCGCGAGGACGATTAGACTCAGCGCAACTGACTTACGGCTTCTTCTCATACTTCTCTTCAGTTTTCAACGCCCAGATCGCCCAATCGAGCTTCTCCACTAGGAACGGGTTGCTCTCCTGCTTTCGCAACTCCGACAGCACGGGCAAAATCACAGGGGTGTCCTTGATCGGAAAGCGCCGCAGCGTTGTGATTAAGACGTACGCCGCCTCTTGATCACGAACACGCTCCTCTTGGTAAAGGGATTTCAGCCGCCCAAGTAGTGCCGGAGTCATCGGGAGCTTTCGCAGCGATAAGTACGCCGCCTTTCTAATTTCGATTGCGTCGGACCGCGTAGCCGCATGGAGAACCGGAGCCATGTCGTCACCGCTGTAGCGGCGGGCCAGCATCTTAATGGCCTCGGCACGAGCAGGCCCAGCGGACCGCTCTTCCGAAGCAATCTTGATCAACGCAGCACGTAGAACCTTGGTCTTGGGCAGGTACCCGTTCGGCCTAGCGTTCTGAAGAAAGCGATCCAGTTCGACTAGAAAGTCCATCCGAAAGGCGTCGCCTTGATTCGTATCCTCAAGAACCCGGCAGTACTTTTCCGACAAGCCTTGGAGATCAGACTCACTAACGTGCCACACCTGATCCTTTAGATACGCCTTGGCCGCAGCAAATCCGTCTGAGTGTCGCGCAAGCTCGCTCTGCTCCGCGCGCGGTAGCTGCTCTCCTAACGAACCGAAATCCCTATGGCGAGATAAACGATCCATCAGTTTGAGGAGTTTCCGTTCGTCGCTGAATCCTCGCCCGCGGAGATGGTCCTTGACGCGCTCTCGGCGGCGCTCTCCTTCAGCCTTGTCGATCCGCGCGGCACCTGGACCCAGCTCGGGAAAGAGGGAGAGGTACTCGCGGACCGCGGTTTCTGGGAGGTCATCTCTTGTTGCGTCGGGAGTGCCAGCGAATACGAAGGCGCTCAGCAGCGTGGTGCCGAGAACCGCGGGAAGTAACTTCAATGGCGATCCGCTCATGCTGGGGTCCCCTTTAGTGAAGCTCATAGGAGGCTGCTTCCGCGCAAACAGCGTGTCGCAGGCCTGTGGGGATCTCTGGGGATGATAGAATAGGGGTGAGGCGGTATGCGTGGGGGTCAGCAGGAGCGGGGGAGAGAGGTACGGCGGGCCGAGCGCAACATATGAGCTGTTATCGTTACTACGGCCGCCGTGGGGGCCGGCGAGGTCGGCGCGGTCTTCTGCGCCGAGGCCTCCCGCCTGGCCCGCAACGGGCGGGAGTGGCACCAACTGCTGCACCTGTGCGCGTCGGCCGACACGCTGATCGTGGACGGGGACGGGGTCTACTCGCCGCGGACCATGGACGGCAAGCTCATCCTGGGGATCAAGGGCGCGATGAGCGAGCTCGAACTGGGGCTCATCCGCAGGCGCGCCCAGGCCGCGATCGACGCGCGCGTCGAGCGGGGGGAGTTCCTGCTCAACCTCCCTCCCGGCTACGCGAAGCTCGACGGGCGGTGCGCCAAGCACCCGGACGGCCGCGTGCGGGAGGCGGTCGCGCTGGTCTTCAGGAAGTTCGAGGAGTTCGAGAGCGTCCGGCAGACCGTCGTTTGGCTGCGGCAGGAGGGGGTCGAGATCCCGGTGAAAAGGCACGGGCCGGCGGGCTGGGAGACGACATGGAGGCCGGCGTCCTACGACAACCTCCGACGGATGCTGATCCACCCGTTCTACGCGGGAGCGTACGCGTTCGGCGTCAACGCCAGGGTCCCCGGAGCCCGGGGCGAGGGGAACCGGCCCCTGGTCAGGCGCTCGGCGCGTCCGGAGGACTGGAAGCGCCTGATCCTCGACCAGCACGAGGCCTACATCGGTTGGGAGCGCTACCGCAGGAACGTCGAGCTGATCGAGGCCAACGGCAGGATCCGGGGGGGCGGCCGCGTCGCGGTGGGCAAGTGTCTGCTCTCGACGCTCATGCGCTGCGGCCGCTGCGGGAGGACCGTCCGCACGCAGTCCGGCGAGAGCCGCCGCGCGTCGTACCCGCGCTACTACTGCGTCGGCTCCCACGATGCGTCCGGCGGGCGGCGCTGCATGGGCTTCTCGGGGAAGAGGGTCGAGGAGGAGGTCGTGGCGGCCCTGCGCGGGCCCCTGTCGCAAGGATTGCGCGAGGCGGCCCGGCGCCTGCCGCTGGAGATGGAGGCCCGCCTCGATGAGCTGCGCAGGTCGTCCGCCATCGCGCTCGCCGAAGCGCGGCGCCATGAGCTCCGCTGCGCAAGGCGGCGGGAGTCCGTGGATGCCGGGAACCCGCATCTTGTCCGGGAGCTGGATGCGCGCTGGGACGCGGCCATCCGGTCGAGGCTCCAATGCGAGCAGCGCATGGCCGCGCTGGACGGACGGTTGAAAGCCCTGGATGCGGCGTCCCGGCGCAGGATCGAGAAGGCGGCCGGGGATTTCCGCGCGCTGTGGGAGGACCCCGGGATCGATCAGGAACTCAGGCGGAGGGCGATGCGCGCCATCCTGGACGCTATCGTGGTCGAGTGGGAGGACGGGGCGCCGACCTACACCATCCGGCTGCACTGGAAGGGGGGCCGCAGGAGCGCGATCGTCCTGCGGAAGTACCGGGCCCTGGAACGACGCCGGTCGTCCAGGGAGACGGCGGACCTGATCGCGGACCTGAGCCGGACCTGCCCGCCGTGGGAGGTCGCGAAGGCCCTGAGCCTCGACGGCCGGCGCACGGCGAACGGGAAGACCTGGACCCAGGGGCGGGTGATGGATGTCCTGCGGCGGCATCGGTATCCCACCTTCTTCTCCAGAGAGAATGCCGCCTTGCGGGCGGGGACGACCACGCTCGGGCGCGCCGCGGACGAGATGGGGGTGAGCTTTTCGGCGGCGCTGAGACTGGCTCGGGCGGGGATACTGCCCGCTTCGCAGCCGATGCCGGGGGCTCCCTGGCGGGTCAGGAGGGCGGAGCTGGATTCTCCCGCCGTCCGCAGGGAGATCGCGAGGATCAAGAGGGGTGGGCGGGGTTTCGGCAGGGGGGCGGTAAAGGAGGGACAGTTGGAGTTTGGAGGAATATGAAAATAGGGGTGAGGAGCTTTGATAGGCCTCCGGCACAGTATTGCCACGCACCTCATGGAGTCGGGCATGGACATCCGCTACGTGCAGGTTATGCTCGGCCACAGCCATGTGAACGTAACGCAGATATATACACACGTCGAGCGCAAGTCCCTCGGCCTTCAACTCAAGCGATTCCACCCCTGCCAGCGGGGCGGCCGGCGCTTCGTGCCCTACCTGGGCGAGCCCTCCCGCGCACTCGGCGCGCCCACGGCCCTCCAGGGGGAGGCGGGGCATGCCTGAGCTCGCCACCCTGCCGGCCCCGGTCAGGCCCCCGCCGCGCATCCCGACAGGGACGGTCCGCGCGCCCCGTGGCTACCGCGGCCACGGCGAGCTATGGGACATCAAGGACCGCTACCTCACCTGGATGGTCGCGACCAACTACGCCCGCTTCACGGTCCAGCACGCCCATACCGAGCTATCGCAGCTCCTGCGCTTCCTGGAGGCCAAGGGCATCCGGCGCATCGCGGACGTGAGCTCCGAGGTCTTGGATTGCTATTCCCTCGCGATCCGGGAGCCCAAGAACGGCCTCCCGCCGCGCCCCAACTACCTCCTGCACCGCCTGACGGTGCTCAAGAAGTTCTTCGACTGGCTCGCCCGGCAGCAGATTATCCTGCTGGACCCGGCCGAGGACCTGGAGGTCCCCAAGCTCCACCAGACCCTGCCGCACACGATCCTCACGCAGGCCGAAGCCAGGCGCATCCTGGAGGCCCCGAACCTGCGCTCGCCCATCGGCTACCGCGACCGGGCCCTCTTGGAGTTGCTCTACGCGACGGGAATCCGCTCGCGGGAGCTGATGCGGCTCAAGATCGAGAACATCGACGTCAAGAACCGCCTGGTCAACGTCATCCAGGGGAAGTGCCGCAAGGACCGAATCATCCCGATACCAAGGCTCGCGCTCGCCTTCGTCATGGAGTACGTAGCCAAGGTGCGGCCGCGCTTTGCCCGCAACATGAAGGCGGACGACGGGACGCTCTTCCTCAACTGGACGGGGGCCAACATCGAAATCAACCGGCTCTGCGAGATCATCCGGAAGAACGCCAAGCTGGCCGGGGTTCCGAAGCGGGTCTCACCGCCATGACGTTCCGGCACAGCATTTTGACCCACCTTTTGGAGAACGGGATGGGCATCCGCCAAATTCAGGAATTTGCAGGTCACGAGAAAGTGGGGAGTACCGAGACCTACACCAAGGTCACAATGGTCGGTCTGCGCCGCCACTTTAATCGCGCGGTCATGAACCTGCTGCCCCGGCGGCTAAACGGTCGCACTGAGCGTACTTCTCGTCGAGATATCGCCCCTCATTTGACATTCCGGGAACCGAAAGCCTAGAATCGGGGTGGAAGTTCTCTCCCAGCGGCCATCGAGATGTCAGGGGGCAGCATGATCCGTAGCAGGATTCTGGTCGTTGAAGACGACGAGGGCTATCAGGACGTCTTCAAGCTTCTCTTCGGGTGTCATGGAGAGGAGTTCTCCTGGATTCTCGCGCGGTCCGGCGAGAAGGCGATTGAGCGACTGAAGGACCATTCCCATACCCCCATTGATGCCGTGCTGCTCGACTGCCAGCTCCCCGGGGCGCTTGATGGTTTGCAGGTCCTCCGCTTCATCCGGTCAAATCCCGCCATGCGCTGCATCTTGGTCATCATGGTGACCGGCAACAAATCCGGCGCTGACGTGGATGCCGCCTTCGAGTCTGGGGCGGACGACTATGTCATCAAGCCCTTTCGTGAGAACGAGCTTCTACTGAGGCTTCGCGGGCATCTCCGCCGGAGAGACATGGTCCTTGATACCCACGGAGCCTTCGAGCTCGACGAGTTGAAACTGGACATCGAGGACCAGAAGGTCACACTCAACGGCAAGCTCCTCCATCTCTACCCGACGGAAATCGCGCTCCTCAAGCTGTTCCTGAAAAGCCCCGACAGAATCCTGTCCGCCCAATACCTCTGGGAGAAGGTTCGGGGCTATCCGTCCGACACTGCGGCCGTGGTGCTCAGCAAGCACATCGGGAACCTGAGGAAGAAGCTGGGGCGCTGGGGTGAGCGCCTTGAGACGCTCCGAGACCAGGGCTATCTGCTCAACACCCGCTTCCCGCTCCTGAACGCCTAAGAGCCCGGGGCCGGGGGACCAACCCGGTCTTGTCAAGACCCAGACCGGATTTTCGCTATTTCCCGCCATCCGGTTTCTCGACGAGAGATTCTGCGGTCCCGGCCGCCTCCTGCCGATTTTCAATTTACCTTCAATTTCACCCTTTACACTGAGGGTGGCATGGATGACGCTGTGGAGGGGCTCAAGGAGCTGCAATTCTTCGCCACGCTCATGTGTGAGCGCATCGTTGAACCCTACAACTATCCCTATCAGCAGACCACCAACACGATCATGGTCGTAGACGGCGCGGCTCCATTGGTGGGGCAACTAAACGAACTGGAATGGTTCAAGAAGTCATTGCTGGCTGCGCTTCGCGAGGCCCTGTCCCACCCGGCCTCTCCAAAGTGGCGCGATCTGCCGTATGTCTCGCTCCGCCTGGAGGCCAAGGACGAGCATGGCCATGACCTGCACTGGCTGATCCTTACGATCAAGCCCGAGGTCGATCAGAAAGGCTATTGGTTGGCGACCCACGCCACAGATCAGCGGGAGGAGAAGTCTTCCGTCCGAATCGACATCAATGACCTCCTGCATCTTGCGAAGGTCCTTCTGTGCGTCACGCCGAACCAGTGGGCATCGGAGGTGGCCTTCGACAATCCCGTTCCCTCGCCGAAGCATGACGGCCCTAAAGCGCGAGCGAGGAGGCACCGCGGATGAGTTCCCGCCGACCATGCCTCATCGCGGCGATCAGCGACCAGCTCAACCATCAACGCCAGGAGCGGGCCGCCCGGGAGAGGCGCGCATGAGCACGCGACGAGCGACCGAGGCCCGTCCCGCGACGATTATGCGCCGAGCCAATGCGCTCAACGCGGTCGCATCTGCAGGAGAGGCAACTGTCTTTTGTTGGAGTACAGACGAGGACGAGACCGGTAGAGGACATGGAGGGCTGTATGCATGAGTCGTGCCAAGTAGAACTTGTGCTGCTCCCCAAGCTCGCTCTTATGGCGTCTTTTATCATCCTCACTGCCGGTCATTTTCAGGCGTCTGTAGCTGAATCGGGCAACCAAGAGTCACGGCATCGCCTTCGGGAACTCCGAAGGGTCGTGGATGGGAAACCTACAGCCGAAGAGAAGCGCCGCACAGTAGCCGAGCACATGCGGAAGCTGGATGATGAGGAATTCCTTTCTCTTTGGGAAGAGGCGGCTACAAGTAATGACCTCGAACTAAGGGAATTTGCCATCTCGGCAGAGGCTCGAAAACGGTGGGATAGTCATCCGCCGATCAGCAAATTGCTCAAGGATATCTCCGACCCAAAGCGTGATCCTGCGTTAAGAATTGACCTAATGAGGTATCTCCAGTCACCCAACACCCGCAGATCTATCATCAAAATGCAGGCTGTCGAGGAAGCGATTTCTACTCTGGTGGCAATCGCTCGAAGCACTGAGCCCAACGCAGTCAGGGAAGCAGCATTGGCTGCCAGCGGTTCCATCGGGCTACATGCATATGAAGTGGACGAGCTGAAGGGGAAAGCGGACGCCGACTTGCGGAAGGTTCTCCTTGCCCACCTTGAAGACGACAAGGAAGCCGGGGTGATACGGGGCAGAGCTGCCGTCCTGCTATCTAGATTTCGAGATCCCCGAGCCGTCGCACCGATGGCCTTGGCCGCCAAAGACCAATCGCTCCACTCCGCTCAATTTCTGGAGAGGATCGCCAGCTCCTTGGGCTTCTATGACAAGGATTCACAGGCATTGGAGGCATTGGAGCGTCTTCTAGACAATCCAAATGTTGCCATTCGCCGGGAAGTCATTCGCTCGTTAGAGAAGATTGGCTCACCCAAAGCCAGACGACGGGTGGACCAACTCCAGGAAACGGAAAGGGACAAGTCCGTCCTGCGATTGATTGGAGAGCTTCGTGAGAAGCGGAAGCGCTAAGAGGTCGCCCGATATTCGGAGCGCGTGCACCGCCATCCTACTTATGACGGCGTTCCCCCTTGCCCGTCCAGTACTATCCCTTGATAACCAGACGCATCAGGAGGTGGGTGACGCCATCTACAATAGTGGCGGATGGGGCTTTGGCCATGCAGGCATATATTATCGTTTTGTCGACGGCGATCCTGCCGATGATAACAACCACAAAGTCATCCACGCACAGCAGCTCTACGATGCCGTCATCGAAGACACGCTAGCCAACTTCAAGATAGCGGAGAAGCAGCCGTATTTCGGCGGCCATCACCCCCCCGGCCTTACTTACGCCGGGCGGAATGAAATCATCCACACTGCTGAAAGTCTCAGGGATGCGAGCCACATCTCCTACACACTTTTCAACGCAATCGACTACTATGGCGCAGACTTTGATGGCACGATTGCGGACATTGACAATCTCAGATGCGATGGCGCTGTTGAATATGCATACGAGGTCAACGCTGTCGATGTTTGGGGCGCATACGGAATGAACTATGATATTTCTGTTTATCCGGATTCACACAATAATTCTCCGGTCGGCGAGCCAAATTCCGACTACGAATTCGCCCCTCATATCCAGCGAGGTGGCGTGTATACGCCCGACCATTCAAGGATGGACCCATCCATCCCCACGCCGCCGACAATTCAGTTGAGGGACTCGAAGGGGGTCATCCTCCCCGGTGGGAGCACCAGTGATACCACTGTCGAGGCCTATGTAACCGATAATGACTACGGATCCGGCCTCAAGAAGCTTGAAATCTGGAATGGAGACCCCGCGAGTGGCGGCACGCTTCTCAAATCGCTGCCCCAGGAATACAATGTTGACCACACTTATGACAACTCCGAAATCGGCCCCCTCCCCGAGGGGCCGATTTTTTTCCGTGCGGTTGACCAGGGGGGCAATTACACTCAAGTAACCTTCAGGGCGGACACTCATCCTCCACTTATCGCGAACTTCTCCGCAGACCAAAAGCCAATCCCCCAAAACATCATTACCGTCGCCATGCCGTACATAACAGCCATCGTCGACGACTTGATCAGCGGCGTCGACCTAAACTCCATCATGATGCTCATCGATGGCATAGCGGTGCGGCACAGCGTCCAGCCCTGGGATTCCTACCTCGTCACCACACTCCCAACCGCTCCATTGGCCGACGGCGAACACACCGTCACCCTGACCGCGTCAGACCTCGCCGGGAACAAAACAAGCACCACCGTCACCTTCACGGTCAAGGCCGCGTCCAGCACAACCCCTCTCGTCACTATCGGCACCGGCTCCGCCACGACCTCCTGGGACGCCGGAAAGTTCACAACGCATATCCCCGTGACAGCCACAGCCCCGGTCCCTCTCGCCGAACTCCAACTCTGGAGCCTGGATGCCACAGCACTCCCGGACGGCCGCCTCGAAAAACTCACCCTAGGCACCCTCATATCCAGCGTCCCGGCTTCCGAGACAGGGGCCGCCACATTCATTACAGAGAACTACGGCCAGTACGTTCTGGCCCCGAACGGCATCTCCTACGGCTCATAGGAGGCTGCTTCCGCGCAAACAGCGTGTCGCAGGCCTGTGGGGATCTCTGGGGATGATAGAATAGGGGTGAGGCGGTATGCGAGGGGGTCAGCAGGAGCGGGGGAGAGAGGTACGGCGGGCCGAGCGCAACATATGAGCTGTTATCGTTACTACGGTCCGGTCGAGCTCGTCGCGGCTCATGTAGGGCTTCTTCGCGTCGCGCAGCACCTCGTGCAGGTAGAGCTGGCTCTGGGCGAAGTATTCCATGCTGCGCATGCGGCGCGGCATGTAGGGATGCGTTGAGAACACCTCGTTCCACTTGCCGTAGGACTTGCCGATGTCCACGCCCTGGCTCATATACTCCTTCATGTCCACCTGGTCCGCCAGCTCGCGCGAGCCGCAGGCCAGGATGAGGCAGGCCCTGAGCGCGGACTTCAGGTCCTGGCAGCTCAGCAGGCCCGCCCGGTCGCAGGAGATCTCCGAGCGCCGGGCCCAGGCGTTGAGCGCCATCTGCGCCGGGATGGAGAGAAGGTGCAAAAGCGGGATGGTGCGGCCCGCGAAGAGCCCGGCGTTGGCCAGGTAGACCGCGAGGGTGTGGTAGAGGACGTGCTGGCACTTCACGTGCCCGAGCTCGTGCCCCAGGACATGCATGAGCTCCCGTTCCTGCATGACCTCCACGAGCCTGCGCGTCACCACCAGGAAGGCCTTCTCCTCGCCCGAGCCCAGGGCGAAGGCGTTCGGCATGGGGTGCTCGATGATGAACAGGGGCGGCAGGTCCATGCGGAGGACCTCGGAAGCCTTGAGCGCCAGGGTGTGGATGCGCGGGAATTGCTTGGAGGTGACGCGCACCGACCGGCCGAGCAGGTCCGAATGTCCGAACTCGAGCACGAAATCCATGAACTTGGCCACGACCCAGCCCGCGCCCGGGATGCTCTTGAACGCCTCCAGGGCCTCCCGGTCCAGGGAGTACTCGAACTGGGCGGACTGGAGCTTCTTCGGCACGCGGATGGAGTCTATCCATTCAGCCGGCTTAGGGGCTTCTTTCTTCGGCATAGTCCCTCCGATGGTTCGATAGTATACATCAACTGGCACCCCCCCTCCCGCATAAGCTAAACTTCCGTTACTTATGTGTGGAATAGTCACCTATCTAGGCAAGCAGCAGGCGCTCCCCCTCCTCCTCGAGGGCTTGAAGCGCCTGGAGTACCGCGGCTACGACTCCGCCGGCATCGCCGTCATGGACGGCCAGCCGGTCCGCCTCATGAAGTCCGTGGGCAAGATCAGCGAGCTCGAGGCGCGCATCGACCCGGTCAAGTTCAACGGCACCGCGGGCATCGCCCACACCCGCTGGGCCACCCACGGCAAGCCCAACGAGGCCAACGCCCACCCGCATTTCTCCTGCGATCGGAAACTCTTTTTGGTCCACAACGGGATCATCGAGAACTACCTCCCGCTCCGGCGCGAGCTCGAGGCCGCCGGGCACAAGTTCGTCTCCGAGACGGACACCGAGGTCCTCGTCCACCTGGTGGAAGCCAACAAGAAGTCCGGCCTGGACCTGACCGCCGCCGTCCAGCACGCCCTGCGCCGGGTGGTCGGCACCTTCGGCATCGCGGTCCTCGACCAGGACGAGCCGGGAGTCATCGTGGTGGCCAAGCGGGGCTCGCCGCTCATCATCGGGATCGGCAACGACGAGATCCTGGCCGCCTCCGACGTCTCCGCCTTCGTGCGCCTGACCAAGCAGGTCGTGTACCTCAACGACAACGACGTGGCCACCCTGCGCCGCGGAGACTACTCCATCGTCTCCATCGAGGGCCCCGCCGAGGTCGAGCGCGAGGTCGAGACCGTCGACATCTCCGCCGAGGCCCTGGAGAAGCGGGGCTTCAAGCACTTCATGCTCAAGGAGATCCACCAGCAGCCGGACACCGTGGTGAACGCCGTCCGCGGCCGCCTGCTGCCCGAGGAAGGGGTCTCCAGGCTCGGGGGCATCGAGCCCGTGCTCGAGCGCCTGAAGTCCGCGCGCCGGCTCTCCATCGTCTCCTGCGGGACCAGCTTCTACGCGGGCCAATACGGCCGCTACGTGTTCGAGGCCCTCACCAACCTGGAGACCGACGTCGCCCTCGCCTCCGAGTTCCGGTACCGCAGCGTCCGATTCGACGAGAAGTCCGTGGTGCTCGCCCTCAGCCAGTCCGGCGAGACCGCCGACACCCTGGCCGCCATCCGGGAGGCCAAGCGCAAGGGCGCCTTGGTGCTCGGCATCGTGAACGTGGTGGGCTCCTCCATCGCGCGCGAGGCCGGGGCCGGGGTCTTCATGCACGCCGGGCCCGAGATCGGCGTGGCCTCGACCAAGTGCTTCACCTCGCAGTCCATCATCATGGTGCTCATGGCCCTGCTCCTGGGGCGCTACCAGAACCTCACCTTCAACGAGGGCCTGCGCATCCTGCGCGCCATCGAGGAGATGCCCAAGCACATCCAGGACATGCTCGACCGCCAGGAGCAGATGCTCGAGATCGCGCGCAAGTACCATAAGGCGAAGAACTTCCTCTTCATCGGCCGCAAGTACAACTACCCCATCGCGCTGGAAGGCGCCCTCAAGCTCAAGGAGATCTCCTACGTCCACGCCGAGGGCTACGCGGCCGGGGAGATGAAGCACGGCCCCATCGCGCTCATCGACGAGAGCTTCCCCACCATGGCCGTGGTCCCGCAGGACGAGACCTACGACAAGATGATCTCCAACATCCAGGAGATCAAGGCCAGGAACGGGAAGGTCATCGCCGTCGCCTCCGAGGGCGACCGCGAGATCCGCAAGGTGGTCGACGACGTGTTCTACATCCCCAGGACGCTGGACCTCATCACCCCGCTCTTGGCGGTCATCCCTTTGCAGCTCTTCGCGTACTACACCGCGGACCTGCACGGCCGCGAGATCGACAAGCCGCGCAACCTGGCCAAGTCCGTCACGGTCGAGTAGGCCGTGATACGCGCGAACAAGAACATCCTGGGCCTGCGGTGCTTGCGCTGCGGGAAGGAACATGACGCACGGCGCGTGCAGTACGTGTGTCCCTCCTGCAACGGCAACCTGGACGTCGTCTACGACTACAGAGCGGTCTCCAAGCGTCTGCTGCGCAGACGCTTGTCGGCCGATCAAGACCGCAGCGTGTGGCGCTACGCCGAGCTGCTCCCGACCGGCCGGCCGGCGGGCGTCCCCTTCGTCCATGTGGGATGGACTCCCCTCTACCAGGCCGACCGCCTGGGCCGGCAGCTGGGGCTCTCCCAGGTGCATCTTAAAGACGACACCCGCAACCCCAGCGCCTCGTTCAAGGACAGGGCCGGGATCGCGGCCGCGGCCAAGGCCCTGCAGCTGGGGCGCCGCGTCATCACCGGCGCATCGACCGGGAACGCCGCGTCGTCTTTGGCCTGCTCATAGGAGGCTGCTTCCGCGCAAACAGCGTGTCGCAGGCCTGTGGGGATCTCTGGGGATGATAGAATAGGGGTGAGGCGGTATGCGAGGGGGTCAGCAAGAGCGGGGGAGAGA
>Ga0265297_10009211_pt1 | contig 12835 bp, 8 predicted proteins | sample Munlanlwell13791_FD_192502 | JGI IMG/M metagenome (GOLD analysis project Ga0265297, IMG submission 192502) | Leachate microbial communities from a municipal landfill in Southern Ontario, Canada - Leachate well 137-91 | ecosystem: Engineered > Solid waste > Landfill > Unclassified | place...
GGGGATGGTTGGGGAAGGGGAGTTGGATTAAGCTACAGTCACAAAGCCAAATTCAGAAAGGTCTAACTTCTCAATACGATCAATATTACGGCTAATTTGACCTGCCATTACAGTTGTCTCCTCTTCAAAATTTTTTGACTTTCCCACAAAGTCAATCACAATTTCTGTTAATTTATCAATTTTTCCATTCATCTCCGATATTTCCCCTTTTATTTCTCCCATTTCCCCTTTCATTTCTTCCATATCGCCTTTTATTTCCACTATCTCACCCTTCATTCCTTTAACGTCAGTTTTTATATCTGTCACTTCATATTTCAACTCTGTAATATTAAGCTTGATTTTTGAAACATCAGACCTTATCGGTTTTAATTCTCCCCTAATTTCTTCTTTTACAATAGTTTTAATTATTTGTTGCGTCAACATGGATCCAATGTATTACTTTAAATTTATTAAGTCAATGATAATATTATTATCAATGAATAAAGTAATCTGTATTACAGGTTTGTGTGGTGCCGGTAAAAGTGTGGTTTCTGACTATTTGGTCAACCAAAAAGGTTTTCATTTTTTACGTTTTGGCCAACTGACTATGGACGAAATCAAAAAACGTGGGTTAGTTCCCAGCGAGGCATTGGAAAAAGAAATCAGGGAGAATATCAGAAAACAGCATGGTATGGCGGCTTTCGCTATCTTAAATTTAGCAAGACTGGATGAAATGGTAAAAGCTGGTAATGTTGTAGGTGACGGGTTATACAGTTTTGAAGAATACAAGGTTCTTAAAGAACATTTTGGGAACGATTTAATTGTTATTGCAGTATACGCCCCACCAGTCTTAAGATATGAAAGGATTTCTCAAAGGATATCTTATTCCACTGATACCAACTTACGCAATCGTTCGATTTCAGTTGAAGATGCCAAGAAAAGAGATATATCCGAATTGGAAAAATTAAATAAAGGCGCCACCATAGCCATGGCCGATTACACAATTCAAAACACTAAAGACACAGCATTTCTTTCTAATCAAATAGAGGAAATTCTTCAAACTATCGGGTAGTTATTTTTTTTGCAAGGCACCGCCCGGTCCTTCCAATCTCTTGATTGAATTCTCTATAAGTTTTCTTGGATCCAAATCGTGCTTAACTAGTTTAACATCAGCGTTTTTTGTCAATTCCACAAGATGTTCTTTACCCCTGGAATTGGTGTATTCCCGTAAATAGTGAATTTCACAAATACCTGAATTAACCAATAATCTGGCGCAACGTAAACAGGGGGTATCCACCATATAGGCCATGGCTCCTTTCAGGTCTTCCCTGTTGGTATTCAGGATTGCATTCTCTTCACTGTGAATGGTTCGTTCACAATGATTTTCCACTATCAAATGTCCCACATCGTCGCAATGTGGCTGACCAAAAGCTGATCCGTTATATCCGGCCCCCACTATTCGTTTATTTTTAACGATAATTGTTGCTGCTCTCAACCTATCACAAGTTCCTCTGGTGGAATACATTAGCACCAGGGTAAACCAAAAATCTGTCCATTCGGGTCTTTTGTTCATCCCCGCAATTATATCTCAAATACTGTAAAGTATTAATATGACAATCAAGTTTCTGGGTGCCGCCGGTACGGTCACCGGATCAAGTTATGTCTTAACCTCAGCTTCCGGCCAATCACTATTGGTAGATTTGGGCATGTTTCAGGGTCTGCCGGAAATTGAAAAGTTAAATTATGACCGGTTTGACTTCGACTGTACCAAACTAATCGGCGCGGTACTGACTCATGCCCATTTAGATCATTGCGGCCGGTTACCGATACTTGTTCCTGGCGGGTTTACTGGACAAGTTTGGATGACCCAGCCCACTGCTGAGTTGGTTGAACTGTCATTAATAGACAGCGCCAAAATCGCCAAACTAAAAGACCAACCGGTTCTTTACAACCAAATTCAGGTAAACCAAATCCTTACCAAATTTAAAACCGTCAACTATCAATCACCGGTTACAGTGGGGGATTTTGTCGTCATTTTCAGGGACGCCGGGCATATTTTGGGTTCAGCCAGTTTGGAAATTCTTGTTGATAATCAAATAATCGTCTTTAGTGGCGATATGGGCAACTCACCGTCTGATTTACTAAGACCGACGGAAATGATTTCCCGGGGTGACGTTGTCGTCATGGAATCAACCTACGGTGATAGTCTTCATCCTGACGATATTCCCCGTGATATTTTAAAATCGGAAATAAATTCAGTTGAATCATCAGGTGGAACTTTACTAATACCGGCTTTTTCCCTGGACAGGACACAGGAGTTGCTTCATCTGATTATGCATCTCAAACAGGATGGATTGGTAAAAAATGGTACCCCGGTGTTCTTGGATAGCCCTATGGCAGTAAAAGCCACCAATATCTATATGAAATATCCCCGGTCTTTCAATTCCCATCTCCAAACTGAATTAAAAACAGGTTGCCCGTTCGATTTTCCGGGGCTGGAAATGACCCGCAAACGGCAGGATAGTGAATCTATTCAGGGTCGTTCGGGGCCCAAGGTGATCATTGCTGGAAGTGGCATGATGACCGGAGGCCGGATTATTGACCATGCTGTCCATTATTTGCCTCGGCCCACAACTCGGTTATTGATTGTCGGATACCAGGGTGAGGAAACTTTGGGTAGACATTTACAAACAGGTGATAAATTGGTTGATATTGAAGGGGTAAAAATTCCGGTCGAAGGAGTGGTAAATGATACTGCCGGAATGAGTTCCCATGCTGATCAGTCCCAATTACTGCGGTGGTTAAAAGCCATCAAAAATACCAAAAAAGTTTTTGTTACTCACGGAGAAGATCAGCCTCGGAAAGTGTTGGCCGGAAAAATTCAATCAGATCTGTCAATTGCGGACGTGAATCTGCCTGTTCTAAATCAGGAATTGTTTTTTTAAACCATATGTGCTACAGTTAAGTCATGGAAGACACGGCCTCGTCAATCACTACTGTACAATCGGTACCGGATGAAATTAAAGGTTGGAGCTGGGGAGGTTTTCTTTGGTCATGGATTTGGGCCATTGGTAACGACACCTGGATTGGCTTGTTAGCCCTGATTCTACCCTGGCCGGTCATGCAGATAGTTTTAGGTATCAAAGGTCGGGAATGGGCTTGGAAAAACAAAAAGTGGACTAGTGTGGATGATTTCAAACGTGTCCAGCGCAGTTGGGCCAAATGGTGGTTAATTATTATGCTACCCCTTATGTTTCTTAGTTTTATCGCCATTTTTGCCTCTGCAGTATTAGTAGCTCTCAATCCCGCAGCCCAAATCGAAAAAGCTAACCAGATGAAAGTAAATCAACAGGTTGAACAGGTAATCGAATCATATTCTGAAGAATAGACTCATTCGGTTACTGATTTCCCCTTCGCCTGGAGTGACCACAACTTCTCGTACACTCCCTTTTTAAGTAATAATTCTCTGTGTTTGCCTTCTTCCACCACAATTCCGTCAGACAACACGATAATTTTATCAACATTTCTGATTGTCGAAAACCTGTGGGCAATTACAATCACGGTTCTTTGTTTTGCCGCCTCAGTCAGAGCCTTTTGTATTTTTTGTTCGGATTCTGAATCAAGATTTGAAGTAGCTTCGTCAAAAATCAGTATTTTAGGATCAGATAGCAGTGCTCTGGCAATGGCCAATCTTTGTTTTTGCCCACCGGAAAGTTTTATCCCTCTTTCTCCCACCTGCGTTTCCCATTTATCTTTTAACCCTTCCACAAAATCCAGAATATTAGCTTTTTTAGCTGCTTCAGTTAATTCCGCAAAAGTAGCGTTGCTTTTTCCGTAGGCCAAATTAAACCTCAGAGTGTTATTAAACATAATTGGTTCCTGTGGCACTACACCAAGTAATAGTCTCAGGTCGGATTTTTTCATTGTCCTGATATCTACCCCGTCAATCTTGATCACCCCTTCAGTCGGGTCGTAAAACCGGAGTAGCAGCTTGATCAAGGTAGTTTTTCCGGCTCCGGATCTGCCCACAAACGCCACACTTTGGCCGGGATTAATAGTGATGTTAATGTCTCTCAGGGTGACATCGCTATCTTTTGGATAAGCAAAGCTCAAATTTAAAAATTCAATCTTACCCCGGGCATGTTTAATACGGGCGTTCTCACTGGGATCTTTAACCATAACCTCTTTGTCCAGAATTCCCAAATATTTTTCCAAATCAATCATATTTTTAGCAATGTTTCGTAGCCGGAAAAACAGATTAAAGAATTGGTAATAAAATCCGGTTAAAAATCCTGAAACCATTACCAGATCACCCAAAGTAAAGCCATGGTTCAGTCTGCTGATTGCCAGCCAAAGTATCACCAGCATGCCTGATCCTGACGTAATCCCGATGGTTACGTCCATCAGTCTGAACGAGTTGGAAAAACCCCAGATATTTTTAGTCCATACGTCAAATTTTTCTGCCAGATTAGCGCTCTCCTTCTTTTCAGCCGAAAAAAACTTGACAGTCTCAAAATTTATTACGCTATCGGCAATTACCCTCGACACATCATCTTCTGAATTATTAAAGTCAATTCTTTTTTTCAAATTAACTTTTATTAGCCACCAAATCAAAATCAAATTTGCAAAAAATAATCCCAAAAGAATCATTGCCAGATCAAAAGCTACTGATGAAATAAAATACACCGCCACAACAAGGTTTACCAGAACCGGAAAGAGTTCCGAATGTAAATTCATAAACAGATCAAAAATTGCACTGTCTCCGCGCCGGAATGCTGATATCAGTGATCCTGTACTTTTATCTACGTGATAGGCAAAATCCAGATCCATCATCTTTTTAAATACGGTTTCCCTGACTTCTCTGGCAAAAGGTATCAACACCCGGTCACCCAGATAATATGATAGAGATGAAATCCAATTTCCGCCGATGGTTGAAACCCCAAACATGGCAAAATAAAAAAATGTTTGGCTTGTATCTCCGGCTATGGCCGTATCCAGTATCATTTTCAACCAGTACGGCTTCACGCTCTCTAACCCATATGCCAAAACCCCCACGCTCATAAATAGGACCATAGGCCACTTGTATTTGGCCAAAAAACCATAAAACTTCAGTATGTATTTCATAAATATGCGAAAAAAACAGAGGAGGGGACACGCTAATTATAAACCATTTTATTTACACTTGCTGTTTTATTCATATATGTAATAATCATTATAAGCTCAGTTTGGCCTGGCGGGGTTTTGTATTAATGAAAATATATTTAAAATTAATTACTTTCATTTTAGGGATGGTTGTCTCCCTGATTTCAACTCCGGAAATTTCTCAGGCTCAGTCGGGTATTTCTATTACCGGTATTGCTGACAATCACTCATCCTATCCGAACAATTCCGTTCCCAAGTTTGAAAAATTTGAAATTAATTTTTTGGTCAACAATACCGTAGCTACTCAGTTACAGTGGCCTTATGATCCGGCTCCCCCGTCAAACATCACTCCAGGCATCGGCATTTCCGTAGATGCCTACTTTTTACCACCCGGTCAGTCAAATTGGAGTACAGCCTACAAAACTCCTGCCTTTTATTATCAACCTTATGATTATCAGAGAAAAAACAACCGTGATTGGTTATATCCTCAGGGGACCCCGGTTTGGTCAGTTAGATTTGCCCCCAACCAGGTCGGCACCTGGAGTTATCGTCTTTCCGCCCAGGATTCTTCAGGGACAATTCAATCCGCTATTCAAACGTTTAGTGTTGTCGACTCATCTGCCCACGGGTTTGTCAAAGTCAGTTCCAATGATACCCGGTATTTCGAGTTTGATGACGGCACCTATTTTCCCGGATTGGGTTACAACATGAACTGGAATCACATTAGTTGGGACGAACCAGTCGGGGATGTTACCAACAGAGACAGTAATGCCTACAACTTCCTGGAAATGGGAAAAAACGGCATTCAATTAATCAGATTATGGTTATCGGAATGGTCTTTGTATGGTGCTAAATGGAATCCGTGGAGATGTATTTTATCCGGTTGCAGTTCTGACTGGCCGGAAATAATTCATGATCAGTCGTATCAGGATCACGACATTTCCGTTGCTATGTATGCTAATTACAACCCGTGTATGTCATCCGGTCACTGGCTAAGCCCTCCGATAGCTATGAAACCCCACGCTTCCTACCGGGTCAGAGTCAGAGTAAAAACGGAAAACATCACCGGACCCCGGATAGCGGGACAGCTGTATGGTTTTGTCGCTAAAATTACCGAAGGTGGCAATAATTGGCTTCAGGGACCCAACAACAATTGTCAGGATCCGGGCGTTGGCCAAACCGTCACTGCTTATCAGGGAAACAGTAATTGGACGGAGGTCACAGGTACTTACGTCAATGATCTGGCACTTAATTATTTATCTTCCTTTTATCTTACCCTCACCAACGTTACCGGAGGCAGTGCTTATGTAGATAGGGTAGTAATGGAAGAAGATCTGGGCGGGGGTAACTACGGGCCGAACATTATAGTCAAGCCGGGAATGAACCACCATCAGTATATGGATCAACGCACTTCATTTGCCTTCGATAAAGTGGTGGAACTAGCGCACCAAAACGGAGTTTATCTGCGACCCGTAATTCTTGAATGGCAGGATGACATTCTCACCTCCCTTGATTCCTACGGCTTTTTTGGCAACTGGCGCAATGTCACAAAGACCCGCTGGTATCAGCAGGCTTATTGGCGCTATCTGCAGGCCAGATACGGTTTTTCTCCCAATATCCACTCCTGGGAACTTGTAAATGAAGCCGATCCGGCCAACGGAAACCATTATGCTATGACGGATGAACTTGGAAAATATATGCACTGCCGTGTATTTGGTATCCCCATAAATGCCGATGATGCGCTAAAGTGTAATTATCAGCATCCAAACTCCCATCTTGTTTCCACATCCACCTGGACCAATTTCCCGAGAGACAGTTTTTGGGGAAACTCCGATTACCCGAACGTAGATTTTTCCGACCTGCACAGATACATCAGTGATGCGGCACAGGATTGGCTGGATCCGAATTTTTACGATACCGCCAAATCCACCAATGACAACAGTATGGCATTTGGGGCTAAAAGACCCGGTGGTGCAGGAAAGCCTGTTATTCGCGGTGAAACAGGGTTAATTCACGGAACAGATACCAACGCCATGACAACGTCATTAACCGCTGATCCTCAGGGTGGGTGGTTGCGTCACCTAATCTGGGGTGGTATAAATTCCGGAGGTTTAATTGAATCCTATTGGTATGAGGATTACAATAATCAGGGTCATATTTATTCAGACAGTTTTGATCTTCGGCCGGTTTTCAAATCATATTACGATTTTATAAAAGATATTCCGCTTTCAAACGGAAATTATGTTGATATCACAGCTTCCGGGCCCACGGGACTGCGCGTTTGGGGCCAAAAAGATACCGTCAATAACCGGGCTCACCTTTGGGTAGCCAATGCCGCTTGGCGGTGGAACTCTCAAAACCCCTCACCTGTTTCAGGAAACGTCACCATTTCCGGGTTTACCCCAAACTTAACCTTACCCGTTATTTGGTGGAATACTCAAACGGGGATTATCTCCCAGAGTTTAACTAGCACTACTTCGGGAACCGGTGTTTTATCCATCAATATTTCTTCGCTAACCAGTGACTTAGCTTTGAAAATAGGAAATTATTCCGCATCGCCATCACCCTCAGTTTCACCGACTGCTGTCCAAGTACCCGGCGATGCAAATTCGGACGGTCACGTTGACGGAATCGATTATGTGATATGGTTAAATCATTACGGCCAAAATGTATCCGGTGTTGCAGTGGGGGATTTTAACAACAATAATACTGTTGACGGGGTGGATTATGTTATTTGGCTAAATAACTATGGCAACTAAAAAACTGATTTCATTTTTTGCATTTTTAATTTTACATTTTACGTTTTTAGTTCTGCCCCCGGCAGTATCAGCCGACTGGCCGATGGTAGGGGCCAATCCTGCCCGGACTTCTTGGACATCTGATCAGGTGAACCCTGTTTCGGTCAATTGGTACCGGGTGATAGAGCCGTATATCAGCCCTCACGTCCAGCCGATTTTATCCAGAACTCCACAATATGCCAATGGCTTGGTATACATTTCAACTTCAAAAGGCTTGTACGTTTACCGTGCAGATACCGGTGCTTTTGTTTGGAGTTATCTGACCGAAATGCCGCTGGGAAACTCACCATCGGTCGACAGTAATACCAACGTTGTATATGTCGGTGGTTTCGATCGTAAAATTCATGCCCTAAATGCCAGTACCGGTGTTCAGATTTGGGAATATTCAGGAGCCCAGGCTGGATTTGATACCAATCCTCTTTTAGTAGATGGTAAGGTAATTGTGGGAAACCGTGACGGCAAGATTTATGCTGTCAATTCTGCTACCGGCTCACTCAGTTGGGCTCAAAATACCGACGGTCCGGTCAGATTTTCCTCGGCCTACAAAAATGGAGTGGTGTACACGGTGTCAAACGATGGTTTTGTCTACGCCAACAATTCCAATACCGGAGCACTGCTATGGAAATCGCAGACTCAGTATTCCGACGGCAAAATGCGTGGAGATGGATTCAATTCTTATTGGCCCGTAGTTTATACCGATACCGGCGGTACCAATAAGGACTACATCATTGTGGCGGGATCAGAGGGTTACAGGGCCTTCGATCGTCCCGGAACCCAGTCTCTGAATGTCCAAACCAATTGCGGGTCTTATGAGTGGTGTGAATGGTTTGATCAATGGAACGGCAATCCCTCAGGAACCTTGGGTCAGATAGTGGCATCAGAGGCTTGGGCGTTGGGTAGGCAGGAAGTGGACTTTATCAATACTTTATCCGAGTATTTTGCCAACGATCCGACCGCACATGCTCATTACCACAAACCCTGGCGCCGTTTTATTTATATATTTGACGCTCAGACCGGGCAGGAATGGACCATGAATTCCAAAAATAATCGCCCGACTTATATGCCGGTCGATCCCATTCTTTCAAATTCCGGAAATATTTATCCTCCCGTAATTGGCTCTGACAATCTTATTTACATCGGCAATCATTGGGATGCCAGTTCCCAATCCAGGATTATGGGCTGGAAATTCGGCACTTCCAGGATGGTTATTCAGGGACTGCAGCAGGCGGGCGACGAACCACCTGGAGTATCTGCGGGTGGTAATTTGATTTACCGGGTGATTTGTTGTGACCGGGCCGGCGAAACATCGGCTATCTCCGGATCCGGCGGGGGTTCATTCTGGACTTACAACTTGTCTGACTTGGCTCCCGGATATGACAATATGTGGTGGGGATCAGATATGGACAATATGTCCCGTCTCTACGGTAGTTATGGCCGCTTGTCAACATTATTGGGTGCTGGAGTGTCGGTTAACGGTATGTATCACCAACACGGGGACCAGTCTCCTATTGTCCCCTTCAATGGTCGTGCCTACACTATTAAAAGCAACGCCTTAATAGTTTTTGGTAGCGGGAACAGAACCCAGTTGCCAAAACAAACTTATACCGCAGCGGTAAGTAGCGGACCGGATTTCGGCATAGATCAAAACAATCTTATCTCAAGATTAGAGACAGAAGTTTCAAAAATTATTACCGCCGGCCATCTGCGCCCCGGTCTTTTCAATGCCGGAATGTTTGCCAACAGTTTCCCCTGGTTAAATGATTACTTTTCCGTTCCTGGTGACACTATCCTTGCTTTATCCCGGGCATACCCGCATTTAAATACCAATCTGAAATCTCAGGTAAAATCCTACCTGGCTACCGAATATGCCAATTTCAACCAAATTAACTGGCAGGGAGCCGCTCGTGAATGGATGGCTTTACCGCCGGAAGTTGAAACCGACTTAACCTCGGCTCCTACCGAAGGCCAGGTAGACAAGTATTACGTTTATGCACTGTGGAAGTACGCCCAAAACGTCGCTCCGGAAAACAAATCCGCAATTGTAGCTACAGCCAATTCCATCAGGAATTCTGCTTCCAGCTTAGGTGCGATTGATTTAGATCAGGCTGCCAGCAATAGAAATGCCGCCGGAGATATCGGTTGGGCCGGATTAAATAATCAATCCACCTCACTGTCGGCCTGTAACTGGTTTGTCCGCAATTCACCCTGGGGAGCTGTCAATGGAATAGATAATAAGCGGGCGGTAAATAACTCGCGGAATTTTCTTTTTCTGGTTCCGGAGGTCGGCGATTGTCTGAGTCGTAACACTACCGTGATAAATGCATTTCCCGAATACGAATGGATGGGTCCGTATTGGTTTGTTTCCCGCTATACAGCATCGGTAAATGAATCCACCAACCAAAATTTATACGACTATCCGTCTATGTTTTCCGCCAAAGCCTATGTCCAGAAGTTACCAAAACAGGAACTGGTGAAATATTTGGATGTTCCGGCTTTCAAAGTAGGGGATCTGTTTTATATTCAAAATTTAGTAGCTGCCATCGAAGCTCCGTCTGTCGGTGGCGGACCTACCGTAACCCCATTACCGTCTTCCACTCCTGCCCCCACATTAGTTCCTTCCCCAACTCCCGGGGCTCCGGGTAATCCGGTAGAGTGGAACCTGACATTTAGTGATGAATTTAATGGCACCGCTCTTGATCGAAACAAATGGGCCACCAAATATGCCTACGATTCCGGCCACGGTGACCGCAGTAATAACGATGAGAAACAATGGTATGTCGATGATGCCCACACTCTGACCGGAGGTTTTCTCAATATTACCGCCAAAAAAGAGTGTCGGACTGTAGGATCCGATATTTATTTCCCCTACAAAAATACCAACGGCACCGTCAATTGTTCTGCTAACATCAGCTCCACCTATCCCTATACCTCAGGTATCATTTCCAGTCACAACCGCTTCTCCCAACTGTATGGTTATTTTGAAGCCAGAATAAAAAATCCGGCCGGACAGGGATTATGGCCGGCTTTTTGGTTGTTGCCTGATCCGGCTATTCCTCCGGCCATTCCTCCCGAACCCACCCCGTGGCCGGATCCAAATGTTCTTTGGCCACCGGAAATCGATATCATGGAAAATCGTGGAGATGAAGTAACTAATATCAGGTTAAACAATATATACGGTGGCCTTTATCCGCAACCGGGAAATCAATCAAACAATTGGTCATCCGGCTATGATTTGGGGGACACTTCCGGAGAATCGGTCAATTTCACCACGGATTTCCATACTTTTGGTCTAAAATGGGAGCCCGGTCTCTTAGTTTGGTACATCGATGGTATTGAAAAAAGACGTGTGACAACGAATGTTCCCCCGGGATCAGCTCTTCCGGGCAAAATGTATTTATTATTAAATCTGGCGGTTGGGGGAAGTTTCCCTGGAAATCCTGATGCCTCCACGGTGTTTCCGAGTTCCCTGCAGGTTGATTACGTCCGGGTATATGAGAAAAAAACTGCCAAATCCGGAGATGCCAATTCCGACGGTCGGGTAGACGGGGTAGACTATGTGACATGGCTAAACCACTATGGCCAAAACGTTACCGGAAGCTCAGTAGGGGATTTTAACAACAGTGGCGCAGTCGATGGGGTTGACTATGTCATCTGGTTAACAAACTATGGCACGTAAAGTAAATTATTTTACATTTTTGTTTTTAGTTTTTTATTTTACATTTTTTTTCCGGCCTTCGGCCGCCTCGGCTGATTGGCCAATGGTAGCAGCCAATCCGGAGCGCACCAGTTGGGTAAACGAAAATCCGGTTATTACTTCAAATGTAGAATGGTACCGTCCCATAGATGCTTACATTCCTCCAAACTTTCAGGTTATAGCAGCTAACGACCTTGTCTATATGTCATCCGCTCGTGGATTATACGCATTTCGTTACGACACCGGAGCCTTAGTCTGGCAGTTTGACACCGAACTTCCCTTAGGTAACTCGCCCACCATTGCCACCATCAACGGCACTTCCATGGCATTCGTCGGCGGGTATGATAAAAAAATCCATGCCCTGAACGCTCTTACAGGTCAGCATCTTTGGGAGTTTTCCGGAGCCAAAGCAGGTTACGACGCAAATCCCGTAGTTGTAAATAATACTGTTTATATCGGTAATCGTGATGGTCATTTTTACGCTCTGAATGCCGCTTCGGGATTGTTAGTCTGGCAATACCCGGCAGAAGGCCAGGATGGGTTGGGGCCTATCCACCATCCGGCAGCCTATAAAAACAATACTCTGTTTTTTGCCACCGATTACCAGTATGGGTACGCACTCAATTCAAACGGAACTTTGAAATGGAAATCCCCCCAAAAGCTTCCGGGAGACGGTTATGTATCATATTGGCCCATGGCCTACACCAATCCCGCAGATAATAAAACTTACGTCATTTATTCAGCCAATGTTGCATACCGGGAGTATTCCGATCCCGGAGCTATGTCAGTCACTCCTGATGGAGAATGGAGCTTTTTAGACAGTGGACTCGGCAGTTACGGAGGAAATGTTGCCGTAGACGGAAAAACGTTCAAAAATTATTCCGCAGTGGCCACCTGGCTGGGTACCAAGCCCTATCGCCGTCTCTATGCAATATTAGACGACAATGCCGGAGGGGCAGAATACGTAATGAACATCAATGGCAACCCGGCCTATATGCCGGTTCTGCCTGTGTACAACCCAAATGCCCAGCACCCGCCGGTTTTAGGCAGCGACGGCCTTATTTACGTGACCAACAACATCTCGGGGGGAGGGGTGTCGGTGATGGGATGGAAATTCGGTACTCCTTACTTTTTTGATAACGGTATCGATCATTATGCTCCTGACGAACCCCAGGTTATATCTGCAGCCGGAGATTATATTCTTCGGGTTCTGTGCTGCAAC
>Ga0265297_10009212_pt1 | contig 12834 bp, 14 predicted proteins | sample Munlanlwell13791_FD_192502 | JGI IMG/M metagenome (GOLD analysis project Ga0265297, IMG submission 192502) | Leachate microbial communities from a municipal landfill in Southern Ontario, Canada - Leachate well 137-91 | ecosystem: Engineered > Solid waste > Landfill > Unclassified | place...
GGGGCGAAGATGGTTGATGCCATCCATGCGAGTCCTTCAATCTCAATGCCGAAGATGAGGAGGGCTGCAATCAGGAAGAGCCCAATCCACCAGCCCATGAGCATGAGGTTGCCGAAGAAGGCAAGAAGAGGAAATCCCATGGAAAGGATGTTGTAATTGCAAAGGAGGGCCGCAACGATGGCTGTAGGAATGACGCCGATAGCGGTGCGGATGATGCCGAAGGCCAGGCTGGCGGCTGCAAATTCCGCAGGATGGAGAGGGGAGGTGAAGAGGTGACGCAGGTGACGCGTCCAGAGCTCTTCGAGGAAGGATGTTATCATACTATTTTGGCAGCGGAAAAAAGTGTCCCACAGCATGATGGCGGCAAGGAAGATTCCGGCGGATTTTGCGAACCACGAGCTGTTGCCTGCCATGAACGTGGTAAAAATGCCCCAGATGAGGATCTGTATGACGGGCAGGTAGAACATCTCGATAATGCGCGACGGCGACGCCTTGAGCGAGAACCAGTAGCGCAGGACGAGGGAGGTGATGCGGCTCAGCATGGGGTTTCTCTGCCTATTCGCCGGAATTAAGGAGCTTGCCGGTAACCCGCGCCCGCTCGAAGGCAAGGGTGAAGGCAAGGCTCGCGAGCGCGAAACAGACAAGATTGAGGATGAGGGCGGCCCAGAAATGCCCCCACATGAACCCTTGTCCGAACAGCACGCCGCGCATCCCTTCGAAAACATGGGCGACTGGCAGGGAAAGGGCCATGGGCTGGAGCCATGCGGGCAGGGCGGAAACCGGGTAATACACGGCGGAGATCGGCATGATGATGGCGCTTGCCATCCAGGCAAAGGCTTCAACTTCGAGGCCGAACATGAGCATGGCGGAGATCATGAAAAGGCCAAACCACCAACCCATGAGCATGAGGTTGCCGAAGAAGGCCAGGAGAGGCAGTCCCATGGACAGGATGTTGTAGTTGTAAAGGAATGCGGCGGTGATGGCTGTAGGAATCAGGCTGATGAAGGTGCGCAGGATGCCGACCAGCATACTGGCCGAGGCGAATTCCGCGGGCGAAAGCGGGGTGGTGAAGAGGTGGCGCAGGTGGCGCGTCCAGATTTCTTCGAGGAAGAACTCCATGATGCCGTCCTGGCAGCGGAACATGGTATCCCATAGCATGATGGCGGCAAGGAAGACACCGGCGGACTTGGCAAACCACGAGCTGTTGCCCGCCATGAAACTGGAAAAGATGCCCCATGTCAGAACCTGCACGACGGGCCAGCAGAAATGCTTGATGAGGCGCACGGGCGATGTCTTGAGCGAAAACCAGTAGCGCAGCACCATGGTGAAAACGCGGTTCATCATGCGTCGTCGTCTTCCTTGCGGCGGGCGATGGCGAGGAAGACCTGCTCCATGTTTTCATAGCCGTGCTTGCGGATGAGGTGCGCGGGCGTTCCTTCATCGACGATGTGCCCGGTTTTCAGCATGATGACGCGGTCGGCCATGCGCTCCACCTCGCCCATGTTGTGCGAGGCGAGGATGATGGTGGTTCCGTGCTTTTCCTGCAGTGTCTCAATGAGGCCGCGGATTCTATCGCAGGAATCGGGGTCGAGCGATGCTGTCGGTTCGTCGAGCATCAGAATATCGGGCGTGTTGATGAAGGCCTTGGCGAGGGAAACGCGGTTTTTCTGCCCCGCCGAGAGCCTGGATGCTGGGCGCTTCAGGAAATCGGTGAGTTTCAGCTCTTCGGCGATGGCGAGAGCGCGTTCCTTGGGGTTGTCAAGGCCGAAGAGGCGCGCGTAAAGGTAAAGGTTCTGATAGACGGTGAGGGTTCCGGGCAGGTCGAAATAGGGCGAGGAAAAATTGACCTTCGCCAGGATTTTTCGCCAGCCCTTCGCCCCAATTTCTGTGCCGAGAAGGGAGATTTTTCCGGAGGTTGCGGCCAGCAGGCCCATGATCATGAAGATGGTGGTGGTTTTCCCCGCCCCATTCGGTCCCAGCAGGGCCAGGGTTTCCCCTCTTTTCACGTCAAACGAAATCCCGTCCACGGCAACAGTCTTGCCGTAGAGCTTGCGCAGGTTCGACACGCTGATGACATTTTCGTTCATGGCGGCGGGAATAGCACTTCACGCATGGGCATGCAACAAAGTGTTGCCCCTCTTTGAAACTTGTCGTAAAGAGGCCGCATGACGGATGAGAAAAAACAGGATGCGGAAGCGCAGGACGCCAAGTCCCCTGCCGCGAAGAAAAAGGATGGCGGTTTCACCGAAACCGTGAAGACGCTCGCGTGGGCCATCGGCATCGCGCTCGTGGTGCGCACCTTCGCCTTCGAGCCCTTCAACATTCCCTCGGGCTCGATGATCCCCACGCTGCTCGTGGGCGATTACCTTTTCGTCTCCAAAACTTCCTATGGCTACAGCTCGCTCTCGGCGGCCTATGGCCTGCCCATCATCAAGGGCCGCATTTTTGCAAGCGAGCCGAAGCGCGGCGACGTGGCCGTGTTCAAGCTGCCCCGCGATACCTCCGTTGATTACATCAAGCGCGTCATCGGCATGCCGGGCGACACCATCCAGGTGAAGGACAACATCCTCTACATCAACGGCGCTCCCATGCCGCGCACCTATGATGGCGACGTGGAAATGCCGTCACCCGATGGCAAGAAGACGGAAACCTATGTGCGCTTCATTGAAACGCTGCCGGAAGGCACGAAGCATCCGGTGCTGGAAAGCGCCAGCGGCTCCGACCTCGACAACACGCCGGAATATGTGGTGCCGCAGGGCAATTACTTCATGATGGGCGACAACCGCGACAATTCACTCGACAGCAGGGTTCCGGCGGGCAAGGGCGGCGTCGGCTATGTCCCGTTTGAAAATCTTGTCGGGCGCGCCGACCTGATGTTCTTTTCGCTCTCGCCGGATGCGCCCTTCTGGCAGTTCTGGAAATTGCCCTTCCGCATCCGCTATTCCCGCATGTTCAGGATGATCCGCTGATGCCCGCACGGCTTGGGCATGACTTCCGGAATCCGGCGCTGCTCATCGAGGCGCTGACGCACCCGAGCCTGAACGCATCCGGCCCCGTAAGAGACTATGAACGGCTTGAATTCCTGGGCGACCGCGTGCTCGGCCTTGTTGTCGCGCACATGCTGCTGGATGCTTTCCCGGACGAACGGGAGGGCGACCTTGCCAAGCGCCATGCGGCGCTGGTGCGCAAGGAAACGCTGGCAAGGGTTGCTCGGGAGGCGGATATTGCCGCCGACATAAGGCTTTCCGCGGGCGAGGAGCAGGGCGGCACGCGCGAAAGCGATTCCATCCTCTCCGATGTTTGCGAAGCCGTCATTGGCGCGCTTTACCTCGATGGCGGGCTTTCCGTTGCCGGGGCTTTCATCAAGGCGCACTGGCAGGCCCTCATTGCCGAAAATGTTTCCCCGCCGCGCGATTTCAAGAGCGCGCTGCAGGAACGGGTGCAGGCAAAGGGGCTCGCCCGCCCGGTTTATACCATTACCCGGCAGGGCGGCTCCGCGCATGCGCCCAGCTTTACCGTCTGCGCCGAAGTGGCGGGCTACAAGGCATACGGGACATCCGGAACAAGGCGCTCTGCGGAACAGGCGGCGGCGGAAAGCCTGCTGCAACAACTTTCAAAGGACGGTGCGGCATGAGCAGGAATTGCGGTTTTGTAGCCATCATCGGCGCGCCGAACGCGGGCAAGTCAACGCTCCTCAACACGCTGTCGGGCACCAAGCTCGCCATCGTAACCCCCAAGGCGCAAACCACGCGGGCGCGCACGCTCGGCATTGTGGTGGACGGCGAAACGCAGATCATCTTCGTCGATACGCCGGGCATTTTCACGCCCCGCAAGCGGCTTGACCGCGCCATGGTGCGCGCCGCCTGGCGCGAGGCCGACGACGCCGACGCCGTGGTGGTTCTCGTTGACGCCGCCCGGAAAAACATCGCCGCGGAAACAAAGGATATCATCGAGCGACTCAAGGGCGCGGGCCGCAAGGCGATCCTCGCGCTCAACAAGGTGGATGCGGTTGAAAAGCCCCACCTGCTTGAACTCGCGGCGGCGCTGGGCGGCGAGGAAGCCTTCACCGACACCTTCATGATCTCGGCCAAAACCGGCAGCGGGGTCGATGACCTCAAGGCGGCGATTGTCGCAAGGCTGCCGGAAGGCCCGTGGCTTTACCCGGACGACCAGTTGACCGACGTGCCGCAGCGCCTGCTGGCCTCGGAAATCACGCGCGAGCAGATTTTCCTCCAGTTGCAGCAGGAACTTCCCTATTCGGCGGCGGTGGTAACCGACGCGTGGGAGGAATTTGACGACGGCAGCGTGAAAATCTCGCAGGGCATCATTGTCGAGCGCGACGGGCAGCGGGCCATTGTCCTCGGCCACGGCGGACGCACCATCAAATCCATCGGGCAGCGGGCGCGGCACGAGCTTTCAAGGTTGCTCGACAGGCGTGTCCACCTCATCCTGCATGTGCGGGTGAAGGAAAACTGGCAGGATGATCCGGAGCATTACGAACCATGGGGCCTCGACTTCAAGGCGTGAAACTTCAGGCGACGTCGCGGCAGGCGCGCAAGCTGCGGCTGATTCCTGTTTCCCTGCAATGGCGGGCCATCTGGGCCATGGCGCTCAGCTCGGCCACGTCGGGAATCACCACCGGGCTCGTGCCCGCCGTGGTGTCGCTGAACCTTGCCGACCGCGGCGTTTCAAGCACGCTGATCGGCATCAACAGCGCCATGCCCTATGTGGCGCTGCTCTGTCTCGGGCCCTTCCTGCCGCACCTCATCAAGCGGCTTGGCGCCGTTCCCGCGCTCGTCATGGGTATCCTCGGCAATGCCGCGGTGTTCATGGCATTTCCGTTTGTTTCAAGCACGGCCGGATGGTTCCTGCTGCGCTTCCTCTTCGGCGTTTTCAACGCCTTCCCGTGGATGGTGTCGGAAATCTGGATCAACCGCGTGGCGGGCAACGCCATCAGGGGGCGGGCGCTCACGCTCTACATCAGCCTCTGGGGGCTCGGCTTTGCGCTGGGGCCGCAAATCATCGCCCTCGTCGGCCATCGCGGCCCGCTGCCCTTCATGATCGCGGTCGTTCTCATGGTTGCATCGATGCTGCCGCCGCTTGTCGCTCGCCGTCTTGCGCCCGATGTCGCGGCGCATGAGCACAAGGGCTTTGTGGGCGAAGTGGTGCGCCGCGCGCCGCTGCCACTCTTTGCGGCGCTTGCGGGCGGGGCGGGCGAGATCACGATTTTTTCCCTTTTCCCCATTTATGCAAAAAGCGTCTGGAACAGCCCGCTGGTCATGACCTCGGCGCTTACGGTTTTCGCCATCGGCGGCTTCCTGCTCCAGCTTCCCGGCGGCTGGCTGGCCGACCGCATCGGCCGCCTGCGCTTCCTGCTGCTTTACGCAGCCCTTTCCGCCCTGGGGGCGTTCCTGCTGCCGCACCTTGCCGGTTCTCCATTGCTCTGGCCCATGGTTTTTATCTGGGGCGGGGCGGTCATCGGCATGTATTCGGCGGGGCTCATGCTTCTGGGCGACGTGTTTTCCATGGGCGACATGGCGGGCGCCAACACGGTTTATGCCATGGCCTATACCGTCGGCAGCATCCTGGGGCCGGTTTTTTCCGGCTGGGCAATGAAGGTCTGGCCCGCACAGGGGTTCACGCTGTCCATGGTTGTCCTGTTCGGGATCCTTGCCGCCATGTGCATCATCGGGGAGCGGAAACGTGGAATGGCGCGATGACGCCTTCATCCTGACGGTGCGCCCCTATGGCGACACTGCGGCCATCGCCACCCTGCTGACGCGTGAACACGGGCGCCATGCGGGGCTGGTGCAGGGCGGGCAGGGGCGGCGCATGCAGGCGGTTCTCCAGCCGGGAACGCGCGTTTTGGCCGCGTGGCGCTCCGCGCAGGCCGAGCGACTCGGCGCGTTCACCCTTGAGGCGCAGCCGGGGGGGCAGGTTGCGGCGCTTTTTGCCGATCCCCTGCGGCTTTGCGCGCTGCAGTCGGCCTGCGCCCTTGCCGGGGCGGCCCTGCCGGAGCGCGAGGCGCAACCCGGCATGTTTGAGGCGACGGAAGCCCTGATGACGGCGCTTGAGGGCGACGCCTGGGCGGAAACCTATGTGATGTGGGAACGCGGCCTCATTGGCCTTCTTGGTTATGCCTTTGAAGGACAAGCTGAAATTCCGGTCCCCGGGTTTTTGCGCGGCGCGGGCGGCGGGGGATGTGCGGAAGTTCTCGACGGATTGCGTCTGACAGGCTATTTTCTCGAACATCATGTCTTTGCCGTGATGCACATGCCCGTGCCTGCGGCGCGTCAGCGTTTTGTGGAGTCATATCATGCGGCGTTCGGAAGCGAACAAGGAAGCACCCCCGCCAGCCCAGGTGCTTGACCAGGATCTTGGCGAAGTCCTTGGCGAGAAATACCTCGCCTATGCGCTCTCGACCATCATGTCGCGCTCGCTGCCCGACGTGCGCGACGGGCTGAAGCCCGTCCACCGCAGGCTTTTGTGGGCCATGCGCCAGCTTTCCATTCCGTCAAACGGCATGCCGAAGAAATCGGCGCGCGTCGTTGGCGACGTCATCGGCAAATACCACCCGCATGGCGACGTGGCCGTGTATGAGGCCATGGTGCGCCTCGCACAGGATTTTGCCGTGCGCTATCCGCTGGTTGACGGCCAGGGCAATTTCGGCAACATCGACGGCGACGGCGCGGCGGCCATGCGTTATACCGAAGCGCGCCTGACCGAAGTGGCCGAGGCCATGCTGGAAGGACTCGATGATGACGCGGTGGACTTCAGGCCCACCTATGACAACGGCGACCATGAACCCATCGTCATGCCCGCCGCCTTCCCCAATTTGCTCGCCAACGGCTCGTCCGGCATCGCCGTCGGCATGGCAACCTCCATTCCGCCGCACAATGTGGGTGAAATCTGCGCCGCGCTGCAAAAGCTCATTGAAAACCCGGACACGGAAATCGATGAACTGGTTTCCCTCATGCCCGGGCCTGATTTCCCGACCGGCGGCGTGCTGGTGGAATCCCGCGAAGCCATCCTTGAAGCCTACAAAACCGGGCGCGGATCTTTCCGCATGCGGGCCAAATGGGAGGTCGAGCGCCTGGCCCAGGGCCAATATCAGGTGGTCGTTACCGAAATTCCCTATCAAGTGCAGAAATCCCGCCTCGTTGAAAAAATTGCCGAGCTGCTCTCCGAGCACAAACTGACGCTGCTTGAGGATGTGCGCGACGAATCGAGCGACCTGGTGCGCCTCGTCCTGGTGCCGAAGAGCCGCAACGTCGATGAAAAGGTGCTGATGGAGTCGCTGTTCCGCGCGACCGACCTTGAGGCCAAGTTTCCGCTCAACATGAACGTGCTCGACAAGGGCATCCTGCCGCGCGTGATGAACCTCAGGGAAGTGCTGCAGGCCTTCCTTGACCACCGGCTTGACGTGCTGGTGCGCAGGTCGCGCAACCGGCTTGACCGGATCAACCACCGGCTGGAAGTGCTGGCCGGGCTGCTGATCGCCTACCTCAACCTCGACGAGGTCATTGCCATCATCCGCCGCGAGGATGAACCCAAGCCCGTCCTCATGGCGCGCTTTTCGCTGACGGACGTGCAGGCGGAAGCCATCCTCAACATGCGCCTGCGTTCCCTGCGCAAGCTTGAGGAAATGGAAATCCGCAAGGAACACGCCGAACTTTCCGCCGAAAAGGCCGACATTCTCCTGCTGCTTGAGGAAACGCCCGCGGGCGTGCGGCGGCGCTGGAAGGTCATCGGGCGCGAAATCGCGGCCACCAGCAAGAAATTCGGCGGCGACACGCAGCTTGGCAAGCGCCGCACGGAAATCGGCGAGAAGGTCGAGGACATCGACATTCCGCTTGAAGCCACCGTCGAGAAGGAACCCATCACCATCTTCTGTTCGGGGCTGGGGTGGATCAGGGCGGTGAAGGGGCACACCACCGATTATTCGGGTGTTGCCTACAAGGATGGCGATGCCGAAAAGTTCATCCTGCACGGCCAGACGACCGACCGCCTGCTGCTGCTCGCTTCCGACGGGCGCTTCTACACCATCACGGCCGACAGGCTGCCGCGCGGACGCGGTTTCGGCGAGCCGGTGCGCCTGATGGTTGACCTCGACAACGAGGCGGACATCGTCGCGATCCAGATCCTGGAGCCAGGCAGGAAGCTGCTGGTTTCAGCCGATGATGGGCGCGGGTTTGTCATTCCGTGCGAACACGTCCTTGCGGAAACCCGCAAGGGAAAGCAGATCCTCATGCCGCGCGAAGGCGCGAAGGCGCGTTTCTGCATGTTCGTCGAGGGCGACCAGGTGGCGGTCATCGGCGACAACCGCAAGCTCCTGGTGTTCCCGCTCGACGAGATTCCGGAAATGGCGCGCGGGCAGGGCGTCAAATTGCAGAACTACAAGGACGGCGGCTGCTCGGACATCAAGACCTTCAAGCTGGAAGAGGGTCTCACCTGGAAGCGCGGCGACGCCGTGCGTACGGAAATGGCTGACGGGCTTCTGCCGTGGCGCGGCCACCGGGCCTCGGCCGGCAGGCTTCCGCCCAACGGCTTCCCGCGCAGCAACAAGTTCTCGTAAGCGTTCCCGCCACAACAAAAAGCCCCCGGTTTCAAAGCCGGGGGCTTTTTGTCGTTTGTTGTCTTATCCGGTTATTTTGGCTGGGGGGCGGGAACCTGGATGCCAAGTTTTTTCAGGAAATCCACGGCATCCCGTTCATCCGGGTCGGTGATCTTGTCGAGTCTTTTCTTCAGGAACCGCATGATGTCCGGAGGATATTTCTCAAGCGTGTCCAGCGAGACGCCCTTTTCGGGGATTTTGCCCAGATGTGCGCCTTTTTCTGCCAGGAAGGCGATGATCTTCATGTTGCCGCAGACGGCCGCCCAATGCAGCGGGCGCATGCCATTGATGTCCTGGGCGTCAATCTGCGCCCCCTTCCGGATCAGGAGATCGGCGGCCTCCGGGCTGGATACCCGCGCCGCCAGATGAATGGGCTGCCGTCCGCATTTGTCCCTGGCATTCACGTCCGCTCCCCGGTCGAGCAGGAGGGTCAACATGTCCTTGTTGCCGCAGTCTGCCGCAAGGTGAAGCGGCTGGCCCTCAAAGGCATCCGTGCTGTCCGTGGCGCTGATGAGTTCGGGGTTCTTGTCGAGGATATGCCCCGCCGCATCGGCCTGTCCGGCCCTGATGGCGGCGAATAGCGCATTCCGGCATTCGTCCTGTGTTGTCATCTTGTCATTTTCCTTCCTGTTCAAAAATGATGGCGGGAAGTAGCACCTTTCCCCTCTGCGAGGTAGGGGGAAAAACGCATGGCTGGCATGCGCGGGATGCATGGCTGGAAGGGCCGGGGGTGTTTTTTTCGGGCAAAAGAAAAGCCGGACGGTCGGGGGGGGATGACCGTCCGGCCCCGCTCCTTTCGGAGCTGCCGCATTCCGCCATTTTCAGGCGGATGCGGTTTTGCGGGCCTTCTTCGCGCGCGCATGGCCAAGGCCGATCTTCTTGGCAAAATCGGAGCGCCGCTTGGCATAGTTTGGCGCCACCATGGGGTAGGTGGCGGGAAGGTTCCATTTCACCCGGTATTCCTCGGGCGTCATGTTGTAATTGGTGCGCAGGTAGCGCTTCAGCATCTTGAGTTTCTTCCCGTCCTCAAGGCAGATGATGTGGTCGGGATGGATGGAGCTTTTCACCGGGACGGCCGGCTTGCGGCTTCCTGCGAGGCCGCGATTCGCGGCGCACCGGGACATCGCCTGGAATACGGTGTCGATGACGGAGGGGATCTCCTGGGGGGACATGAGGTTCGAGCCAACATAGGAGGCTACGATTTCGGTTGTCATCTGCAGGATATCCTGCTGGAAAATCCGGGTTTCGAGCTCGATTTCGGTGCTCATTTTTTCTTTCCTTCGCGCCCTGTGCGCTTTCTGGCTGCATTATATCGATTAGATATAAAGCATGGGTCGGCAAGGTTGTCAACATACTTTTGAATCGTTTTCAAAACAGGATAAATTTGTCGGAAATGAACACCTGCCGGTTGTTTCATCTCGTCATATCCGGACATCCGTGCTATCCTGCCTTGCGCGATTGTCCATCACAGGGAGGAAGAACATGGGAGCCATCGCCATCGCATCGGATCATGCGGGTTATACGCTGAAGGAACGGATCATCCTTGTCCTGCGCGATTCGGGAAGACAGGTCATGGATCTCGGGACGCACAGCACGGAATCGGTCGATTACCCGGATTATGCGGCCCTTGTCGCCACGGCGGTGAAGGACGGGCGGGCCGAGCGCGGCATCCTCATCTGCGGCACGGGAACGGGCATGGGCATTGCGGCCAACCGCTTCGCGGGCATCAGGGCGGCGGTGTGCCATGACAGCACCACGGCGCGCCTTGCGCGGCAACACAACAATGCGAACATCCTCGCCCTCGGGGCGCGAATCATCGGCGAAGAAGTGGCGCGGGATTGCGTTGCGGTTTTCCTCGCAACGTCCTATGAAGGGGGGCGGCACGAACGCCGTCTTGCCAAAATCCTCTGACCGCCAGGGAATCCGCCATGACCGAGCACGCGATGAACCAGCAGCTTTCCGAAGCCGATCCCGAAGTGTTTTCCGCCATTTCCCGCGAGGTTTCGCGCCAGCGGGACCAGATCGAGCTGATCGCCTCGGAAAACATCGTTTCGCGCGCGGTGCTGGAAGCGCAGGGCAGTCCCCTCACCAACAAATACGCGGAAGGCTATCCGGGCAAGCGCTATTACGGCGGCTGCGAACATGTCGATGTGGCCGAAAGCCTGGCCATTTCGCGCGCGAAGCAGCTGTTCGGTTGCGGGTTTGTCAATGTGCAGCCGCATTCGGGCGCGCAGGCGAACGAGGCGGTGTTCCTCGCGCTCCTTGTCCCGGGCGATAAGGTGCTCGGCATGGCGCTGTCCTCGGGCGGGCACCTCACGCATGGCGCGGCGCCCAGCATGTCGGGCAAGTGGTTTTCCGCCGTGCAATACGGCGTGCGTCCGGAAGACGGCCTGCTCGATTACGAGGGCATGGAAAAGCTGGCGCGCGAACACAGGCCAAAGCTCATTATCGCGGGGGCCTCGGCCTATTCGCGCATCATTGATTTCCCGCGCTTCCGCAAAATCGCGGACGAGGTGGGGGCGCTGCTCATGGTTGACATGGCGCATTACGCGGGCCTCATCGCGGGCGGGGTTTATCCATCGCCCATTCCCCATGCGCACATCACAACCACCACCACGCACAAAACCCTGCGCGGGCCGCGCGGCGGCATGATCATGACAAACGATGAAGGGATTGCCAAAAAGATCAATTCTGCGGTGTTTCCCGGCCTGCAGGGCGGGCCGCTCATGCATGTGATCGCGGCCAAGGCCGTGGCGCTCGGCGAGGCCCTGCGGCCGGAGTTCCGCATTTATGCGGCATCGGTGCTCGAAAATGCCCGCACATTGTGCAAAACGCTGCTTGCGGGCGGGCTCGGCGTTGTTTCGGGCGGAACCGACAGCCACATGGTGCTCGTTGACCTGCGGCCCAAGAAGCTCACCGGCAAGGACGCCGAGGCGGCCCTTGAACGCGCCGGAATGACCTGCAACAAGAACGCGGTGCCGTTTGATCCCGAGAAGCCCTCCATCACCTCGGGCATCCGGCTCGGCACGCCGGTCGGCACCAGCCGCGGCTTCGGCAAAAAGGAATTTGCGCAGGTCGGGAGCATGATCGTCGAAGTTCTTGACGCGCTGGCCGGAACCCCGGGCGGCGATGCGTCGGTGGAGGCTTCGGTGCGTGCGCGTGCGCAGGCCCTGTGCGCGCGCTTCCCCATCTATCCGTGGTGAGGCCGGGCGATGCGTTGTCCATATTGCAGCCACTCCGATACGCAGGTGAAGGATTCGCGTCCGACCGAGGACAATTCCGCCATCAGGCGGCGGCGCGTGTGCGAAAGCTGCGGCGGCCGTTTTACCACCTTCGAGCGGGTGCAGCTGCGCGAGATGACCGTCCTCAAGACTACCGGCACACGGGAGGCATTTGACCGCGAAAAGCTGTTCCACTCCCTCAAGAATGCCCTGCAGAAGCGGGCTGACGAGGAAAGGATCGAGCGCGTGGTCAATTCCATCGTGCGGCGTCTTGAAACATCGGGGGAATCCGAGATTTCCTCGCAGTTCATCGGGCGCATGTGCCTTGACGCCCTGCGGCAGATCGACCTCGTGGCCTATATCCGCTATGCATCCATCTACAAGGATTTCCGCGATCTTGATGATTTTGAGGATTTTTTTGGAAAGATCAGGCATGATCAGGCGGAAGACAGTCCGTCGCTGCCCTTCTGACGGGGGCTATGCCATGAATGGAGGTTTGTCATGAACGTTGCTCCGCACATCATGATCATCGAATCGCGCGAATGCGGCGAGGTGGTCGATCATCTGGTCAAGGGTGCGATTGCCGAGCTCGAACTTGCGGGAGCGAGCCATGAGCGCTTCGCCGTTCCCGGGGTTGGCGAGATTCCGGCGTCCATCCGCTTTGCCGTGCGCTCGATGGAGCTGTTCCGGGCGCGCCGCCGGTTTGACGGCTATCTTGCGCTCGGCTGCGGCATCGTGTGCGATTCGATGCAATCCATGATCTATGGCGAGCGGTTGCATGCGCTGCACGAGGTCATCCTGCGGCATACGCTGGCCGTGGGGCAGGGGATCGTGATTGCATCCACCATGGAAGAGGCGCAGGAAAAGGCGCGCCCCGATGCGGGGAACATGGGTGGATGGGCAACCAGGGCGTGCCTTGAAATGATAGATCTCAAACGGCAGCTGCGGCTGTTCCCGAGGCAGGCATGAGCAAGAACGGCAAGATGAAGGCTCCCCCGC
>Ga0265297_10009213_pt1 | contig 12831 bp, 8 predicted proteins | sample Munlanlwell13791_FD_192502 | JGI IMG/M metagenome (GOLD analysis project Ga0265297, IMG submission 192502) | Leachate microbial communities from a municipal landfill in Southern Ontario, Canada - Leachate well 137-91 | ecosystem: Engineered > Solid waste > Landfill > Unclassified | place...
ATCATATAAATCACATACCAAACATTTGGTGTATAATTAATTAATTTATATTGTTTTATGTATCTGAAGAAATTTTAAAAGAGAAATTGTTAAAGAAAAATTATACAACTCAAAATTTTGGATTCGAAAAAGTTTCTGAAGATGTTTTAAAAGATGCTTTTTTTAAAGCGAAAGAAGATGCAAAATTAAAAAAATTCAAACTATAATTAAATTTTAATTGTTTTTTGCTGATCTTCTATTTGGAATTTAATATCCATTCCATCTATATTTAAAACCATTTCTTTTTCATCTCTACTTTTAAATTCTTTAAACCAAACTTTTCCTATAATAGACAAAAACTTAATTTTAGAAATTTCGCTCATGAGTTCATTTTTTCTTTTGCGAATTAGTTTAGATTTTTTATCAATCCAACTTTCGACTATTTTTGTATCGTCTATTCCTTCCATTGATTTCATGAAAGATTCAAATTCTTCTATTGCTGGTTTAAGCAATGCTTCTCTTGGCGTAAGTTCTTCTCCACTTTTAATTTTATCTAAAACCTTCTGAAAGTCTTTTTGGGCTGTCATCAAAGTAAGTTTGTCTATTTTAACTTTTAATGTGCTAACCAGAATTTCCTCATTAGTTTTCTCAACTGTACTTGGAGGGTTAAATCCAGATGCTGTAATTCCAATTTCTTTGAGCCATGCTGTTGCTTCTTCTCCGAATTTTTCTATAAAATCAAATGAAGATTTTCCAATTATAGATTTTTTGTAGTGATTAAAAACTGTATTTTTGGCTTTTAATTTAAGTAATTCGTATTCATCTCTGAAAAGCTTTTCTGCTGACATCTGGTCAATCATTTTTCTGTTAACAACAGGAATCGAAGAGAAATCCAAGATATATATTTTGTTTTTTTCGTATGTTTCGCCTTGCAATAGGTTATTTTTTTGCAATTTATAGAATGTTTCTTCTGATAGTGACACAGGCAAAACATATGAATGTATAATACCATCTTTAATAAGAGTATAATTTCTAAATTTTTGTGTTTTAAATTCTTTAGGAAGGATAGAAAACTTATTGTCTGGAAGATTAACAAATCCCTTGTACATAACCTGAACAGATAGATTTGCCCTTTCTTCATTCCAAACAAGGTCGGCAATGGGATATCCACAAGAATCATCTTCGTATTGAAATTTCAATGCTTCTTGGTTTGCTATCTCATCTATTTTGTTTTTTAAGTCATCAAATTTGCCATCCTTTAATAAGCTTTCTACTTCCTCTTTTGTTTTGTCTGTTATTATTTGTTTCGCAACACTTTTTGATCCTATTCTTTTATATTGAAAAGATTCATGTCTTGGATACCATAAATTTTCATCGTTATCCATTAAATCTTGTATCATATCCAAAACACAATAAGCATCTTCAGATGGTTCCAAATCTGGATTGTATCCATAAACAAATCTCATTTTTTTATCTTTAACGGCTTTTAAAAATTCAGCTTCGAGTTCGTTTATTTTTTGACTTCCAAATGTATTTGCTTTTTGAGTTATAAATCTTGCATCTCCAATAAATTTAAGAATTTCAGAAACTTTATTGTAGTCTCCAATTCTACTAAAACTAAAAAGACCAGCATATAAAGCATCTACAAAAACGCTCCAATCATCATGTTTGTCTTTTAAATCAGATGTCAATTTTACAGATTCTGAAAGCATGTTTATTTGAATTTCTTCTCCATATGGATATTTAGAAAAATAATAAACTCTTTCGACATCTTCTCCTATAAAAATCTCATTATTTTCATTTAAAGAATAACTGATTACCTCACCTTCTTTTGTCAAAGAAAAAACATTTCCATGGTCAACAGAACCAACAATTTTTACATATTTTCTTTTGGATGTAATTTGGTTTACGAATTGTTTTTTAATATATGGTTCATAGTCTTGAAAGTCTTCACTAAATATATGAATCCCCCCCATTTCGCAAGCCATCTTTGCAAGCAGTTCTCTATTGCAATACCAGCCATACTCAATGATGGTAGAACTTGCTAATTGCTCCTTGAGTGTGTTTGATGCCTGAAGAATTTCTTTTGTAGAATATTGGTTGTCATATCCATCTGTTATAAAAAACAGAGAATGTATAAAATTAGGTTTTTCTTTTAAAACTTTTTTCACAACAACATTGGCCTCATCCAGAGCGTCTTTAAATGCAGTAAGTCCAACTGGAGTCAAATATTTATCAATTAATCCTTTTACTTTTGTAATGCTTATATTGCTTTTTATGTTGTAATCTTCCAAAATTACACCACATTGCCCTTTCCCTGAAAACCATATTATTGTTAATGAATCGTTTTTATCAAGGTCTGTGGATATTTTATTATATAAATCTTTTCTAATTTTTGGCAATTCATCATACATTGAGCCTGAACAGTCTATAACAAATATATGATGTGTATTTAGTTTTATATCAGCTTTTTTTATTGATGTGGATTCTATTTTTTGATTAACCAAAAAGATGTCTTCTTTAATTTTGATTGAATTTGTCATAGTGCTTTTTTTAATTTTTTTCAAAAATAACAAAAAACATTTAATTAACCAAACTTTTTTTTGTATATTTATATAAAAAACAAAAAAACATGAAAAATATCACTTTTAACTTTGGAGCAATAAGAGATTCTATTTCAAGAGTTTCTGCCAATGAGATTATTAAAGAACACAAAAGTAACACATTAAAAGATTTTACAAAAGAAGTTAAAAAAAATCCTACCTTATTAAAACAGCATATTGTTTTTAAAAATTTTGAAGATTGCAAACCATTTAACAAAGAAAGGTTGGCCGAAAGATTTATTCAGCAAAACCTAACAATATTAAGAGGAATCAAATGGAGCGATGTCATCAGCGAAAACAAGAGAGTGCGCACTTTGTATCTGGAAAATTGCCATGTAGAATCAAATGGTGGAAAAAAAGATGATTTATTTAACAACATACACACTTTAATAGAATCAAGAACAAATCCTAATTTCTCAAATGTTATTGCAGAGCAAGAAGCTTATGAATATGTTTTAAATTATCTTACAAGAAATGTTGTAGAAGAAGCCAAATCAGTCGAAGTAAAAGACAACCCAGATTTAAAAAGTTGGGATTTTATTACAAAACTTGCAGTTAACAACTTCAATAAAAGATATTCTCATTTACAAGAAGGAGAAAAAAAAATGTTAAAAATGCTTCTTTCAGATGATAACAAAAAGAAAAACTATATTGAAGACTTGAGAAATGAAAATCTTGTAACAATAAACAAACTTCTCAAAGAGTCAAAAGAGGAAGAAAGAATAAGTATATTAGAAGGCTTTAAAGAAAAATTAAATAAGCCATACGTTTTTGATATTTTTACAGCAGATGATTTTATTATATCACATTTAGAATTGAAAGAAAGGTTGGAAAGCATAAAATAGCGCTATTTAAATATATTATTGTTGCAGACAACAAACAAAGAGTCCTTATTATGGTTTTTTAGGCCATACAATAGATATCCTGCTTTGCTTTTGTGTTTTTTCTTATATAAAAATGTTTTTCAATTTTCTCTACTTCTCTTCCAATAAAGTTGCATATTTGCAAACATTCTATAAACAATTCTGTGTCTTTTTTTGAACTTAGTGGATATTTTTTTTCTGATACAATATTTAGTGTATGAAGATATAATTCAATTGAAATAAAATTTGGATTATTGTTAACATTAAAATTCTCTGGAATACTACATATATAAATGTTGTCTTTTTGATTTAAGAAAAATTTATTGTTTTTTAAAAAAGAAATTAATTTTTTCTGCAAAATTTTATTTAAACTCTCTTCAATAGTTTTTTTTCTGTTATATTTTTTGTTCTTTTCAATTGCAGACTCTCTTGGCTTTAACCAAAAACTTATATTAATATAAATTGTTTCTGGAGCATTTCTGTTTTCTACAGTGCCAATTTTTACATTGATTTTTTTGTTATATAAAAATTCATCTTTAACTGAGATTTCTCTTGCAGTTCTCTTATCCATTTATTGTATGTTTTTTTAAAAATATAATAAAAAAAAACACAATAATCAAATTTTTTAATATTTATATAAAAACAAAATTTTCATGGAACATAATGGCAAATATATAATCAGGGAATTTTACGGTTTTAAGCCAGATGCAAAACTTATTTTTGAAGCGGAAGAACAAAATAAACCAATCATAATGAGCGGAATTTTGCAAAAAGCAAATACACTTAATAGAAACGGAAGAGTTTATCCATACGACATTTTAAGAAGAGAAGGCACAAATTATATGAAACTCGTTGAAGAAGGCTTGGCTGGAGGAGAATGTGATCATCCAGATTGTCAAACATCTGATTCTCAAATACTTACAAAAAATGGCTGGAAATATTTACCAGATATTTCTGATGACGAAGAAATTTTAACTTTAAATATAAAAACAGGTAAAGTTGAGATACAAAAAATAGAAAAAAAAATAAATGCTCCATATAAAGGAGACATGTACGCTTTTAAAGGAAAGGGTATTGATATCATAACGACCCCAAATCATAGATTTTTAGTTCAAAACAAAAAAAATGAATTAGAGTATTATACCGCAGAGGAATTATCAAAAATTAACAAAAAACATTTAAAGTTGTTAAAAAAAGTTGTTTGGGATGGTGTGTCTTATGAAAAAATAAAAATTGATGCGGTTGAAAACGAAGCGCTACCTAATAATTTAAGAAAAGTATTATTATCTAAATATACAAAAGATTTGCAAATAGATGCTGAGTGGTTTTTTAAATTTATGGGCTTTTATTTAGCTGATGGAAATGCTTTTGGAGTTATGGGTGGCAAATCAAGAAAAGGGTATCTTATTCAAATAACACAAAAAAAACAAAAAACAATACCTGTAATTAGAGAAATATTAAAAAATTTGACACCAGAAATAGAGTGGAAAGAAATAACTCAAAAAACAGGTACAGTTAGATTTATTGCTCATGATGCTAGATTACACAAATATTTGTTTAAATTAGGAAATAGTCATGAAAAATATATTCCAACTGAATTAAAGCAGGCCTCACCCAGTTTATTAAATTTACTTTTTCAAACATTTTTATTAGGTGATGGCAGATCAACTAAACGTAGTTATTATAAACATGATTCTAAAACACTTAGACATGCAGTTTTTTCAACAAGCAAAAAATTAATTGAAGATTTACAGGAAATATTAATAAAATCTGGGGGTTGTGGAAATATAACACAAATACAGCCAAAAGATAGAATAATTACTGATACAATTTTTACAGAAGATGTTGTAGAAAACGGTGATGGAACAATTTCTTTAATAAAAAAACAAACAAAAAGAAAAAGATTAATTTCAGGAAAAAATTCACATATTCAATATTTTTTAAATGTATCAATTACGGACTATACAAATTTAGAAAGAGTTCAAATTAAAAAAATTGATTTTAATGACAATGTTTATTGTGTGAGAGTAGAAAATGGTAATTTTTATACAATGAGAAATGGAAAACCATTTTGGACTGGTAATAGTGCAATTGTCTCATTAGCAAACATTTCCCACAGAATTATTGATATGTGGTGGCAAGGTGAAGAATTATATGGTAAAGTTATGATAGCATATACACCAGCTGGAGAAATATTAAAAGGCCTTTTAAAAACTGGGTTTAAATTGGGAATTTCATCCAGAGGAGTTGGCTCAGTAAAAACAGTCAAAGGAGAAGATATTGTTCAAGATGATTTTGAATTAATAGCCTTTGATTTTGTTTCTTCACCATCAACACCTGGAGCATATATGTTTAAAGAAAACAGACAGTGGGGATTAACTCCAATAACAGAAGAACAATATAAAAACATAAAATGTGAAAATGGTATATGCAGACTCATCACATCAGATGAAGATGAAAAAATAATATTACCAGAACAAATTGATTTATCTGAACCAAAAAACTGCCAAATTGATGGCCTTTGTGACGGATATAGAAAACTTTATAATTTATCAAATAACGATTTTTGGAAAAAAATATAACATAAAATTAATTTTTATATTTTTTTTCATATTTATTAAAAAAAGTCTAAAAAACAAGCATATGGATAATAATAAAAAAACATCCCTCGAAGAAGCAAAACTGGATTTCCAAGAAATTAAAAAGTTTGCTACAGAAGCTGCAAAGAAAGAATTTGAACAGGAAATTAATAAAACTGTTGAAAAAATAATTAAAGAATCTTTGTCAGTTGAAATTGATGATGATGGAAACGCAACTGTTATTAAAGGCGATAAAGTTGTTGAATTAACAAATGATGGAGAAATAGAAATAGAAGATATTGAAAAACATGAAGAAGAAATGTCTACTCCAGATGGAGAAGATTATCATGATGATGATGAAGAAATTGAAATAGAAAAAAATATAGAAGAAATGATAAATTTTGAAGAACAAGCGCCTGTAGCACCAACGGCTAATGCGCCAATAGAACCAGTAGCTAATGCTCCAGTAGAACCAATAGAAACTCAGCCTCAAATGCCACAAGAACCGATGGTAGACGTGGGGGAACAAGAAGATTTCTCAGGAGAAGATGGTTCAGTTGAAACTATCTCTAAAAAATTGGCAGATAACTTTGTGGAATTAGTAAAAACAATAACAGGAGGTGAACAGCCATCAGAAGAACAAGGCGTGGAAGTTGACTATATTGATGATGAAAATGTTGATGCACCTGTATCACCTGGACAACCAGTTCAAACTCCTGCTCAGGTTCCTGCTCAAACTCCTGCTGAGCAGCCAAATCCTGTTCAAGAAGAAGATGAATTATTAGAATTCTCTTTAGATGAAATTGATGAATGTGGAATAAATGAAGAAACAGATGATGAGCAAATTATTTTTGATGATGATGAATTAGAAGATATAAACAAAGATGAATATATAGACTTTGATATGCATGATAGAGAAAATATCATGGATATGGATGATGAAATCATGGAAATTGAAATTAATGAAGAAGATGAATTGGAAGAAATCAAGATGATGGGTCAAAGTCATAGCACACAAAGAACCACAGCAACAAGTTCTGGTCCTGAAAATGCAATTATAAACAGAGGAAGAAAAAATAACATTGATGATGTTCCATATCAAAGATTGGAAGAATCAGTGAAAAAAATAAAAGCTCAATATGAGTCCAAAGTGGATGAGCTCAAAAAGGAAAACAATCGTTTAAACGAATCTAACAAAGAAATGACTGAAGTTATTAAAAACTATCAGGAATCTTTTAAAGATTTAAGAAAGCAATTCGATGAAATGCAAACTTTTAATGCAAAACTTGCTTATGCAAATAAAATTTTTGCAAGTGGTGGATTATCAACAACTGATAAAGCTAAAATTGCTGAAGAGTTCGACAAAACTAAAAACATAAAAGAAGCCGAAGAACTCTACAAGAAAATTATAGCTGAAAACAAAATTTCAATCAGTAAAGATGCCTCTTCAAAAATAAAAGCACCAGCAACAAACACAGTGCAAAGTAAAAACACAATCTACGAAAGTTCTGAAATGAAACGCAGGAAAGTTTTAGCTGGAATCGAAAAAAATGAAGATTATATCTAATTTTATTTTTTTTAATTATTTATAGTTTTCAAACAAAAACATTTTAAAAAATTAACAATTATTATGAGTGAATTATTAAACAGCGGCAAAGTTGGTCTCACGGTTTTCAAAGACCTTGCCGAACAAAGAAAAGCAATTGTTAGAAACTGGGACGAATCAGGTCTCCTTGAAAATCTTAATGGTATCAAGAAATCTAACATTGCACAACTTTTGGAAAACCAAGCCCACCACATGCTTAATGAGGTAACATTGGATGCATCTGCAGGTCGTTTTGATACTGTAGCTTTCCCTATTGTACGTAGAGTGTTCTCACGTCTTTTGGCTAACGAAATCGTTTCTGTTCAGCCTTTGGCACTTCCTTCAGGACTTTTGTTTTATATGGATGCCAGAGTTTCTTTAACTGGAGATGATAATACTCAGCAAACTCCTATTAGTCATGCAACACAGTTTGAAAGATATAGCAAAGTTGCTCCTGCTAATACAGCAAACAACCAAGGTGGTCCTACATTTGCAGACACAACTGCCTATGAACGTTTCTATGGAAACAAAGGTTTTGACCTTTCATTTGGTACTGGATATACTGCTTATGGAACAATTTATACTCTTATTGCAAACAACTTCAGTAATGGACTTTCTGCTTGTACTCTTAATTTAGGTCCAGGTTTTGATATTAGCAGACAGCAATCTAGTGCAACTTTAAGATTATCTGCAAATACAGCTATTTATTATAGTGCAGGTTCTCAGAATGTTCTTGTTGCAGCACAAGGTGCAGATATTCCATTCTATTCACAAATCCAAACTTACTCAGATGACCAATATGCTGACAACTTAGCCAAAATTGTTATTGATCTTAGGCCTGCATCTGTAGTTGGTTCTGATTTTGATACTGACATGTTGAATGATGGCTCTGGAACATTTGGCGTTGCATTTTCAACTACCACTTTTTCTCCAGTTTATGAAATCTACAACAATCTTGAAGGTAAATCAGAAATGGCTGAAATTACATTGAGATTCTCAAGTGTAACTGTTAATACAATTACAAGAAAATTGAGAGCTCACTGGACACCTGAATTGGCTCAAGACCTTGAAGCATATCACTCAATTGATGCTGAAGCTGAATTAACAGCTTTGTTATCAGAACATGTGGCTGCTGAAATTGACAGAGAAATTATCATTGATATTGCCAATGGCGCCCCATTCCGCGCTAAATGGGATTATCAGGGATTATCTAACAACGCCAACTTCTTTGGTACTCAAAAAGACTGGAATCAAACTCTTATTACAAGAGTAAATGAACTTTCAGCTCAGATTCATAAAGCAACTCTTCGTGGTGGTGCAAACTGGATTGTTTGTTCTGCAGAAGCAGGTGCAATTTTTGATGACCTTGAGTATTTCCATGTTGATACATCAGCTGCACCAGAGTCTGATAAGTATAATCTTGGTGTTGAAAAAATTGGTAACTTAGGTTCACGTTACGTTGTATACAAAGATCCTTATTTACCAGCTCAGTTGGTTATTTTAGGACACAAAGGTAACACCTTCCTTGAAGCTGGTTACATTTATGCTCCTTATATTCCTTTGCAGTTAACACAGACAATTACTGATCCTAACGACTTCACACCTCGTAAGGGCATAATGACGAGATATGCGAAGAGAATGGTTAATAACAGGTTCTATGCTGTTATCATAATTGATAACATCAACACTTATTAGTCTAACTATTAGTGTTTTACGTAAAAGGAGACGAGTTTACTCGTCTCTTTTTTTATGTCCACAAACAAGTGGATTTACTCCAAAAAAGGGATTATTAGAAGTTGTTTTTTTTATTCCAAAAAAACGTTTTTTGTTGTAACTTTTTTGATTTTTTTTCGTATATTTATATAAAACATATTATATGGCAAAAAAAATATATTTATTAGAACAGCAGTTTAATGAAATTAAATCTTTATATTTAAAAGAAAAAATGTCTGTCAGGCAGGTTGCAAAAAAAACACAATTTTCTAAATCATTTATTTTAGAAGTGTTAAAAAAACATAAGATTTTTATTCCGCTAACGGAAAAAGATTGTATCTTTTTAAAAGATAAACTTTGGCAAAGTGATATACAATTCATAAAAGATAAACACGATGAAAAATGTAAAGATATTGTTTTAATATGTAAAAAAACAAGTAAAAAATTTAAAGACTATCAAAATTCTTCTGGAATTATAACAGAACATTTAAAGAAAATATATCCAGATTTAATTCATCCATCTAATTTTTTAAAAAGAAAATATAAAAAAGAAACAGGCAATTATTGGCATGAACAATTTTTTAATAAAACAAATGAAAATCCTGAACATAAAGAAACAAAAAAATGCAAATATTGTGATTGGGTAACTTTTGATTTAAATAACAGTTCTGGGTGGTATACCACACATTTAAAATCGGTTCACAACAAAACGATTAATGATTATGTTAGCGAATTTCCAGAAGAGAAAATATTATTTAAAACATTTTTTCAAAAAAAAGAATTACAAAACTTTATTAAATCTGATGAAAGAAACAGAATAAAATGTGAAATATGTGGAAAATTAATGAGAAAAATAACAAACTCTCATTTAAAAACACATAACATCACTTTATTTAAATATAGGAAACAATATGGCTCTACATTATCAGAGACAACCAGAGAAAAGTTGTCTCATTGTTATGATAAGATTAATGAAAAGATTAGAACATTTGGAGTGATGACAAGCGTTGAAAAAATGATTAGTGATAAATTAAATGAATTAAATATAGTCCATAAACATGAGCAAAGAGCGGGAAACTTCTTTTATGATTTTTTATTAAGGGACTATGATTTATTTTTAGAAACTGATGGTATGTATTGGCATGGTCATGATAGAAAAAGCGAGTGGGAAATCAAGCCATTTAACAATATTATAACAGATTACAAGAAATCAAAATATGTTAAAAAAATAGTTAGATTAATAGAAAACAAATCTATTAATCCGCACAATTTAAATTTAATTAATTCAACAGATTCTTTTTTTAATTTTTTAGTAAAAGAACATTTTGAAATTAAAAACCATTCTTTGTTTAATTTATCAGAGAATCAAATTATATTTTCCAAAAAACTTTGTAAAACAAAGAATAATTTGTTTGAATCCAGTGGCACAATAAAAAACCTTATTTTTTTAATTAAAAACTTTTATTATCCAGAAAAATATTCTGATTTAATTGATTTAAATCTCAGAGCCACGGAAACATCTATGCTTAAAGCTATATTTTTTAAAGAATTTTATAAGGCATATAAAAAAGGAAATAAACCTTTGGGCGAAACTTTTAATCATAACAACAATTTAGAAAAAGTAATACGTTATAGACTTGGATTAAACACATCTAATGAATTTTTTGATATAACATTAAAAAACATTTATAGAGGCTTTGAAACAAGGTCAATGTTCCACGTAAGTATCTTCCCAGTAAACTTTGCAAAACAAATATATAATGAACATATAAATAAAAACGAGTTTGTATTTGATCCTTTTGCTGGATGGGGTTCAAGATTAGTTGGAATGAAAGAATTAATAAATGATAAAAACTGTAAATATATTGGATGTGATACAAACGTTGGTTTAATTAGTGGGTACAATAAACTAAAAAGCATATTCTTTGGATATAACCGTAAGGGCAATATTAGTTTTAATGTAGCAGATTCAAAAATATTTTTAAATGAGTTAAAAAACAAAGTTGATTTTATATTCACATCTCCACCTTTTTTTAATGATGAAGTTTATGTTGAAAATCAGGAAAAATATAAAAATTTAACTGAGTGGAAGGAACATTTGTTGTTACCAGTTTTTAAAAACTGCTATGAATATTTAAAAAACCAAAAATATATAGTTATTGATATGAAAGAACAATATATAGATATTACAAAAGATGCATTAATAGATAGTGGTTTTGTTTTTCAAGATATAAAAGAATATAATTTAAATAAAAGTCACTATAATAAAAAATCAAATAAAAAACAATATCTTCTAAAATTTCAAAAAAAACTATAAGTTTTGCAGACAGGTGATAGATATTAAGTTCAACTCAACATTTAAACATCAACTATCTTTTGCTATAATTGCCCAATTATAATTCAAGCAAAATTGCGCAAATCTACCAATTTTGTTCACATTTAAAGTATGTTTATGCAAAAAAAATGAGAACACTATATAAGTTATAGTACTAATAGAACAAATTAATTGTACCATCGCAATTGCTCTTATCATCTACCTTATCATCTACTTAAGGGAGATGATAAGAACATCTCTCAACATTTTACAATACATAAATATTTTTATTGGAATAAGCATGATATAACAAACTTTCTTATTTTTTACTATTTATATAAAAAATATTTATTTTAATGAATAGTAAAAACAATATTTTTTCCAAATATTTTGCACAAGGAACATATGAGTGTTCTTCTAATGATGTTAATAAGAAACCCCAAGAATTTATATGTATTCAAAATGGAACAATTACAATTTGGCCAATTAAGGGAGATAAATTTATATGGAATGCACAAACAGGAAAAAAAATAAAAGTTATAGCATCAAAAATAGATATTGATTCAGGTGGTTTTGTTGGTTTATTTCCATCATTAAAATCTCATAATTTAGAAGAAGATATAGAATATTATTATCTTATTGATGAAAATGAAGATAATTTTATAGATGAAAACGCGGCATTATTTCAAATAAAATAAAAAAAATGAGCAATAAAAGATTAAAAGATAAAGCAGAAATTGGTCGTGATTTAAATGATAATGATCTTATATTTGTTACAAAAACAAATGAAGATACAGATAATCCATCAACATTTCAAAGAGTAAAAAATCAAATTACAAGTTATACTACTGGATTAACTGAAGGCATATATACAAAGGGAATAGAAGCTGGAACAAATATTTATACTGGTGGAACAGACTTAAACCCATCAGTTAATATCTCTGCTGCAACGTTGAGCAATTTGAGTGTGAGTGGAGTTTCATCTCTTGATGTTGTTACGGGGAGAACATTATCTATACAAGAAAGCATAAACAACCAAAGTGTTATTAGATCTATTAACTTAACTGAAGGAGCAACTGCACTTGCTGGTGTTACAGTAAGAAATGGAGCAACAAACTATGGGTTATTCGGACAGTTTTCAAGTGGTTATACTGGTGGTGCGCCTTATGGTTCGCAATTAGGACATTTAGCTGGC
>Ga0265297_10009214_pt1 | contig 12829 bp, 8 predicted proteins | sample Munlanlwell13791_FD_192502 | JGI IMG/M metagenome (GOLD analysis project Ga0265297, IMG submission 192502) | Leachate microbial communities from a municipal landfill in Southern Ontario, Canada - Leachate well 137-91 | ecosystem: Engineered > Solid waste > Landfill > Unclassified | place...
GTTGAACCGGCCGTAAAGGTGGTTGTGCCGGAGGGAGCAAACCAGACATTGTTTGCCGCATCCCCTGTGCTGTTTATTGCGACAGTAGCTCCTCCTTTTACTGTTGTATCGGAGGTAAAGATAGTTGTGTTCGCAGGCGCCGTATTATCAAAGGTAACGGAGCTTGAGTCTGTTGTAGAAGTTACAGAGGTTGCGGAATTATCTGCCGTATCGCTAAAGGCTATGTTGAATGATACAACACCCTGCGTATCATCCGCTGTCATTGTGTATGAGGCAGTCCAGTCTGATTCTGAACCTGATACATCGGCGGAATTGCCTGCTATTGTGACTACAGGCGTCTGTAAGCCTTCATCCGATGCCATGGTAAGTGTTATTGTGTCGCCTGTCTTGGCATAGGATGTGTTGGCATTGTTTGAAGCTATTGAGACTGATGTCAGTGTTGGCGCCGTATTATCAACCGTTAATGTCGCGGTTGAGGGATTGGAGGCATTGCCTGCCGCGTCAATAACATAGAGCTTATATTCTCCTTCATCAGCCGGGGCAAGTATTGAGGTGGCTGTGCCTGTAGCTGTCGTCATGGTTGAACCGGCCGTAAAGGTGGTTGTGCCGGAGGGAGCAAACCAGACATTGTTTGCCGCATCCCCTGTGCTGTTTATTGCGACAGTAGCTCCTCCTTTTACTGTTGTATCGGAGGTAAAGATAGTTGAGGCGGAGAGGCCTGCAGTCGGTGTTGCTGAATCAGAGAGACAGCGCAAAGGCGCGCCATATGATTTATATAGATTAATATAACCCATCACACAACCATTAGAATAAAAAGATAACCAGTAACCTATATTAGAACTATATTGGGTTGAAGCCCAATAAAAACCATGCGAACCTCTAAAACCTACAACTCCTGTATCAGAAATAAGTTGACCAGCGCTATGAAGCTTTAAAACCGAAGCATACGCTGTTGTATAATTAGTCCAGCCGCCGTTTGCGTCAGCATTGAACCATTCCGTGTAAGTAGGTATGCGCCAGTCAGGACCAAGTAATAATGCGCACGGGTCATTAGCAGTGGTCCAGTTGCTGTCTTCACTTATTGAGGTTATCCATGCTGTTGAGGGTGTGCGTGACGTGGTATATTGATAACCCTGTTTCCTGTTAAACTGCCAATACCAGCCTGCGGAGGCCTCTGAAGTATCTGTAGCAGATGTTGCCTGCTGTGCGGCTCCTAAGTTTCGAGTTATCCAGCATTGGCTTGTGCCTGTAAGACTTGTTAAGACTGTGCCGTAGGTTACTGTCTTGTTAACAGGGGCCACAGAGCCTGCTGCGGTATGGGTAATGATTAAGTCCTCCCCGCAGCTTATGCTTTCATCGGGGGCGGTTGTATCTAAGGTGACTGTCACGGTAATGCTTGTTGATTCCGCGTCGTAGATAGAATACAACTTATTATCATATGAAAAACCCGCTGTTGTTGGCGGCCACTGGTCTGTATAATCATTTGCAAACGAAAAGCCCTGTCCTGATGAACCTGTGTCAAAATAAATAAGTATATTATTGTTGTCGGCATTCGCGGACAGGGCATACTGCTGTTCATAGAGATTAAAAGACGTTGTGTAAAGGCCCTCATACCAGCCTTTAGCGCCGGCAGGCACCGTAACCTCCTGTGTCTTGCCGAGCAGATTGGTGTCATCTGCCTTATATATGGCGTATTTGGCGTGATGAGATGAGCCGGTATCGGTATTTTCCAGATACGCTGTAATAGACGCCGGGATAAATTCCAGGGCGGTAAATACCGAACCTCTTATGACATTATTTAAAGGGATAGCGCTTGAACCTATATCCGTATATCCGAATTCAGGGTCAATGGTAACAGGATATGAGGCATTATTTAACCAGTTTTGGTCGATAGTGATATTTAAGGTTTCGGAGACAGTGTTTATATTTAATTGGCCCCATACCCAGTTGCCCTCATTGTCAATTATCTTAGGCCTGTATATGTGAAAGGCCTTGCCTGTTTTATATTTGCCGTCTTTTTTGCTGTCATGATAAACGGCATAGGAACCTATTACCTCATCAGGCCTTACTACGCCCTGGCTCTTTTCCTGTTCGGTAAGGGGCGGCTGGTAATGGAATTTAAGCCCCTTAGACTCAATAGGCAGGCTAATAATATTTGACGCGGGCCTTTCATACAGTATGACCTCAAACTCAAGACCCCCTTTTTCATTTATTACAAAACTATGTTGCTTTTCCCGCCTGTCCTCGGCAGTGACCTGTTTTTTAGGTTGTTTATAAAACCCAACGCCCATTTTAGGAGACTGCCAGCCGATCCTGTCATCCTTTAGTCCGACCGACTTGTCTCTTGCGGGTATGCCTGATTCGGAAAGTTTTACATCAAGGTATGCCTCATCACCCCAGCGTTTTAACCTTGCCTGGGGCTTGAAATCCCCTGACCCTGCGCCTCCTATCTCAACCTCATCTTCTCCAAGCTCTATCTTATACCTTTTCCTTAAACCGCCGTAGTCCTGCCTTGTCCGGACAGCCCCTCGTACAGGGGTTATCTTTAAGCGCCTTTCGCCCTTGGCCTTGGGTGTGGAAACCAAAACCCCGCCTTTAACAATAGAGGCGGGTGATAAAAAATAAAATAACGCGCTGCACAGGCAAAACACAAGTATAAATGATACGGCCGTCTTTGCCTTTGTATTATGTATTATTCTGTTGACAAGCCAACTCATTTTAATCTCCGTTTTGTCAAAAAAGCCTAAGACACAAGATTAAAACCGGAACCCAATTAAATTTTACCATAAGCGCCGCTTAAAAACAAGGTTAGCTATGATATAGTAAGATATTATAAAAAACTTCCTAAATTCCGTTTTCGGTTAATATTTTAATCAAATCGTCAAAATCATCCGGGTTTGCCGCGATCTTATTGTCCGCGGCATCTATCAAGAAAATGACGGGCGTGCTTAATACCGAGTAATTATTAGCAGGTGAGCTGTTAACACCCTCTTTTGCCTGAAGGTGTATCCAGCCGATAAGCGCCTTTGACATCTCCTGCCATTTTTGAACACCGCTTGCGGTCTCATCAAGATTTACGGCTATGATATCAAGCCTGTCCTTGTTTTCAGCCTGTTCATACCAAACCTTAAGGCCTTCTATAAAATCAAGGCAGCCTTTACAACCCGTTGTCCAGAATAAGAGAAGTTTGTATCTGCCGCGGGCTTTATATTCATAAAAGAAAAAAGGCCTGCCGTCCGGGCCTGTAAGCATAAAATCAGGGGCCTGCGCGCCGGGGATAAGTTTTTCCATGCCCTCGGCGCGTTTGGCTATCTGCTCCTTTTTCGACGTAAGACAAGCGGGGTTTTCAATATGTTCTTTAAGCATAGCCATACCCGTTTTTACATTATAGGCCTCAAAGCCCGAATAGAAATAGTCAACCATCCAGCCGTACACCCTCGGATGCCCCTTTGAAGCCTTGCCGCAGGCAAGGCTTGCCGCCTTAACAAACAATGGGCTACGGTCGGCATCGGTCTTTGCCTGTGAGCCGTATAATCTCATATAATTGTCCATGAACATTGACAACTGCCTAGAATTGACTATATCAGGATCTGAAAAATCAATACCTTCAAAATAATTTTCCAATATCCGGTTTGCGTATTCATCCTCTCTTCCATTCCATTTAACGGCAGGTATATGCTCAAACTGGAATAACTTTGCCGTAAAAAGCCCTTTATTTTTTAGCGCCTGTTCTTTCAGCCAATTGTTATATCCAACCCGCCGCGCCTCGTATTCTTTTTCTGCCTGTTTATAAAATTTTGACCCGGGCCTGTCATAGCTTAAAAGGACCTGCATAAGCAAGTCCACTTGTTGGCGCCTTAATTGGTTTCCCTTTATAAAGGCGTCATAGACGGTATTCTCTCTTTCGCCGGCATTAAACTTTGTGACATCGCTGTTATTGCTGTATACAGGGTTTATGAATAGTTCTATATCTTGCTTATTTACAAAGATATATTTCTCGGCGGGATACGGCCTGTCTGATTCCTTACCGCGATAATCCATTCTCAAGACAAATTCGCCCGGGATGTATCGAGCGGGTATGTCAAAAACAGCGGACTGGCCGTCTTTTATATCAGTTATCTTAACAATAGGTTTTACGGCCTTGCCGTTTTCAAAGGGGATAAGGGAAAAATCCGAGCTGAATACGCCCTGAAGATTAGCCGTTAGCCGGCACCCGGACTGTTCCCGGCCTGATGACGGATTGCAGAAAATGCTTGAGGAAAAGAAAAATAATAGTAATGCACATGCCACGCGATTAAACATTATTTTAATAATTTGTTTGCCTTATCCATACTTTACCAAACCATGCACTCTTGAAGTAGAAATGAAACACATATGTATAGTAACACTACATGATGTTACATGCCAATTTTTACCACATGAACCCCTATAGTTTATACCCCTTAACAATAATTAATCCTTAAGACAACGAACACTTCCCGCTATGGTCTTTGTATAATAAATATACATATGACATAATGAATAAACTATAAGTACTTGGGCGTCAGTTGCACTGTTTTGAGAGGTAGTAAAATAGTAACCATGCGTTCCGCCATATGCAAAATTACCTGAAGCGGGTTCTAATCTGCCCGGGCAGCTTAATTTTAAAACAGAATTATATGCATCAGTATAGCTGTTCCAGCCGCCGTTTGCATCAGCATTAGTCCATTCTGTTAATGTAGGTATGCGCCAGTCAGGGCCAAGCAATAATGCGCATGGGTCATTAGCAGTGGTCCAGTTGCTGCTTTCACTTATTGAGGTTATCCATGCTGTTGAGGGTGTGCGCGTTGTGCCGTCATGCTTATAACCCTGTTTTTTGTTAAACTGCCAATACCAGCCCCGCGCGGACTCTGTAATGTCTGTTCCGGAGCTTGGCTGATTAGCAGCTCCAAGATTCTGCGTTATCCAGCATTGGCTTGTGCCTGTAAGGCTTGTTAAGACCGTGCCGTAGGTTACTGTCTTATTAACAGGGGCCACAGAGCCTGCGGTATGGGTAATGATTAAGCTTTGACCGCAGGTCCATTCAGTTGTCGTAATGGTTATAGTTAATGTATGCGCGCCTTCTTCGGAACCATCCGGAGGTGATTTAAAATAAAGGCCGAATGAATATGTTTCGCCGTCCGTGTTGGTTGTAAGAAGACGGGCTGTTGATGTAATTAAAGCGCCGGCGTCGTCATCTTCTCTTAAAACAAATTGATTGGCAGTCTGTGCGCCGTCTGTTGACGCTGTCCAGGAACCTGTTGAGGCAACACTTATATTAATATCTTCTTGACCGCCGCTATCATTAGTAACTGTCCACGCGTCAGCGTCTGATGTGCTGACAAATTCCGCCCTAACAACTCCGATAGCCCATGTCCCGCCTGATATAGATACCGATGCCGCGGCAAAGACAGGGCCTGCGCAGAGCATCACGCTAAATATCACACCTGCTGTTATTACAAGCGCGTTTTTCATGTCCTTCACCTCCAAATCCTTTACCGCCAACCGTCTTCTGTCATTCCGAGCGCGCCTGTCGTTCCGAACGAAGTGAGAAATCCGGTTCTCTCTCCGCCTGTCACTCAAAGGAGCGCCGTAAAACGCGGCGAAGAACCTAACGCTGACTTCACTCCCGGATCCTTCGCTAACGAGGCGCGTTTTTATTAGTCCCGCTCAAGATGACACACGCGGCAACTCCTGTGTTGTAAAATTCACGCGCAATTGGCATGCAAGAACGAACAAATCGCCGGGATTGTCTTTAACGCTTTTTACCTCAATGACCGCCTGGTATGCCTTGCCAGCGTATGAAACATCATCAGGCACGGCAATATAAAGCTCAACCCTGCCCTCATCTCCGGCTTTAACCTTTATTTTTTTTCGCTGCGGTATTATCCAGTTTGTATCAGGTATGTCCGAATAACCCTTAACCAGAGCGGCTGTTGTCTGCGCGCTGTAAAGTATATGTATCTCATAATTAAATGCCCTGTCGCTTTTATTTTTTATCTCAAGGGGGAGGGGTCTTCCCGACAGTTTTGAAAACGATATCTTTTCTCCTAACGGCGCGGCGGTAAGGCTGATGTTCCCGGGCCCTGCTTCAAGGCCCATACCGCCCTCGGCCGGGGCTGAAAAAGACATAACCGTTATCATGATGATCAACGGTAATAAATTAGCGCCTATTGTCTTCATATGTGCCTTTTATTTTCTATTCCATATCAAGTATACAATACATAATTATCACGGTCAAGCATGATTACAGACGCTTTGATTTTTGTTCGGGACACTGTCCCTTTTTTTGTGAGGCACGGTGTCCCCTTTTAGACTTGTCATTCCGAGCGAATCGAGAAATCCTGTGCTGCTATCGCTTCCAACTCCTCAACACGCACTGCGGCCTGTTTTGTCCAGCCGGAATCAGGGTCTCCGTAAAACACCCTTTTACGCCAGTATTCAAGCGCCTTGGCAAAATCCCGGCGTTCCTCGCAAATCAACGCAAGATTAGAATATGCCGGGCAATACGAAGGCAGGGCGGATATGGCGTCAAGATACGCCTGCTCTGCCTTATCTGTCATTGACTCTTCTTCATAGGCCAGCCCCAGGCTGTTATATGCCTTGGAAAATTTCTTGTCCAGCTCAACGGCCTTAAGAAACCAGTCTATCGCCTCTTTGTTCTTAGATTCTTTCTGCGCGCCAAGACCCTTGGCATAGTATTCACGCGCCTTTAGCTCAAGCCTTCGCTTCTCGCCTTCCTTGCGCTCAAAATCCCTTTTCTCCTGCTCTAATAAACGCCTCTCATTTTCTGCCGCGGCCTTTGCCTTTTCCTCGTTTTCAAAGCGCTCCCGCTCTTTCCTCAATTGTTCTTCTTTTTCACGCTCTTCCTCTTCCTTTTCCGCTTTTTCGGCGCGCGCCCTCTCAAGCCCTATTTGCCTTTCCTGCTCCTTTTCACGTTCAGCCTCAAGCAGGGCCTGATTTCTGCCTATACGCTCTACACACTGCTTGAGATAATATTGGGCCTTAAGATAACCGGGCGATATTGCCTCCACCTCTTTAAACCTTTCCGCGGCCCGCTCAAACTTCTTATCCCAATAAAGTGAAAGCGCCTCATTATACAAGGCCTTTGCCTGCCTGTTCAGCTCATGCAAACGTTTTTTTTCGGCAAGCTCTGCCTCGGCCTTTTTTTCTTTTTCGCGGCGGCGGTTCTCCAGCTCTTCCTGCTTATTACGTTCAATCCGCCTTTTATTTTCCAATTCTTCGTCTTGCGCGGCATTGACGCGGGCCTGTTCCTTGGCGATCTCCTCATTGACTACGGAAAGATAATACTGCGTCTTAAGATAATGAGGATTGGTCACGGCAACCTGCCGGAGTTTGTCACCGGCATCGCGGTATTTTTCCTTTTCGATAAGATCCATTGCCTCATCATATAATACCCGCGCCTTCAGCCCGCCGGGAAGGTATTCTTTATCTAATATCTTTGCTATCTCTTCACCGCTTATATCGGCCTCGCCGCGCATCAGTCTGGGCGTTATAAAAACAATGACCTCCGTTCTTTTATCCTCTGTTGAACGGCTGCTGAATAGGGCGCCCAGAAAAGGCACCTTTGAAACAACGGGCCAGCCCTTGACAGTGTCAATTTTTTCTATCTTTGTCATGCCGGATATCATTATCATGGTGCCGTCTTTGACCTTTACCATCGTCTCGGATTCCGATGTCTGGACTATCGGTATACGGCTTCCGAGGCTCGTTGTTATCGTCTCCTTGACCGAGCTTACCTCGGGTTTTATCTTCATGACGATAAAACCGTCCGCGCCTATCTTAGGCGTTATCTTGAACTTAACGCCCACATCTATAAATTCCACGGTTTCCGATGTAACCGTTGTGGACGTGGCCTGGCTTTGCGTCTGTGTTATATACGCCTCGCGCACCCCTACCATAATATAAGATTCCTCATTGTTGACCACCGCTATCCTGGGCTGGGATATTATGTTCGTCTTGCCGTATGTATCAAGGAAATTCAATACAGCCCTGTAATTGTCCGCGGCAAGCGTTCCTACCGATATCTTCTGATATTGCGCCAGGACCGCCGGAAAATAACCCGCGAAGCTTAAACCGTGCATGGCCGCGGCGGAATAGACCTTTTCCCAGTCAATACCGCGCTCAAATTTATCGCTTAAGGTGAGTTCAATTATGTCCGCCTCCACGTAAACCTGGCGTGTTTCATCGTCAATCTCGCGGACAAGCTCGCCTATCTTATCAATCTTTTTCGGCAGATCCGATACTATAGCCTTGGCGCTTCTTTCGTCAACTATGACCTCACCCGTCCCGGGAGTCAGGGCGGATGTTATATGCGTCTTTACGTCCGCGGCCTTGGCATAGTTCAAATCGTATACCGTTGTTGGCAGGGGCTTGTCTATCTCCTCAAGCGCCGTTTTCATCAGCTCTATATTTTCCGGCATGTCTATTATTATAATGGTCCCGCTTGACTCATCAGCAACAAGCTTTCCTATGTCAGATTTCAATTGGTTGAATGTCTCAAAAGCGACGGAGGGTTTCGCGTAAGAGACCTTTATCGTCTCTATTTTTCTCTGGTCCGAATAGTTTCTCCCGAACATCTGCCTGTATTCGGCCTGACTCATCACATAATAGATATTGTTTACCTTGTTCAGCGCCAGATTCTGCGTAAGCACTATGATATCCAGGACATCCTCAAACGCGACATTATCAAGATAAATCGTGATACGACCTGACACAAGCGCGCTTGGGACTATGGTCCTTCCCGTCTTAAAAGAAAGCACCCGCAGGAGCTCAATTATATCTATGTTCTTTAAATCAAGCGACACCTTGCCGGTATCGGATGGCGCGTCCTTTGACGCGGCAGGTTCAACAGAGAGGCCGGTGCCTGTCTGTTCTCCGGATTGTCCATCAAACGAAAACTGCGGCCCTGCGGCAATAGGCGTTTCAGATAAAGGCGCGCCTTGTTCATCATAGGTCTCCGGCGCGGAAAGAGCAGCTTCTTCGAGCAAGGCCTGCGGCAATTCCTCCGGCAGGGCTTCGGGCTCCATTAGGATGGTATCGTCGTCCAGGGCCCGGCCCGGGCAGGGGCAAAAGGGTATACCCGCTAAAGATAAACATACCAATAAAACAATGGAGAGATTACTTAACCTCATAATCTGCCTCGCTTTGAAAATAAGCCTTCTCTTCGGCCGAAGCGCTCGCCATACCTGTAATAATTTTCGGGGTTATGAATATGACCAGTTCGGTTTTCTGTTTTTCTTTTGTCTTTGTAGCAAACAACCCCCCGAACACGGGCGTTTTCGCGAAACCCGGAAGTCCCGTGGCGTCGTTTGTATCAGTCTCGGACAATAGACCGGCAATGATAATCGTGTTTCCGTCTTTTACCTTTACCACTGTCTCTGATTCCGATGTCCTTACTATCGGCACCCTTGTGCCTGCCGTTGTCTCCAGCACCTCTTTGACAGAGCTTACTTCCGGTTTTATCCTCATGGTTATAAAACCGTCCGTGCCTATTGTAGGCACCACAACGAGCTTAACACCCACATCAATAAAATTAATGCTTTCGGAAGTGACCACGGTTGTCTCGCTCTGGCTCTGGGTAGATGTCACATACGCCTCACGCGTGCCGACAAGTATCTTGGCCTCTTCTTTATTGACCGCGACTATCCTTGGCCTGTTAAGTACCCTTGTGTCGCCGTATTCGGCAAGCATATTCATCACCACATTATAATTGTCCTTTGATAATGTGCCTATATTTATCTTGCCGTAGCTTGCGAGCGCTGGCGTAACCGGGAATTTCGCCGTCAGGTCAAGGTTATCCATACGCGCGGACTGGAATATCTTTTCCCATTCAATACCGCTTTGGAAATCATCGCTTATGTCAACCTCAACTATCTCGCCTGTTATAAGCACCTGTCGTGACTGCTCATCAAGCTCCCGCAAAAGCCTGCCGATACGCTCAAGCCTTTTCGGCAGGTCATATATTATGACCTTACTGCTCCTCTCATCCACTATTATCTTGCCGAGTTCCGGCGTGATCAAGGGCTCTAAATAGTTTTTTATATCCGCGATGCGCGCGTAGTTGACATTATACACAAGACTCCCGGGCGGAGCGTCAAGCTCATTTAACGCCTCCATTATAGCGCTCATAGCCTGCGGGGTATCGGTGATAACGATAGTGCCGGTCGCGGGTTCGGATACTATCTGCCCTAGATCGGACTTTAGGAAATTTATCACCGCCATCGCGCTTTCCGGCGTGGCATACGAAAGCTTTATCGCGCGCGTCTCTTTTCTGTCCCAGAACTTCCTGCCGTAGGCCTTTTCATACTCACTCGCGGTCATGACCTTCATCAGGTTGCCCTTTCTTTCATAAGCGAGATTCTGCTTGGTCATAATAACATCGAGGGCGTTTTCAAAGCTTAGGTTGTCTATCAGCACCGTTACCCGGCCCTGCACCGCGGGGGTAGTAATTATCGTTACGCCGCTTTTAGCGGACAGGACCTTGAAAAGCTCGTTAATATCAACTCCTTTGAGGTCAAGATATACGCCGTCGATATATTCGCGCCTTTGGTCAACCGTCTCCGGCGGACCTGCCTCGAGAGGAACGCCTTCGGCGCGCGCGAAACCCAGCGCCGGATGGGCCGTAAAAAACAGACAGCATAAAACCGAACAGCGCCATGCCCTCATCTTAATTCGTAGTCCCTTGACCCGTCTTTTGTTGATACCTGCAATACGACTGAATTACGCGATACCTCTTTTACCCTGCAATTCTCGCCAAGCGAATCGCCTTTTTTGACAACCAATGTCCTAAAATCCCTGTCGCTTTCGACCATAGCCTCGGGCGTTTGGGACCATATAATGCCTACCAGCCTGTATATGCCGATTTCATCTTCGATATTCGCTTCCTGCTCAAGCTCATAACTGGCTTTAGCGCCAAAGGGTAAAAATATATCCCTCTCCACACCCTGCTGGGGGATATTACCGCGTGCCTCAAGCTGGCCCTGGGACACCTTTATCAATCTCTGCACCTGCGTAATATCGGATGGATGGAGAATAACGCCCGCGCCCGGCGATAATGCTGGGGCAACAAACAACACATAGAAAAAAACCGCGCTGGCTAAAAATGCCAGCGCAAAAAACGGCCTGTTGGCATATGCCAGATCAAACTTCGCCGGCCTTAACCTCGCGAACAGCTCTAAGGGCTTAAATCCGACAACCGGCCTTTTGCCCGCTTGCCTAACCGGCTTCGCCTGGACTGTCTGGCCCGGCTGGGTCTGTCCGTGGGTTGAAGCGTATTGGCCTTCAAGTAATTTCAATAGTCGTTCGTCCGAGGTCTGTTTATCCATTTTTCAAATTACACTCCTGGCTATAACCTCTCTTATGGCAGAACCGTCTATAAGCATCTTATCGCTTACGAGAAGACCCCTTAAGGCATTATGGCATATAAGGTTTATCCTGCGCGGATACCCCTGGCTATGCCTGTAGATCTCGCTTATCGCCTCGTCTGTAAATAACAGGGCTGACGGGTTAAGCCCGGAATGTTCCATGCGGAAATTAATGAAGTCCTTCGTTTCCGCCTCATCTAAGGAATTTACCACGTATTTCAACACTATCCTGTCAAAAAAGTTTTTCATTTCCTTGATACGGGGCAAAAGCTCCATCTGGGAAAACAGTACAAGCTGAAGCAGCTTGAAATCATTTGTCTCGTAATTCAGCAGTACACGCAGGGTCTCAAGAGACGCCGAATTAAGCTTCTGCGCCTCGTCAATAACAAGAACGATGGTCTTGTTGTCCTCAACGCCTCTTTGGAATAAAAATTTCTTTATCGTCTCCTTATAATCAAGTATTGTCGGCAGGCCTTCTATCTGGTCCTGCAGGTTAAAGGTGCGGACAAGGGATTGCAGGAAAAGCTCTTCACTGCCGGCGGTAGGGTCCATTATCATATAGAATAATACGTCCTCGCGCTCTTTAAGCATCTGAAAAAGTTTGCGCGACAGAGTGGTCTTTCCGACACCCACATCGCCTAAGATCACGCTCCAGCCGCGCCTTAGGCGTATCTCTATCAATAGCCTTGTAAGCGCGGCCTTATGTTCATTGGATTCAAAGAAAAATTCCGGGTCAGGGCTGTTTGAAAAAGGCTCTTTCTTTAACCCCAGCGCGGCATAATAGCTCATTTATCCTCCCTCAACAAGCCGCAGATAAGCCGCAGGGAATACCCCTGGCTTTTGAGCTCCGAGAGTTTTTTAAGCCGCAAGCTGACATCTTTTGAATTATACAAACGGCTGTTGGCTATCCTCTTTTCCACTTTTAAAAGCCCGAGATTGGTATAATAATTAACAGTCTGATATGATATATCGTGCATCTTGCTTATTTCTACCGGTGTGATAAGGGCTTTAGCCATCGCGTCTTCCTCCATAAAAGATAAGCCGGGCATCCGGGCGCGCGGCATAATCCGCCCGGAGGTTATTATAGTAAATTATAGCATCTCTTGTCATATCATATATAATCATATAAGATGTTATATTCCTTGTCAAGCGCATTATGCCGATATCGCTATTTAAAAATAGCTGGAGGAACGCTGTAAGGCGCGACGAAAAATCTAATACTGCCTTCACTTGCTTCACCCCCCAGATCCTTCGCTATTGAGGCGTGCCTCGATTAGTCCCGCTCTGAATGACGCATGGCTGCATCTACAGACGTTTTGAAACTTGAGCACCACACTGTCCCCAGCTTAAGCACGACAGTGTACCCTCTAAGGTAAAGTGACGTATGTGGTATCCCCCATGTTTAATGGAGGAGCACCGTAAGG
>Ga0265297_10009215_pt1 | contig 12827 bp, 12 predicted proteins | sample Munlanlwell13791_FD_192502 | JGI IMG/M metagenome (GOLD analysis project Ga0265297, IMG submission 192502) | Leachate microbial communities from a municipal landfill in Southern Ontario, Canada - Leachate well 137-91 | ecosystem: Engineered > Solid waste > Landfill > Unclassified | place...
TCTTTAAAGATGAAGGTTTCACTACGATTTCATTTCTCGCTTCAATTCTTCTTGGAATGATTACAGGTTTTGGCGGGGGCATAGTCAGAGATGCAGTTACGGGTGATATGCCGCTTTCTCTTAAAAAGGGTTCCAATTATGTATTATCAGCTTTTTCAGGTTCGGTTTCGTTTTATTTATTGATGTTCATAAATACTACTTTAGCAATAATTGTTTCCATATTGATCACTCTTTTTCTGCGTGAAATAATTTCTTCTTTTGGTTTATATAAAAAAATCTTTAAAAAAACACGGGGCGGACAGAGATAATTCCGATATTTTCTATCGGGTTCCATTATGAAGTTATTACTTGCCATACTGGACCTTTTAATCCTTCATAAAAGAATAAATAATAAGATTTATTACAAAGGTTCGGATTTTTGATAAAATTGCAAAGATAGCTATCAAAAATCAAACAGCTCGATTTTAAATATTACATAACTGGCATATGAAACAGGAAGAAAGAAAAAAAAATACAATAAGTAGTATTTTAAAAGCAGCAAAGGAATGTTTCGAAAAAAAGGGATATGAGAATACTCTTGTGACTGATATCTGCCGGAGGGCCGGAATAACCAAAGGCGGTTTCTATCATCACTTTAAAAGCAAACAGGATTTGTTTTTAGAACTTCTTGATGATTGGATAAAAAAGGTATCTGAACGGATAAACATTTCGGAGCTTGAATCCGATGACCTGTACCAGGTACTTATAGATATTCCTAAAAAGCTTCAACCGGTTTTCGAAGAGAATAAAAGTCAGCTTCCGCTTTTTTTGGAAATTTATCTTAAAGCTATTAAAGATTACAGGCTTAAAAAAGTTCTCCTGAAATCAATGAATATGTACATGGCCTTTTTTGGGTATATTATAGACGAATGTATGGAAAAAGGTTTGATAAAAAAAGTCAAAACTGAAGATGTGTCTAAAATACTTTTTGCGTTGACCACAGGACTATTAATGCAGGGTTTGATGGATCCGGAAGGTACCGATTGGGGGGAGCTGGCAACCAAAAGTTTGATCATGCTTCTCGAATGATAAATATTGCTGCTATCAATTTTAAATAATTTTTTATAAGTATTGATTTTTCTCTTGTAAAATTTTAATACATACCTTAAGATTGTATTTATTATTATTTTATGCACAGGAGGTATGATGAGTAAGATTGTACTGATAATTTTAGGAGTCCTTTTGGCTGTCTGGGGAATACTCGCCCTGTTCCTGTCAATGTTCCTTCCGGTGTGGCTGGCTATCATCATGATAGTAGTGGGAATAATATGCGTTGTCGTGGGACTAATGGATAAAAGGAAGGCTGCATAATTTAAAGCTGAATAATCTATATAAAAACAGCCGCTATTAGATTATAGCGGCTGTTTTTATCGATCATTTTATTTGATATCTTTTTCAATTAATCTTGAAATAATCGAAGTAGGGCTTTCGGCTGCATCCACACCCCAGTTTTTATTGAATAACCACTCATTTTTGGGATGATTTATGATAGATACGACCTTTGGCATATTGGACTGAAGCTTTGAAAGCTGAGCTACGACAAGGTTGTCCTCATCGTCTCCCGTGACTGCTACTACGACATCTGTTATTTTTATGCCGGCTTTTTCAAGAATAACCGGATCACATCCGTCACCACAGTATAATGTGACATTTTTTATTTTTTCAAATCCCTCACAAACGGTCTCGTCTTTTTCTATGACCGAAACCTTATGTCCCTTCTCGGCCATGTATTTTGCTATGCTTGTACCAACTTTACCTGCACCTATAATTAAAACATTCATAATTCCTCCTATATTCCAAGAATTCGTTTAAGCTGGGGTATAGATGACGAAGCTACTGCAATATGAAGCAAATCACCCTGATCCATAATTGTTCCTACTACCGGAATAAAGGCTCTGCCCAGTTTTGTTATAGATACTACCATAATTTCCCCCGGAACATTGATTTTATCGCATGTAAAACCGGCTAAATTAGAGCTGACTTCTGCCTCCAGTATTTCTACCTCACCATTCCCAAAGCTTGCCTGTGATAAAACATCGGAGTGGCAGATCAGTTCCTTTATTTTATTTGCACCCCAGGTTGTTGGTGAAATCGTGGTTATTCCCAGTTTATTGTATACATGAGCTCTCAGGGGGTCGTAGATCCTGGCAATCACAATAGGTACGCCGTATTCTCTTTTCGCTATTAAGGCACCTACGATATTTCTGTTATCGCCCTGCGTAACGGAAGTAAAGGCGTCTGCATGCTCGATACCTGCTTTTTCCAGTACTTCTTTATCGAATCCAGAACCGGTGACAGAAGTTCCTTTAAAACTCTTACCTAACCGGATGAAAGCCTTTGGATTAATATCGATTATACTGACTTTATGTCCTTCCATAGATAAAAGGTTTGCCAGCTCTGACCCGACTCTGCCGCAGCCCATTATTATAATTTGCATTTAATCACCTTATTTTTTTTAAATAATATTAATTTTTTTAGTCGATCCGACTTTATTTTACTATTTTCTATAACTTTTGTGTCTTTTTTAAAAAAATCCTGTTTATAAATTTTTATCAGGCATAAGAAGTTTTTCTGAAATGCCTTATTATCAGCTTTCTTATTTCTTCGATTATCAAGACGGATGGAATAAATAAAATCGGAATTATCCATGAACTCCATCCGATTGGATAATGATCGAAAACACCATTGAGTCCTGGAATATAAATCAGCATACTTAATATGGCTATCTCTCCCAGTATGGCCCATAAAAGCAATTTGTTTCTAAAGAATCCTGCTTTAAACACAGAATCATATGTTGTCCGGTTCGCAAATACGTTCCCAATTTGTGACAGAACTATTGCGGCAAAAGATGCTGTTATCGCAGATTGATATATTGTACTTGAAACATAATTATTGGGATCCACTCCGATTTCCTGAATTTTAGAAAGAGTAAAACCATTGTTGTAATAAACCATAAAAAACGCCAGCATTGCAGCGGCTGCCTCGATGGGTCCCAGCAGTAGATAAGCTCTGGCCATACCTCTGACGGTCAATAATCTCTCATTCCGCGGCCTGGGAGGTCTTTTCATTATTCCCGGTTCCGGAGGTTCAGAAGCAAGAGCAAGGGAAGGCAGAATATCTGTTCCCAGGTCGATTGCGAGTATCTGCATTACCGTAAGCGGCAGGGGGATTTTAAATAGGACCATTGAGATGAAAGGAATTGCTTCCGGGATGTTGCTGGCCAGGATGTAATAGATAAATTTTCTCAGGTTTTCAAAAACCGTACGGCCCTCTTCGATGGCATTGACGATGCTGGCGAAGTTATCATCAGTAAGTATCATATCCGAGGCTTCTCTTGCCACATCGGTACCTGAAATGCCCATTGCAATTCCTATATCTGCAGCCTTGAGAGCCGGAGCGTCATTGACCCCATCACCGGTCATAGCCACGATTTCACCATTTTTCTTTAAAGCAACGGCAATACGCATCTTATGTTCCGGCGAGACTCTTGCAAATATTATATTGTCCTGTTTTAGAACCTCCTTTAACTCTTTATCGGACATCTCTTCTATATCTGTTCCGAGATAAATTTTAGATTCGCCCCTGATGATGCCAATCTTCCTGGCAATTGTATTAGCCGTAAGGCCATAATCACCGGTAATCATTATTATCTTTATTCCGGCCTGGTAGCATTTTTTTATTGCTTCTTCGACCTCGGGTCTGGGGGGATCGATCATTGCCGTGAGTCCAAGAAATACCAGATCTTTTTCAACATTATCTATAGCGTATTCATTTCGAGAAATTGTCAAATCTTTGTAAGCTACTGCGAGAACCCTCAGGGCTCTTCCCGCATAATCATCATTGTACTTTAATATGCTGTCTCTAATCTTATCGGTAAGTTCTTTTATCTGACCGTTTATCTCTATTTTTTTACAGATCGAAAGCATCTCCCTGGGAGCACCCTTTACAAAAGCCCTGACGCCATCGGATGTTTTGTGAATAGAACTCATTTTTTTACGGTTGGAATCAAAAGGAAGGAGAAATATCCGGGGTTCGCTTTTAAGTTCATTTTCGTAATCAAAGCCGGTTTTTTTTGCTATAACAAGAAGGGCGCCCTCGGTTGGATCTCCTTTTATTATCCAGGCGTTATTACTGCTGTCGAAATAAAGCCTTGAATTATTACAATAAGATATTGCCCTTGAGAAGTTTTTGAATGTATTCAGGACCTCTTTATTTTCAAGCTTTTTATCGTTTAATAGAAAGTCGCCTTCAGGATTATAACCATGACCGGTGACACTATAACTCCCTCCATTCAACCATATTTCTCTTACCGTCATTTCATTCTGGGTCAGGGTCCCGGTTTTATCGGTACATATTACCGTAGTACTGCCGAGCGTTTCGACAGAAGATAATTTTTTTATTACTGCGTTCCTTTTTGCCATTTTCTGGACACCGAGTGCCAGTGAAAGGGTTACAGTAGGGAGCAGCCCTTCAGGAATAAATGCGACCAGAATACCTATGGCAAATATGAAGGAACCTATGAAACCAAGTCTGGCTACAGTCAGAGATAAAATGAAAAATAGAAATCCTATTCCTAATGCGATATATACCAGTGTCTGGCTTGCCTTATTTATCTCTTTCTGAAGTGGGCTCAACTCTTCTTTTATTCCCTGGGTCAGGTTAGCTATTTTACCGAATTCGGTTTCCATTCCGGTGGCATAAACGATTGCCTTGCCGCTTCCGGAACTCACACTGGTACCGGCATAAGCCACATTCGTAAGCCTTAAAGGATCGATTCTCCTTCCTATTATGGGTACGGTACTTTTGCGCTGCGGGTCGGATTCGCCGGTGAGTACGGAGTTATTGGTTCTTATATTGAATGATTCGATGAGTCTTGAATCTGCAGAAATATTATCTCCTTCGTTCAGAATAAGAATATCTCCGGGTACAAGCTCCATTGATTGTATTTCGATAACTTCTCCGCCTCTCAGTACTGTAGATTTTGAAGGGAGAAATTTTTTTAGGGACTCCAGAGCTTTTTCTGCTTTATATTCCTGCATAAAACTAAAAATTGCATTTATTATAATGACAAGAATAATTGCATATCCAAGCTGAGGCATATCAACTCCCGGAATAAAGCAGAGCCCCGCAGCAATCCAGAGAATTATTGCAAATAGGTGGATAAAATTATCGATGAATCTTAAAACAAGGGACCTTTTTTTCTTTTCCCTGATTACATTTGGCCCATAGATCTTGAGTCTTTTTTTTGCTTCCTCAACTGTCAGGCCATTTGCATCCACTTCGAGAGTTTTGAATAACTTTTTTTCGTCAAGTTTATAATATTCTATTTTCATATAAGTTATCTAAAAAACTTTAATATATAGAAGAAGCCCGGTAATCAAAGTAATATTATAGTATTTTCTATATAATTAGCTATTGATAATTTAAATACTTGCTGATTCTTGCGTAGAGGAACATAAACAGGATCATTACATGGATATTAGTATCAATTATTTGATAAAGGCTGAATATCTCCGGATAAAAATATAGATTCCGGGGTCGATCTATTTCAGGGTAAAAATCACTGTGACCGGTATCATAACTTCTTTTTCTATCGTTGAGGTATCATAGGTTCCCCAGTCCGAGACTTCGGTGGATCCAACTGGCAGAACCTGTACCACACCAAGGATCGCCGATTTTATGACCCCTATTTCCTTACCGCTTCCTTCGGCGATTTTCTGAGCCCTTAATTTGGCGTCATTTATTGCATCCGGAATAAGACTTATTCGCAGTTCCGGAAGTTTAGAGTAAGTATATTCAAGGGACTGAGTTGAAAATATGACACCCTGATCTATCAGTTGCTGTGTATTTTTCGCCATACTTGTGATCTTTTCAACATCGGTCGATTGAATTTCTACGGTCTGTCTCAAAGCGTTTTCCTTGGGAGCATTAGGATCATATAAATACAACTGCTCCATAAATACCGGTGACATTATAAGGTCTTCTTCGGTAAATCCATTTTTATCAAAAAAATTAAGTACCTTTGCCTGGTCAGTTTGCATCATCTGGTAACCGGACTTTAGTTCCTCAGCCGGAACGGTCCTGGAGAAATTAGAGGTCCATTTGACAACATCCGAAGTAACCCTTTCCCTGACCGAGCCGGTTACAGAGAGAGTATCCTCCGGTGACCTTACTATATAAAAAGTGAAAGCGCCTATTGTGGCGCTTATTATCAGGCATATGCCCAGGATAATAGCAAAATAGATAATCTTGTTTGAATTCTCTTTCATTATGTATTACCTCGTGATTCCATATTTCAAACTTTTGTGTATATGATAATTTGTATATCTTTAATAATGATATCAGTTTGAAGTGCATTGTCAATATTCAGGAGGGGAGATTTCGATAGAGAGTAGAAGTATATGTAAGCCTAATGCTTTATTCTGGTAATCTATTTTATAAAAACAATTGACAAATAAGATTTATTCTTATATAGTTATAAATATAAATTAGAAAACCGAAAAAAATCTAATCATATTCTAATACTATCAAATAATAGAAAGGGGCATTAAATGGCTAAGGTAACAAGAGAGATGGTAGAAAAAGCGGGATTGAACGTAGATGAGATAATAGAGCTTTTAGTAAAGAACGCAGGAGCTGAGCTAACTACTTATTACTACTACACTATACTGAGAGCAAACCTGATAGGTCTGCAGGGAGAAGGAATAAAAGAGATAGCGGAGACTGCGAGGATTGAGGATAGGAATCACTTTGAGGCAATCGTTCCCAGAATTTATGAACTTGGAGGAAAGCTGCCAGAGGATATGAAGGACTTTCATGATGTATCAGCCTGTCCGCCTGCTGCTTTGCCCGAAGATCCCACGGATGTAATGGCAATTCTTAAGGTACTGGTTGAGGCCGAGAGGTGTGCAGTAAGGGGTTACACGCATCTCTGTAATATTACAGCAGGAAAAGATCACAGGACATATGACCTGGCTCTATCTATACTTAATGAAGAAATAGAGCATGAAAGCTGGTTTTCAGAATTTCTGGGTGAGGGACCATCCGGTCATTTCTTAAGAAGGGGAGAAACTTCTCCGTTTGTAAGTAAATTTCTGAAATAATCATAGATATGTTTGATTATTATAGGATTAGAAGGCTTTGCATCACAGGCAGGGCCTTCTAATTATAGGAGGAAACTTATATGAAAAAAGTAAAGTGGCAGTTGATTTTAGGAGTAATTCTAATATCCTTATCTGTGTTGCTTTATATTTTCCATTATATTATTTTTAAAGACATACATCATATTTTCATATATCTGATGGGGGATATTGCATTTTTACCCATAGAGGTTTTTCTGGTAACAGTAGTTATTCATAGACTCATGAGTGACAGGGAAAAGAAAGCTTTGCTTACCAAACTAAATATGGTAATAGGAGCTTTCTTTAGTGAAGTCGGAACAAAACTCTTAATTTTCCTTTCAGACTATGATAAGAACAGCAATGCCCTGATAGATCATCTGTCTGGAGTAAAAACATGGACAGCCAGGGACTTCAAAGAAATATATAAAAAATTAAAAAGTTATCAGTCGGATATTAAAATAAATCCAGAAAATTTAGAGGACTTAAAAAAATTTTTAATTAAAAAGCGGGAGTTTTTGCTAAGGTTATTAGAGAATCCTAACCTGCTGGAGCATGAATCATTTACGGATCTTTTATGGGCCGTATTTCATTTAACCGAAGAACTTGAGAAGAGAGAAGACTGTAAGAAGTTACCTGATGCAGATTACGATCATCTTATTGGCGATACTAAAAGAGCCTACGGCATAATGATTCTTGAGTGGATTGCATATATGAGCCACTTAAAAAATAACTATCCGTATTTATTCTCGCTGGCAATCAGAATCAATCCTTTTGACCTCAAGGCTTCGCCAGTAATAATGACAGATTAAAATAAACAAAATGGAAGAGCTTACAAAAGAAGAATTGCAAAAATATGACGGCAAAGAGGGAAGAAAAGCTTATGTTGCCTGTAATGGGAATATTTATGATGTTACGGATAGTTTTTTATGGAAAAATGGGAAACATCAGGTGATACATCATGCCGGAGAAGATTTGACCGGAGAACTAAGGGAAGCTCCGCATGATATAGATTTTCTAAAAAAGTTTCCCGTAATGGGTAGATTGAAGAAATAATTATTTTATTAAAATTAAACTTAATATCATAACTATCATTCCGGCTATAAAACTTACTATGGGAAGATGAAGATATCCATAAGATTTGGAAACCGGTAAAAGTTCATCGATGGCTATAAAAACCATTAGTCCCGCTATGCCTGAGAGCAAATATCCCAATAACTGTGGATTCAAAAAAGGAAGGAGAACAAGGGCTGTAAGCAGTGCCCCTATTGGTTCCACAACTCCGGATAAAAATGACCACAGAAAAGCCTTTTTCCTGCTTCCGGTTGCTTTATATATAGGAGCGGATACTGCAACTCCTTCGGGGATATTATGTATGGCAATAGCAGCGGCTACGGCCATTCCTAATTTAACATCCACCATTGAACTATAAAAACTCGCCATTCCCTCGGGAAAGTTATGAATGGCTATTCCGAGCGCTACGAAAAGACCGGTTCTTAAGAGTTTTTTATCGGTACTGTCAGCTAATTTCTCCTTTTGTCCGATATATTCATGGGGTATAAGAGTATCTATTAAAAATATAAAGATGAATCCTGCAATGAAAGTAATACTGGCTCTGGTAAATCCTAATTCCTTAAAACCCGAAGGAAGAAGCTCAAAAAAAGAGATTCCTATCATGACTCCTGCTGTAAAGCCCAGAACGGCACTCATAAATTTTGAGTTTTCTCTTTTAAACATGAGACCAATCAAACTTCCGATGGTGGTAGAGAGGCCGGCAATAGAAGTTATAATCAACGGTGTTATTATTTGTGAGTTCATTTCTGCAAAAATTTCATATAAGGTTTAATTTCACTGATTGTTTTTTTAATCAAATATCCGTTTTATTATATTGATTTATACCGGGTTTGTCTATTAACCACAGTTGTTTTTTCTTTGATTTAGCATAAAAATAAGTTTTTACAACTATAAATATCTTTTAAGAAATTATAATACGAGATATAATCTAATCATTATATAGATTTAAATATCAGATAAAAAAAACGATTTTTTTAAAAAATTAATATGCTATAATTGTTTGAAATATTATAGATTTATAATAATTATTCAGTAAGGTGATATGGAAAAAGGCAATAGGTTTTATACAATAAAAGAAGCTACAGACATTCTGGGGATCAGTGAACAGGAAGTAATGAATATGATTACACAAAAAAAACTTCCTGCTGTAAAAATGGAGAAATCCATAAAGATAAGAGAAGAGGATCTGGAAAATATACTGAATAGTTTCGGAATAAAAAAGGTGGAAGATAAAACCGAAGCAGAGAATGACATGGCGATACAGTTAGAAGGAATAGAAGATAGAGTTGGAACCGGAGGGGAATCCGAAGAGGAGAAAATGGAATCGGAGAAGTTATACGGAGACCTTCTTAAGAAAAAACAGGAATTGGAAGAAGATATAAATTATCTGCAGTATCAATATGATGAATTTAAAAACAAAATCAAAAATTTAGTTTCTGATGAGTTTAAAATGTTTTTAAAAAAGATAGATGGAGTAAATCCGGCAGAAGGTGATAAAGCCCTCCAGAATAATTTTGAAGATAATTTGGATATAGATGAAGAAGACGAAGAAATAGATAAAACAGCAGGAAAACAAAAAGGTGATTACGAAGAAGAAGCGCTTCTGCTGGAAGATGATGAATAAATAGAAAAGATTGCTGCAAGTATTGGTTAAATGAGGTTTTATTATTTTTTTGTAACAATAGAATACAGGTATAAACTGACACAAAATAATTTAAGGACTCCAAAAAAGTCAGAGGTAAAATTTCACTTCTGACTTTTTGTTTTGGAATTATATTTATGAGCCGTACGGTGTAATATAAAAAAATGGATATCGAAAAGATTACAAAAGAACAACTGATAGATAAACTGGTGGAATTGAACAGGAAGGTTCTCGATCTGGAAAAATATGAAGCGCAATCCACACAGTTAAAAGAATCACTGGCAGAAAGTGAAGGCAAATACAGCAGCCTGATCGAAACGGAGTCCGTGGGGATCCTGACAATAGACAGCAGCGGCATAATAACCTCATGCAACGATGCCGTGCTTGATTTTTCAGGTTATTCACGCGAAGAATTAATCGGCAAATACTTCACGAAGCGGGTCAATCTCAGTACGAAAGATATTCAGAAGTATCTCGAGATATTCAAATCTATCCTGAATGGAAAAGAGGTAAATTCATTTGAAATTACACAGCATCGAAAAAATGGAGATATTCTTTTTGGAGAAGTCTATTTTGGACCTTTGAAAAATAAAGACAATAAAATTACGGGTTTCAGGATGATTATCAAGGATATTACTGAAAAGAAAAAACTGGAAAACAAGGTCCGGGAGAACAGAGAAAAATTCGATATGCTTTTCAGATCTTCGATGGAAGGGATCGTTATTCATGATAACGGGAAAATTTTAGAGGTTAATGATGCTTTTACGTCTATGTTCGAATGCAGTGCTTCCTATGCTGTTGGCAGGTATTTGCTGGATTTTATAACGCCTGAGTATAAGGAAATTATGACAGAAAAAATTAAATCGGAACATGAGATCCCTTATGAAATAGTAGCCCTGAAAAATAACGGTAACAGGATATTTGCCGAAGTGACCGGCAGGCCGACCGTCCACCAGGGAAAGAAAGTAAGGATGGAGGTTTTTAATAATATAAGCGAACGTAAAAAGGCGGAGAAGAGAATTAGATATTTGAGTTTTCATGATAAACTGACAGAACTTTACAATAGAACTTATTTTGAAAAAGTACTTGTAAATATTTACAGAGACAGAGATCTGCCTTTGAATTTTATGATATGTGACCTGAACGGACTCAGATTGGTAAATGACGCTTTTGGTTATAATGAAGGCGACAAATTGTTAAAAAGAGTAGCGAAGATATTGAAATTCTGTTCCCGCGAAGAGGACATAATTGCGAGATGGGGCGAGGACGAATTTTTTGTACTTATGCCCAGATCCACCGAAAATGACGTGGAAGAGATATCGAACAGAATAAAAAGAATCTGCGAAAAAACTGTGGACCAGAAGATACCTTTAAATATCTCTATGGGAATTTCAGCAAGAGAAAGCCGGGATCAGGATCTAAAGGATGTTATAAAAGAAGCGGAAAACAATATGTATAAAAATAAGCTGCTTAAAAGAAAGAGTATTTATAATTCTATAATTTCCTCTCTGGAAAGAATATTATGGGAAAAGAATCGGGAGACGAAGGAGCACGCGGAACGTCTTAAAAGATTGATACTTCAGCTGGGAATGTCGATTAATTTGCCGCAAAATAAGCTGGACGAGCTGGTACTTCTTTCTACTCTCCACGACATCGGAAAAGTAGCCATTCCTGATGCAATCTTAATGAAAAAGGGTAAATTAAATACCAAAGAATGGAAAATTATAAAAAGGCATCCGGAAATAGGATATAAGATTGCCGAATCTACCCCGCAAATCGCATCGATAGCCGAGGATATTTTATCGCATCATGAATGGTGGAACGGAGATGGCTATCCCCAGGGGCTGAAGGGTAAAGATATCCCCGTTAATGCATGTATTGCTTCTATCGTGGACGCTTATGATGTTATGACATTTGGAAGGCATTACAAGGAGGCGATTTCCGAGGAAGAAGCAAAAGAAGAACTCAGAAGATGTTCGGGGACTCAATTTAATCCGATGTTAGTCGAGAGATTTGTTATGTCCCGGGAAAAAATGAACTGAATATAAATGAGACATGCATTCGTAAAGGTTGTTTTTACAATAATTTCAATTTTCTTAATTTCAGGATTTTCAGGCTGTGCCCGCCTGGTCGACACGGGTATAAATAATGATAAAATCAGAGTCATTGTAAGTATACCGCCACAGGCTGAATTTGCAGAGAAAGTCGGGGGCGATAAAGTAGCAGTAACAGTGATGGTTCCTCCGGGAGCTAATCCTCATACTTACGAACCTTCCCCGGCTCAGCTGGAAGAAGTAAGCAAAGCACAAATATATGCCAGAGTCGGTTCAGCCGGGATAGGTTCCGGAATCGAGTTCGAGCTGGCATGGATGGACAAAATAATCAATATAAATAAAAAAATGCTGGTGGTGGACTCATCCAGAGGTGTAAAGTTTGTTGCTGTAAATTATGAAAATGGCGAACCTGTGCAATATAATGAATATGATGAGAATAATAAAGATGCAAGTAATCCTGAAGGAATCGATCCCCATATCTGGTTATCTCCGTCGAATGCAAAAATAATGTCAGAAAATATTTATGAGGGGCTGGTCAATGCAGATCCTGAAAATCAGAAGTATTATAAGGGAAATCTGGATAATTATCTGACGGAACTTGAAGAGCTGGATGAAGAAATCAGCCGGATGTTTGCGGGAAAAGAAAATAAAGTCATAATGGTTTTTCATCCAACCTGGACCTATTTTGCACTGGATTACGGTATCAAACAGATGGCTATTGAAGAGGAAGGTAAGGAACCTACGGCCGAAGGTATAAAAGCTTTAATAGATAAAGCAAGGGAATATAACATCAAAGTGATTTTTGCTTCTCCTGAGTTCAGCACCAAAAGCGCCGAAGCCGTGGCCGGAGAAATCGGAGGATCCGTTGTACTCGTAAGTTCGCTAAAGAAAAATTACGTG
>Ga0265297_10009216_pt1 | contig 12825 bp, 13 predicted proteins | sample Munlanlwell13791_FD_192502 | JGI IMG/M metagenome (GOLD analysis project Ga0265297, IMG submission 192502) | Leachate microbial communities from a municipal landfill in Southern Ontario, Canada - Leachate well 137-91 | ecosystem: Engineered > Solid waste > Landfill > Unclassified | place...
GACCTGACCCTTGCCAAGTACAAACAGCTCTTCCTAACTTCCTTGGTACCGGCGCGTGCCGCCGCAAGGAGAACTTCAGGATGGCCGAAGAGCAAAATCTCAAGGAAGCGGACCTGGACGAGTCCGCTTCCTTTGTTTCCGGAAGGCATCCGTACAAGGTCAGCGAAGAAGAGCTCGACGAGATCCTCAAGACCGCACCTCCGCTCACGGTGGAGCTGCAGCAGCAGGCGGCCAAGCTCCTGTCCGGCTCCAAGAAGAAAGGTGACGTCGGGCTTGTCTCGCTGTTGCACGGTGTTGCGATCCTGGACCCGGAAGTGCAGCAGGATCCTGTGTCCGGTGAGCGTGTGGCTGACGCCTTCCGCAAGATCCTGGACGTTGTCGACAGCGACTGGCGCCGGAAGTTCACGGTTCTCGGCGTCGGCAAGTCCGCCGGTTACATCAAGCGTCCGGAGGGGTTGACGGCGTTGTCGCTGTACCAAGTTATCGGTCCGAAGGCAGCCGGCGACAAGCGCATACCGAAGCGTGCCGTCAAGCGTGCTGCACAGGACGAAGCACAACGCAAGGATGGTGACGCGTGAGTGACCTTCTCAAGATCCACGATCTCGCCTGGGAGAACCTCGAGTCCGCAGCTCCGACTTCGATCTCGGACATGCTCGTCGAGATCTCCAACCACCCCGGGAACAGCGACAGGCTTGCCGGAGCTCTCCGTATCCTGAAGCTGCAGGACAAGATCCAGATCGTCCTCGAGGACGATCACGCCGCCGAGCTCAAGGCTCTGTACAGTCGCATCCAACGCAACCTGCAGTCGTTCTTCGACACCAATTACCCCGGGTTCGAGCTCAAGGCCTTCTTGGATTGTATCCGTGTCGGAACGTACATGAGCATCTACGTCGGTTGCGAGTCCGAAGAGGCTCTGCTCAAGCACGCTGTTCCTCACTATCGCTACTACATGAGCAGGAACGCAGGTGGCGGCTGGGGACGACAAGGTCTTCACGGGCGCGAGCTCTTCGACATCGATGAGCGTGGAGACGACGAGGAGTAGCGTTACTGGTGCTGGTGTTGGAACTCTTTGCATGGCACTACCAACTCTAGCACCTCAAGTACCTCCACCTCGTGCGCCTCTGGCTCCGCTGCGACCGCTCTCGGCGCCAGCAGCACCGCCGCGTGCTCCGCTTGCACCTCCAGCCGCGCCGCGGGCTCCGTTGGCTCCGCTGCGGGCTCCTGCGGCACCGCAGCTTCGGCCTCTGCCTCCGCGGGCTCCGTCAGCACCACCGGCACCGATAGTCGCGCCTCCGGCTTCGCGTGCTCCAGTATCTGCGCCGAAGCCACAAGCACCGAAGCCACAAGCACCGAAGCTTCCTGAGCCTGCCGACATCTTCAACGACTTCGACGACTTGTCGGCAGAACTCGGTGTCAAGATCGTACCTGAAGCCAAGAGCGAAATGGTGCCGGTGCTGTCGTTGGAGCACGGAGCTCCCGCCGTTGTCGACGACAACAAGATCTTGGAGATGCTCCGGGCCGGTGTCGACGACGTCGAGGTTGCGTGCACGCTCAACATCACCTTGTCCAAGGTGCTGGAGATGCGCAGGAATCTCGGAACTGTTGCTTGCGCGCCTCAAGCACAGACACCAACAACGTCGGTTATGTACACGCAGACACCGACGCAGATGCCGAACGCACGCGAGATATTCTCCGCTCGTGTCAAGGACTTCCAGGAAGTCTTGGACATGGCCAAGCAGGAGTACCTAAGCAATCCCGACTCCGAGTCCAACTACAACGCCATGATCGGCTTCATGAAGATCATGAAGGATTTGTACAAGGCCTACCAGGAGCTTGACGATCCCCAGGACATCTCCGACAAGATCGTGAAGCGTATCCTGGCTCCGTTCATGAGCTCCATGATCGCTCACAACATCAACACGTTCAAGAAGGTCATCGACGACCTGCTGCCCTCGCTGTCGAGTGACTACCAGAAAGAACAAGTCCGTGACACGCTGAACGACGCCCTCCGCGGTATGCGTGAGAGCATGCGCAACGAGTACAACCGAGCTGTAGTGACCGTGGGTGTCGTCTGCGAAGCCAAGGTCGACAACCTCCTGATCAAGCAGGATCCTGTCGTTACCAAGGACGTGTGATTGTGCGCGGCAACGTGAACATATCCAGGAACATCGACAAACTCGAGCGCGACCGAGCGAACGCCTCGGTGGCGTTGTCACTGGGGCTATCGTTGTCGCAGTTGAATTTCGACGACATCAACAACGGCGCCATGCGCTACATCAGGAGCGATGAAGATGCGGGACTGGATCAAAGAAGCTGATACCGAGGCTGCCATCGGCCTCAGCGAGTTCACCGGGTTCGCTCTCCGCCTGGACAAGGCCGACGTCAAGCCTGCGGACGATGTCCTGCGCTTCCTGGTCGAGGACGGAAGCGATGTCGCGGTGCTGAAGCTGGTACGGGACGAGGTCAGGTTGCTGAAACGCTTGGACGAGGCCGGGATCGACTTGGTCATCCATGAAGTCGCCAAGGTTCTTCGCCCGGGTATTCCGGAGACCGAGGAATTCCTGCAGCTCCCGGAATTCGATCTGCTTCTGCAGGACCACGACCTGAACACAAGCCTGCATTACCTGGCTGATGCCGGCGTCGATCTTCTCGGCGCTGTGAGCTTTCGGGCCTTGCTTGTGCGCAACCGCAACGGCGCCACGCCGCTTCACCTCATGGCCAAACACGAAGTTTTTCACCGCCGCCTCTTGGCACTTCCGCAGAGTGTGCTAGATTTGCAGACAAGAGCCGGTGTCAGTGTCGCCGATGCGATCAAGTACACCGCCGCGCAGAAGCCAACACCTCTCCAGGAACTCGGCGGACATGAAAGCAAAGCAGAAACCCCAACTCGACCACAGCCGCTACGGCAACCAGATGCCCAGGTACGCCCGGGAGATGTACTGGAAGATGTGGGAGCAGTTCCGGGGACCTGAACGCTACGCTGATCTCTTTCGCGCTCTCGGTGACATCTACGGCGCACCTCCTGGGCCAGTGCTTCGGCTGCACATCCCCGTTGGTTCGGAGTTCCGCGAAGCCAGCAAGTACTCCAAGAACGAAGCGTTCCTGATGAACGTGCTCTACGACGCCGGCGGCCGCTACGAGTGCTTCCCTGGTGGTTATTATCGCGGTGTTGTGCGGGATACCGAGACCGGAGCTGAGGTGTCAGTGCAGTCCGTTCTCGCCAAGCTCGGTCGGCGCGAGCACGAACAAGCGGCCAAGGAAGCGACACCGGCAGCCATTGCCGCCAAGCTGCGGGAGATGAAGTACACAACCGCCAGTGAGAAGGAAGGCGGCGGCAAGGGTGTGTCGCACACGCGTTTCATCGAGATCGACGAGATCACACAAACAGCGATCGACCTCAAGCCGACGAAGCGCAACGAATACGCGCGCAAGAACGCACAGGAGCTTTCGGAGCTCCTGGAAGTGCACCTGCAGACTGCTGTGACGGACCAGGAATCCTGGGACGAGCAGAAGCACGTTCTCGAGCGCCTCATCGCTGTGCGCAAGCGTTCCGAGGCCGAGGAAGTCGAGAAGGATGCCAAGCGCACGCCGGCGCAACGTCTGGAGATCCAGAAGCAGCGCGCGTTCGAGGCCGAGCGCGAGGAGTACGCACGTTCGAAGAACGGAAGGTTCCGCACGTTCGAGCAGCTGCGTTACGGAATCTCGTGGACGCTTATCGACAAGCTCGCGGACGCCATCAACGAAGATCCTGTGCGCCAGAACAGCGCCGCCGTCGACAACAACGGCATGATGCTCGTCGTCTCCCGGGATCCGATCGACATCGCGACCATGTCCACGAACCGAAACTGGAGCGGAACCTCGTGCCTGTGCCTAGAGTACGACCGCAAGCACGCCCGCGGAGGCAACGCACACTTCATCCCGAACATGGTCAAGTTCGGCGCGATCGTGATCTACGGCTGTCGGGCTTCGGACAGGCTCATCAACAACCCCATCAATCGCATGACGTTGCTCCCGTTCGTCAACGACGCCGATCCCACGGACGTGATCATGCTTCCGACGTCCAGGCGTTACGGAGAGCCGTTTCCCGGCTTCATGATGGAGATGCACAGGCTCCTGGACAAGATCAACGCCGGCAACGCCGGCGGCAAATACTCGACGCCGAAGAAGTACCAGTTCTACGATCGCGACGTCGCCAACGAGCACGTGGCGCAGCCGGTCTGGAGCCAGGACAAGAACATCGAAGAAGAGCTGAAGAAGCTCGGTGTCAAGCAGTACACGATCCGCGAAGACGGACGTGTCGACGTTGACGGCGACGTCCATCTCGAGTTCGGCTTCAGCGAGCGCGAGCTCGGTCAGCTTCCGGTCAAGTTCGGGCGCGTTACCGGCAGCTTCACGATTTCGTCGACGAAGGACCGTCGCAAGTACGACCCGGACTGGTACCTGCCGTCGAAGCAGATCTGGAACCTCACGTCCAGGTGTGCCAACCTCGACATCAGCTCCGTCAACCTGCTCACGCTCAAAGGATTCCCGGAATACGTCGGTGTCGATCTCGACATCTCCGGCGTCAACTGCGAGTCCTTGGTCGGTTGTACACAGGAAGTCGGTCGCCACTTCATCGCGATGAAGCTGAAGAGCTGCGAGAACCTTCTCGGCGGCCCCCGCAAGGTCGGTGGCAACTACGATGTCTCCCATTCCAGCATCAAGGAGACACGCGGCCTGGACGGTGTCGAGATCGGCGGCAGCCTGGTGCTCAACTTCACCAAGGTCACGCACTTCACTGGCCGTCCCGCGCACGTAGGCGTGGATGTTGAAGTGTCGATGTCGGAGCTCCGCTCCACGCTTGGCTTGCCCGCTCGCGTTCCGCGGTCCCTGTACATGCGCAAGGTCACGAGCCTGGTTACGTTGCGTGGCATGCCAGAGCACGTCGGCGAGAACGTCAGCATCAGCATGTGCCACAACGTCAAGAGTCTCAAGGGCATCGAGAACACGGAAATCATGCAGGACTTCTGGTTCAACGACGGCGGCCTGACCAAGCTCGACTACGCACCGAAGCACGTCGGCGGGGACATGCAGCTGAATTCACACCTGCTCCCTCGAGGCACGGAGAAGCCGGCATCGGTCTGTGGGAAGCTGCTTCTTGGTCGCAAGGACGACGGCTCCGACTTCGTCCAGCGCAACGACTCCGACGAGCACAAGGACGACCTGGCTGCCTTAGGTGTCGACTTCAAGACGCTCACGAACATGGAGGACTACGCCCGTCTTCTGGATCCCTTGGCAACATGAACACGGTCACGCGTGTTCTTCGCTTCCTGTGGTTGCTTCTTTCTCCGGCGTGGGCGCGCACGTGCGCAGGGTGGTGGACAGCATTCAAGTACAGCTGCTACTCGGCGCTGGCTCTGCTTGCCGGTTACACCAACTTCGCCGTCGGTGTGTCGAGCACATCAAGAAACAAGACGTTGCAGGAAGTGTTTTGGTTTCCGTTTCAGTACTCATTCCCGGGCTGGCTTTGGGCGTCTTTCTTGCCGGCTTTCGTCGGTTTGGCGATTCTTGCACTGTGCCTCATGTTTTGCGTGATCGTTGTTGCTTTCGTATTCTTTGTCATTCCGGAAATTATATGGCCGGCTGTTGTGCTGGGATGGTGCAGGTTTCGTGCTCGAGCGCGCAATCTTTGGGTTCAAACACGCAGCTAATTTCCATGGAGAATCTATGCGCTGGTTTCGCTTCATCTACAATCTGCTTGGTGCTGAGGATTTCGGTCTTAGGCTTCGCTCGGTGCTCTTGGGTGTTCTACACGCTATCCCGAGTCTCCTGGTGTGGGTCTTTGGTGTTGCTGTTTGCTGGTCGGCGACTGCCCTGTACTTGATGCATGCGCGTCATATTGGATTTGTCGATGCCGCAGACATGATCGTGAGTCAGCGCCCTGTGATCGATAGCTTATTGGCTGCTATCCTCGGCTTCGCGCTGCTTATGTTACTCGCCCTTTTCTTGTTTTGCTGTGTCGCTGCTCTGGCTTTGTGTGCATTCGTTTTATTCGTCATCTGGGTTGGTGTTGTTCTGCTAGGCGGCTACGTTTACACAGGCGGCGCCTGGCGAGACACCAAGAAAAGGCACATTGTGCTTGGTCCTGGGTTGTCCGGTCCTGGGAGAAGTCGAAGTGACCGCGTCACCTCTGCTTCTCGAGGAGACGGTGTCGGATGTGATTCGGCATCTTCGAGAAACCGTGGACTTGGTGAAAGCGCTGAACGAGCTCGCACGCACGAAGACGGTGTGGGCGACTGTGAAAGATCTCGGTGACGAAGGCTACAACCGTGTCGGTCGTGTGCGCACATTCATCTTCGACAGCGAGCAAGGACTGCTGGCCGACATTCTGTTCATCAGCATGTCCGATCTCAGCACGTACCTGCGCGGAACCGTATGGGCGAACAGATTCCGTGCGGTTACGACGCTTGAGCTTCAAACAGCTGTTGAGGTTGAGCCTGGTGTTGTGCGGGTCATGTTCCCGAATGCCACCTACCTCGACATCAACACCTCCGGTTTCTGATGCCTGGTGAACCTGTAGGACCGGCAGTGGTGGAGATTGAGGAGTGTTTCCAGACACTCGCACGTATCCGAGCAGCTGAGGAGACTGTCACGCAGAGACTTGGGCAGCTGCATAAAGATGGGTTGCTCTGGGCTGAGATCATCAAAGGCGACGAGACGCTGCGCGGTCGTTTCGGAAGAGTCGCCGGCATCTCCACAACTAAAAACAACGTCTACGTACGCTTGCGGATCTGCTCAAAGAGCAAACCTTACCGGGCACTGAACAGGTTGCCGAGATCCGCAGACAACATATACAACCGCGATGCTGTTCGTTTTGTGCGCGCTGTGCAGGTTGACGATGAACACGTCGGGGTTGTTATCTCAGGTACAACGTACGTTTTGAAGTCGTCCGACTTCCGCTACTGATCTCCGCAAATCTTACCAAGGCCTCGGCGCCTTGGAGGATTGCTCATGGCGGAGAGACGCATTTGGAATGTCGGGCAGGTGGCCACGTTCCCGTTCAAGGTGCAGACGAGCTCTGGCACCGCGGTGGCCTTGCTTCCCGACTATCCCAAGTACGAGATCATCAGCCCATCCGGCCTTCCTGTCCAGGAAGGTGTTGCTACTGCTGTCGGACCAGGCTCCTATGAGGTTCAGTGGACGGTTCCGCTGCAGTCGGAAGTGAGCACAGGTGACCAGTGTTGGCGTGTGAACGTGTACATCGTCACTGCCCGTCGTGCCCAGCAGGAGCTTCATTTCGACTTCGACGTCGTGAACAAGTCGTTGTCGACATCGCAGAAGAAGCGCGACATCATCGAGACCCACTTGGAGGGTCGTCCGTACCGTGCGATCTGGCGTGGTGACGTCGAGCCGGCAGAACTCTCGCTCGAGTGTTACTACACACGCGTGCCGACAGAGACGAGCTCGGCTCCGCTGCCGACAACAATCACAAAGTCGGCAATGACGAAGATCTACGACAACGGCGACACCGTCTTCTACTACGATATCCCGGCCGCGAACTTCGCACCTGGCACACAGGGCATGTTCGACAACCAGTTCACGCTGCTGTGGACGTCTCGAGACACGGCCGTTGCCGAGGAGATGACGGAGTACCAGCAGCTCCGGATCATGCGCCGTTCCGGGTTCGAGCTGATCACTGGCTTGCGCTTCATCGTGGATCGGTTCCAGCACCGCTTCGGCTCCAAGTACTACATGAGCGATGGCGACCTCTGCGAGGCGATGCAGCGCGGTCTGGGCATGCTCAACCAGTGGCACCCGGTTACGCTTGTGTTCTCGGACATGAACGTGCCGACGACGCTGCACACGTTCTGGATCATGCTCGGAGCCTGGTGGATGCTCCGCTCCCAACACATGGTAGCGGGAATGCAGGCCTTCAACTTCTCCGGTCAGAGCATCAGCTTGGACCAGGACCTCACCGGTGCTTTGGATTCTGCGATCCAGGGTCTCATGGACTGGCTGAACACACATTTGACACCGGCGAAGACGACTCTGTACCGCCAGGGTGCTTCGGTTGGCTCCGTGGCTGTCCGCCCTGCGCGCATCGCCAATCCCAACAATCGCGTGTACCGAATCGACAGTTCCGGCCCTGGTGGAGGCACAGCACCGCCGTCGTTGATGGGTGTGGCGCAAATGATCGGCTTGTTCGCGTAGACAACTCCTTGTAACAGGAGGACGCACATGTCCATTCGTGATCTTCTCGTCTCCGGCGGCGTCGTTGTCGCTTTGGAACAGTCCGTGTACTCGAAGACCTGGGGTGACTTGACCCGTGCGTTCCAGCGCAGTTTGGTGATCAAGTTCGGCGGTATCGACGTTGTCGTGAAGGCGGAGGCGGACAAGCTCAAGCTGTCGGCTGATGTCGGAGACGGCCAGCGTTTGGACTGGTTGCTTGCCTTCACCAACCACGGCTTCGTGCGGGCGAAGGCCTGGACCCGGGAGAAGTTGTCCGCGGCTCCGGAATCCATCCCCGACGTCACGTTCCTCTTGGGATCAGACACGCTCGAAGGTGCGCGTGCGCGCATCCTGGATCGGTTCGTGGACGCGTGCAAGCGTATCCGTTACGGACATGTGCTCGCGTCCGAAGTCATCAGCTTTCGCGTGCTTGTCGACATCGACGGCGAGAAGACGAAGGTTGTCGCGAACGTGAATCCGCTGCAGGCACCGAAGATGCTGCGCTCGATCAAGCGTATCTGCCGCAGCAACGACCAAGGTGCCGTGTGAGCACGCAAGCACTGGCTGCCATTGAGCCAAGTGCACCGGTGTGGCGCTGTGCGTTGCTTTGGATCGATCGAAACTTTCCCGGGTGGCCCGACAGCGTCACGTTCTTCGAGCAGAAGACACGTGACCTTCCTGTCTTCAGCGGTGGTACCGGGCTTCGCTCGAACACGACAAGCAGTACCTACAACATCTGTTTCACTGACAAAGCCGGCCTCGCTAAGGTTCTCAAGATCTTGCCGGAAGTCCGAGTTCCTCGTGAGCACTGGCGTGTTGTTCCAGCCGGCGAAGCTGACGCGGCTATGCTACGCAAGCTTCGGAGTTTCGGTTACATCAACACCGCCGAGGCCGCCGCGGAGCCGGGTTTGTCTGTTCCTGCTGGCGCTCGAGCTTTCTTCAATATCGGCAGCACGCACGGCCCCGAAGACGACGGTGATGATCGCGGCGAAGGCGTGCACAACGCGTTCATGGAGTCTCTTCGTCGTCTGCTCGAGCATCACCATATCCACATCACCAGTTCGGAGTGGGGAACCATCGAAGAGACCGGCAACTACAGCTGGGAACTGAAGGTCAAGGCACAGAAGCAGATCGAGGAACCGGAGCTGAAGAAGCTTGTTGTTGCGCTGATACATGATCACGAAGTCGATACTCGTGGGTGGAAAGCAGGCAACTTGCTCCGCTGGGTCGTGGCTGCCTTCAACAACCCCAAGACCGAGTACGAAATCGCAACCCACCCGAGTCAGGCGGAGGCTGCAGCAGAGCCGCCGCAGTACTCGCTCGAAGCGCGCGACTTCAGCTTTCGCGTAGGCATGGAACCATTGTTCCAGGATCGGTTCACAGCAAAGCTCAAGGACGCGCTCAAGAAAGCTGGCGCCACGTACGACAAGATCGAAATCGAGTCCGGTGACGTCCACCGTTACCGGCGACATCCGGAGATGGACGGACGCAACCTGGACGATGACGAAGAGGAAGAACTTGGCGTCGGCGCCACCGATGTCGACACCGTCACGATCACGAAGTTGAAGTTCGGTTCCGCGGAAAAGGCCAAGGAGTTTTGTCACTACCTGGTCAATGCCTACAACTTCTACGGCAATCTCTCCGAGAAAGAGCTGTTGAAGAAGCTGCTGACGCGCACGCATCACGTACATGCTGCTGTCGAGCCTCGTCCGGAGATGGGCGCGGACGACTTCAAGCAGGCGATCTCGACTATGCCGTCCCCAGTGCGTGGTCTCAATTTCAGATACCTAGACCAGAAATTTCCAAAGCTTGAGCCTTCTTTAGCGCTTCGCGTTTGGCGTGTAGGACATGACGAAACTGTCGGTAGTTCATTCTACTGCCGGTTTGGAGTCACAGACAAAGGCAAGATCACTGCTGATTTCTATCGCGCCGGGAAGAAGCTGCATCGGATCTGCGTGTTGTCGGAGATGCGCACAGTACAAGAGATCCAGAAGCACATATACGTCGCTGTGCGCACACACTTCCTGAGTAATGCGCATGCGGCCGCCGAGCCTGAAATTTCGGATGTCCAGGGCGACATGGACAAGGTCACACATAACCCATTGGTGATCAAACTGCCTGAGACTAGGCACTACATCATCCGCCGTGTGTCTCCTGCGCGCGTTCCGCAGTCGCGCTTCCTGATCCGTCTGAAGACACAAAAACGAGATGACATTGATTTCGCATCGCTGGTATTCGAACCCGACGACCGCGAGATCAATCTCTACTTCCACCAAGCACACGGTGGCTACGCAACCTACGAGATCAGCAGGTTCAAGAACGCCGCCGAGCTCGTCAAAGAAGTCATTCGTGCTTGTGAGCACCAGCTCTGTCTGTTGCCGAAGACAGCCAAGGAACAACTAGGCGTGGAGGACACCATAAAGAATGTAGACGCTGCTTCTGAGCCAGCTACGCCGAAGAGAATTTGGACAGCCAACAACCTCGGTGTGGCCTTGCTTCGTGCTGAGGCTGAGCTTGCGCGCGTACGCAATATCCAAGCCGGTGGCTGTTCGGTTACCTTCGAAGACCTCGAAGACGACAATACCTTCGTCCTTTCTGTCTCGTGCAACGGTACCGCACACAAAGTCGGTTTCTACCCGGGAAAGTTGGTTGAGCCTCGGCTAGAGCTGAGAAGTGAAGACGATGACGTGACGCTGAAGGTTGATGGTCAGGAGCTGCAGAAGCTCCTGGTCAAGCTTCCTATGGATCCTGTGAAGGCCTTGATCGTGCTCGTCGTCGCTTTTGTGAAGCTGCACGCGCAGAGAGCACATGCAGCGGCCGAGCCGCCCACACCTATCGACAATCTCCCGGATATCGAACTTCGCCTGGATGACTCCTGGGAGTTCAATCGGGCTGCGATCAACCACGTAATCGACGATGTCGAAGGCGTGTTGAAGAAGTACAAATGCACGTTCAAGGACATAACAATCAGACACCGCACCTGGGACGAGGAGCAAGACTACACCGGGCATGTTGTGTACATAGAAGGTTTGACGGTTCCGACAACCACGCAAACACTTCCACGTGTCTTTCGTGACCTGTTTAAGCTTCACCAACTTGACATTCGCTCCACACCCGCGCAAGCTGTGCACGAAGTACTTGAAGGCATGCGTCGGCATCTGGAGTCTGGTGATTCTGTCGTCATCGGCGCCGTCCAGGCGGCTGCTGAGCCAGCAACCGATAGGCATGACGTGCTCTGGCGCACGCTACTTCGCGCACAGGATGCTTCGTTCCGGTTTGACGGTTGGAACATCACCGTTTCTTCCGTAGAGCGCAAGCAAGGCAACGTCGTTCTTGAGCTACAGATCGATCCTTCGGTTTCTGATCTACGCTTCGTGATCGCACCGGACTATGTTCAGGTATCCGCAGCCCGCGGACGCGACAGCACAAGCATCGCTCGAGCTGACGTGCAGGTTACCTCGTCTACGAACGTCAAGGATGTTCTGAGGAACTTGCTCACGATCAAGCAGCACGGGAAGACACTGTTCCAACACTACCTTGACCGTCAAGGGCTGACGCATCACGCCGAGGCCGCCGCAGAACCCTCTGCTACTGTGCCTATGCACTTGCGCGTGTACACGAAAACGTCTGCAGGCATGCCTGCGTTCTCGGGTGTTGTCACCAGCACGAAGCAGCGTCTGGAAAAGCTTCTGCATCAGTACGGTGCACAGCCAGGTAAGTTCGAAGTCGACGACGAGTACTACACCTGGGTCGGTGTGCTACACTGCCCGAAATCACAGCTTCTCGCCCTGGCGCTGAAGCTTCATGCCTTCGGTGTACACTCTGACTTCGATGATGACGTCGAAGAGATCAAGAACGGACTTCGCTCGGCCATCCGTTACTATCCAAGTGTCGTTTGCATCGGGCACGGAAGTATCGAGAGCGAACCTACGGTGGCAGCTGCTGAGCCAGAAGCGGAACCGCAGCCGAACAAAGACGGAGTGGTTCCGTACGTACACGCCGTAGATGGCAAGATCCGGGGATTGCTGCAGCTCCTGACGAAGTGGACGGCTGCTGAGCGCAACCCCACTGGCAAGGAAAGCCTGCGCCGTCTCCTGGTCCTGTGCAAGAACGAGGCTTGGCCGAAATTGGCTGACGCTTCCAAGAAGAAGCTGCTGGAGCTGAAGTGAACACGAACGCTGCCGCGGAACCGGACCAGTCCAAGAAGGTGTCCTACGCACCCAACGGTAAGGCATCTGTTCGGCAGCGTCTGTACGAGAAGCTGCACAAGCCCACGCAAATCAACAGTCGCGCTTTCGCTTTGTCTGGTGAGAGCGCTGTGGTTGTGGCCGAGTTCAAACCGAACAGTTACGACTTCGTCTTCCGCTGGCGGAATCAGAACGTCCAGGTGCTGATCCAGGCAAATGAGCTGCGCGACGACTCGAGCCTGTACGTGTACGTCGGCAGCTTAAGCAAGATCGAACTACCGCGTGGGTTTGACCTTGTCCGCGACGGCGTCGAGGTAGACGAAAGCGATCCCGGGAAACTGCTTGTAGGCCTCGCTGGTCTTGCACATGCGGTAGCTGTTGAGTACAAAACCAAGCGTGCGGAAGCCGCGGCCGAACCCGCCCAGGATCC
>Ga0265297_10009217_pt1 | contig 12823 bp, 20 predicted proteins | sample Munlanlwell13791_FD_192502 | JGI IMG/M metagenome (GOLD analysis project Ga0265297, IMG submission 192502) | Leachate microbial communities from a municipal landfill in Southern Ontario, Canada - Leachate well 137-91 | ecosystem: Engineered > Solid waste > Landfill > Unclassified | place...
ATATATTTCGGTAAGTTTTTTATTCGGATCAGCCAAAACTTTTCTGGCAATCATTTCCGCGGCTTCCACATTTTCCTCCGCCCCCGCATATCTGACATCGTCTGTATCGTCAGTTTCCGGATACACAGGCCAATCCATAGCCGGATGTTCTTCCGGTCCAAAATTTCCTTTTTCTGGTACCTTTTTTACCACCCTTTCCAATAAACCTGTCGGCATTAACTGACTACCGTCCCCTATTTTCACCGTATCCACGATTTCCTCCCTTTTTTCATCCACCACCCCTCCCGGTCCGTAAATTCCAATCCTTACCCCTCGCCCCAATACCACAATAGCTACCTTTTTAATACTCTCTCTCTCTACGGATTCAACTTTCCCCTCCTCAGTCATAAATATATTATAACCCGATTCCTAATTCACTAAATTGTTTTCTCAATACTTCCGACCTACCATACTCTGGATAATAAACTGTTTTTATGCCTATTTCTTGAGCTGCTTCAATATAATCTGATTTATCATCCACAAACACCGCTTTTTCAGGTTGATTTAAAAGTCCTACCAATCGTAATGCCGCTTTATATATTCCCAAATCTGGTTTACCCACCCCCACTTCCACTGATGCCACACCTCCATCCGGATAATTTTTCCACAACCCTCTTTTCTTATTAAACTCCCACACTTCCGGTTCAGTGTTGGTACAAAATATATTTTTATATCCCTTTTCCTCCAACTCGATAATTAATTTTTGTATTTCAGAATCGATTTCACCGGATAATATTCCATAAACCCGCAAATGTTCGGCCACCGCTTCACTAGCGGTTTTACCCTTCCCTCATTTACAAAGTACTTCTTTATATATTTCCAAGAAAGTTTTCCTACCAGTTGTCAAATCTTTTTTATTTGTATCAATTTTTCCTTTATACTCCTCCAAACTAATTCCGACAAATTTTGCCACTAACTCTTCCAACTCACTAGATCTGTCAGGTATCAAAACTCCGCCCGTATCCCAAATTACTGCAGATATTCGATTCACGAATAAATTATACCTCCCTAATCACCTCAAATCCCTTCATACTCCCCACAATCGCGAAACCTATTACCTCTTTTGCCATTCCCAATTCTTTTAATTTCTTTGCCGTTTCATTCAATGTCGCTCCGGATCCAATCGCATCGTCAATCAATAATACCTTGTCAAATTTCTGCCCCAACTCACCTATCATTATCGTTTTTCTAGCATTCTCAACTCTTTCCTCAAGTTTCGACAGTGTTTTCTGAGCTACCGGCACTTGTCCAGAATATGCCTTTACTAAATCTACTTCCTGAATCTGAATATTCAAATCTTTCTTTAGTTCTTTCAAAAATTGAATTTTCCTAGGAATACTATGTGGCAACCAACCTATCGCCTGAATTTTATATTTTTTAATAATTTTTACTATTAGCTCTCTTGTCAGATCGGAGATAAGCTTTACCAACTCCATATTTTGTGCCTGTTTAGCATACAAAACTAATTGACCAAGTTTAGTTTTTCCAAAAGTAGGTAGTGAATAAAAATCCTTATACAAAACCTTATCCACAAATATCCGGTCAAAGGTATTTTGAATTTTCTCAGTTGCATCGACATATCCATTAGTACTTATAAACTTGTCTGCCGCTAACCGGACGTCTACATATTCTCTTGCAGCCTTTCCCAAATCTCTCCCGACTTTTTTTGCCCAAACTCCAAAACCATCCATTCCATAAAGCAAATCCCCAGATGGACTCACATACAGATAAGTATCATTAACTATTTTCGTCAATTCAACCGCTGCTCCCAATGCCCCTTCCTGGGACTTTTCTGCAATTATATAAAACACTTTTGGAGGTGACCCAAGTCGCTTAAGCTCTCCATTTTCTACCAGTTTTTTCAGCTGTCTATGAATAGCTACATTTCCCAGCCCCAAAAAGCCCACCAAATCCTTGACCTTGGCCCGACCATTCAGCTTCACAAACTGTAGTATTCTTTCCTTTGTATCAGTAGTCATAATACATAGTATACTATGTACTATATACTATGTCAAGTTAACCCTTACTCCCCATTTCTCATCTCGAAGCGTGAGCGTCATAAGTGCGAACAAAACACCATGCTTGCTGAGTACGAATATTTATTACGAAGATAGTAAACTTTGCGAAGCACGAATAGCGAACCTGAGAGGGTCCTTTTCTTGGTTCATTCTTTTGGACAAGCAAAAGAATGAACAAAACAGTTACCTAACTTTTGCCCCAACGGAAAGTCCTTCTGCAGAAATAAAGACCGGTTTTACATCTCCATGTTCTCCAAATGGTAATTCCAATCCATCAACAGCCAATATCATCCCCTGACTTTCCTCGTCCATCATTTTCCGGTACTCAAGGTTGGTAACAAACAAAAATTTCTTATTCAAAAAATCCTCAGGTGTATATCCATATCCCCTCACCCCAGTGAATATAATTCGGATTTCCTCCCCAAAACTTACTTTCAATCTTATTAATTTTTCACTTCCCTCTTTGTTAGTAGCCTCCACCACCAATCCCACTCTCACTTCAATTTTAGAAAAATCTTCAATATTAATCATAATTGTTTTTATTGCAATCGGGCCCCCACCGGAAACCCTTCTCCGCTCATCAAAAATGGTTTTCCGTCGGATCCGGTAATGGCTAATAATAATCCCTGGGAATTTTCCTGTTCCAATTCACCCTGTGCATTTAACAAATAGGAAGGCATTACTCTGGGTTCCAAATTAGTCACAAACAAAAATTTCTTTCCCACCAATTCTTCCGGCTTATACCATTTGCGTATCTCTGAAAAAATCACATTAAATTCTTTTTTTCCGTTCTCGGAAAAATCCACCACTTCCCTGATTAATTTATCACTCTCCTTAACCGCCGCTGCCTCAACCACCTTCCCCACCTTTATTTCCACTTTCTCAAAATCATCGATCGTTATCATAAAGTGATTATAACTCGAAGCGAAAATGTTTTTTACCATCCTTATGACCGTGCAGACATAAAGCAAATAGCATCGCAGCCGGACCCCGGCAACCTGCCTGCCGGCAGGCAGGGCGACCAGGGAGCCGAGAAGCGCATTTGCGTATGTCGAAAGGTCTATAAACAAAACGAACTAAAAAGTTATAGAATACGATATTATGAAGGCCTTAATCCTTGCCGCCGGAAAAGGTACCCGACTACTTCCGCTTACCAAAGACCGCCCCAAAGTCATGATCGAATTTGGTGATAAACCTCTTCTTTGGTACCACATCCGGCTTTTAAAATTTTACGGCATCACTGATATTTGGATGAACACAAATTGGTATCCGCAATCAATTTACGATTATTTTGGCGATGGATCAAAATTCGGAGTTCATCTCATTTACTCCGAAGAAAAAGAATTATTAGGTACCGCTGGAGCCTTAAATCCCCTTAAAAGAGTTTTTAAGGATGATCAGTTTTTAATCACTCAGGGTGACAATCTCACCAACTTCAATTACTCAAAACTTATAAAATTTCACAACCAACACCATGCCTTTTTTTCCTTGGGATTATTCAATAGTCCCGAACCATGGACCCAGGGAATGGTCGAAACGGACAAGTCCGGCAGCATTACCAAACTTGTAGAAAAGCCGGACAAAAAAGACGTTACTACCGATCAGGTCAACGCCGGTGTTTATGTCTGCGAACCCGGATTATTAAAACTAATCCCTCCGGGTTTTTGTGATTTCGGTTTTGATATATTTCCCAAAATAATGCAAAAAAAACTTCCTTTTTACGGCTTGTCCACTGGGGACTATGTCCAGGATACCGGTACTCATGAACGGTTAAAAAAAGCCAAAGCCGATCTCCCTTCTCTCAAATTCCCATTTAAAATTTAATAATTAATACGTGCAGGATTACTAAGAAAAATTTTTGAGGGAACCCTAGGCGGAATCGATCCGAACGATTTAATCAAAATAATCTATCTTCATTGCTTTTCTTACCAACTTCATGGTTTGTCTGGCAGTTTCCCGGGCTTTTTCCGTCCCGTCTTTCAAAATCTTTTCTACTTCCTCCGGCTTGTCTTCATAAGATTTTCTTCTTTCCCTCATTGGCGTCAGCATTTTATTGATTTCTTCCGCCAGTCTCCTTTTTATCTCTACATCACCAATCTTTCCCGCCCGGTATCTATTTTTAAAATCTTCAATTTCTTCTTTATTAGGATTAAACGCTTCGTGATAAATAAACACCGGATTACCCTCTGGTTCCCCGGGGTCTGTCGGATGCACCCGTTTCGGGTCGGTGTACATCCGCATAATTTTCTCCGTCACCGTCTTTTCGTCATCCGAAATATAAATACAATTTCCCAAACTCTTGCTCATTTTCGCCTGTCCGTCCGTTCCGGGCAATCTCTTCACACTCCCGATCAGTGCTTCCGGTTCTACCAAAACGTTTCCGTACAAGCTATTAAACTTTCTCACAATTTCCCTTGTCTGCTCAATCATTGGCAGTTGATCTTCTCCCACTGGTACCAGATTCGCCCCGAACGCCGTGATATCAGCCGCTTGCGACACCGGATACACCGCAAACCCCGCCGGAATATTTTTTTCAAATCCTTTTTGTTTAATCTCGTCTTTAACCGTCGGATTTCTCAACACCCGCTCAAGTGTTACCAAATTCAGATAAAACACTGTCAGTTCAGCAATTTCCGGAATCATTGACTGGATAAGAATCGTAGTTTTACTCGGATTAAGGCCCACCGCCAGATAGTCCAGTCCCAGCTCACTGATGTTGTCTCTTACTTTTTGCGGATTTTCAAAGTTGTCGGTCAACGCCTGTACGTCCGCAATCATTACATACTGCTCATATTCATCCTGCAGTTTCACCCGGTTAAATAGACTCCCCACCAAATGTCCCAGATGCAATTTTCCCGTCGGTCTATCACCGGTCAATATTCTTTTCCTATCCATATTTTCATTTTATCATCATTTATTTACAACTACTTTCCCTGCCACAAAACTCCGTTGGTTGCCATGTTTTTAACTATCCTGAAATCTCCCGTCTTACTGGCTCTTTCTGCATACAACAATTCCAATTCCCATCTTCGTGCCATACTTTCCTCGTTTCGCGCCAGTACCGACGCCAAACCCACCCAACCCCATTTCAACCCCTCCGAATAATAACCCCACAACGTCTTATAAGGATCACTGTCAATATTTGGTTTTATTACATTTTCACATTCCACGTCACTCCATGGCCTTGGACCCACTAAGGCCATTTGGCCCAAAGCGACGTTAACGGCCTGAGGCAGCTCGTTAACACTTATTCTGCTCAATACTCGTCCAATAGGAGTTAGCCTTGGATCATTTCCGTTTTTTACGTTCATCAGAGTACCACCTTGACACAAGTCCTGTTCCAGTAGATGGGCTCCTTCGCACATTGTTCTTATTTTTATGATAGGAAGTACTGATCCGTCCGGATGATGTCTATCCAAGGTCACAAACGGTGGTTTTCTATCGTATAACCAAACCGGAACCGCTCCCAACATCGCAACCGATAAACAGGGGATGCTTAATAGTTTTCCCATTCGCCTTTCAAACTTCCTTTTCTCCAAACTCCCCCACCACCCTTTCCCCTTATTTTTATCATTTGTCTCCAATATTTCGTCGGCCTTCTGTAACGTTTGTTCCCATTCCATGGCCAAATTATACAATGTCTTGACTTTTGCAACTTAGTTGCATTAAGATCAATTCAATGCGCATGACTCAAACCAGAAAGAAAATTCTCAACCTTCTGGAAAATTCTTCCCATCCGCTTACGGCAGATCAATTACTATCCCAAATAAACGTCAATAAAACCACCATCTACCGCCAATTAGAATCTCTCACCAAATCAGGCCTGCTACAGGCTGTCAATTTCGGAGGTCGCAAAATTCGTTACGAGCTCACCAGCCTGGGTCATCACCATCACTTAGTCTGCAATCATTGTGAATCTGTTACAGACATAGTTTTATCGGAGGATCTGAACAAACTGGCCTCCGCCTCCCCCACCGCCAAAAATTTCCGCATCACTTCCCATTATCTGGAATTTTTCGGTTTGTGTAACCGCTGTCAATCATTATGATTTCATCACTTCCCTACGCATTATCTGCTGCTTTTATTATCAGTCTTGGTTCACTCATCGGCATTTTTACTTTAGCTGTAAACAAAGCCAAATTGGACAAAGTTTTGTTTCTTCTTATATCCCTCTCCGCGGGCACTCTGATGGGCGGAGCATTTTTACATTTATTACCTGAGGCTTCCGAAAACCTTCCCCCCCAAGAACTGTTTTCTACCGTTCTGTTTGCTTTTGTCTTTTTCTTTTTAGTCGAAAAAATCTTCCACTGGCGCCACTGCCACAACGGCCACTGTGACACTCACAGTTTCGGCGTCATGAATCTCATCGGTGACTCGGTTCACAATTTTATCGACGGCTTAATTATCGCCGCCACTTTTATTGCCGATATCCGCCTGGGTATCATTTCCGCTCTGGCAGTTGCCCTGCACGAAATTCCCCAGGAAATCGGCGATTTCGGTGTCCTGTTGTATGCAGGATACTCCAAGAAAAAAGCCCTGGTACTAAATTTCATCGTTGCTGTCACTGCCATCTTAGGCGTATTCACAGGCTACCTTCTCTCCGGAACTACAGAAAATCTTTTAGCCTATCTGATCCCGTTTGCTGCCGGTGGCTTTATTTACATTTCTGCTTCCGACCTCATGCCCGAAATCCGAAAGGAAACCAACCGTAAAAAATCCCTGCTTTCCTTCGGCGTCTTTACTCTCGGCATTGCCATCATGTTCATCACCTCCCTGCTGGAATAAAATTTGGTTCCCTCTTGGAAAAAGTGAGCAAAAACAATTTAACATAAAATTATTTCTTTGTTTCCGAATTCAACCCTAATCCATCAACCATTCCCATAATTTTCCGAAGTAAATCAGTGCTTTTAAGCACTCTCACTCTTAAAACCCCAAAATACTCCTCTGGTTTTTCATAAGTCTTTTTCCAGTTCACCTTTTGAAAAGTTACTTTATAAAACTCTTCCTTTGGAATGTTTGTAACTTTTTCCCAATATTTATAAATATCTTTCACTCTATATTTATGACTTTCATTAACCACCACTCTCAGTTTGATCATTTCTTTATCTACCCCCAGACATTTTTCTAACCACAGTAAAAAAAATTTGATCATATTAGGATCCGTGTTTGAAAAACCCACCATCTTATCTTTTTTAAATCCCTCCGCCCAATATAAAGCCGTACCTGCTATCAAATTTTCCCTTTCACTTATTTCCCCAATAATTTTTTTAGCTTCATTCTTAATTTTGGTTATCTTGTCCTTACGGATTTGCTGTTGTTTCAACACATATCCCAACCGTCTACCATAGTAAGGATCGTGTGAATTTTTTTCTAATTGATTTATTTGTTCCTCACTCAATTTAATATCCTTACACCACATACTTACCGTACTCGATGATACTTTTAATTTATTTGCAATCGTCTTAATACCTTTACCTTCCTGTCTTAACATTCTTGCCAATAGCTTAAGTTCCAATTTCGCCATGGTGTACTTATTGTTCTAATTATCCAATATCGTTTTTACGTTGTCAAAACTCTCCCGGCCATGGTAAAATCATCCCAGTTCTTTAACAACATGCGGGGTAGTGTAGAGTCGCACGGAAGGCTAGTAGTATGGGCCCTGCCGATAGTAATATCGGTGTGCAAATTTGGCTGTATCGGTGGACATCCTTCGTAGCTTTATGCGAAGAAGGACAATACCGAGGCAATCCGCGTCTGACGCGGCGAGTCCGTAGAGGCTAAACGCCAAACCCCCTACCGCATGGTAGGGAGATGATATAGTCCGACACTCTTGGTAACAAGAGTCAACAATGTGCATAATCTTCCAGACCGGGCGCGCCTCCCGGCCCCGCAACAAGAAACAAAATGTCCCACTAAATGTGGGATTTTTTGTCGGGAATGAACCCGAAAAAACAACTTTAACAGGCAATTTTTATTTAGTTAAACTACGACTATAATAGTTATTAAATGGCAAAGAAAAGTAGTAATTTTATTCTGACCTTATCTCAAATATTGCTCATAATCTATTCGATTCCTTTCTTTTTTAATTCACTTCTGTTCAGACATTCAATTTTAGGAGAACCATTGCCTCAAAATGGACCCTTGGTTATCTCCAATTTAATAATTGGGTCCGGCTTGTTTGTTTTTTCAATTTGGACAATTATCAAAAGGGCCATGGGTAATCTTTCTCCAAAGATTGAAGAACTCACAATGATTGCTGCTGCATGTGGGTCATTGGTAGTATTATTTTTGCCGATGGTACTCGTACAAATATTTGTAAGGAATATTTAAATCAAATTAATGTGGTACGTTTACCTTCTTCTCTGCTCAGATAACAGCCTTTATACCGGAATAACCACCGATGTTAATAAACGCTTTCTGGATCACAAAAACGGCAAGGGCGGCGCCTATACCCGCTCTCACCCACCCGTAAAAATTGTTTATTCCGAGAAACTTAAAGACAAATCCTCAGCCCTAAAACGTGAACTTCAGATCAAAAGCTGGTCCAAACAAAAGAAAATTGAAGTCTTACAAATTTTTGTTTTTTGCTTTTTTTATATTCTGCTCCTATAATCCGCATTACTTAAATATGACTTGGAAAGAAAAACCAGGCGCTGCTCCGGCAGTCGACGAACAAACTCTTACTCAGTTTCTTACGCAGGTAATTACTTATATCAAAGAGAATCCCGTAGTTGTATATAGAAACGATGAGCAAACTTCCGAGCTGCTCAAAAATAAACCATTTCTCTATACTCCTTGCCAAGTAAAGGCAAATAGTTTATGTCCTGAACAAAATTATAAAAACCCGAACTGTCATATTTGCCCCAGCGCTTACGCTGCCGTCAGAATAATTCAACAGGTTGGCCCATCGTTAGGTTTTTTGGTAGACCATGCTCCCGAACCATATTCCGGAATAGGCACCTTAGGCCTTACTATGAATTTAAATAAATCCGGAACAACAGTGGTTTTCGATGTAAACGGTGATAAACAAGGCGATGCATCATTTTTTGTAAACAATACTCGTCGCCCCTCTTCCTCACGAAAATAATTCCTAAGATGGAGAAAAATTAACACCTGTATCTCTGATAGTTTCAGATGACAACTTCAGGATAAATCTTGGCCAAAAAAATTAAAAGTTTTATAATTCCAGTTACATGACTAAAAATGTCCAGGCAAACATCATCGTCACAATAGCTCTGATTATTATTTTCCTTTATTCCCTTCCCTTTTTCTTTTTCTCGTATTTTATCTATGCCGTACCGGTACTTTGGGGTCCGCCGAAGCCCTCAGTGATTACACCCGCGATCATTATTCTTATTATTGTCGGACTTCTTGTATCAGGATTTTCTTTATCGATGTTTTATCTGAAAAAAAAGGGCCCCCTGCCTAAATGGTTGGAGTTTCTAATTGTACTTATCGCTATTGCTCCGCCCATTTTCTATCTGTTCAACATCATCATGTTTTAAATACCAGAAGTTATTGAGTACAGAGGCATTATTACACTAAATATCGAAAATCCTATTCCAATTCCCCCCAAAGCCAACATTCCTACTAACACCCCAACTCCCCACTTAAACAATTTTTCGTGAGAAGTTTTCGAAAAAGCCAGTTTCATCCCCAAAAAGGCAATACCGGCAAACAATATTATCCCCAATCCGGTCAAATAAGGAAACATTTTAGTCCGAACCGACAACTCCCCGGAAAAATCCTGATACAAGTTATTCATCTTTGGATACACGACAAATAGCATTATTGACTGCTGCAAAGCCCCTATCATTCCAAAAACAATATCCAGCCACCCCACCACTTTGTACTTCATAATCAAAATATACCACTTTTGTTCTAAAATAACTTGCCATAAATCAAACCCAAGTCTATACTAACCATAGATGGCAAAGTCACAAGAACGATTAAAGGCTATCGGCCTTCGTAAAACTGGAATTAGTGTTATCGAAATTGCCAAAAAACTTCATGTCTCCAAGAGTACTGCCAGCCTTTGGACTCGGGATGTTTTACTTTCCACTAAACAATTACAAATACTCAAACAAAATTCATTACAAGGTGCCATCAAAGGTAGACTAAAGGGATCGCAAGTTCAGAAACAAAAAAGGTTGGACCTTATACGATTCTCCGAAAAGAAAGGCCTAAAAGAATTTGAAAAAAGTAGCCTCCGGGATATCCGTGTTTCAGGACTAGCTCTTTATTGGGCCGAGGGGTCAAAAAAACAACGCCGGGTAGAATTGTGTAATTCTGACCCCCAAATGATAAAATTCTTTATACACTGGCTGAAAAGGTGTTATCAAATTCCCATTTCAGAGCTATCTTGTTATATCGGGATCAACGAAGCCCACAGACACCGCGAGCAGCTTGTGAAAAAATTCTGGTCAGATCAGACCAAAATTCCCGTTTCCCATTTTACAAAAACCAGTTTTAAAAAAAATCCTCTCAAAAAGATCTTTGAAAATTTTAACGAACATTACGGCACCTTATCTGTTAAGGTCAAAAAACCAGCTAGGATTTATTACAAAATAATAGGTCAAATATATGGTTTATCCCGTTCTTGCTAGGGTAGCTCAGTGGTAGAGCAGTCGTTTCATAAGCGACGGGTCGTGGGTCCGATTCCCACCCTTAGCACTAAAACCCCAAATACACCCTCACCCACTTCCTCCAATTCGCATCTTCACGAATCGTTTGTTTCCTGCTATTTGTAGTTTGGTAATTTTCGTCAGGCACGACGACAATGGTTTCCCCCTCCCTCCCGTAACCCAGTTTTTCCCTCGCCTCTTTTTCGATAAATTCCTGGCTTTGTACGTACGAAAGTCTCTCAGACAACCGTTTATTTTCCTCCAATGCCTCCGTCACCTGTTTTTCAGTGCCTTCCACCCTCTCTCCCAGTTTCCACAGCCTGAAAACATTAACCCCTGTTCGAACAGCCATTCCCACCCCCACTATCACTACCAGCCACGCCGACAGCCGTTTTTTACTTTCCATCTTTCCATTGTAAGCCAGGGGGTTTACAATATCCAAAACCTGCGTTAAAATAGACCTGTAGTATGGAAACTTTACCCAACCCCGTCAGCTTCACCGATGCTCAGGAGAAGTTCCTATCCCATCTGAAGTCACAAAAACGCTCCTCAGCCACAGTCATAGCCTATGGCAGCGACCTGGATCAGTTAGGCACCTATTTAGAGTCCCATAAGATCACCCAGGCCACCACCGTTGCCACTCCCCACCTTACCGATTTCATTTCCCACCTTACCGCCCAAAACTACACTCCCAAGAGCGTCAGCCGCAAGATCAACTCCATCAAAACCTTCTTCAAATTCCTGCACAACCAAAATATGATCCTGGTCAACCCCTCTACCCCCCTCACCCACCCCAAATATGACACCAAGCCCCCCAGGATCCTCACCCAAGCCGAATACAAGAACTTAAGGGATGTTTCCAGGCTGGACATCAGAGTCAGTGCCATTATTGAACTTCTGCTCCAAACCGGCATGCGTATTTCCGAGCTGGCCAATCTCCGTCTGGAAGATATTAAAAAAAACGAACTGTTTTTAGGTCCCCTGGAAAATAATCCTTCCCGCACCATCCCCTTAAATAAGTCAGCCGCGACAGCTGTCCAAAACTATCTCGCCATTCGCCCCCAGGTTTCGGACACCCATCTTTTTGTCACCAAAACCGGCCGGCCGCTTCTCATTAGAAACATCCGTACCAGCATCGATCATTACTTCAAAAGAGCTGGGATTAAAGAAGCCAAAGTCAACGATCTCCGCCATACCTTTATTGCCCATCAATTAACTAACGGTGTTTCTCCCGAAATTATCCACAAACACGTCGGCCACAGACGTCTGTCCTCTACCCAAAAATATCTGGAATTTGTCAAAATTACCGAAACAATCGTCGTCACCCGTCTCCTGGAACTGTAATTTCTAACCTTCAATTACCATGAAAAACTATGTCGAATGCCCTATTGATGGCCATGTATGCGAACGGTTGGAGTGTAGAACCAATCCTACCCTATGCCAAAAGGAGGCTTTTAGAATTGCAAAAGAACGTACACCAGCTGCCCACCTCGATATAGATCAGGCAGCAAAGGAATTAGATTTAAACCCAAACGCACTTACCAGAAAAATCAGAAAGTTAATGGTCAAACACCACCGCTCAAAAACTTTATAAACTGATTATTCTGATACTTTTCCTTCATCTCCGCGGGTATCAATAAATATCCGACACTATCCCCCTGGATTTCATAATTCACCAACACTTTCCCTTGCGAAATTTCCTTATTTTTCCAATCTATACCGTCCCATTCCGGCGCTATTTTCTTTATTTCTAAAGCGATATCTGCCTCATCGGCTTTCCAATCCACTTCAAACCCCTTTCCATGTTCAATTGCCATTTCAATTAATAAATACCCTATGGATCTCAGTTCATAATTGTTTATCCACTCATCCCTGCTAGCCATAAACTCTTCCGTTGCTCCCCTTTTTCGCAAATATTCATCTACTCCTGATTTCTTTTCCCGCGCCTCTTTAGCTTTATTTTCAATATCATTCACATCTACCGCATGCAAAAAATCATCATAAGTCAGGTCTGACATTATCCCCAGCTCCACTCCCATCCCGTAAGCATTTTTTAGTTCCAAATCCCAATTTACGTCAGACATCCAGTCAATATACCATGAATCGCTTCACCACCAACACTTTCGTCTTACTGAATGTATC
>Ga0265297_10009218_pt1 | contig 12822 bp, 6 predicted proteins | sample Munlanlwell13791_FD_192502 | JGI IMG/M metagenome (GOLD analysis project Ga0265297, IMG submission 192502) | Leachate microbial communities from a municipal landfill in Southern Ontario, Canada - Leachate well 137-91 | ecosystem: Engineered > Solid waste > Landfill > Unclassified | place...
CTATAAAGGATACTTTCTATAACCCAAGTGTCTGAAGCGATCGTCCATAAAGTCACATTGTCTTTGGAGCCTACAAAAGCATCATCGCCGTTTATTACGAACTTGGAAACAACGGGCGCTGATTTATCTATAATAATCGTATCGGTTTCAAAAGCTATTGATTGTCCGCTAAACGGCCCATTCCCTGCTCTATCAATAAGAGCCACAAATATTTCTGTTTCACCTTCTACATCAGGCAACACATATGGCCATGAACCACTTATTGATGTAGTATCAGAAAATTCAATGATTTCACTCGGACCTGTTTCGGGTCTGCCTAATGCAACCCATCCCAGTTCAAAATTATCAGTACCAGCGTAGGACACATTTACGGTATTAAATCTTGTATATATATCACCATTATTAATAATGCCTAAAGTCACATTGGGAAGCTCGGTATCTACTGTAATTGTATCAGAAGTAAGTGCACTCAACACTGAAGAATTACCTGCGTTATCAAGAAGCATTATCCAACAAGTATCTTCGCCCTGCCCATATTCTACTCCACTATAATTCAAAGAAAATACAGAGGTACCGCTGTAAGTTGTTGGCTGGCTTGAAAGCTGACGAAAATCCCATGTATATGAATCTTCCGAAATCGTATCTGATGCAGTAATTGAATAACCATATATACCATAATTATCAACACCTGAGATCTCTACGCCAATAGCACAAGTATTTGTATAAACATAAGTATCGGAATATGCTAACGGAGGTGAACTCCCTGGGGGTATATTGCCATTTAAAGCATAAATTCTTAAAACAGCATCTGTTGGCGGGTCCGTATCAATAATAATTGTATCAAAATATGCATCAGAAACGTTACCCGGTTTGTCAATATATTTTACATATACAGTCTTTACGCCCTGTCCTGCTGTGGTTGTCCATGAAAGCTTATCATTAGAAGGATAAGCAAATGATTGGCTATCGCTGAATCCTGCATCGTTTGCAATAACTACTGTGTCAACGGTTGACCAAACATCGCTTGCTGAAAGCTGCACTTCGACTATATTGCTCTTCCAGTAATTATGGTGGAACCCTAATATATCAGCACCTGTAATTGACATTGAACCTGATGGAGAAGAAGTATCAACTACTATCATGTCGGTAACTATACATGCTGCAGAATCAGGTCCGCCATTTCCAGCACAATCAGCAAAAGCCACATATATCGTTTTTGTACCTTCTCCTGTTGTAAACGTATAATTCTGATTATCACTTATACCCGGATTATTGTAATAGTAACTATCATAAGTAGAGAAAGTATTTGTTTCAGAAACTAAAACCCAACCTACTGCAAAATTGTCATTTCCTGAAAAAGCAAGATTAACCGTCGCATTGTTTGTAGACGCGGTACCATTGTTTATTACTACTGAAGCTGCAATGGGTAATACCGTATCCACTATAATAGTATCTGTGGTAAAACCAAAATTTCCTGCCTTATCAGCAAAACCCATCCATACTGTATGTACACCCTGAGCTAATGGTAAGGTCTGGGTTCCTAAATATGTAAGGTTGAAAGTCATAGTATTGTCTGCTGCCGGATTCCATGATGTCTGGCTCCCCTGCCAATAGTTATTACCACCTGCTCCTTCGAAAGTTGAAGTATTTGAACATGCAAACCCGTCTATACCGGCAGTATCTGTGGCGAACACAAAAACTACAGTTGTCTCTGAATTTGTATAAACAGGAGTATCAGATTGCAGTTCAATATGATTGATGCTGATCGTACCATTGGAATCATACACTATTGCTTTTGTTATCGCTGGCGGTGACATATCTATCATAATAGAATCAAATACCGTTGTTTCATTGCCTGCCAAATCTATATATTTAACCCACAAAGTTCTTGTACCTTCACCTGAAAGTAATTCCCATGTAGTGGTCTCGGCATAATCCCTTGTATCGGCAGATGTAAAATCAGAATAATTGCTTAAAACCATACTATCCATACCGGAAAGCACATCTACAGCAACAAAACTAACCTGCACCACAGAAGTATTCCAGAATGCACCTCCATAATACGGCGGCGGATTAAATGCACTATCGCGTCCAAATAAAGTCACTGTACCTGAAGGTGTCTGATCATCAAGAACTATAGTATCTGATACGACACAGGTAAATGAATTGGGTCCTCCATTACCTGCCAAGTCAGTAAAATATGCCTTGACAGTATGAACACCTTGAACTGGCTGAAGGGTAAACATATGACTGCCGTTGAGCGTTGTTGTATTATATTCCTCCAAATCGCAAGGGACAAAAGTATCATGCTCAGACATTGCCACAAATCCGATACCATAATTATCACCTGCTGAATAATTAAGTTCTACTACTGCATTATTAGTGAAGTGATTTCCGTTATTTATTGTCATTGAAATACCAAATGGAGCTTCTGTATCCACTATAATGTTGTCGCTGATCGGGATTGCAGTGAAATTACCTGCCTTATCAACACCAACTACCCACGCTGTTCTTACACCCTGAGTCAAAAGGAACATTGTGTCCGAAGGATATGTGAGATTGAAAATTTGGGTATTATCACCTGTCTCATTCCATGGACCTGTACCCTGCCATAAATAAATATCATCCCAACTAAACGTACCAGTATTCCCAACAGCCCAACCCAATATACCTGCACCTGTATCTGTACCACCCACATACAATATAACTGTTTCAGAGTTTGTATAACCCTGCGTATCAGAAGAAAAACCTGGATTATTCGGGTCAAAAGAACCATTGACATCATAAATAGTTGCCCAATCCATTGAAGGACTTGTCATATCAATTAATATTGTATCGGATATAGCCGTTGAAATATTTCCTGCTCCGTCAATAAATTTCATATATACTGTACGTACACCTTCACCCGGAAGAGTGGTCCATGTATATGAACTTGCGTATGCAAGTGTTTCAGCATAAGTAGAAAAATCTGAATAATTACTTATAACGACACTGCTGACCACATAAGTGTCGTGCGCAGCTCCGGAAACAATAACGACATTGGTATTATAATAATACCCTCCGGATATTGGAGCAGACATTGGATCACCGTCTCCAGACCTACCATGTATGGCAACTGTATCAGGTATGGGAGCGTATGTATCTACGATGATACTATCATAATAGGTAGCCATATTCCCAAAAGTTCCGTCAAGGACACGCACATACATTGTCTGTGTATCACCACCCGGAAGAGTCCAGGCGATCTGACATCGGATATACCGATGTATTACCCGTAAAAAGTGGGTTGTCAGCAACATCATATCTCAAATATCCTGGATAAGAACCTGCAGGCTGGAACTGGCCTGCATCCCAGTATGTATCTGAAAGGCTTAAACAAAAAACAATGTTTTTGGTGTTAGTATATAAGGAAAATGTATTTATAGTTACCATACTATATCCCGGCACAACAGTATCAATAATTATAGTATCGTAAACTACAGAAGAAACATTTGCAGGAGCCAAAGCAGTATCTGTTGCAGTAACATATATATATTTTAAACCTGGGCCATTACTTGCCCAATAATTAGAAGAAGTATATGTACCTGATGGAATTGTATTATTATTTGTTGCGCCTGTCATGTTTGCAACATTAGCATATGAAACAGTGTCTACCCCGCACTGAGTATCATAGGCACTCACCTTCAAGTTCAAATCAAAAGTATTTATATACGGGCTGCCACCTTCTAAAACAGGTTTTAAAACCCTCGGCGGAGTTTTATCTTCTTCGCTGTATATAACATTATTGCCTGATAAGAACGAAACCGCTGCTTCTCCCTTGCTTGTCAGAGCAACAGACATATATTTTCCATAATATGATGACATCGGTCCGGTAATAAAAGTATTCCCGCCGTTTGTACTTATTGCACAACCAGCATAAGAATTAGTTGCAGTAACATATTCATACGCAATATAAATTGAATCACTATTTCCATTTGTCCCGGGATTAACGCAAATCGAAGAATATTTTCCTGCTCTTATGCCTGCTGTAACTATTGTTTTTGTATTCCACGATACCGAATCACCATAAGCAACTCTCAAGGACGTTGTGTCCGCGCTATAACTAATATAAAATTTATTACCGCTCATACCTATTGAACAATGCTCACCCGCATTGCCGGTACTGTCGAGCACAACTCTTACCCATGGGCTTGGCCCGTATGCTAACTTAAGATCTCCATTCGTACTGTCATAATAAGCTATGTATTTTTTGTCGTCTGCACCCACTGCAACAGAAGCGTAAAGGCCTACATCTCCCGTTGAATCTATGCCAGTATAAGTACCGTCGGCTCCGGTATATTCAAGATTTCCTGTAGTTGAATTATACAAAGCCACAAAAGTTTCACCTGTGGCTCCCACAGCAACAGAACACCACATCGGAACACCGCCAATAGGCAAAGTATATGAATCAGGCTTTGGTATAACTGTATAACCTCTGGAATATTTCAGAACTGCATTTGGCACATCAGTATATATAAAATATGGCATATCTATATTTTTATCAAAAGCCAAAGAATTATACGGACCGCATCCGGTATTTCCATCTCTCTCATAATGAGACCAGCTACCTCCAGTCGCTCCCCTTCTTGCTTCTCTTAATCCCATTGTAGTAGTATAATAAATAATAAATAGTCCTCCGGAAGGAGTAGTTCTTATTGAAGTATAACTGTCAACACTGGTTGATGTAACAGTAAAGGGCGGCACCCATCCTGCCATGACTCCGGAACATCCCGTCATCAACGTTACCGCTATCAATCCCATTATTATATATATCTTATGTTTCATCGTCACCCCTCCTAAAAAATTTAAAATTTCATTTTGATGTCTATAGTTCTGTTGTGCAGAACTATAGTTGTTTATTTCGTTAAAAAATAAAAAAGCGCTGTTTTGATCAGCGCACTTATTTTATATATTTAATAAATAATATAATAATTTTTTGAATTTACAATTTTATTTTGTATACAAGAAACCATTAATAACCCCTATAGTTTTTAACAAAAATTATAACCTGAATTATTATACAATACTTTTTTGTTTTTGTCAAGAAAATTATTTTTCAACACAGTAGTTAATATTTAAAGAATATAAGATTTTATGTCTTTTCTTATGCTTCTCTATACTCTCTTGGTGTTGAAAACTAACAATTTTTCAAAAAAGTCATTATTTGTTTTTATTAATATTGATATTTTTTAGTATTATTATATATTATTTAGTATTAAATACTTCTCGTATTGCTTTAAGATATCCCGCGCCATTAATTTTATCTGGCTCAAGATAGCTTCCTTCTGTCCATTCATTCCATGAATTAATATTCATAATTTTGGGTCCAAGCTGATTTTCGAGCTTTTCTTTTGCCATCTGTAGCGCCGCTTTGAATGCTTCGGGTGTATTTTGGTCTATACATTTCCCAAATTCATATTCTTCGGATAAAATATCAGACTGGACAAAACGAGGCGTTGTATCCCAACCCATACTGACATTCGGGAAATACGGTATGCTGAATGTTTTGACCGCTTTCTCCCAATATAAAAAATACTCATCTCTGACTTTCTTGTACGGAGTAAAAGGAAACCCGGTTAATTCCACATGGTGTATCCAAACATAAGAAGTAAAGCTGTCAAAACCAAGTTCTTCCAGAAGTTTTACCGGATCTACGGGTACGGATTCTCCGGGAAGGTTTGGTCGACCCCACACTACAGCATTTAGGTGCAGATCTTTAAATCCTGCGGCTTTTGTTTTTTTCCTGAAATCATCAAGGGCTTTTCGCGTTTTTGCTATAGAACCGAAATTCTTCAATAGCTCATTCAGGTCATACACCGAAAAATATGGGCAACCGTCAATATTAAAATGAGATGGGTGTTTAAAATATTTTTCGACAACATGTGTTGTAATAGTATCAAACGTCTTTTCTGAAACTTTCCCGGGATACAATAATTCTAGTTTCCCTGTTGCCCGTGCTCTTACACTTCCGGGATGCATATTATGCCAATCGTGATTTGCCCACATACAGCAGAATTTTATTCTATTGTTGTTCTTTGCGCCCATAAAACCTTTTTCAAGACAGCTGTCAAGAAAAGGACCGTCATCATACCAGTACCAGTCAAATATCCAGTAATCAATTCCGTTATCCGCTGCGGCATCTATTTTCATTTCCATTACTTTGGGGTCTGCTTCGTCCCCATATCCCCACAAAGGCACTTTTGGCTGTTGATGATCTTTGAAACGAGGCGTCGCATGATTGACAAGCTGCCATTCTGTCCAACCTTTTCCATGGATAATTTCATTTCTTTTGTCAACATGGTAATTAGGAAAATAATAAGCCCCTACCTGAATTTTTTCTGACATTATTTATTCCTCCAAAAATGGTCTATCAAACAATAAAAACCCGCCAAATTTAATTTTTAAATGGTGGGTTAGTTTATATTATAACATATAATTATCAAAAATCAAGAAAAGGGATTTCTCGGATTTCAATAATTCTTTTCAAATGCTAATTTCTCAACTTTTCCTTTGATCGGTACAGGATATTTCCCGGTAAAACAGGCTGTACAGAATTCTGTTCCTTTTGTCGGCATTGAATCAAGCATACCTCCGATAGAAAGGTAATTCAAGCTGTCAACACCTATTTTTTTTGCAATTTCTTTGACAGATAATGACGATGCTATGAGTTCTTCTTCTGTAGGAAAATCAATACCATAGAAGCAGGGATGTTTCAATGGTGGACAACTTACACGCATATGGATTTCTTTTAATCCCGCATCCTTTAATGCTTTTATCCTTGTCCTGCTTGTGGTTCCGCGCACAATGGAATCCTCTATTACAACAGCGCTCTTTCCTTTTAATATTTCTTTTACAGGATTTAGTTTTATCTTTACTCCCAGATCCCTTATATTCTGTTCGGGTTGTATAAAGGTCCTGCCCACATAATGATTTCTTACTATACCCATTTCAAAAGGAATCCCTGACTCGCGTGAAAATCCCAACCCGGCATATATTCCTGAATCTGGTATAGGCACAACTATGTCGGCTTTTGCAGGACTTTCCTTTGCTAAGTATCTTCCGAGATTTTCTCTTGCAAGTGATACATTCCCTCCAAATATATCAGAATCCGGCCTGGAAAAATAGATCATTTCAAAAATACAAAATGCATGCTTTGTTTCTTTAAAAGGATTGACCGAATGCATGCCGTTCTCATCAAAAAAAATTACTTCTCCGGGTTCAACGTCGCGCACATACTGGGCATGTATTATATCAAGCGCGCAGGTTTCCGAAGCAACCACATAAGCATCATTTAATTTCCCTATGCAAAGCGGCCTGAACCCCTGCGGGTCTCGCGCAGCAACAAATTGTTTTTCTGTTTGTATCAAAATTGAAAAAGCGCCTTTTAATTTTAAAAGCGATTGAGCGACTTTCTGCCTGAAATCTCCTTTTGCTTTTGCAATAAGATGCACAAGAAGTTCACTGTCCATTGTTGACTGAAAAATCGAACCTGATTCTTCAAGCGATTGCTTCAAATGCATAGCATTAACAATATTGCCGTTATGGGCCACAACAAGGGATGAACCAAAATAATCAACAATAAAAGGTTGAACATTTTTAATAGATGAAGAACCCGTAGTCGAATATCTGACATGGCCTACGGCATTTCTTCCGGAAAGGCCTTTTAATGAATCTCCTGCAAAAACTTCGCTTACAAGCCCCATGCCGCGCACACTCTTTATTGAAACACCGTCTGAAACTACTATACCCGCGCTTTCCTGGCCGCGATGTTGCAGGGCATAAAGCCCGAGATATGTAAGCTCAGCAGCGCTCTTGTGCCCGAAAACACCAAAAATTCCGCAATAATGTTTTATCATTTTAATTTTTCTTCAGGTTATAATTTTTTGCTGCTTTTACGAAATTGACAAAAAGAGGGTGCGGCCTTTGCGGCCTTGATTTGAATTCAGGATGGAACTGCACTGCGAGGAACCAAGGATGGTTTTTTAATTCTATTATTTCAACAAGGTCTCCTTTTTTATATATTCCGCTTATAATAAGACCTTTTGAAACAAGCAATTTTTTATATTTATTGTTAAATTCGTATCTATGGCGGTGCCTTTCCGGAACAATATTTTTTTTGTATGCTTTTTGCGCAAGACTTCCTTTTTTAAGAACACAAGGATATGCCCCAAGCCTCATTGTACCGCCTTTTTGGGTAAGCTTTTTCTGTTCAAGCATCATATCAATGACCGGATATTTTGTTTTTGGGTCTATTTCGGTGCTGTTTGCATTTTTCAGCCCGCACACATTTCTTGCAAATTCTATCGCAGCACACTGCATACCGAGACATAATCCGAAAAACGGGATATTATGCTCACGCGCAAACTTAATTACTTTTACCTTACCCTCTATTCCTCTTTCACCGAAACCTCCGGGAACAAGAATAGCATCCATATCCTTTAATTCTTCATTCAGATTGTTGCTTTCAACATTAATATATTTTATGCACACATCGACTTGATTTTCTACACCTGCATGAGTAAGTGCTTCCCATATGCTTTTATATGCATCTTTCAGTATAGTATATTTTCCTGCAACCGCTATCGTAATTTTCTTTTTACATTGTTTCATTTTTTCTAAAAGCATTTCCCAGTCCTGCATATTGGCAGGCTTTCCTTTAAGCTTGAGCATTTCAAGGATCAATTTATCAAGGTTTTGTTTTTTTAACATCAAAGGAACTTCATAAATACTGAAGTCAACGTCCTTTTCTTCAAGCACGCAATCTTCTCTTACGCTGCAAAAAAGAGCTATTTTCTTTTTAAGATTTTCTGTAAGCGGTTTTTCTGTGCGGCAGACAAGAATGTTGGGCTCAATACCTATTTCACGAAGTTTTGCGACACTTTGCTGTGTAGGTTTTGTTTTCATTTCCTCAGCCGCTCTGATATAAGGCACAAGCGTCACATGGACATACAGAACATTGTCCGGACCAAGATTAAGCCTGAACTGCCTTATTGCTTCAAGAAAAGGAAGGCCCTCTATGTCTCCGGTGGTGCCGCCTATCTCAACTATTACTATATCGCAATTATTGCCTGCTTTTTTTATTCTTGATTTTATTTCGTCGCTTACGTGCGGTATTACCTGAACGGTAGCTCCGAGAAATTCACCTCTTCTTTCTTTCGAAATAATTGTATGATATACTCTGCCGGTAGTAAAATTATTATCCTGCGAGAGATTGACATCCATGAATCTTTCATAATGACCAAGGTCAAGATCTGTTTCAGCGCCGTCTTCTGTAACATAAACCTCGCCGTGCTGGAAGGGGCTCATAGTGCCGGGATCAACATTGAGATAAGGGTCTACTTTAACTACGTTTGCTTTTACCCCGCATCTTTTAAGGATACACCCTATTGATGCAGCCGTAATACCTTTTCCCAGTGAAGAAACAACGCCTCCGGTCACAAAAATATATTTAGCCACGATCTCTCCTTTAAAAAAAGAAAAACCTTCCTAAGCTGCACTCGCCTGGAAAGCTCCGTTGCCTTTCATAAATTTCTTTAACTTAATATAATTTATGAAATTATTATACCACACTTCTCCAGGTTTGTCAAACGGACAATACAGTACAGAGTACGGGGTACAGGGTACAGAGTTCAAGGTAAAAGATGAATACACAGATTAAAACTTAAAACAAATTAGCCATCCCCGCATGCACAAAGTATAACACTGGGACAGACGGATTTACACGTATAGATACAGTCAAACAGCCCGATGAATCGGGCAACTACAAACCCGCAGGTTAAAAGTCTGCGGCTACCTTTTCCCTTGTCAACTTGTTTCCTTGTTGACTTGTTAAGTTGCTAACCTAGCAACTCAGCAACATAGTAACTTAGCAACCGTTTTTATTCCCATTCTATGGTTGCCGGCGGTTTTGACGAAATGTCATAAACCACGCGGTTAACACCCTTTACTTCATTTATAATAGTATTTGAAAGCCTTGCCAATATTTCATAAGGAATATGCGCCCAATCAGCAGTCATTGCATCCTCACTTGTCACGATCCTTATTGCAGCCACATTCTCATAAGTTCTTTGGTCACCCATAACACCGACACTTTTAATAGGAAGAAGCACTGCAAACGACTGCCAGACTTTTCCATAATATCCTGTCTTTTTCATTTCATCTATCACGCGCCAATCGGCTTCCTGAAGTATTTTTACGCGCTCTTGTGTAACCTCACCTATGATCCTTACGGCAAGTCCAGGACCAGGAAAAGGCTGGCGCCAGATCAATTCGTCTGACATGCCAAGCTCTTTACCGAGCACCCTAACTTCATCTTTAAAAAGATCTTTCAAGGGTTCAACCAGTTTCAACTTCATTTTTTCAGGCAAGCCACCGACATTATGATGTGTTTTAATGCGCGCAGTCGGGCCTCCGAAAGCGGACTTTGATTCAATAACATCCGGATAAAGCGTGCCCTGCGCAAGATATTCAACTTTTCCTATTTTCTTTGCGGATTCTTCAAATACCTTTACAAACTCATTACCTATTATCTTGCGTTTTTGTTCCGGGTCCAGAATACCTTTTAATTTACTAAGGAACCTTTTACCGGCATCAATATACTTTATATTTATTTTGAAATTCTTTTCGAAAACTTCTTTTACTTTTTTACCTTCATCTTTGCGCAGAAGCCCATTATCAACAAAAATGCAAGTTAGATTTTTTCCTATCGCTTTTTTTATCAGTACTGCCGCAACAGATGAATCAACTCCCCCGCTTAAACCCAAAACAACCCTGCCATTGCCTACCTTTTCCTTTATTTCTTTGACAGATTGCTTAATAAAAGATTCCATCGTCCAGTCACCGCGGCATTTGCATACTTCAAATAAAAAATTCCTGAATATTTTTTTGCCATGTTGAGTATGAACAACTTCGGGATGGAACTGCACACACCAAAAATCTTTTTTTTCGTCAACCATGGCAGCTATCGAAGTATTTTTTGTGTACGCCACCTTTTTAAAACCCTTTGGCATTTTTTCTACATAATCCCCGTGGCTCATCCAGGAAATAAAATGTTTTGGGACCTTTTTGAACAATTTGAGTTTATTATCAATCGTAATTGGAGTATTTCCATATTCTCTTTCTTTTGATTTCTTAACTTTACCGCCAAGAATATCAGCCGTAGTCTGCATCCCGTAACAGATGCCCAATATGGGAATACCAAGTTCAAATATTATAGGATCAGGTTTGATCTTACCTTCATATGTACTTCCCGGCCCACCGGTAAAGATAAGCCCTTTCGGGGACAATTCTTTTATTTCTTTAGCTGATATACCATAAGGAACAACATAACAAAATACATTGTGCTCACGAACTCTTCGCGCTATCAGCTGAGCATACTGTGAACCAAAATCAAGGATTAAAATTGTTTCTTTCATGATAGCTCCTTAAATACAGTACAGAGTACGGGGTACAGGGTACAGAGTCCACAAGATAGTTGCTAGATGCCGGATCCCAGATCTCAGTAAAATAAATAATGCTTTTTCTGGCATCCAACAACTGGCATCCGGGATCTGTTTTTTTATTTCTTTTACTATGTACTCTGTACTATGTACCATGTACGAATTTTAAATTCTTATTACAATGTTTCTCTTTTTAAGATACTGCTTTGCTTTTTTAATTGTATAAATCCCGTAATGAAAAATAGATGCTGCGAGTACGGCATCGGTTTTTCCGTATTTCAATACTTTATAAAGATGTTCTAGGTTTCCTGCGCCGCCTGATGCTATCACCGGAATATGAACTGCCTCGCTTACTGCTTTGTTTAATTCAATATCATAGCCGTCTTTTGTGCCGTCTGCATCCATACTCGTAAGAAGAATTTCACCTGCGCCCAGAGATTCCGCTTTTTTTGCCCATTTAACTGCATCAATACCTGTGGGCGTATTTCCCGCATTAATTACCACTTCCCATTTTGAATTGTGTGTAAGGTGTAAGGTGTAAGGTGTAAGTTTTTTCTGTTTTTCACTCTGTACTCTGTACCCTGTACCCTGTACTATCTTTTTAGCATCTATCGCCACCACTATGCATTGGCTGCCGAATAATTTTGCGCTTTCTGAAATAAGCTTTGGGTTTTTAACTGCAATACTGTTTATTGAAACCTTATCTGCGCCCGCGCTTAAAAGCTCGCGCATATCATTAACATTTTTTATACCGCCCCCGACCGTAAACGGAATAAAAACTTTTTTAGCGGTTCTTTTAACCATATCAATAACTGTCCCGCGATTTTCAATGGTTGCGGTAATATCAAGAAATACAAGTTCATCCGCACCTTGCTTGCTGTAAAAAGCAGCAATATCAACAGGATCACCGGCATCTTTAAGGTTTTGAAAATGTATACCTTTGACTACGCGGCCATTTTTTACATCAAGGCAGGGAATAATTCTTTTGTTTAACATCTAAACTCCCAAAAAAGCAGATTAAGATTGAGATTCAGATTAAGAAAGGTTTTTGTTTATAAAAAACTCATCACAGACTTTAATCTTAAGCCTTAGTCTCAATCTGTATTTCCATGTTTCGCGTGAGCGACAAAATTTTTGAGTAATTTTAATCCTTCATCTCCGCTTTTTTCCGGATGGAATTGCGCGCCGAAAATATTACCCTTTTGGACGATCGAGCAAAATTCTATATTTTCGTATTTGGTTTTTCCTGCTATTACAGCTTTGTCATCAGGTTTTGGATAATATGAGTTGGCAAAATACATCCAGGAAGGATTTTTCATTCCTTTTGAAAGCACAAAATTCTTTT
>Ga0265297_10009220_pt1 | contig 12820 bp, 21 predicted proteins | sample Munlanlwell13791_FD_192502 | JGI IMG/M metagenome (GOLD analysis project Ga0265297, IMG submission 192502) | Leachate microbial communities from a municipal landfill in Southern Ontario, Canada - Leachate well 137-91 | ecosystem: Engineered > Solid waste > Landfill > Unclassified | place...
AGACGCTGGATATCTGGCTAAACTTCAAGAGGAGGCCAATGCCCAAGCCTTAAAGAAATGAACCCAGAGGTAGCTCAGTGGTAGGATGCGTAAGTTTCACCTTAAACCCTTGTGAATCAAGGGTTTATTTCTTGCAGTGTAGTGAAAAATGTAGTGATTAATAAGGCAGCTTTTCTACTGAGGCTTTTTTGTGATCCTTCGTAAGATGGGCGTAATGCTTCTCAGTAACCTTTACGCTGGAATGACCGAGCAGTTGAGAGACGGTATAGAGATCAACACCATTCATTATTAGATGAGATGCATAGGTATGCCGGAACCATTGGAAAGTAACGCCCTTTAAGTTGGCAGCTTCCATTATCTTCGGAAACTCATGTCTAAAGTTTGTGAAGTCAAAGCAGAGGCCGGAGTTCTTTTTTAAGGGAAGAAGATCGGCTTTAAGTTTGGCCGGTAAAGGAATAACGCGCTCCTTCTTTGACTTGGTTATAACCGCCCCGCCACGTCTTACTGTAATCGTACCATCCTCAAAATCAAGGTCAGGCCATTCCAAACAGTAGACTTCTTTTTCTCTCATGCCTGTATATAGTCCAGTGCGAATAGGATAATAAGGACGTTTGCCATTCGCGGCTTCAAAAATCTTCGGTATCTTTTCAAGAGGCAGAAATTTGGGGTGTTTCTCGCCAGGGTTATAGCCTTTAAAATACCTTATCGGATTCTCAAAGATGATCTTACGCCGGACCGCAAAATTAAGCCAAGCCTTGAAGGTGGATATAAGACGGTTAGCCGATGAGAGTGTTAAGCTGTCATCATTGATGCGATGATTAAGGTATTCCTGCAGCCTTTTCTCGGTTATTTGGTTTACCTTTGTAATTCCGCTCCATTCCAAGAAAGTCTCAATCCTCGACTTGTCGTCATCATTGGTCTTCTTAGCTTTTCGGTGCTGCGAAGCCTCCATGTATTCTTTTAAGACCTCAGCGCAGGGAACATCCTGGCGTATAATATACCTACCTTCAGCTAATTCTTGATCTTTCTTAGCTTTGAGGTAGATAGCAGTAGAGCGATCCCGGGTGCCAAGGCTTATGCAATAAGGTTTGCTATGGTACCGGAAAGAGAGCCAATAGACATTTTTGCGGCGGTAGAGAGAGCTCATTCTACGTCCTTGAAAAGTTCGGATTGAGTAATACCGAGGAATTGACAAAGTCTTTTCCTCTGCTCGGCGCTGGGTTCTTGGCGTCCTTTTTCCCAGAAAGAAACAGTAGATTGATCTACCCGGGATCCTTCTGCCAATTGGAGTTGAGTAAGGCGGTGTTCTTTACGCAGGATTCTTATTTTGTCTTTTAGTTGCATATAGTTTTTTGATTTTCGGCAGAGCGAGAATTAAGACGATACTTCCTAATAAATATAGCCATGTTCTTTTTAGAAATCTATTTAATTGTATTCTAAATAAGATTTTCTCAGCTCTTAGCTTACTAACTATAGTCTTGTTAATCTCATCCCAATTATCATAATAGAAAGCATAAAGGCATTGATCTGCTGCTTTTTTGGCAGGTCCCATTATTTTATCTTTTTCTTCTTCCGTCATTTTTAGTGTAATCTTTTGGCTGCGAAGATGTATATTTGCTTGGATGTTCTCTCTACATGCATTGAAGGCTTTTTGATGCCAAAATTCTCCTAAAAGAATAACGGCATGTGGATTTTTATCCCATAGTTTTAACAATTCCATCGAATAGCCTGTATCGTTTTCAAATGAATGGTCAACCACAGCGTAGTCAAGAAGAAAACGTGGCATATATGTTTCTTGTTCAGCCAGTAGAGAATGCGTATAAAAAATAATAATTATTGTGCCGATTAAGCCTATTAGAATCAATTTATGTCTTAAGGTATTCATCGTTTAATGTGATACACAGGCATTACCTTCATAACTTGAAGTAGTTATCATGCCATTTTTATCTACTACAAAATAGGTTTTGCACCAAAGATTTATCTGTTGCCCGCCCCAAGTAACTCCACTACCAGAATACGTACCCCAAGGGGTAACCTGTCCAGAATATGATGTTTGAGAAGGAGTAGTTACTGTAGTGCCTGACGTATAGACATAAATTGTATCTTCTCCGTTAGGTGCCTTAAAGGAAGAGGCGGGATATCCCCAACGTGAAAATAGTTCATTTACGTTTTGCCCTGTCCAAGCACCTAATCGTCTTTCATAGTTTGCCTGTGTTGCACAACCAGAGACAAGAAGCAGAAATAGCCCAATAGAAATTATCTTTTGCATCTTCTAAAATACCTCCCCACGCAAACAACCAGAATACCTATTATTATATACATGATAAGGATAGTAGGTTGCATAATGAACCACAGAAACCAAGAAACTACAATGCTTAACGGTATAGCTACAATAAGCAAGAGGATGGGCCGTACAGGGATCTTAGCGTTATTGATCTCAGAGAGTAATTTGTGCATTTTGCCCATCCTTGTTAATATTTCTTAATCTTCTCCGTAACCTTACCGACAATAGTGTATCTTCTTTTATGGTCCAGCTCTATATCTTGGTATTTAGGATTAAGGGGATGAAGAATCTTCTTGGTGCCGTACTCCTTATATTGCTTAAAAGTGGCCTTGTTTTCGTCGCGATCAGCGATGACGACATAGTCTCCAGAAGTTATGGCCACATTAGGCTTAATAATAATTAAGTCTCCTTCTCTGAATTCTGGCTCCATGCAGTCATTTTGCACCTTTAAGGCAAATATGTGTTCGCCCTTTATAGTAGAATAGATATATTCATCGGAAATACCGGCCGGGAATGGGTCGTTTATATCTTCAAATTTGTTAGCGTGGACCCAAGAGATAACCGGGATTTGCTGTACAGGGAAAGGTTCTTTACTGGTGAGTAAGTTACCATAAAGTTCGGCTATTGTAATTCCAAAAATTTTACACAGATTGTCGCGCTGAGTAGGATTAGGCCCATTTCTATTGTTTTCCCATGCGGCCACAGCAGACTGCGACATGTCCAATTTAGCTGCTAATTCTTTTTGGCTCCACCCTTTCTTACCGCGGAAAATTTTAATTTGGTTTCCTATATTCATAACTTCCCCCTGTTACAGATTAACACAAAATCTGCTATCACCCAAATAATAATATTGCAGAAAATCTACTATAAGCAATGTTGCATTATCGTCGGAAAACTCAATAGACTTACAAACTGTGTCAAAAAATGTAAAAAAATTACTTGACAATAGTAGATTTTCTACTATAATTCTTCTTGGGATGCAGGAAGTATTTTTTTTAACCTGAAATAGTAGAAAATCTACTAACTTTAAGGAGAATCTCATGGGAATGATAAGTGTTAAAAAAGAGGTTATCAAAAACTGGCTATCCAACAAAGTCACCTCCCCTAAAAGTATTGAAGAAATAGCTGCAAGCATTAATGTAAGTCCAAGCCTTCTCTATAAAATTATTGAGGGCGATCGTCAAGTTACTCCTAATATTTTGCGCAAGCTCTGCGAACTTACCGGATACGATGTCGGCGACCTTTGTTTTTATGACCGCAACAGAGAACCAGAAGAAGACAACGATAAATAGCTATGGCCTACTCTAAAAAAGATAAGCCTTTGTCTATAAGGCTCCCGGAAAAGACTAAGCGACTCATCGACGAAGAGGCGGATAAGAATACCCGTGACTTCCAAGATGAAATATTGGTCTTAATCACCGAAGCCTTACATGCAAGGAAATATAACATAAAAAACTACACCTGATTGTAGTGTTTTGTCAGAAGTGTAGTTTTTTGTAGTGAAAAGTAGAAGGACGTAGAATGCCGACGGAGAGAGTAAGGAATTCAATAAAGAATTGGAGAAAGAAAACACCCTGGTTTACTCATTATAACTGTGCCAGATGTCGTTGTGTTTATAAATATGGTTCTTATTTTGGGAAGGTTAAGTTTTTGATGACCTTGGAAGATTTTAAAACTTTGTGGTTCAAGGATAAGGCTTATTTAATGATGCGCCCATCAATAGACCGCATCGATTCTAAGGGTGATTATATATTGGATAACTGTCGTTTCATAGAACTTACAGAAAACAACAGGAATAAAAGTTTTAACCCAAGATCACTATTAAATCTTAAATTTACGAAATTAGATTACGCGGAGTTGCCAAGCGGTAAGGCGGATGGTTCATACCCATCTATACGCCGGTTCAATTCCGGCCTCCGCAATAGGCGGGTGGTGAGGATTTCTAACCAAGATCCAGAAACGAGGAGCCAGGAATTAGGTCAGCCTACCCACACAGGCCCTGGATACCGACAAAATGGCCGAGAGGACATTGCGCCCATGTAAAGGCGGAGTGGTTACCGTACAAGCGCATGTCCTCGACTTAATTACAGGAGAGGAAATATGGCTAATTTCGTTAACAAAGACGTGGTCAGGCGGTACATCGAGACTAATCATAAGGAAATAAGTAACTGTGATTTAAGTGCATTAGACTCGTTGGTTTTCGGGATTGTTTTTGAGTGGATTCGAAGATCAAAAGGTAAAACGCTGAAGAATTTAAGCTATCAGATAGTGGCTTCAATAGCGAGAAGTGGCGTAAATCGCTCTCGAAGGATACACCGGGAGGCAATAATTTGCAATAGATGCAAAAAAGTAAGTACGCCAAATTGGGTAAGAAGAGCCAATGAGCGTATGTGGAAGGAGCAAGAGAAATGAGACAAGAATATCTTCTTGATACCATGGGCACTCAAGAGATTGCCGAGTCGCTTAATCTTAGTAGAAAGTATGTGCAAAATAACTGGCCTGAAATTCTACCTGGGCTTAAGCCGGTTAAGCCAAATTGTAGATATCGCCAGTTGAGATTCGCAAGGGCAGACGTTCGAAAGCTGCTGGCGCAGCCAAAATAAGAGGAGGAATTATGTTGGTGAACCCACACTTGAGACAGATACACCCGTATTATTACAAGCGTATTCGGGAAGCGCCGTTCAACGCTACCGTAATTTTGGTATGCGCAGTACTGGGGCTGGTTATTGTGGCATTTATTAGATAGTTTTAAGGAGGAAGGGGGAAGCAATGATTAAGAGACTTGTGATAAAGGATTGCTTGGGAATAGAAGAATTGGCTATTAATCCGGGCAAAGTGAACGTAATAAGCGGCGGGAATGAGCGCGGTAAAACTTCTATACTGGAGACCATAGAGAAAGCGCTATATAACACCAAGCGGCGTGCGCGCTTTGTGAGGACAGGAGCAGATAAGGCCTACATAGAGCTTGAGACTGATGACGGTATAAGCATACGTCGGACCGTCAAAGAAGATGAGGCAGGACTGGACGAAGGATCGGTTAAGGTGACTAAAGCTGGCGTGCCGGTAAAGGCCCCTGAAACCTTCCTTAAGGAATTATTCGGTAGCAACGGAAAACATAGTCACGACGTTTTCGCCTTTAACCCCGTAGATTTTATGCAAAAAAAGGATACCGAACAGACCGATATCCTGCTGAGTTTACTGCCGATTAAGGTGACTTCGCAGGATGCGCAAGCATGGTTCGGTGAAGCACCAAAGGTAAATTATGAGAAGCACGGCCTGCAGGTATTAAAGGATCTGGAGCAGTGGTTTTATGATGCCAGACGCGAAGCAAACGCCAGGACAAAAGCCACAGAAGACGAATGCGCAGCCGTGGCCAAGAGGCTACCAGATAACTACGAAGTAGAAGTCTGGGAAAAAGTAAACCTTGGCGAGCTATTCGCTGAACTCAACGCAGCGCAGGAAACTAACAGGGATATCGTAGAGAGTCGTAAGGTAATTGAGACATTTCCGGCAGGAGTGGAGGCCATAAATAATAAGTATGCCTTACAGGAAAAGGAAGCTCAAGATCAGGAAGCCGCCGAATACAAAGAAGCCAAGAATTCAATAGAGGCGCAGAAAGCAGCTCTACAGGAGCAGATAGACCGCATTAACATACAGATCAAAGATCTTGAGAAGAAGCGAGATGCCCTTTCCCTTGAGATAGACGGTCTCGACAGGTTTAACCTCAAGGAGAAAAAGGAAGCCTTGGCTAAAATTACCAAAGAGAAGTTAAGAAATATAGCCGAGAACAAAAAAGAAGAGTTGGCGCGTCTGGAGTCTAAGAAGAAAACCGCAGAATTCTTCCTTGATGTGCACCAGCCCATAGACATAGCCCCGATAAATAACCGCTGCACCGAAGCCGAATACATGAAGTCTTTTATTCCTTTAGCCAAAGAAGTAGGAGCGCTGGCGGTCCGACTAAAAGAAGAAGAGGCAACGGCTGAACACTATGACAAATGCGTAGAGACCGCTCGGCTTAAGCCTCATGAGTTACTCGCCACAGTAAAACTACCTATTAAAGATCTCGGAGTAGACGGTCGGGGAATCGTAACTATAAAAGGGCTTCCGCTATCGAATCTGTCCACAGCCCAGCAAGTCAAAACCTGTTTGGATATCGCCAGAGTGCTGGCTAAGGATAACCCCTTGAAGCTGATCTGCGTAGATAAGCTTGAGCATCTTGATGAAACTGTCCGAGCAGAATTCCTGCAGCAGATAGAAAAAGATCAGGAATTTCAATTTTTCGTCACCGTAGTAACTGATGGGGATCTAAAAGTGGAGGCGAAATAATGGACTGGACAAAAGAGAAAGTAGAAGAGCGTAAGTTTTATATCGGCGGTAGTGACGCTGCGGCGATCCTTGGTCTCTCTCGCTACAGAACGCCTTTGCAGGTTTGGGCTATAAAAACCGGCCAAGTTGCGCCGGAAGATATCTCTGACAGAGTAGCGGTAAAGCTTGGCAATAAGCTTGAGCAAACTGTGGCTGAATTTTTTATGGAAGAGACCGGCAAGAAGGTGCAGCGTGTAAGCGAAACTTTATACCATCCTTCCTACCCATTCTTAGGCGCAAATATAGATCGTCTGGTTATCGACGAGAAAGCAGGGCTTGAGTGCAAAACAGCCAATCAATTCAAGATGAGGGAGTGGGAAGGCGAAGAAATCCCGCAAGAATACCAAGTGCAGTGTCTGCACTACATGGCGGTTACCGGCCTTCCTGTATGGTATTTGGCTGCGCTTATCGGCAACATGGCTTTTTTATGGAAGGTATTCGTGAGGACGGACGCAAAGGTGAAGCTTCCGGATATGCCTAAAGAGCATATAAACCCCGTTGAGCCCAAGACGCTCAATGAAATGGTAGCCAAAGAGGTTTACTTCTGGAATAACTTCATTGTTCCCAAAGTAATGCCGATGACCATAACCTCTCAAGATGATGACATCCTTTACAGATTATACCCAAAGGCTGCCAGTGAAAGCATTATAGAACTTGGAGACGATGCCAGCCGTGTATGCGAGAGCCTCGATTCTATGCAGGCAGATTACGCCGTTCTTGAGAAAGAAATTGATGAACAAAAGAATACGCTGCGGGCGATGTTGAAGACTTACGAAACCGGCGTAACCCCGAAGTATAAAATTACGTGGAAGAACCAGCAGGAAAGGAGGATAGACGTCGAATTGTTCAAGAAAGAGGAACCCGGGTTATATGAGAAGTACGCGAAACCAAAGGATAAAAGAGTACTGAGGATATCGGTGAAGAAATAAGGAGGAAGTTATGGCAAAACAAGGAGAAGTGGGGAAAGCATTAGAGAGATCACCAGAACAAACCAGTCTTGTAACACTGATTAAGCAGTCGGCAAAAGAGTTGGGGCAAGCTCTACCGGCGCATCTGAATCCAGAGAGACTGGTAAGAATAGCATTGACATCAATAAGGACAAATCCGGAGCTTGCAAAATGCACTCCGGAAAGTTTCTTGGGTAGTTTATTCGTGCTTGCGCAAATTGGCCTTGAGCCTATAGCAGGCCGGGCCTATCTTCTGCCGTTCAAGAATAAGCGTAAGGTAGGTAATGACTGGGTAACGGTGCCGGAAGTACAGGCTCTAATTGGATACAAGGGGTTGGCAGAGTTATTTTACCGGCATGAAGCTGCACTCTCAATAGAGATGCAGACTGTGCATAAGAACGATGATTTTGCCTATGAGTACGGGACCAGTAGCTTTATAAGGCACAAGCCAGCTCTGGGAGACCGCGGAGAGGTAATCGGTTACTACGCCATAGCCAAGATGAAAGGCGGTGGCTGCATCTTCAGGTTTATGTCAAAGACAGAAGCCATGGATCATGGCCGGAAGCACAGCAAGACATGGATAACTCAAGAGTGGGATAACAAAGAAAAGAGGATGGTTAAGCTGCAGAATCCTCACTTTGCGGAATCCTCACCTTGGAATAAGGACCCGGACGCAATGTGCATGAAGACGGTATTGATTCAGCTCGCTAAGCTTCTGCCTCTATCGGTAGAGTTGCAGCGCGCCATCGCAGTAGATGAGACCAGCCGGGAATACCGTAAGGGTATAGATAGCGCCATGGATCTGCCGGACACAACCAGTTGGGAAGAGCCGGCGATTGAAGCAGCGGTGTTGCCGGACAAAACAGGCAAGAACGGCGATAATCTTGCCAGAACGGAAGAGCCGGTAATAAAGTCGTCCCTGCCTAAGAACGTCCTGGATACAATAATCAAGTCTAAGGAGAAGATTGGGGAAGAGAAGTTTAACGAGATCTTAGGCAGTATTGGCTATAGCAAGATAGAAGAGATTCCAAATATTCAAGAAGCAAACAAGTTGATACGAGAGGTAAGCAAGGCTTATGCAGAAAGTCAAGGATAACATGATGCCAGCGTACGCGCAAGCGTCGTTCTTGAGAAAAGTTAACTTTACGGTAAACAAGGCAACCTGTATTTCCATGGAGAGGGTAAAATCCCGACGCTGGCGCATGTTTCTATTAGAGAGGGGGTGAGAGGAATGGTTGAAACCATCCAGTCTTATGATGCAAGCACAAAGACATTCGCGCAGCCGGTAAACCAAAAGGTGAGGAAGCTTCTTGAGCTTGGCAAGATTAGTAAGGTAACTGACGGTATCTATCAATGCCTCCCCATCCCTGGTTATAACATCACCACTTACACAATAAAAGAGCATTTTGGTCAACTCATCTGTAATTGTCAGATGGGACGCAAGGGCAGAGAGTGCAGCCATGTAAGAGCCGTCCGGATCTACCAAGAACAGACAGAGCACATAAAAGAGCAGCAATTACACATGCTATAAGGAGAAGCAGATGCTTAATAAAACGCTGATTATTGGGAATTTAACTAAGGATCCTGAGTTAAAGTATACCCCCCAAGGCACCGCAGTATGTAATCTAAGAATCGCATCAAACCACATTATAAAAAGAAAAGACGGCCAGGATAAAGAAGAAGTGCTTTTTATTACGGCCACTGTTTGGAGCAAGCGCGCCGAAAACTGCGCGGAATACCTGAAAAAAGGCAGCCATGTATTCGTGGAAGGCCGTCTGCAGACGCGCTCATGGGATGGTCCGGAAGGCAAGAAGATATCGGTAATAGAATTGCATGTAGAAAATATACAGTTTCTTGATCGGGCGAAGGAAGGAACATCGCCTGAAGAACCAGCAGAGGATAACGTAGATTAAAAGAAGGGGTTAGTATGGCTCGTAAAAGACAGATTGATCCAGTATACCCCTTAGAGCAGGAAATAGCCCAGCTTTCTATACCGGCAAGGTATTTTTATATATTGAGCTGGTGTCACATGGATGACGAGACAGGGGTATTGCCTTACGATATTTTTATGTTGAAAGGCCAGATTTTCCCGGCTGATGATATTGACGTAGGAGCTATTATACAAGAGATAATAACGATGCGCCGGTACTTCCTTTTTGAAGCCGAAGGAAAGCGCTGGTTATGGTGTCCTACCATGCCGAAGCACCAAACAATAAACCATCCCTCAAAACGTAAATACCCCCCACCCCCAAAGACACTACAGGAGGACTACCGTAGTGGTAAGTTAGCACTACCCCTGAGTAGAGTAGAGTTGAGTAGAGTAGAGAAGAATAAAGAAACACAGCCCTATTGGGCTGCTTTTTCAGATAAAACTCAGGAAGAACTAAAAACTGTCAGTAAGGAATTCAATATTTACCAGCTCTTAGGCAGGCTTAAGAAAACCAAGGGGGTAGAGATACCGGAAGCGGTTATCAATAGGATATGCGTAAGCTATACCCGGAATAAGCCTGGGGTAAAGAAGCTCTGGCCATGGTTTATCGTAACAACCCAGAGAGAATGGGAAGCTTGGAATGCAGAGCAGAACGTGAAAGAAAGCGAGGCCAGAAGATCTGAAGCGCGTGCGCCGGTAGCGCCAGCTATAGCGCAGATATTGGCAGGAATGAGGTTGAAATGAGGAAACAGTCAGGATTTGAGAAAGAGCTGCTATTCCGGATAAAAGCGGCCAGACTTCCTATGCCTGAGCCAGAGTACAGATTCCATCCTGAAAGGAAATGGCGTTTTGACTTTGCTTATCCGGAGAGGAAGATAGCGATTGAGTGCGAAGGCGCGGTCTGGACCCGGGGCAGGCATACCAGGGGGAGCGGTTTTATTGCGGATTGCCAGAAGTATAACTCGGCCGCTTTACTGGGCTGGATAGTTTTAAGATATCCGCGCTGTATGATCCGCGAGGCCATAAGCGACATTCAGGTTTTATTAAAGGGTTAACGATGGGTAATATACTCGTTTTAATGTTAGTGCATCCGCAAACCAAAGATACCTTTATCCGCGAAGTAAAGCTTCCGGTAGAGCAGGCTTTACAGCACCCTCTTAGGCCGCAGTTTATTTGCGAAATCCCCAAGGGCTACGAGGCGCACATACTTGGGGTAGAACAGGAGAAAGAATAATGGGTCTTAAACTACGATGCAAGATTTGCGGAGCAGAGCATAAGGCTACAAATAAGAAATTCCCTTTTGCTTTTTACGAGCAAAGAGAGGTCTTTGAAGGTAAAGGCAAAAACAGGAAGTCGCTGGGGGTAAAGCCGGTCTTAGTAGGTTATGGCTGCAAGAAGTGCGTAGGAAAGCATGAGCGCAGCGAATTCATTAAGCAGCACTCGATTAAGCCAGCACCGGGCCAGCGCATGATAGAAGCCGTCAGGAATAAGATTAAAGAACTGGCGCTGATGGGAAAGAAAAACGAAGGGAGAAAGTAATGTTTGTACCGCTATGGCTTTTGATCTTGGTTGCTCTCGTTTTGCCGGCAATGGGGTATTTAGCCGGAGCGATGTATTTGGTTAAGGAAAGACAGAAGATAATCCAGCAAATGAGTGAGCGTGAAGTAGTGGAGCTGACCGCTAAGGCCGTGGCCACAGAACTCAAGAAGAGGATGGCAAAGAATGTTCCACAAATTCATCGGGATACTATTAATAATTGACGGCGCTTGGTCTTTAGCCACGCCCAAAAATAACCGCTGGTTAGTAGGTGATCTTGGCCGCTGGGTAAGGATAGGCATGGGGGTAGCCTTAATATGGTAGCTGAAAGGAGGGTCATTTGAAAACGATAGCCTTTGATTTTGACGGGGTGATAGCGCATTACGATGGCTGGAAGGGGGTAGATGTTTTTGGCAAGCCTAATTGGGAAGTAGTGGAAGCGATGCAGATGCTTAAAGCAGCCGGTTATCATCTTATAATTTGGACCACCAGGAAGGCTACATCGGCGCTTAAAGCGTACTTAGTTAGGAACAAGATACCGTATGATTCCATAAACTCCTGCAGCCATAATCCTCCGGAAACCTCAAGTAAGCCGATTTACCATGCGATTATTGATGATAGGGCTATTCAGTACCGCGGCCAGAAAAGAGATAAGCTTATTCGGAGCATTAAACATTTAATAGAAGAGGGCGCGCCGATAACCGATCAGGAGAAGAAGGATGAGCCAGCAAAACAAGAAGCCGCATCAGCTGCCGTTTGACCTCTTGGGAAAGGTATGTTCTGTAATCCAGGATACCGGCTTTGTGGGCAGCGCAGAGGAATACGTGAAGCAGTTTTACGGCAAGGAATTCTCGGAATTGACTATCTGTGAAGCAGAGATGATAGTGCGCACTTTGGCAGATAAGCCGGGCTGTTTGCATGAGAGTAAAGAGGGTGGAGATGGAACTCAATAAAATCTATCAAGGCCATGCGTTAAGAGTGCTTAAAAAATTCCCCGCGGAGAGCGTTGACTGCGTAGTGACCTCTCCGCCTTACTGGGCTTTGCGAGACTATGGAGTAGCTGATCAGATCGGGTTAGAGTCAACCTTCCAAGAATATGTCACAAAACTTTGCGATATCTTTGATGAGATTAAGAGGTTATTAAAAGGACCTGGGTCCTTATGGGTGAATTTGGGGGATACGTATAATAATCTGACTCCCGGCTCCCGGGATCCACACAGGTGGCCTAAGCAATCGCGTAATGACCATAAAGCTGCCAAGCCCAAGATTAGTTATCCACAGAAAAGCCTATGTTTAATCCCTGAGCGCTTTGTTATTGAGATGGTAGATCGGCGCGGATGGATAGCGCGTAATGACATTATCTGGTCGAAGAATAATCCTATGCCAGAAAGCGTGCGTGACCGTTGCACGAAAAGCCATGAGTACGTATATTTCTTTGCTAAGAACCAGACGTACTATTTTAACCAAGATGCTATCCGAGAGCCTTATTCAGAAGCTTCGCTACCCCGCGCTTTGCGTGGTTTGTCAGCAAAAAATAAATGGAAAGATGGGGCGCCCGGGTCCACGGCCAATTCAATAAGCCAGCCTCGTTTGAATGTCAGGAAGCAATTTAAGAGAGAGTATGGCGGAGGCGGCAGCAGCTTTGTAGGCCACAGTGGATACAGAACAGCGGATGGCCGGTTGCTGATTAATCCTCTTGGGCGTAATAAATGGACTGTTTGGCAGGTATCTACAGCTTCTTATAGGGGAGCTCATTTT
>Ga0265297_10009222_pt1 | contig 12818 bp, 12 predicted proteins | sample Munlanlwell13791_FD_192502 | JGI IMG/M metagenome (GOLD analysis project Ga0265297, IMG submission 192502) | Leachate microbial communities from a municipal landfill in Southern Ontario, Canada - Leachate well 137-91 | ecosystem: Engineered > Solid waste > Landfill > Unclassified | place...
CTTTTGGCTTCTTCCTTGCCAAGAATGATGACCTTACGGGCTCTTTCCGTGAAACGATCGAACATGGTGACCTCCGGATTAAAATGATGACAATGAATGGTTTATTTAATCAAGTCCCTCAACACGCATATTGCGCGGAAACTCCACGGTGCATGTGTAAAAGATCTCCTGCTTGGCCCCGGGATCCAGTTGAAGCTCCCAGCGCCAGATCCCCTTGCGATCTTTCCAATCCTTCTGCGCCGGTTCCACACTGAGCCCCGAAACCTTCACCTTGATATGTTCGTCTTCAGAGACCGGGATTGCATCGAACAGGTTGATCCTGCAGGCTTTGGCTTTATAGTTCTCGACTGTCAGCTTGTATTTATAAATCATTTTTTTGTTCGGCGCCGGGATTCCCCCTAAAAACACGTCATCGGACTTTTTCTCCAGCAGTTCCCTTTTGGCCTTTACATTCTCATCTGCCCCCATGTAAAGATCAAATTCCTGGCCCGGGGCAATGCTCTCGAAGCTGGAGGTTCCGACAAAATCTCCGTCAAAAAACACGTTCACGCGTCCGCCCAAAAGCTGCAGGTCCCTGGCGTTCGTCACAAGACTTTTGAGATACGCCATCGCCGCGGCGCGAGGATAGGCCGAATATTCAAAATTTGATTTGAGATTCTGCGAAGTGATCGGAAGTTTATAATCCGAGCCGTCCGCCTTGACCGTAGCCTTGCGGGAAAGCTTGTAGACAACCGAAACCCCTTTCGCCACCGCCCGGGCGTACACATTTTCCGCTTCCATCATCGCGGGAGCTGTGGGCGCCTGCGCAACCGCATAATCCATCGCTTCTCCAGAAACCCCGGCCTTCATCTTTCGAGACTCAGCCCGATTGGCACGCATTAACATATTATGTTGCATGGGTACCGGCGGCGAATAAGGACGGATAAACCAGGGATTCACATCCGGCATGTTCCCGCCGGAAGTCACCTGAGCCGTGGAAAAGACCATATTCACATCTTCCCAGTTTTCGCCGGAACTTTGGCGCACAACCGCGTAAGAAACCAGTTCCACCTCCGACTTTTCAAAATCCGCACGGGCGTCATAGACCGCATTCCAGGAAGCACCATTCACCATGTAAGACAAATCCAGATCCAGCGTGCCGGGCTTCACGACTTCGATCTCCACAATGATCGAACGCTTGATCTTCCGGCCCGACCCCGAAATCTCGCCAAGCTCACGGCGCAGGGCCTCCAGCTTTTTCCGGTTTTCACGAATGGCAATATCGATTTCCTGGCCACGCGCGAAATTTGCCTTCAATTTTGTATCCAGAAAAACGAGCGTGGCCTCCAGATCCTGCGGTGACGGCATCATGGTCACAAGGTCCTCGGGGATCTTCTGGTTCGCAAAAAGGCGTATAGAATCCAGATATTGTTTTTCTTCGCCGAGAACCCGCTTTTCATTTTCCGATTTTGTGTTCTGGTCCTCGATCGCCTGGATTTCCGCCTCCAACTGCTGCACCCGCGCTACCGGGGTGTCTTCGGTGTACTCCCGCTTCAACTGCGCACCGAGGATCTTGACCTCCGCGGTTCCCTTCCCCTTGACCCGTATCGAATTTTCATCGATCTCAGGGATAATATCGGCAAAAATCACCCGCGTGTCCCCGGCCTTCAATTCCACTTGGGCCGAACGGGTCACAAAAGCGCTCGATGGATAAACCGTGACTTCACTGATACGTGACGGAGCATTTACATCCGCCGCAAAAACCTGGCTCAGGGTCAGGAACATAAAACTTAAAATCCAGAAAAGTTTTTTCATGTCTTTTCCTCCCGGGTCAAAGGATAACTTTCGTAAAATATTCGCGAATGCGGGAGGCGCGGCGGGTGTCGCGCTCCGTGGAGCCGAGTTCTTTGCCGTTCATTTTCTGAAGATGTGCCGGTTGGATCAAAAGAGAAAGCTGGTTCAGGTCCGCGTGGGTCACCTGTCCTTTCAAGACCCCGACATCGATCCCGACCTGCACAAGCGACAGAAGCTGAATCGCTTCGGAAGAAGACATCATGCGTGCGGCCTTGAGCGTCGCCAAGGCGCGCCAGATCTGATCTTCCATTTTAGCTTTGCGTTTTTTCTTAAGATAGTCCCGGGCCTCACGTTCGTGCGTGATCACCTGCCGGATCACGCCTTCGAGATTACTAATGATCTCATCCTCCGGCTGGCCCAGTGTAATTTGATTGGAGAATTGAAAAAAATTCCCGCTTGCCTGTGTCCCCTCGCCGTAAAGTCCGCGCACCGCGAGATTAAGCTTTGAAAGAGCCTGCAGGACTTTGTGGACCTGCTTGGTCAGGACAAGACTCGGCAGATGCAGCATGCACGAGGCCCGGAGGCCCGTCCCGACATTCGTCGGACAGGCCGTCAAATATCCGAGCGTCCCGTCGAAAGCATAATCCAGGTCTTTTTCAAGTTCACTATCGATCCCGTCGGCAATGCGCCAGGCCTCGACGAGATTGAGTCCTGACTGGAACACCTGGAGCCGCAAATGATCTTCTTCGATCACCATCAGACTTACCATTTCATCCGGCGTGATCGCAACCGCGCTTTTGCCTTCTTCCAGAAAAAGTTCCCGGCTGACCAGATGGCGTTCCAGCAGGAATTGCCGGTCGAGTTCAGGGAGTTCTGTCGAAGAAATGAAATAAGCATTTTTAAGGAAATTCGACCTCTTGACCGCCTCCCCGGCCTCCTGAATAATCGCATCACGCTGCGCAGGCACAAGACGGCTCAAAAAAGGATAAGTCGCGAAGTTGCGTGCCATGCGTAAACGCGAACTGACGACCACATCACTTTCGGGCCCTGTGGCCCGAAGCCAATTCACCGGTTGGTCGACAAAACGGTCAATTTCACTCACTTTTCGGCCTCTTTGTTTTTTTAAGCTTGTTCAAAGCCTGCTTGATCTCATCCCGCAAGCGCGCTGATTCCTCGAACGCTTCCTCCTGAATGCTTTTGCGGAGTTTTTCCTGGAGCTGGCGCAGGTCATGGACACTGTGCGTTTCACTCGGAATACGGGACGGTTTCTTACCGACATGACAGCTCGATCGCTGAACCTGCTTGATCACGGACGCAAGCGGTTTCTGGAAGGAGGTGTAGCATCCCGCACAACCGAGGCGCCCGTTCTTCGCGAAATCCTCGTAGTTCATGCCGCAATCCTTGCAAACAAGCGATATTTTCTTGCCCGAGGGGCCGAGCGTTTTCTCAAGACCCGACACACCCGCCAACAGATCCCCAAAATTGAAATAAGTCTTGAACTCCGTGCCTTTTTCTTCGGCACACGCTTCGCAGATATGGACCTCGGCCATCTGTCCGTTAACGATCTCGGTCAGATGAATAGTCGCTTCTTTTGTCCCGCAAACGTTGCAGATCATAATAGGTTGGCTCCGGACTCGCGGCAGATCAGAGCGTGTAACGCACGCCGTCTTTATGGGTCAATGCTTGAAAATTCTTGAGAAGCATGTTTGTGATCTTCCCCGGCCTGCCTTCGCCGATCCCGCGTCCGTCGATCTTCACGACCGGAATAACTTCAGCCGCCGTGCCGGTAAGGAACACTTCGTTCGCATTGAAAAGATCATGCCGCGTAATGATACGTTCCTCAAAAGGCAACTTGATTCTTTCCGCAATTTCGAGGATAGCTTGGCGCGTGATGCCCCTGAGCGCGCCGAGATAGGTCGGCGGTGTAAGCAGAATGTAGTCTTTTACTGTCTGCCCCTTGCCGGTCTTCTTGATCATGAATACGTTGTCGCCGGTACATTCCGCCACATACCCCTGATGATTGAGCATGAGCGCTTCCATACAGCCGCCATTCTTGGCCTCAATCTTCGCCATGATGTTATTGAGATAATTCAGGCTTTTGATCGACGGGTTCACGGCCTCCGGAAGGTTCCGGACCGTCGGCACGGTAATGATCTCCAGGCCTTTTTGATAAAGACTCTTGGGATAAAGCGTGATCTTGTCCGTGATGATGAAGACCGTGGCTTTCTTGCAGAGCCAGGGCGAGAGCCCGAGGTCCCCCACTCCGCGCGTCACCACCACACGAATGTAAGCATCCATCAGCTTGTTCATCCTGAGCGTTGAAAGGATTGCGGCTTTCATGGTCTTCACATCCATAGGGATCGTGAGCATCAGGCTATGCGCCGATTCCCAAAGCCGTTTTAAATGCTCCTCCAGTTTGAAGACTAAGCCGTTATACGCGCGTATCCCTTCAAAGACACCATCACCATACAAAAGCCCGTGATCAAAGATCGAGATCTTTGCTTCGCTTTTCGGGCACCACTTGCCATCAAGATAGATCTGGAGTTCCATTTTTTTCTCCTGGGTTCTTGCCATTATAAAACCGGTTTATTGCCAATGATCGTCTCCGGGGCCGGGACCTTCGACTGTCCCTGGATCAGGACCCCGTCCCGCAGCCGGTAGGAACGCTGATACCGGGACGCCATCTCCTCGTCGTGCGTCACGACCAGGAATGCCTGACCCTCCTGTTGATTGAGTTCATTCAAGAGCGTCATCACCGAGCCTGCAGTTTCCGGGTCCAGGTTTCCGGTGGGTTCATCGCAAAACACCACGGCTGGATGGTTTACAAGCGCTCGTGCGATCGCCACACGCTGCTGCTCGCCGCCGGAAAGCTCGGACGGATAGTGAATCCGGCGATTCCAAAGACGCACGCGCTTCAAAACTTCCTTGACCCACGGCTTGTTGGGCTTCCCCGCGATCAGGGTCGGTAAAAGCACATTTTCATAAACGGTCAGTTCCGGCAGCAAATGATAGAACTGGAACACAAAACCAACCTGATGACTGCGCAACTGTGCGAGTTCTTTTTCCGACATTTCGACCATATCTTTACCTTCAAAGAAAATTTTTCCGTCGGTCGCCCGGTCCAAACCGCCGAGGATGTGGAGCAGGGTTGACTTCCCGCAACCCGATTTTCCGGTAACAAAAACCATTTCTCCCCTGCGGACGATCAACTGCACCGAGCGCAGGATCTCCAGAGTCCCGGACGGTGTTTCGTAATCTTTACGGACATCGAACGCGCTAAGGAGCGGCGCTTCTACAATATTACTCATAACGGAGCGCCTCCACAGGATTGAGGCTCGCCGCCCGGTGTGCCGGATAAAAACCCGCCACCACCGCCACGATCAGCGCAAAGACGACAATCATCACAACATCCGGCATATGAACCTCGGAAGGAATGCGATCAAAAAGATAAATGTCGCTCGGGAAGACTTCAAGCCCCGTGGTTTTTTTAAGAAAATCCGCTGCGGGATTCAGGTTATACGCAAGCGCAAGCCCCAGTGCCGTCCCAAACAGAATCCCCAAAGACCCAATACTGAATCCTTCCAGAATAAAAATCTTGCGAATGCTCATACGCGTTGCCCCAAGGGCCCGCAGGATTCCGATATCTTTTGTTTTTTCCATCACGACCATGGTCAGGGTCGAAATGATATTAAATGCCGCCACCAGGATGATCAAGGCCAGGAGAATCGTCATCACGCTCTTTTCGACCTTGAGCGCCTGAAAGAAATTTTCGTTCATGTCATACCAGGAACGGAAATAATACTGGCTTGAAAAATCCCCGGCGATCACCCATTTCCATTTCTCCGCGTCATCGACATTTTTGAACCGCATACTGATCCCGGAGACCTTGGACCCCATTTGATAGACCTTCTGCGCCTGGTCGATAGTAACAAGCGCAAGCGAAGTGTCGAAATCGTTCATTCCCACCCGATAGATCCCGCGCACCAGGAACGGCCAGGTTCGTACGTGCATCGGAAGCGGGACAAACGGATTTTCGGGCTCAGGGATCGGCGTGATCATGTAGATCACGTCCCCCACTTGTGCGCCAAGCGAGGCTGCTAAATTCTCCCCGATAAAAACACTGCCGCGGCGCGTCTCAATCTTGTGTCTGAAGAACCAGAGAAACCGCTTGCGTTCAATTTGTACGGAATCTTTAAAATTCAAAGTCCCGGACACCATGTTCCTCTCAAAAATACTCAGATCCTCTGTTTCCGGATCGATCCCCTTGACCACAACACCGGTCGCGTTCTTGGTGCTCCTGAGAATAGCCTGTCCTTCGATAAATCTCGACGCGGAAACAAGCCCCGGAATGTTATGACTGCGGATCGCGGCAAGATCGCGCTCTGAATTCTCGATCCCGTCCACTTTTTCAATCCTCAGATGCGGCTGAACGCCCACGATCTTGTTTTTCAGCTCACGGTCAAAGCCGCTCATCACCGCAAGCACTACGATCAGGGCCATGACCCCGATCGCCACCCCGCTGACCGAGATCATGGAGATCAACGAAATAAAACCGGTCTTGCGTCGCCGCATCAAATGTCTTTTTGCGATAAAAGTCTCAAATCCCATAAGAACTCCTTTAGGACTCCGCCTCGACCTGTTCGCCCATTTTTTTCTCAGGCTTCAATTGAGGGAACAGGATCACATCACGAATAGAAGCCTGGTTGGTAAGGAGCATAACCAGGCGATCGATACCGATCCCGAGCCCGCCGGCGGGCGGCATCCCGTATTCCAACGCCGACAGAAAATCCTCATCGATCTCTTTCGATTCACCGATCAGTTCTTTCTGTTCCGTGAGACGCTGGCGCTGGACCGCCGGGTCGTTCAATTCGGAAAAGGCGTTGGCGATCTCCATCTTCGCGACAAAAAGCTCAAAACGGTATACAAGTTCCGGATCTTCCGCTTTGGCCTTGGCAAGCGGCGTCATAACCGTCGGATAGTCGATCACAAAAACAGGATCCCAGAAACCTTTTTCGACCTTTTCTCCGAAAATCTCATTTAAGATGTCGATGTCCTCCATATTATCGGCAACTTCTACGCAAAGTTTCTTCGCGGCATCGCGGACATTGACCTTCCGGAAATCCATGCCTGTGGCTTTCTCGAGCGCGCCATAAAAAGAAACGCGTTTCCAGGGCGTTTTAAAATTCAGGGTTTTCTCTCCGAACGGGATCTCTTCCTTGTCATAAAGCATCACGACCAGATGATGCACCATTTCCTCGGTGATCGCCATCATGTCCTCGTAATCCGCGTAAGCCTGATAAAGCTCAAGCATGGTGAATTCGGGATTATGACGGACAGAAATCCCTTCATTGCGAAAATTGCGGTTGATCTCATAAACTTTCTCGAAACCGCCTACGAGAAGCCGTTTAAGATAAAGTTCCGGCGCCACACGAAGGAAAAGATCGGTGTGGAGCGTGTGATGGTGCGTGACAAATGGCTTCGCCCGGGCACCCCCGGCCAGGGGCTGCATCATCGGCGTTTCCACTTCCATAAAATCCCTCTTGTCCAGAAACGCGCGAATCTCCCGGATGATACGGCTTCGCGCCTTGAAGGTCGCCCGCACCTCGTCATTCGAGATCAGGTCCACATAGCGATGGCGGTAGCGGGTCTCGACATCCTTCAGGCCATGCCATTTCTCAGGTAAAGTGCGAACGATCTTGGAAAGCCGTTCGAATTTTTCTATCTTGATGGTCGGTTCCCCCGTCTTGGAATTAAAAAGTTCCCCTTCAAGACCGATAATGTCCCCAAGCGATAACCCAGTGAACAACTTATAGTTCTCTTCACCCAGGATATCCCTTTTAGCATAGATCTGCATACGCGCGCCTTCGTCCTTTAAATCTGCAAAGGCGCTCTTTCCCATGTCCCGGCGCGTCATAAGACGTCCCGCCACCCGTACCCTGCGGCCTTCCCGGAAATCCGCCCGAATCTCCGCAAGAGAGTCCTTGGGAAGAAACCGATGCCCGTAATCCGATGTATTCATTTGAACTTGTCCTTATTCCTTGATGCAGAATGATTTAAGACGATTAAGACGAATATTATATGTTAGTTTTCAGACGGGGTCAATTGACGGATGGCTTAAATATTCTAGCAATTCCCGGTTTTTGTAGAGAGAACAAAGTAAAATTTCTCAAGATTCTGAGACGTGCTCGTGAGGCGAAGAAAAAATCGGGGTGTGACCCCGATTTTTGCAGGAGAAACCGTGCTTTGCGGGACTCCGACCGCTGCCTTCGCCAAGGCCTCATGGGCGAGCGAAGCCGGGCGCGCGAGTGAATCCTGCCTCGCTGGCGGCGGGATGAACATCGGCGAGGAATCTCTGAGAAATTTTGCGGACATTGCTATAGAAAAAATGGGAATTGCCAGCTTTAATATTAATGCATTGTTCCGGTTTCCTGAGAGATATTCGCTCTATCCTCTCTTCCGTAGGGCACATTTAAATGTGCCCTACAGGAGGGAATAACTGGAGCAACGCATATATTACCTTGACCCGTTTCGGCCATTTGTTATGATGCCGGCTCTATGGAAATCATCGCAAGCGCCATGCTGTTTCTCCTTCTTTTTAATCTGGCAGGCTGGATCTACCGGAGCTCCCGTTCTCTTTCAGAACTTGGCCAGGCACCGGCTTTAAAAATCTCTCCTGCAAATACCCGGAACGGCACACTTTCGATCCTGATCCCGGCCAAGAATGAAGAGAAGAACATCGCGGATTGTGTCCGGCCACTCCTCGCCCAGCTCCGGCCCGGAGATGAAGTGATCGTTATCAATAATTGCTCAAGCGACAAAACCGAACAGATTTTAAAAAATCTGGGGGCATCCGGGATCCCCTTCGGCGGCGTTCCCGCTGATCCAAAAGCGGCGTTTAAATACCTCAACACTCCAAAGACCCCGGACGGTTGGACCGGCAAAAATTTTGCGCTTCACCTCGGCGTTTACTATGCATCGGGAGATTGGCTGCTTTTTACTGACGCGGACACACGTCACCGGCCGGGCAGTCTTGATTCCGCGATCGGTTTTTCCGAAAAAAACTCCGTTGATCTTTTAACGCTTCTTCCCGAGTGCCTTGCCCACGGTTTCTGGGAGAACCTTCTCCAGCCGTGCGCCATGAGTTATATGGGGCTCTGGTTCCCGGTCCGGAGGATCAATGATCCCAAGTCAAAGGTCTATTTCGGGAACGGACAATATTTTCTTTTCAGGCGGGAACATTATCAAAAGGTCGGCGGTCACATGGACGTGAAGGAAGCCTTCCTGGAGGATTTCGCGCTGATGAAAAAAACGAAAGAAATGGGCGCGCGCGGGGTATGTGCTTTCGGAATGGAGATTTACGGCACGAGAATGTACGATTCATTCGATGCGATCTGGAGAGGCTGGCGGCGGATCTTTCTTCACGCATTCGAACAAAAACCGGCGCCGATCCTGAAATGTGTTCTGAGCGTTCTCTTCTTTTCCGTCTTCCCTTTCATGGCACTCGTCACACTGCCTCACTCGTTTTCCATTTCCCTGTTTCTTTGCATCCTGGTCCTGGGCATTGTTTTCGCCACTGCCTTTAAAGCCTACGGGATCGTCAAAGCCAGGAAGTGTTATGCCCTGCTCCATCCACTCGCAGCGCTGGTCTTCTCGGCCATTTTATTTGACGCTTTCCGGATGGCCCTCTTCAAGCACAAAACCTCCTGGCGGTAAAAACAAAAAAGGCGTTACCCCGGCACTTACCAGATGCATTGTTCCGGTTTCCTGAGAGATATTCGCTCTATCCTCTCTTCCGTAGGGCACATTTAAATGTGCCCTACAGGAGGGAATAACTGGAGCAACGCATACCAGGAATAACGCCTTTTAAAAATCCGAAGCTCCTACGTAACCAAGCAAAAATCTTCGCAGGTTTTGTCATTCCCGAGTGCTTCAATCGGGAATCCACCCTGTAGATTCCCCCGCGCATGCACGGGAAACTCAAAACAATCGTTAGAGTCTCTTAGTAAGAACTTCCTTTCTGCTTCTTGGAGTTCTTGGAAGAAGATTTTTTTGACGAAGATTTCTTTTTGGAAGATTTTTTCTTTGAGGATTTTTTTGTTTTTTCTTTTTTCGTCTCTTCGACTTTTTTGTCGGTCATTGCCGCCTCCGGGGTGACCGCAGTATCGCCCTTCTGACTGGTATTTATATTATCCGTATTCATGGAATTTTCTTCCTTTACGATCGCCTGCGGTTCCGGAGAGGCCATCGGATCCAAATCCTGGGAAACCTCCGCGTTCGCATTGGGGACCCAAAAACTCAGGACTGCCAAAATCAACATTGAGACCATCGTTCTTTTCATTAATCTGCCTCCTTGGGGGTTGGATGACGAAACTAGATCGCCAGATAACCGACTTTAACGGCATAACGGACCAGCGTCTTAAGAAAGGCGTGATCGGTCTTGGGCATCGGGATCCCGGTTCCGCGAAGAATCTCTCGAGTATTGGTGGTATCGAATGTCAGATGTCCGTTCAAATAGCCCAGATAAGGTTCCAGCATCGCAAAGACCATTTGTTCCTGCGCGCTCATCTTGCTTTTCATGAAATGTTGAGGGTCGATCACCTCAATCGGAGGGACGGTCGAATATTCCTCTTCTCCCACCCGTAAAAGCATGCCGATCGACGGCGGCTTGGGCGCCACCACATGAAAAGCCTTGTTAATGCTCTTTGGATCTCTAACAATCGCGCAGGTTGCCCGGATCACAAAATCAATGGGCACGATGTTGAACGTGTTTTCACGGTGCGTAGGGATTTTTGAAAGGACTCCGTGGGCGAAAAGCTTGATGAAAGGATAGATGACATTGAAGTCCGAGACCACGCCGGTTTCAGAATGGCCTACCACAATGCTCGGGCGGATGATTGTGACCGGAAGACCTTTCGCCATCGCCTCGCGCACCTTGGTCTCGGCCTTGTATTTGCTCGACTCGTAATAATTCGCAAACACAGGTTTCGCCGGCAGTTCATCCTCCTTGGAGTAATGGTTCCACACGCTCCCGGCCACAAACGCCGTGCTGAAATAGATAAACCGCTCGAGCTTTCCCCTTCTGCGAAGGTCCCAGGCCAGTTCCAGCGCGTGTTCGGTACCGCCCACGTTGATCTGTTGACATTCCTTTTCCGTCCCGTTCAAAGCCGTGAGCGCCGCGATATGATAAAAGATCTTGCATTCGCGTTCCAGGTATTCGAGATCGGTTTTTTTAATGCCGAACTTGCGATGTGTCACATCCCCTTCGATGACATGGATACGTGAGCCTAGATGGGAATCAAGGCCTATCGAAGTGAGAATCTTTTTGACCCGCTCCTTGTGAGAAGCGCGATTCTTCGCGCGGGCCAAAAGCGCGATCTGGGCATTTGTGGTCCGAAGCAGTTCCCTGACGAGGTCCTGTCCTAACACACCCGTCGCGCCTGTCATAAAGATCAAGTCATGAGCCATCATATCTCCTTAGGGCTAAACAAATATTCTGACCCCCGAACCCGAATGAATTTGAGAGCGCTATATTCACGTTCGAGCTCCGGGCCGTGTTCGGAACATAATCCAGATCGCATTCGGGATCCGGTTCCTCATAGTTGATAGTCGGCGGGATAACGGAATCACGCATGGCCATTAAACAAACGATTGCTTCGACCCCGCCGGCCGCCGCGATCATGTGCCCGAGCATGGACTTCGTCGAGCTTACCGGGACTTTTGAAGCGTAGTCACCCATCACTTTTTTAATGACAAGGGTTTCCAGCGAATCGTTCACCGAGGTAGAAGTGCCGTGCGCATTGATATAATCAATATTTTGAGGCCCAATGCAAGCTTTTTCCATAGCAATTTCCATCGCACGCGCCGCACCTCTTCCTTCCGGATCCATATCCGTAAGACGATACGCGTCCGCGGTCGAGCCGTAACCCACGACTTCGCCGTGAATCGGGGCTTTGCGCCTGCGCGCGTGCTCCAGCACCTCCAGGATCAGAACTCCTGCGCCTTCGCTGATTACGAATCCATCCCTTTTTTTATCAAACGGCCGCGAGGCTTTTTCCGGCTCGTTATTCCGCGTGGAAAGCGCCGTTAACAAACTGAATCCCGCGACCCCCATCGGATAGATCATGGAATGCGAGCCCCCGGCCATAATAATGTCCGCATCACCGCGCCGTATCCATTCAAAGGCTTCCCCGATCGCCTGGGACGACGCCGCGCACGCCGTCAAACAATTCGAGACAGGACCACGTATATCGAAAAGCCGTGTCAAGTGCGTCACGGTCATGAATGGCTGGTTTTCGAGCTCTCGCAGGGCGCTCATGTTCTCACCCGCAAGCCGAAGATATTTTCCCTTGTCCACAATCTCCGAGCTGTCCTTCGTGAAGGACGATACCAAGGTCTTGATGAAGGGACCAAAATCGATTCCACTGTCGCCCGCACCGAAATAAATGCCAAACCGGTTCGGATTCACCGCGAGCGGCTCAAGCATCGCGTCTTTGTAAGCTTCCGCGGCAGCCTGAAGCGCAAAAAAGGTGCTCCGGCTTGCGCAATTGAGCGGCGGATTGCGCTCAAGCCACTTTTCAAACGAGAATCCCTTCACCTCTCCCGCAATACGCGTCGGGAAACGGCTCGCATCAAACAGCGTGATAGGCCCGATCCCTGATTTCCCCTGCGTCAAACGAAGCCAGGTATCGCGTACGGAATTCCCGAGGGGCGTTACGGCGCCCATTCCTGTTACCACTACTCTGCGTTGCAGGTTCTGGTGAGACTTCTTATACAGCTGCGTTGTGTGCGTCATGGTTGGCACTCCAAGGCGTGACGACAAGGGCGTAGTCGCAGCACTACGCCGAGGAGGAACAACGCAGGAGGACGACCATGCCGCCACAACCCTTCGGGACAGAGCGGGTTGCTGCGCATCACGACGTCACTTGTCGTCGACGCACCACAAAGGGTGCGCCTTCCTTCGCGTTCCTTGTGCTGCTTGCAACGCGTTTCTGTCGCAGTTTTATAAGAAGTCTCATCAGAACCTAGCATTTTTTGAACACCAAGGA
>Ga0265297_10009223_pt1 | contig 12818 bp, 12 predicted proteins | sample Munlanlwell13791_FD_192502 | JGI IMG/M metagenome (GOLD analysis project Ga0265297, IMG submission 192502) | Leachate microbial communities from a municipal landfill in Southern Ontario, Canada - Leachate well 137-91 | ecosystem: Engineered > Solid waste > Landfill > Unclassified | place...
TATTAACGATGGTTTGGGGTGTTGTCCCGGCGTATTTGACTACCAAGGGGAAACTTGAGGAGATGATGCGTGAAATTATTGTGAATGGACTGGAACGGGACATTATCGATAAATCCAAAACCTATATTTTCACTGCAGGTGATCCTGTAGGGATTAAGGGGACCACCAATTTGATTCGTATTTTCCGGGAGCATGAAATAACATTTTTTGAGGGTAAAGCAATCCTCAGCTGAAATAAAAATAGTATAAATCTCACTAGGTTGTTTAAAAAGTGGATTGACTTTTGCTTTATGGCAGATGTTGAGGGGGGAGCAAAAGTGTTGTTTCGTCGCGACCCCTCCCTCAAAACATCCATATTTAGCTACAATGGCATTTATGAAAACCGATACTCTTTTTACCAAACCTATTTCCAAGCAATTTGAATTCGATGCGGATGTGGCGGCTGTTTTTGATGATATGTTGAGCCGTTCCGTACCTTTTTATAAAGAATCACAGCAATTGACAACCCGCTTTTGTTTGCATGCTCTTCTTACGGGGGGAAGAGTAATTGATTTGGGCTGTTCGACTGCGTCACTTCTTCTACAAATTGAGAGAGGACTGGTCTCCCCGGAGAATAGCGAGCTGATTGGAATTGATAATTCCCATGCTATGATTGAACATGCCCGTAAAAAACTCGAAGCATACCGATCAAAAATTTTGCTTGTTGAAGGGGATATTTTGGATTATCCTTTTGGGGTGACACGCGCTATTGTGTGTAACTATACCTTACAATTTGTCCGTCCTATGATGAGAGAAAAATTGGTTCAAAAAATATATGATTCGCTGGAAGAGGGAGGAGTTTTTATTTTTAGTGAAAAAATTTTGAGTGAAAACAGTACACTTAATAAACAGCTCATCGATTGCTATTATGATTATAAAAAAGGGCAAGGGTACAGTGAATACGAAATTGTTCAAAAGCGCGAAGCCCTTGAAAATGTACTGATTCCCTATACTGTAGATGAAAACAGCGCCATGGTAAAGAAAAGTGGATTTATAAGCTGTGATGTACTGTTTCAGTGGGCAAATTTTGCTACATTTATTGCGTGTAAATAATGACCTATCCGTTCGCCCTGAGCTTGTCGAAGGGTATGTTCATGGTTCGACAGGCTCACCACGAACGGAAATTACCAAACTTTGGGTGAAATTTCAGTATCTGAAGAGGTAAATACTTTTTTAACGTCACTGTAGTTGAGAATATTGTCATCGCATTTTTTGTGATAATATCCTTGCGAATCGTAATATTCTTCACAATTATTGTAATAGCGCATGCTAATACCACGCTCATTGAAACAGCCTGAAAAAACGATTAGTGTCAGTAGCCAAAGTAGTGTCTGTTTCATCATGACGAGATTGTACCTTATCTGGGTTTAAAGCTTTCCTTAGTTTTGCAGTAGTTTTGTAAAAAACACCCATCATCGCATTTCGGATTTTTGGCTGTACAGATATAGCGACCGAAGAGTACCATCCCTTGATGCAGTTGATGTAACCCTGTTTTGAATTTTTTGACTAAGGTTGCTTCGGTAGCGACGGGTGTAAGATCGTCACTTAAGCCCAATCGGTGAGAGACACGAAACACATGGGTATCTACGGCCATGAGATTGGCTTGTGTGTATTCGATTAATACTACGTGCGCTGTTTTTTGCCCAACTCCTGCGAGGGTAATAAGCTCTTTTTCATCCAAGGGAATTTCCCCTCCATAGACCTCAACCACTCTATTGGCCATAGCAATAAGATTGATTGCTTTATTGTTAAAAAAAGAACAACTTTGAATGAGGCTTTTGATATGATTTAAATCGGCTTTTGCTAAATCCTGCGGAGTCGGATAGGCTTTAAAAAGTTCAGGAGTGATGAGGTTCACACGCTTATCGGTGCATTGGGCAGAGAGGGCAACGGCGATAACCAATTCGTAAACATTTTTGTAGGTGAGCTCGGTTACGGCATCTGCGTATTTGTCCAATAGTGCCTGTTTGATTTCGTCAATCTCTTTTTTAGTGGCTTTTTTCATGGGAGAGTGTAGTCCATTTTTTTCAGTATTGTATCACCAACTTTTACACACTGTGGATAATGAATTAGATTAAATTTTTTATTTATAAAGCGCGTGCGAGTATTTTGTGTTACAATAACCGATAAACGAGTGTAAATTTGTAAACAGGAGCCTCTATTGGAACTCAAAAAGTGGATTATGAATCTTTTTGGAAATCAGGATGATAAAGAAGAACTTGACCATACTATTGATAAGGAACTTTTTTATAAAGTCTTGGATACCGATCCCAGTGCCATTTTATTTTTCACCAAAGAAAGCGGATGGATAGGGGCAAATAAGGCTTTTTTTAAGTTGGTGCCGATAAAAACGATTGAAGAACTTCGTACAAAATATGAGAGTATACGTGAACTTTTTAGTGATGAAGATGAAGAGGTGTTTACGGAATACGATAAAAGCTGGTTGGATTATATTCGAACCCATTGCTCCAATGGGTATGGGCTTGGTATTACAGATGCCCAAGGAAAACGGCGTGCTATGTTGGCTACTTCAACGATGTTGCGTCAAGGTTCAAGCGATTTGTATCTTCTTCGATTGGAAGATAAAACAAGCGTTGTTGCGCTCAAAGAGGAAGTGGTTCAGGTTGAAGCCCTTAAAACAAAATTTTTAGCCAATATCGGGCATGAATTTAGAACCCCCATGAATGGTATTCTAGGCTTTGTTGATCTTTTGTCAAAAACATCCCCTACGGACACGCAGATGGAATATATCCACTCTGTTCAGGGGTCTGCTCGAAATTTGATGTCCAATATTGAAAATTTGCTTGATTTGGCGCAAATGCAAACAGGGCGTTTGAATATTAATCAGGTTGATTTTAATATTACGACTGAAATGGAAGAATTTGCCCTTGGTTGTGTCTCTCTTGGAAATGACAAAGGGGTTGGAGTTATGCTCTTTCTTGACCCAAAGCTCCCAACACACCTTACGGGGGATATTCGAAAAATCAAGCAAGCCCTGAGTAATCTTTATAATAATGCCTTAAAATTTACAGCACCTCAGGGGCGTATTACTATTGAAATCAAACTCCTTAAGCGTAACACGACGGGCAGCAGCAATATTGGCTTTAGTGTGAAAGATACCGGCAAGGGGATTAGTAAAGGGGAACTCGGTTTGATTACGCGGCCTTTTGTCTCCGGAGATCATGCGGACAACCGTCTTGGAGTTGGATTGAGTCTTTCTCATGGGTTGATTAATCTCATGGGGGGTGAACTCAAAATTACGAGTGAAGAGGGAAAAGGTTCGTCGTTTAGTTTTGCCTTAACGCTAGAAGGGTCATCCGATCAGGCAATGCGAATGATTAATGCGCACAGCGCAAAAGTGGTACTGTTGGATGAAAAACGTGTAGACGATGCCAACCATTTGACCAATTACCTGCGCAGTTTTGGAATTAGTGTTACCAAAACCCATTTGATTGATGAGACCATTTTTAATGATACGGATGTTGTCTATTTTATTGCTTCGCAAGAAAAGAGTGACTGGATTTTAAAACTCTCATCCCTGAAACGAACGTGTAAAACTGTTCTATTGTTGGAGCAGCACGAGCGATTATTGGCTCGAACAATGCATGTGATTGATTACGGTTTGTCGAAGCCTTTATTGCCAACAACCTTACTTACGCATTTGGTAGAAGTTTTACGATTAGCCAAAGATGAAGTACCCGCCATTGTGCAATTACAACGAGGGATTCATGCGCTGGTAGTGGAAGATAATTTGATTAATCAGCGGCTTATTAAACTCTTGCTTAAAGAATACGGGTTAACCGTAGTGACAACGTCAAATGGTGATGAAGCGGTAGAAGCGTGTCGAAATCAACGATTTGATATTGTTTTTATGGATATTGATATGCCGATAAAAGATGGCATTTTAGCAACTCAAGAGATAAAAGCTGAAGAAGGAGCCTCACGCAATGGGCGAATGCCGATTATTGCATTGACGGCTTTGGCGATGGAAGGTGATCGTGAATATATTCTTGAAAAAGGACTTGATGATTATCTTTCCAAGCCTCTTACGCGTGAAAAATTAGAGTACATTCTTCAAAAATATTTACATGTTGCAAAGTGAGGTTAGTGTGCTATGAACTACACAAATCTGTTTGAAGATACATTTTCGCAAGGCTTAGGAATGCTGACATCTTGTGCAGCAACCCATGGTGACCCTTTTTTGTACACCAACCTTTCCGGAGATATTGGTGGAGTCAATCAGCTTTTACTGAATTTTTTTGGAAAACAAGAGATAAGCTCAATCTCTCCCCTTGAACAGTGGTTGCATCCGCAGGGGTTAGAATTATCTTATATTCTTTCCAAATCAGGGGAGTATCGCGGCAAAGCTATAGCAAATACAAAAACGTATGAGGTTGTTATTCGTACAGAAGTGCTTGTTATTGGAGATGAATTTGTTGTAGCCATTGTACTGCGAGATACCTCAGCTTTGGAGCGGGCTTTATTAGCAGAGCGTTATTTTGAGCGATTTAAAAAGAAACTTTTGACAAATATATCGCATGAATTTCGAACGCCTATGAACGCTATTATCGGTTTTGTGGACTTACTACGGTCAAGCCCGCTTAGTTCATGGCAACAAGAATACATTGAGATGGCAGGGAAGAGTGCCTCTTCGATGATGCGCAATATTGAAAATCTTTTGGAGCTTATGCAAGTTGAAGGGGGTGGTATTCATACGAACATACAACCCTTTCGACCTTTCGACGTATATGAAAATTTTTCAATGCAATTTAATGAAATGCTGGATGCCAAAGAGATAAGATGGAGCGTTTTAATTGATCCTCGGTTGCCGTTAGAGATCATGGGAGATCAGGATAAAATCCTGACCATTCTTCGAAACTTGGTCCAAAATGCTATTAAATTTACTCCGCAATCGGGTCAAGTTCTTCTTGAAATTTTAATCTTAAAACAAGAACATAATAAAATAGAAGTGGAATATGCCGTGAGTGATACAGGGATCGGCATTGAGAGTGGACGGATGAGAACACTTCTCAGACCATTTTCATCGGCGTGGGAAAATCAGCGTCGTGGACAAGACGGTATGGGCGTAGGTCTCTCGTTAAGTCATAAATACATCGACATGATGCAGTCACATTTGATGCTCGCTTCTGAAGTTGGAAGAGGATCACGGTTTTCATTCCGTATTTCCCACGAGATTCACGATCATTCTCATCTGAATACTATTGAAGCCAAAAAGATCGCCTTTTATTCGCATGATCTTCATTCGACGCAGACTCTTTTATTGGAAAAGTATTTGGATCTTTTTAAATTAAAAGTAATTGAGCTTTCTTCTTTAGTGAATCCTCAGCTCAATTTTTGTGATGTATTGCTGATTGATGTCCCTCATCTTTCGGCATCGCAAGTAGAATCACTAAAAGCGACCTATCCTCATTTGCAAATAGTGGCAGTTTTGGATGCACAATCCAAAGAGAAGGAGGGATATTTACGCAAAACGGTTGAAGCGATAATTATGGCTCCGTTTTTGCCAAGCACTTTACATAAAACATTCTCGATGTTAGGGAAGACGGTTTTGAAAGAAGAACTTCTTCCCGTAGAGAGTGTATGTGAAGAGACTATAGAGAATGCAAAGATTTTGGTTGCTGAGGATAACCCGATTAATCTCAGGTTGCTTGAAACAATTTTGCGACAGCATAATTTTCAGGTCATTGCCGTAGATAATGGACAAAAAGCGGTTGATGCCTATTTAAAAGAGCCCTTTGATTTGGTATTAATGGATATTGATATGCCGGTTATGGATGGATTGACAGCGAATAGATTAATCAAAGAGATTGATAAACGGGATAATCGAGGATTTACACCGGTTATTGCTCTCACTGCCCATGCATTGATCGGAGATCGTGAACGGATTATTCGAGCTGGTTTGGATGCCCACCTTGCAAAACCAATCGATAAAAACTTCTTATTGCAGACGATTGATCGTTATTTACAGCTCACTTATCAGAAGCGGAAAATATTAGGCGTTTAACGTTGATTAATTTGTATACGATATTCTTTTATTTATAATATAATTCGCACAATCGAAGATAAAACAAGGACAACAATGAGACGACAGTTTGGTGTATGGGTATTAGGGGTTTTATTAAGTGCAACAATTGCCAATGCAGCAGTTCTAGCAACGGTTAATGGTGATGACATCACATCGGATGAAGTTAATCGTGTGCTTATGGAAGGGACGCAGGGTCGTTTTGACTCTCTGCCTGCAGATAAACAAAATGAACTCCGTCAGCGTATTATTGAGGGGATGGTTGCTCAGCAATTGGTATTCGATGATGCTCAAAGAACGGGGATACTAGAATCAAAAGAATATAAGTCTGAATACCAAAAACTTGCAGAGCGTATGAAAATGCAGCTTGCGGCAAAAGTATGGGAGCAGCAACAGTTTGATGCTATCAAGGTAGACGCCAAAGAGGTAAAAGCCTATTATGATGCAAATACAGATGAGTTTGTGGACAAAGAAAAAGTGCATGCACGTCATATTTTGCTTAAAACCTCAGATGAAGCTGAAGCTGTGATTAAAAGTATGAAGTCTCTTAGCGGGGATAAGCTCAAAGCAGAATTTATAGCTCAAGCAAAATCCAAGTCAACAGGACCAAGTGCAGCCAAAGGTGGAGATTTAGGGTATTTTCCTCGTGGTCAGATGGTACCGTCATTTAACGATGCTGTCTTTGCTATGAAGGAGGGGGCAATTTCTTCTGATCCGGTACAAAGTCAATTTGGATACCATGTTATCTATCTTGAAGATAAAATGGCAGCGAAAAAGATGAGTTTTGATGAGGTCAAAAACTTTATTGAACAACGATTGAAAATGGATAAGTTCAAAGTATATATGGATAAAAAGATGTCTGCACTAAAGTCAAAAGCAAAAATAACTTACACTAAATAACTTCGTCATCCCGTACTTGATACGGGATTCCTCTTTGTATTAGATTCCGTGTCAAGCACGGAATGACAAAATTAGTTTCTATCTATCGCATTCAAATCGTTAAACGCAATTTTTACCCGGTTAATGAGTGTTTTCTGCCCGTCTCGTAACCATTTGCGCGGATCATAATATTTTTTATTGGGCTTCTCTTCCCCTTCAGGATTTCCGATTTGTCCTTGGAGATAATCTTTGTATTTTTCGTAATAATTTTTAACCCCTTCCCATGTTGCCCATTGGGTATCGGTGTCGATGTTCATTTTGATAACGCCATATCCGATTGCTTCACGAATCTCTTCAAGGCTTGAGCCTGAGCCACCGTGGAACACAAAATTAACAGGCTTGGGTGCTGTATTGAATTTTTCTTGAATGTAGCGTTGTGAATTGTCCAAGATAATCGGAGTAAGGACGACGTTACCGGGTTTATAAACGCCATGGACGTTTCCAAATGATGCAGCAATCGTAAAGTTTTTGCTTACAGCCATTAGTTTTTCGTAGGCGTAGGCAACGTCTTCGGGCTGGGTGTAAAGGAGGGAGTTGTCAATGTTGGTATTGTCTACTCCGTCTTCTTCTCCCCCGGTAACGCCCAGTTCGATTTCAAGTGTCATCCCTATTTTTGCCATTCTTTCCATGTAACGGACACAGGTGGCGACATTTTCTTCTAAACTCTCTTCGGAGAGATCGAGCATATGGGAGCTAAAGAGAGGTTTTCCATATTGAGCAAAATGTTTTTCTCCTGCATCAAGAAGCGCATCAATCCACGGTAAAAGTTCACGCGCCGCATGATCAGTATGCAATACAACAGGAATACCGTATGCTTCTGCCATCAGATGAACATGCATGGCACCGCTGATTGCCCCTGCAATCGCTGCTTTTTCATTCTCGTTGCTAAGCCCTTTGCCGGCGTAATAACTAGCCCCTCCATTGGAAAACTGGATAACTACCGGAGAATTAACTAATTTTGCAGCTTCAAGAACAGCGTTAATCGAATCGGTTCCGACGACATTGACAGCAGGAAGGGCAAAGCCCTCTTGTTTTGCGATGGCAAAAAGAGTATGTAGATCTTCGCCGAATACGACACCTGGTTTGATTGAGTCTAAAATACGCATGGACATGATTACCCCGTAGTGAATAAAAATAATGTCCATTATAGCAGTACTGAACCTATATGCTCTTTAGATGTGCTAAAATAAGACGATTATAATCTATGAAATTGTAGGGGAAGGGTTGGAGTGCGTTGATAAAATTTATTATTTTTTTACTGTGTGGCATGATGGTTTTGAATGGACAAAATTCACTTCCTTTTTACTCACTCGCAGCACCGCTTGAAAAAGATTCTCGTCAATTGACTCACTTAAATGAAGCATTTTTAGAGACCCAAGAACCAAGTATTGTTAAAAACTTTTGCAAAGATGTAGAGAAGACATTGGTATTGGGTGAATCGTTACGGGATTCTTCCAAAAAAGATGAGGGTAAGCTTAATACCTATCTTCAACAATTGCGTTCATTATCATCTCGTCAGGAGGCAATTTTTCAACTGTATCGGAAATCATTGCTGAGTGCCATTGAATCCAAAGATAAACAAAAATTTGAGCACTTGGCTTCCATTGAACTGGAACCCTTGCATCAGCCCCGGGTCCGTTCAGAAGCAATTGCTTTTTATCAAAAAAATTTCTCCAATCATCCGATTAAAAATTTGGATTCTTTGTGCAAAGAGCAAATTTTAGAAGCTAAAAGTATTCAGTTTGCGATAGAACAAGAGCAGGCGTACGAAGAGCATTTAAAAATTCTTAAGCGTTCAGAGGTTAAAAATATCAAACGAACGGCTAAAATTGGTTCTCGCAACAGTGTTATCGTTGTGGGGGAGCGTAATGCCAAAGGAGAGATGGTTTTTGAAGCGGAAAATCTAAATCCTTATCTCGTAACGTTATCCCTGGATTTTGAAAAACTTACCAATTTAAAAGCCAACCACTCTCTTCCGGTATACGTTGAATTACCTGGACACACTAAAAAAGAGATTTTGATACTTAGCCCTATTGTTGACTCGTTAACACCCGATTATCAATCATCTTACGGCTGGGTGAAGGGCTCGGCTTTTGCACAGCATGATGACAACTATTTGTATCGACTCCCTTTTGCTGCTGGAGCGAATGTGCGCGTATCACAAGGCTATAATGGGGGATTATCACACAAGGGACTCTCCGCGTATGCTATCGATTTTTCGCTTCCGATTGGAACGCCTATCTATGCCGCACGGGAGGGAGACGTTGTGGGCGTCGATGTGAGTAACAATTTAGGGGGAGCAAGTCCCGAATATCGTCCCTATATGAATTATGTCAATGTACGGCACTCTGATGGAACGCTGGGTAATTATTATCACCTAAAACTTGGGGGAACAGCAGTAAAAATTGGGGATACAGTGAAAAAAGGGCAGCTGATAGCGTATTCGGGAAATACAGGTTATACCACTGCTCCGCATTTGCATTTTAGCGTTAGCAAGGTTGATCCTGTATCTATGCGTCGACCGATGAATCTACCGATTAAAATACAGACATTGCAGGGAATTGTAAGTAATCCGCGTGAGGGTGAATCGTATACGGTACAATAAAATGTTCATAAATGACACTAAGTTAATCTCTGATATGATTACGCTCTAATAATTTAAAGTTTGGTATGTCATGAAAAATATTGTATTGATTGGATTTATGGGAGTGGGTAAAGGTTCGATTGCTCGGGCGATGGTAAAGCATACGGCGCTGATGGCATTGGATACGGATGATATCATAGAAAGTATTGAAAACCGCTCTATCAAAGCGATATTTGCCACCGATGGCGAAGAATATTTTCGCAACTTAGAGCGTAAAACAGCGCGTTGGTTAAAGAAAAAAGTGACGGGGACAATCATCTCGACGGGGGGTGGATTTTTCAAAGTTCCGGCATTGAAAAAAGTAGGAACCATTGTTTTGTTAAATGCCCCTTTTGATACGATTTATGAGCGTATTATGGCCCATCCTGATGCCGCAAAAAAATTCAAAAAGCGCCCTTTGTTTAATGATATTGATAAGGCCCGTGCTTTATACGAAGAGAGACTTCCTCAGTATCTGAAAGTAGCCGATATTGTCATTGACGTGAGTGATAAAACGGTTGACACGATTGCTAAAGAGATCATTAAAAAAGGTAAAAAACGATGAAAACAGTACTTATATTTCTCCTAACCCTCTCGACTCTCTTTGGTGGCGGAATCAAATGGGAAAAAGACTATGCAACTGCGCTCAAACAAGCTAAAGCACTCAATAAACCGATGATGTTTATTATCTCAAGCCATAATTGTCGCTATTGCATTCAGCTGGAATCAACAACACTTAAAGACCCGAAAGTGGTTCAAAAAATTAATTTACAGTACGTAGCCGCTATCGCGTATGTAGATGAAAATCCTTTATTTCCACGTGAACTTTATGTGGGCGGTACACCCGCAACATGGTTTATAAAAGGAAATGGCGAACCGATGTTTGAACCGGTTATGGGTGCTATTGATGCAACGAGTTTTCTTAAGGCGCTTGATGTTGTCAGTAGTGAACACACCAAATCGTCACCTAAAAGATAAAAGAGGATAGATTATGATTAGTATTCGAACAAGTGACGGTAATTTTCAAAGTGTTTTTGATGAACTTTTAAATCGTGGCAAGATGGACATGGAGCATGTTGGGAGTATCGTCAAAACAATTATTGATGAAATTCGTATTGATAAAGATACAGCACTGATCGCACATATTGCGAAATTTGATCGCTGGTCCCCCGTGAGCGGTTCTGCGTTGAAGATTGATCCTGCAGATATGAAAAATGCGTACGATGAACTTGAGCCCGCATTAAAATCAGCACTTCATTTGGCGTATGATCGTATCCGAGCGTATCACGAAAAACAGCTTCCGCGAAGCTGGTTTGATACGGAAGCCAATGGGACGATTTTGGGACAAAAAGTAACCGCGGTTGACCGGGCAGGTCTCTATATCCCAGGGGGAAAAGCGGCGTATCCCAGTTCACTGCTTATGAATGTTATTCCGGCTCAGGTTGCGGGGGTAGAACACATTATCGTCTGTACGCCAACTCCGGACAATGAACCTAATGCTCTTTTGCTTGCGGCATGTCATTTGTGCGGTGTGAGCGAAGTGTTTAAAGTTGGCGGTGCGAGTGCGATTGCTGCAATGGCGTACGGGACGCAAACCATTCCTAAAGTAGATGTGATTACGGGTCCGGGAAATATTTTCGTCGCCACGGCAAAAAAAATGGTGTTTGGTGAAGTAAACATCGATATGATCGCAGGCCCAAGTGAAATTGGGGTTTTGGCAGATGATTCAGCCAACCCTGAGCATATTGCGATTGATTTGCTTTCGCAAGCAGAACACGATGAAATGGCAAGCTCGATCTTGATAACCCCATCCCAAAAGTTTGCGGATGCGTGTGCGGTTGAGATTGAAATATGGTTAAAAAAGCTCCCCCGTGAGGAGATAGCACGTAAATCAATTGAAGAGCGTGCCGCAATCATCGTCACCGAGTCAATGGAAGAAGCCGTAAAGTTGATGAACTGTATTGCCCCTGAGCACTTAGAAGTAGCAACTGATAATCCGTTTGAACTTTTAGCGTCCATTAAACATGCCGGAGCGATATTTTTAGGACATAACACTCCTGAAGCGATCGGGGATTATGTGGCAGGTCCAAATCACACGTTGCCTACTGGAGGGACAGCAAAATTTTATTCGCCTCTTGGGGTTGAAAATTTTATGAAAAAATCTTCGATTATTGCTTTTTCAAAACAGGCAATCAATGAAATCGGTGCAGCCTGCGCATTAATTGCGCACACGGAAGGGCTTGGTGCTCACGAAGCCTCCGTTCGCTGTCGATTAGATAAATAAACCCTTCTTATCCTCTCATTTCCCTTTGCGGGAAATATTTCCAAACGGTTACATATCAAAAAGTTATCGCAAAAAAGGATTTCCTTTTAGTTTCAGTTAAACCTTATTTAGCTAATATCAGCTTAGCAGAAATGCCATTATAAGCCTATTATAATGACAATAGATAATTATTATTGTAACAAGCAATAGGAATTCAAGGAGAGTATATGCAGTTAGGTTTCTTGGTAGACCTTCGCCTTTGTATGGGGTGTAAGGGCTGTGAGATCGCATGTAAGGTGGAAAATGAAGTTCCACTGAGTACATGGCGTCTTCGTGTAAAATATGTCGATGTGGGGACGTTCCCTGAAACGAAACGTACGTTTACTCCGCTTCGCTGTAATCACTGTGCCAATGCACCTTGTGAGCGAATTTGTCCGGTGAGCGCATTGCATTACATTGAAAATGGTATTGTCAATATTGATAAAGATCGTTGTATTGGGTGTGCGGGATGTGTTATGGCGTGTCCGTATGGGGCAATTTATATCGATCCTCAAACACAAACAGCCGATAAATGTACCTATTGTGCACACCGTGTTGCGAGTGCCATGATGCCATCGTGCGTGGTTGCTTGTCCGGTAGAAGCCAATATCTTTGGTGATTTGGATGATCCAATGTCCAATATCAGTAAATACATCCAGCAGCACCAAGGAAATGTTCAAGTGCGCAAACCGGAAAAAGGGACCGAGCCTCACCATTATTATGTTGGCGGCGGCAATGTTACCCTGAATCCATTGGCATCATTTAGAGCAGAAGGTCATTCACTCTTTAACAATCTTACGCATCTACCAGTAGGAGGGCACCACTAATGGCACATGAAATTATTGCAGCAACCAATGCAGTTGTAGTTCTCG
>Ga0265297_10009224_pt1 | contig 12818 bp, 19 predicted proteins | sample Munlanlwell13791_FD_192502 | JGI IMG/M metagenome (GOLD analysis project Ga0265297, IMG submission 192502) | Leachate microbial communities from a municipal landfill in Southern Ontario, Canada - Leachate well 137-91 | ecosystem: Engineered > Solid waste > Landfill > Unclassified | place...
AACTGGGCGGGTGACGCCGACATCGACGCGGCAGTTGCCGACCTCGAAGACGCTGAGAGCAGCATCAAGACGGAATCGCGGACGTTGTCGGCGAATCTGTCGGTTCTCACCACTCGGCAGGACTTCACCAAGAATCTGGTGAACATACTGAACACTGGTGCCGGCGATCTGACCAACGCCGATATGAACGAGGAAGCGGCCAATCTCTTGGCCTTGCAGACGCAGCAGCAACTCGGCGTCAACGCCCTGTCGTTGTCTTCGCAATCGGCACAGTCCGTACTACGACTCCTCTCGTAATCCACGAAGGGTTTCAGCACTCAAGGCGTCTCGGGAAACCGAGACGCTTTTTTTATGACAACGAACCGCGAGCCTCGGCGTTCAGTTGTGATCGTTCTTCCGGTGACAACTCGATGGAGTTGATATCGACGGGCGGCGCAGGCTGATCCGGCGGCGTGTAGGTCGTGGGTGTACCGACTGGAACAGCCTCCGTGGCGTTGAACGTGACTGGACCACGAGGAGTTCCCGGCTTTCTCCACTTTGTACGTTTTGGACGGACGGTTGTATCCTCTGGCAATGGCGGCAAGATTCCAGGTTCGGGCCGTTCCAATATCGCCTTTATCTCACCCTCAATCTCCGCAATCTGATCTTTCCGTTCCTTGATCTTCTTGTCATAACGGACTACAGTTTTCCAACGTTTTGCCAACCAACTGTCGTACATGCGTTTTTGCTTTGCGTATACGTCGTACTCGTTATTTCGGACGGCTTGGATGGCGTCGACGTCCAACTGAATCAGTCCGATCCAGTCACGTAGCATTTTCACCTTGTCGTCGGTAGACACCGTCGGCGGTGTCGTGACCGATTCATTCTGTTGGTTGTCACTCACGGGGAACATCCTTTGGGTCTGCGCCGCCGTCCAATGAAAATGATGTCGGGCGGCCATGTGGATTGTTTATATGAAGGAAGTAGCAGTTGTAACAATACATCTCAAGATTCTCTCGACGTTTGTTCTTTTTGTTACCATCCTTGAATGCAAGAACGATTGGGGACGCACCGTCGGCGACTCGGACTTCCTTGAACCCGCACTTGCAACACACGGCGGGCATCGTATTTGAACGGATCAGTCGTTGTCGTAGACGTGCTATCGGATAGTTTGGGAACTCGCCTTCGAGCAGACGGTTCAACGGATATCGACCCGAGTTCTCGTTTTTGATCGGTTTGTTGATTCCTTTGCCGGCTCGGTTCATCACTCGGCCGAAAATACCATATAGCTTCGCGTACTTCTGATATGTCGCGTAGGACACTCCCAGTTTTCGTGCGACCTGTTGTTCGGTTTTGGATACCAACTGCGCCGCAAGAATCTCACTCTCCAATAGCATTCTCATCGGCCGCCCGGCATTTGCCAACCACGGAAGATTTCGTTTTGGACCCATCTGAATCGCCGGCTTCGCCTCGATTTTTACTGGTGAAGCAGACCCCGACGGTGCTACGGATTCGTTTGTGGTGTTTTCGTTCATACGGTCGTTTCCTCCAACAATGCATAAGATGGCATGGTCGTAACATCGACACAGATGAAGTCGCCTAGCTTGCTTTTACGAACGCAGAACGAGTCACCCTTCGTCCAAACGAACAACCATCCCTCCAACGACTGACAACACGCATCTTTGAATGATCGATTGCCAACGTTTCTTATTGAAATGTACACCGTTTGGCAATAGTCCTCGTCGACGAGCTTCGATCTGATGTCCAATAGAAATCTGTTCGCTTGAACCTTTGTCATTTGACTTCGGTGTATCCACTTTCATCCAACTTCAGGTCTTGGCCGGTTTCTTCCTGATAGTTTTTTCGTAACATCTCAGCCAAACTCTGAGCGGTCGGTATCGATGAGTTGAGGAGACACAGATATGAGTTCACGATAACCGTTGGACCGTTCGTCGTTTTCTGTTTGACTTCGACGATTGGGCCGAGTTTGAACTTTTTTCCAGCACTCTTCCATTGAGATTCAATGCCACGTGTGGCTACCTCAATGTACTTCGATCTATCATCCGAAAAATCGGTTGGATCAATGGATACGGTCTCAACCCACTGTGGTCCTCGAATGCTGAATGTTATTGATGTGCTCTCTTGTGTCATCATGTAATATATACAACTCAAAAAATCTTTCCTATCATCATATCTCCATCATTGATAATGTCAAGGTTTTCCAACTTCTCTTTTACACGTTCGCACGTTTCTTCTTCAGCTGTATTCGCTACAAAAACTACCTTCTGAACCGCTTTGCTCTTTGCCCCATCTCGGTGAATACGTCCAAGCACTTGTCTCAGATCGACGGCGGACGGCGTTGGCGAGATGATGGACATTCTTGGATACGCGCCGTTGAGATCGTGTAAAGACAATCCCGCGCCGCCGGCCTTGACATTCACGATGATTACACGTGACGTATCGGACTGAAATGCCTCGATGTTCTTGTCACGTTCATCACCCTTGTTTTCGCCCCAAACGATGCACCGCGTGTTCAAACGTTTGGCGAGGGCGTTGATTGTCTCCGAGAAGTTGACGAATATTGCGACAGACATACCATCCTCGATTGCCTCCTCAACCATCTCAACGAACAATGGAACCTTGAGAAGTTCGGCCTGCTGTCGAGCACGTAGTTGTACAACCATTGCGTTGATCTTGTACTCCGCCGTGTTCTTGCTCTTGATACGGAGAAGTTCGAGCTCTCGATCCATCTCCTTGTATAGATTCTTGATGGTACTTTCCGACGATTCGTCGATGTTGTAAGCTTCGGCGATCAACTCACATTCGGGGAATCCAGGGATATCCTCACGTTTCAGCCGGATACCACGTTCTAGGAATAGGTCACCGTGAAGCTTGGCGAGAACGGTCTTGTCACCGTTGAACTGCCAACCAAACCGACCCTTGTCACAGTCGTGTTCACGTAGAAATCCCGACCAGTTCTTCTTGTACAGTCCCAGAATAAACCCGACCGCCTTCAACTCGATTGGGTTGATGGCATTGGTGGCCGAACAACACAGTATGCTGTATCCCTTTTTCTTTGCCTCGATGGCAATCTCCGAGTTCTGCGTGTTCAAACCCTTGAGACGGTGCGATTCGTCAAAAATGATCAGCGTGTTCTTGTGTACCGTCCATTCAAATCGTTCACGTGTACTTACTTTGCTGACCTTCACCCACTTTCCGATCTCCTTATGTTTTCCGGTTTTGATCGACTCATAGTTCATGATGAACTCGGGAGTCATCTTGAAATGCTTTCGGATGATCTTGTTCCACGGTGTTATGACCGCCTTCGGACAGACGACCGCGATTCTCATTCCGAGTTCCCGCGCCACGGCCACGGCCGAATAGGTTTTTCCAACACCTGTATCGGAACCGTCTATCGCTGCTCCGTGACGTTGTATTGACGCAACCAACCGCGCCACCGCCGGTACCTGCCACGGCCGAAGTCCTTCCGGATTTTTTACCTCGTACGTGGGCAACGTACTTTCTTTTATGATCGTCTTTGGATCGACCTTCTCATTGTCCTTGCCGAATACCTGTCGGAAGTCGCTTTTTCGTATCTGCCACTCAAACAGACACCATCGTCCGCGGTTGTTCTTGCCGATGCTGTATCCCTGCAACTTGAGCTTCAGTTTGTTCTTGTCCCAAAAAATGAAAAATCCCTCAAGAAAATCTTGAGGTATCACCCAGCTTCGCACCCATCGCTTACCATATTTGGTGAGGATGTGTGCTGGCTCGGTCCAAACCAGAACATCCTGTAGCCCGACGCCCATCAGTTTCCGTGTACGTCCTTCAGCTTTGAGAACTTTTCCGCTTCGAAGATGTTGCACTTGACGGGAGTCGAGTCGCTTCGAATGACACCCATCTGAAAATACTGCTCCATTTGCTCAAAGAAGTTGCGACCGTCGGCATCATCAATACCGAAGCCGAGTTCACTGACGGATTGCATGAACTGAGACCGACTCTGACCAAACCGTCGTTGGCAAGCCCCTTCCAAATACTTGATGACTCCTGCAGGTGTCTCGAAAATGAGTACGGGCGATTTTCCGCCGGACGCCTTCGAGGTGTCCACGATGTAGTATTTTGACATATAACCTTTTGTAGTTTACTGCAAGTGCAAGTCGCCGGTGATCTTGACGGTCTTGTTGGCGTCTTGCTTGAGCCAGATATCACCATTACCATCTTGAACGATCAGATTGAGTGTAACTGCCTGATCGACCGTGATTTCCGAACCTTGGTAGAAGATTTTTCCGTTGTACATATTCTAGTGTGGATTGATGTGTTCCTATAAATATCATTCCGGCGTAGAAAACCCAACGGGAACACCGTCATTCTCGAAATCTTTGGGTTTGGTAACGAGGAGTTTTCGTAGTGTCTTGATCGCTTGGTCAAAGGGCGTGTCCAGACACTTTACGCTGATGACCAACTCGGCCATCGCCGCGAATGAGAAGTCCTTTGTTTCCCGTATCCAGTGTTCAATGTTGTCGGTATTGGGGTCGAGCTTGAGTTTGGTGGTAAAATAAGCTCGACGGACTTCCGCGTTTGGCATTCCAATGCGGACCACGCGGTCGAAACGTCGTGGACGTCCAACCAACCGTTTGTCCAACTTCTCGGGATAGTTGGTCGTCGCGATATTTAGAACCTTGTTCACCTGTGACTCACCGTCCAATATCGAGAGTAGATCGTCCTCGCCGTACGCATCGATCAATGCATCAATATCCTCGAATATACAAACGATGTTCCGGTTTGGTTCAATCTCACGGAAGACCTTCAACGTGTCCGCCATCAGATCGGGATTATCGCAAATGAAAACGATTCCGTCACGGTCGACGATCCGTTTGATGATCTGTTGAACCAATGACGTCTTTCCGCCACCCGGCGGTCCGTAGACTAGATAACCTCTTCGATGTAGAAACCCGTAGTGTTCAAACAACTGGCTACGCGACCAGAAGTCCTCGATCTCCTTGAGTAACGAGTCGCCGATCCAGTCCGAAAACTCCATCAGATCATCGACATTCACCGCAGTTTTGAAGATGATCACGTTTCCGTTTCTAGTCTTTGACCGATATACTCCGGGAGACAACCGGTCGCGGGTGCTCTGAATCCCCTGATACTCGTCCGAACCGCAGACGGCCCATTGGGTCATCTTTGCAACGTTGGTCGGTTCTTCGTCCATAGGGGTTTCGGGGGAACACGTCTGATTCAGCATACGGTCCAACATTCTTTGTTCAGCTCGATCAGCTGCTGACATCGGGGCGTTTTCCGACATCGATTCGGCAAAATCTTCGAGTGGTCCGTCGCTCATATCATCGATACTCCAGTTTGAGAAGCTTCCAACGCTCGTTGTCAATCGGATGCCTTCCGGTGCAGATATTGTCGATCACCTGATAGAAGTCCTCGACCGACTCGTAGATGTACTTGTGGGGAATGGTCCAGAAGACCCAAAACGGCGTGGTTTTTTTGCCGGATGGATTGATGAAGAAAATGGGCTTCTTTGCACGATTTGCCCAAAAAAACTCCTCCCAACTTCCACATGTCGGAACCTTTGGGTCGAACACGAACACGATGAAGTCGGAGATATCGATCAGTTTGAGGTCAAAGGTTCGAATGTTCCTGAGGGCGGACAGCTTGTCGTACTCACCGTTTTCCAATAGGGACTTCATGTACTCACGTCGATCCTCGTCTTCCCGAACGGCTTCGATGAACGGTTTGTTGTAGTGATCGTACACAACAATACCATACTTGCCGAGTTGTGCGGTCATTTCTGCACGAATACTTCGACCGTTACTGCCATGTTGCATGGCTCCAATTACAGTCGCTTTTGTCCTAAACAATGGGTTGGTCTTGTCCATAACGTGAGGAGTATCATACATCCCATCACGTTTGTCAATCGTATAACAACATCAAATACGGTTACTTTCTCTGAGCTTCTGCGTGATAACCTTCTCAACGGCTGGATCGACGACGACGGCGGTCTTTCCCGTTTTACCGTCCACGATGTACTTTCCGTTGTAGTTCTTCAGAGTTTCCTTATCAAATGCGGCCGGATTGGACTTTTTCTGGTCCTCGACAAATGCAACCAGATTTGTCGCGGTTTTATCGACGGCGTGATGTTCCATCGACATCTTGACAATCATACCAATCACCACAACGCCAACGCCTGCTGCTACCATCCACGGCTGAACGTAAAGAATGGCAGCGGCACAACCACCAAATGTAGCGGCACCTGTAACGAACTTACTCTTAAACGTTGGCATCCAAATCGCGCCCGCGACACACAGTAGTGCCAATATTCCGCATACAGCGATTGCTTTGATCTTGATTTCACGTTCCAGCTTCTGACGAGCTTCACGGTCATCAGCACGATCCTTCTCCATCTTGTTGATTATTTCCTGCCGTGCAATTACCTCTTTCTGTTTCTCGGAGAGCTCCGTTGCGTGACGAAGGTTCATGTCCGCGAGTTCCTTCTGAAGACGGGCCAACTCTGTCTTATAGGTCTCCGTCTGTGTAGCGAGGTCTGTATTCGTTTTTACAACCTCCTCATGCTTTTTCCGAAGGTCTTCGAGGCTGGTGATCGTCTCATCCAACTCCTTCTTCAGCCGTTCGTTCTCCCGCTCCATAGCTTCAGCGGTTGCCTTCTTACCCGTTGCGGCAGCAGCTTCGTTGACGCGGTTGTTGACGATGAGGTCTACCCGAGACGGTTCCGGCGGAGTGTAAAAACTAAACGCTAGGTTAGCTCCATACAAGCTGTTGGCGACCGTCTGAAGTTGGGTGTCTTGTCCTGAGATGACAGTGTCCTTCGTTTTGGATATGTCAGTTGTCGCTTTCTCAAGCTCTTCGGCGTGTTTCTTGTTGAGTTCGTCGATCTGTTTCTGCACTTCACTCTTCTTGACGTATTCCTCCTTCAGCTTCGCAGCGTCACTGGTTACGCATGACGTATTGAGGAAGAGGAACGAGCCGATGCAGAGAACCCAGAGGGTTTTGCGGAAAGTGTTATAGGAGCGTTTCATGCCCCATAAATATAACACAGTATATATAAAAAGATCAACGCATCGGAGGCGTAGCCTTCTTGTCAGTCGGATACGCATCAATAGACCACCGTTTTCCCTTTTGGTCGGATGTAATGCCGGCGTTTGGCTCAACGATCTTGGAACCACCCTCACAAGCCAGTCCGCCCAACGAGATGATTGCAGTAGTCGGCGCACCGGACGGAACGGCGCCGGTCAATGCTTGCGCGATCTGTGATCCAAAATGTTCGACGTTGTCCGAACTCGCGCCGAGTGGAGCAGTCTTCTTCTCGGCGTTGATGAAGTTTCCCCGATTGGCCGTGATCTTCTGCGGTGCCGGTACGAGTGGACGCGTTTCGGAATGCGGTATGGTGTTTCCCTTCTGTACGGCCAACTCCTGCGCTTCAGGCTCATCAACCAAACCAGCCGCCATCAGTTTGCTGTAATACGATGGGTCTTCTCCCAAATGGTCGGCGGATATTTTTGCGGCGAGAGTTTCGTCATCGGTGTGTTCCATTTCGACACGATTTCCGATCTCCATCTCCTTGTCTATCGGACCATTTGTAGCTACGGCTTGTGGATGTGCTGACGGTAGATCACGTTGTGCTTTTAGGTTCATAAATGTGTAGTTGGTTTTGCCGGAATCAGTCTCCACTCATGTCGTAAAGATAGAGGTCGGAGTAATACTTCGGATTGGCTGCTAAGTGTTGTTTTACGATTTCCAAAGCAACCGACTTTAGTGGGTACTCCATCTTTTTCATTTCTTGTCGGATGCCTTGATAGATTTCGTCGGGCGAAAATCGAGGATCGTTCAGGTCTTCAGGTTCAATGACATCGGTGAGACCATTGCTAATGACGGTGTTTCCCTGCATTGTGCTGACATTTCGTTGTAGTTTTGGAGCTTCGGCGCCACTCTTTGGTGGGATGTTGTTTCCGCCGGAGGGAACGCCTTTTGTCGCTGGCGTGTACTTCGCACCACGTCGCATCGTACCGAACTCTTGGTCGGGATATTTCTGTCCTTGTAGTTGGGCCTTGGTCACCGAATTGTTGCTACCCGTGGCCGGGTTTGGATAGTTTTGACTCTTAAACATTGCGGATCGGGGGTCGGCGAACCCGGGAGATGACATCGTTCCAAAAGAGCCCGCAGTTGGACCTCCAGGCTGGCCACCATATCCGCCGCCCATACCCGTCATTATGGACAACTCGTTGATGGTAGTGTGTTGGCTGTTTTTGTCCGAGTAGATGAACGAGTCAAACTTGACCGTCTTTCCCTCGAAGGTGGTGTCACCGACATACGGTTTGCCACGGCCCTTCTTCAGATACGCCAACGTGACGTGTGGATGGTACTTCGGATAGTCGTTGTGGTACTCGACGTTTTTGCAAAGGAAGTTGTTCAGTCGGGCCAACGATGGGCTGGTCACGTCGATCTTGAGGACGTCGAACTTCGGATTGGTCTCGAACAGCGTGATCTTGCCCAACGTCGCGGTGAGTTGCTTCGGCAACCGTTTCAGTATGTCCTTGGTCTTCTCCGCATCGGTGTCGGAGATGCCGTACAGAACCGTCACATGCGGTTTGTCTTCACGACCATAGCCAGCCTCGGCGGTGTAGAGTGCATCATCTGGAATGCTGGAGATGTACTCGACGAGCGTCGGGTCGGCTGGAAGCGGAACCATGACACAGTCCTCGAAGGACTCGTTGAGGATGTCGGGGAAGAACGACTCGAAGTTTGGATCAAACTGATTTGACAGGTTCATTGTGGTATCTCTCATCCGTTCAGAAGTTCTCGCTTCGTCTGTTCCGTTATCGGCTGACCAATACGTGCCTTCAGCATCTTGAGGGCTGTTCGTGGTGGCATGTTGCCGAAGTTTGCGGCCAAGATGCCGTGTTTCTGGCAGAACGACTCCAACTCGGCCAGACCTTCACCGTCAAACGGTGTTTCGTCTTGCGGCCGGACGGAACGTTTCAACGACTTGATGGGGTCGAAGCCGTTCACCGGCTCGTACTCCTTGATTGGAACGAAGGCCTGAAGATGTTGGGTGGTGTAAGTGAAGGTCGACATTTGTTGTAATAAATATCAATCTACCAACACAATCGCCCTACGTTCTTTCCGTCTCTTCCAAGCTTCTCGCATTTTCTCCTTGGCAGACTCCGACATTTGTGTGCCAACTCTGGAAACTTTGATGCTGTATGGACCACGTTTCTTACCCAATCGAGATTCGGATAGTCGTTTACGAACTTCCAATGTTCGAGTTTTTCCAGTGTTTGCCATTGATATTTTTTGACGGGTTTCATCGGACGTGCCGTGTCCGGTCAATGATTGACGCAACTTTTCTCGGGTTTCGTTGGATGGAACCCTACCCTTGCCGGCCTCCGATATTTTGAGACGAACGTCGGCGGTCATACTTTCTCGGATAGCCACGCTCATACGTCGTCGCGTTTTTTCGGATGGTTTCTTTCCGGGTTTTCCACGTTGAGATTCGGATATTTTGCGCCTCGTCGCCAATGATCTAGGACCATATATTTTTCCCGTAAGAGATTTTCTCATTTTCTCGATAGATTCGGACGACAACTTTCTACCTTTCCCACTGGAAGATATTTTGGCTTTGGCTTCCGGTGTATGCTTCATACCCAAAAACGTGAGTCCAATGTGTCCGCCTTCTGTTAGGTTGTATCCATCTGTGAATGCGTTGTATCGCTTTATCCAATACATTTCTCGATAGTCGAGTATCCAATCAACTTTATCGCATGGCTCTATCAAAATCTTCTCAAAATCGCCGTATCCATATTTCATGAGTGCGTGATAAAGTTTCCGTTGGTTTTTACAACGCAACTTTCTATAATCTTCCCAACGGCCAAACACGTCAATACTCTGCCCAACATACCACTTATTCGTTGTTCGGCACCGAAGTCCGTATATCCCCACTATTTTTTCGTTTGTAGTATCGAGCGAGGCCGGCGGCACGTTCTTTATCAACACGTTTCCAGTAACTGCGCATGCGGTATTCTCGATTTCGTTCACGTTTTTGTTCCTCCGTAAGATTATGCGACTTTCTGCCCATACGCATAAATATAGAGGTGGTAACAAAATCTTACAAAAATCTTACTAAAAAACGCCGAGTCCTAACTTTTGTTTCTGCTCTTTTGTGAGAACGTTTTTTAGGTAACTTTTTATAATTTGACCACTAACACTATTCGCCTCGTCCTCAATATCTCCACCGATTTCCTGTATTTCGCCCGTGAGTTGCCCCTTTACAGATTGACGAAGATGTACTAGTTCATGCGCAATCGTCCGACAGTAGTCGATGAAGTGTCGTCCGCCCACGATGACACAGATGCTCTTGTCGTTTGGGTCGAATGCTCCCGTTGTGATTGGACGTCCGGGATTGGCGTGTAGCAACGTGACCGTGACCGGCTCATCGCCGAGGTTCAGATGGTTTGAGGCGTGGCCGATGAACTCCACCAGCATCTTGAGGGTGTCCTTGTCGGGAAGCGGGAGCTCCTTACTTTTTTTGAGACGGATGGAACGTGCCATACCGCTATAAATATGAACGTCCTTGACATTTCGCAAGTCCTTCTTCACACTTTCGGTCTGTATGACACGTGCCCTATCCTCTTCTTCACACTTTCGACTCGTATGAACCGAGCTCTATCCTATCAAGACGTTTATCTCATTCCGCAGTATTCCGACGTGTCGAGTCGTTCCGACGTCAATTGCCACGTTCAGTTCCGAGATCATCTGTTCAACCTTCCGGTCGTTCCGGCCAACATGGTCTGCACCATCAACGAGTACAAGGCGTACTGGATGAGCGAAAACGGCTACTTCTACGTGATGCATCGCTTCATCAACCGAATCGATCCAGTGCAGAACCGTGAAGCGATTACCGACATGGTTCGTTGCATGACCGAGGACCACTGGCGACTGGCCAGTGTGAGCATCGGTGTTCAGGTCGAAGACATCGCCATGTTGGAAGGTTGGTTGGACCAAGGGTACAAGCTCGACTTCCTCACTGTTGACATCGCACACGCCGACAGCGTTCGAGCCAAGACGGCGATCCGATCCATCGTTGATCTACGGAGCCAGTACAACCGCCGCTTCTTCCTCATCGTTGGCAACGTCGCGACTCCCGATGCCGTCGAACGTCTGACCGAGTGGGGTGCTGACGCGGTCAAGGTGGGCATCGCCCAAGGTGGCGCCTGCACGACCTACGGCAAGACCGGCTTCGGAATGCCGATGTTCAGTTGTGTGCAGGAGTGTGCCAAGGTGGCCAAGGTACCGATCATCGCTGATGGCGGCATCAAGACCAACGGTGACATCGCCAAAGCGATTGCGGCCGGTGCTTCGATGGTGATGGCTGGTAGCATGTTCGCTGCTTGTACCGACAGCCCAGCCGAACCGATCTACGGAAACGCTACCACCCGCATCACCGACGTCGGCGTCTTCGAGAACCGTGGACGTGTCACCCACAAACGCTACTTCGGTTCTGCCTCATCTGCCAGCAAGGGCAAGAACGCCGGACACATCGAGGGCACAACCGTTCTGTTGCCCGTGGACCCACACACCTACGCCGAAAAGTTGGTGGAGTTGACCGAAGACCTCCAGAGTGCCTGCTCCTACGCAGGCGGTTCATTGGAGCGGTTGTCGCAGTGTCCGTGGGGCATCCGTTGATCTTATGGGAATGGCTACACCAAACTACACGTGGCCGGGACACGATCTCGGCGAAAAGGGGTTCACCAAGGCTTTCGTCAGACGGACGAACGCTGAGCACACGTATCGGGTCGAGAGACCCAGATCGTGTCCGTGGCCTACCGACAACGAGCTGATCTGCTTCTGTGACAACGGCTCGTACAACTGGGGCGGCCGCGTCACTAAAGATGACGAGACCGCAACGGTTACCGTCTACGTCGACTGAACGACGAACGTTTTCGTCTTGTCGTCATAACGGAACGTTGGTATCGTGTCCGTGGGCCACGTGTAGACCGGACCGACCGTAGACGGAGACCGTAGCACCGTTTCGTTTGGCGCGGTCTCACCGTGGATCGACACCTCCTCGTTCTCGATCCGTTCCACCTTACCAGCCTTGGTGGTGACGAGAAGGTAGCCGTTGTTGCACCGCACCTTGGTGAACCCGTAAAACGAGACGCTGACGCTAAAAGAAGTCGCGTGGACCTCGATCTCGGCGTGGTCGGTCTGAACCATGAGGTTGCTGGCCTGATTGGGTGGGGTCGGTAGATGGAACCAAGCCTGCCCTTTTTCTAGCTTCACGTTGAGAACCGATCCGATGTCGTCACCCTCAAGACGAACCGTTCCGGCATCCTCGATTGCGACGTCTTGCTCCGCCGTCCAGACCACCAAACTGGTCTCTGCCTCAAGACGGACCTTCAGACCACTGGAGAACAGCAGATTTGCGTAGGCCCGATACTCGGCGGAGATGGTCACTGGCTTGGTGAGGACAGCTGACCGACTTTCTGTAAAGACCTTGGGCTGGTTGTCCTCCACCGCCAGCATCACGAAGTTCTCGGAGCTGGTACAAACGACGGTGGACGGAACCGTGAGGAAGTCCTGCGCACAGAGCGTGGACGTTAGAAAAAGTAGGGTGAGGAGCAGTCGTTTCACCCTAATAAGTAGGGGTCAGTCGACCTTCTCGATGTCTTTCTTGGCCTGACGTCGGCCACGTTTCTTGCCGTTCTTGGCCGCAAGGTCGACCTCCCACCAGTTCTTTTGACCTTTTGGCAGGTGATGGTCCACCTTGGATGGGAACCGAACGGTCTTGCGGCCAACCGGTTTCATCCCTCAAA
>Ga0265297_10009225_pt1 | contig 12818 bp, 9 predicted proteins | sample Munlanlwell13791_FD_192502 | JGI IMG/M metagenome (GOLD analysis project Ga0265297, IMG submission 192502) | Leachate microbial communities from a municipal landfill in Southern Ontario, Canada - Leachate well 137-91 | ecosystem: Engineered > Solid waste > Landfill > Unclassified | place...
TTTGTCTTGTATTTTGCGATTTCGTCGCCATCATCAAGCTTATCCGTATCCGTATCTTTTAATGTCTGATCCGTGTAGAACACGTAAGTTTCATCATTATTTGTTATTGTATCTCCGTCACTATCGTCGAATCCGCTATCAAGCTGACTCTGCTTCTGTTTGTAGAATACTTTATACTTGGCAATAATGTCGCGCTTCCAGGTTGGGTCGCAAACGGCTTCGGCCCCCATAGACCTTGCAGGATCACACGCAAATACGCCTTCCTCACACGCTAAGTTGTAATAGCGAGGATACCACCATTCGGTAAGATCGGCCGCTAATTTCTTTACGTTTTTAAGGTTTGCTTCGCCGCCAATCTTGGCGATATATTCTTCTTCATATTCCCATTGCTGACCGAACACAGACCAGTTAAGAACTTTAATTATCTGCATTCTTGTCATGTTCCACTCAGGGCGGAACGGACTTAAATTGATTGTATCTTCATAAAAACCATGGATCATTCCCACTCTTGTGGCGAAATGAATGGCATCTTTATATTCTTGTGTAGTTGCTCCGGCATCGTCGGTAAGAAGAGGTTCAGCTCTTTCTCCCTTTAAATAAACGTCCGGATAGTATCTGTTGTTTGTCGGATCCGCACTTTCATATGCCGAGTGAACAAGGAATGGGAGCATACAGTGCTCTATATCATCCAAACATTTTGCATTATATGCCGAATATCTTTGAGCGATATCAAATTCCTTTAATACTTCGGTTACAACTTCTTCACGAGTACATCCCGGGATGGAAGTTTTAATTTCTTCCGCAACTTCAGGGAGTTCGCCTTCTTCAAGTTCCTCTTCCGCGGCCGGGCTTAATTCCTCTTCCGGAGTTACTTCTTCGGCTGGTTCACATACTTCGCATTCTTCACAAACCGGACATTCTTCCGGCGCTACAACTTCAACCTCAAAAAGACAAAGCGCGGAGCAGCCATCGCCGTCCACGGTATTGCCATCATCGCATTGTTCACCAACGCTGTAGGTTTGAATGTTGTCTCCACAAACAGGATCAGGTGGTGGAGGAGTAAACGTGTAGAAATGGCCCTTCCAGGTAGTGCAGTTTACACTCGGGTCGGTATTTTTATCACATATATATACTTCCACATCCACTTTTTGTCCTTCGGAGAAGTTGGTAGATGGGTCTGTTGTTACGCTGTAAACTCCGCCGGATTCGGCATAAGTTGTTTGAGTGGCTTCTTCCGTATAAGCAACGCTACCTATTTTATATGCAAGAGTGCTTATATCAACGCCGGCTCTATTATCCTGTAAAGAGAACACGATATTTGTATTAATATCGTTTCCTCCCGATCCGTTTGAAGGAAGGATAAGAGTTACCTGCGGAGCCGTTGTGTCAGGCGTACAAAAGCCGCCGTCAATTTCCGGGTTGTATCTGTTTAAAAAGTTAAAAGTCTTGTCTGTTGCGTTTGTAAGGTAGTTTGTGCCTTCGTAAGCGGCAAGAGTTGTTTTTCCGTAATTTTTGTCGAACGCCAAAGTGGCATTCGAAGCCGTTAACGGGACTTCTACGGCAAGTTTTGCAAAAGCGCCATTTCCGCTAAAGAAAGGGCCTACAAAGCTCATGGCACTAAAATCGAGAGATGAAGCGCCGATAATAGCGCGTGCTATAGCCTGAAACGCCGAAGCGTTGTTTATGGCGGTAACTTTTAGTTTCGTAGAATCGTAATTTATAACCGCGTCAGCTACAGAAATTGGCTGTCCAGCCGTATCAAGCATTACATTAATTTCACCCGGGCATCCTTTGCGTAAATTTGGGTTGTCTTGAAGGTACATGCTTGCGGCAAGTACGCTTGGGGCTGCGGTTGTAAGGACAATCGCAACCATCGCTGCCCAAACAGCAATTTTGTGCATAAAGGATATTTTTGAGCTCATTTTTTATGTTTATTTGGGTTTTACCTACCAATATTATACCAGAAATTGACAAAAATTCAAAGGGCTTTGTTGAGAGTGTTTTTTCCGGCCCCGGGGCCGGGGTGCGTTGAGGGGCGAGGAGGAGGTGGTCCCGCCCCGGGGCGGAAAGTGCTATTTCAGTTGTTTTTTCTCCGTATCATTTTTAAGAAAATTCTTACCTGTTACCACTTGTTTTCCTGTCTTTTCTTCCAGCTCGACTCTCGCGTTTTTTGCGACACTTCCGCCTTGTTTGCAGGCTGTTTTGTTTTCGTCCATTCCAGTGGCATTTACACTTTCTGCGATCTGACGGGTAGAAAACTCAGCAAGCGTGCTGAATATTAATTCGGCTTCGCCCATATGATCGCGCAGATTTTGATCTTTAAGGCTTTTAAGATCTTTATGTTCTTTTATCGAGAGATCGGACCATTCTTTATGAATGATATTTGTAAGTATGGCGAATTCCTCGCCTTGTTTAATTTCATGACCACCCCAGTAATCCGTAAGTTTGTTTCTCGTTTCCTGATTTAACATCCTTTGCTGAATCCACTTTTCACTTCTGCCACGCTGTCTCCAGTAGTCTCTGGCCCTATTTAGGGCTTTTTCGGGGTCGGCGATCTCCTGAAGCCTTTCGTATCCAGTTTTTGCCAACCAAAGTTTGATAGGTTCGGCTTTTGGACTTGGAACGGACTGAATTAGGCGGAGGAGGGTTTCTACATCTGCGGCGTCGGTTTTGCGCAATTTGCCATCTTGAGCGACCATTTTCAAGTGGTCACATTTTGTGACCACTTCGCTTCCCTCAATCTTTAAGCGGTTTTTAAGAGTCGTCCAATAACTTTTTGCTTTTTTAAAATCCGGCTGGTCAATCAAAGCCGCAACAACATCAATTACCGAGAAGTACCAAGTTTCCCTTGCTGCATCATAATGGCGGCGAATTTTAAAACTTTCAAAAAGGGTTAGGGATTCGTCCGAATTTGCCATAAGAATGAGAATTAAGATTATTTAATAATCATTCTACGACCCAAAGATAAAATAATTCTAAAAAAATTATTAAAAAATCCCGCCCCGGGGCGGAAAATACTTACCGAGTAAGTGGCACTTACTAAGTAACTTTGTTAAAAGGCTTCGCCCGTTTTTCTGTAGTTGGTAATAACTATTGAGGCGTCAATTCCGTTTACGTAACCTTCTCGATTAAGGTCGCTTAGGACCTCTGCGCCTTCAAGTCTGTATTGCTGGATAATCTTGGACATATCCACACCGTTAATGTAGTTGTCGTCAACGGTGTCTCCGGCGGTTAATTTAACCGTTTCGGCATAGGTAAAGTCCAACGTTACAACCTCCGTTTCCGGAGTTATTTCAATGCCCCTTATAAGCTTTGTATTGTGGGCTTCTCCGTTAAGTCCAAAGTCATAATTTCCGGTTACTATAAGGCCTTCGTAGGTGGCGTTACCAAACTCGTCCAACTTTATTCGGACGTTATCAAGATTTGATATTGAAGGCTTATATACAAGAAACTGTGAATTTAGGCTTAAGTTAGGGTCGGTGGCATGAAGCACACGGAACTCCGGAGCTCCTTTTATTTCGAATCTTACCTCTACCACTTCAAGAGCGCATGTTTCGCTACATCCATCGCCGTTCAATATATTTCCATCGTCGCACTGTTCAGGGTCTTCCAAAGTGCCGTTTCCACATTCCTCTGATGGTTCAAGCATACAAACCGCGTTACATCCATCATCGTTTAATACGTTTCCGTCGTCACATTCTTCGCCTGTTTCAACCGCGTTATTTCCGCATTCTTGAGCGGCTGCGTGTTCAGTGTCGCAAGTTGAGCTACATCCGTCGTCTGAGACCGTATTTCCATCATCACAAGTTTCACCTTCTTCTGTAACAGAGTTTCCGCAGACAGGGACTACCGGAACTGCTTCCGTAGCACAAGTTGAGCTGCAACCGTCGCCTGAGATGGCATTACCATCGTCGCAAGTTTCACCTGTTTCTATAGCAGAATTTCCGCAAACCGGAGCCGGTTCATTTTGACAGGTAGCCGAGCATCCATCTCCCGGAGTTATGTTTCCATCATCACATTGTTCTCCGTATTGTTTAATATTATTTCCGCAAACCGGAGTGATTGTTCCCCCTCCGCCACCACCACCGCCGCTTGATGCAACTTGAGTTTGAAAGACTACATTGGAAAATGGACTCTTTACCGCAGGAACTGCAGGTGGGACTCCAACTTGAACGTGATAGAAATATGTTGCGTAGCTTAATCCCGTGAATGTATAAGCAAAATTTCCAGGGGTAGTTTCAAAAGTATCACATGATTGCCATCCGGTTTCAAAATTGAAGGTATTTGGATCGACATTTAAATCCGTTGTACTCGCTTGAACATTACAAAGATGGGTAGTAGGGTCAATTCCTCCTTGTAAAATCCATGAAACCTCGTTAGTTGTGCCAACTATTGAATTTGGTGGCTGCTCAGAGTTCATAATTGGCGCAAGAAGAGGGGAAGTTGGAGTACAAATTGTCCAAACTCCAGAACTTTCTGTTAAAGATGTCTCTGAAACGTGCCTTAAAATATAAGTCCACCCGGGAATTAAGCCAGAAACCACGAGAGGTGTTTCTGGGAGCACGGTGTTGGTTATGCCTGGGCCAGGAAATGGCACAGGATAGCTAATTATCGTTGTTCCATCGTCTATGTATACAGCCTGGTTGGTAATATTTGGAGTTGTGCTTGAAGTCCACGTAATAGTACACTCGCCTGAGCCCGGGATTGCAACAAAATGCGTTGCATCTGCCGGGATAACTTGAATCGACATATTAACCGAGTCACTAGCGGCAAAGGCTATATTTGAAAAAAGTAAACTTAAAATAGTTGGAACGGAGACAAGAAGATTTTTAATTCTTTTTATTTTTAGCATTGTATATTTTTGGTTTTCTAGTGATATTTTACCATAAAATGGAAAAAATGGCAAAACATAAAACCCCCTACTAAAATATTTTTAATAGAGGGTTTATATAATATTACTTAATATCTTTTATTATTTTTTTGCTTCTAACTTTTGAATTTTTTGCTTCATTTTAACATAAGAGCTTATTCCCTTGTAAAAAGCGAAAACAACCAAAAGCACAACAACGATAACGATTAATATTTGCCACCAAGTCATAACGAGAAATTGAGCGGTCATTGTTGCAGTAACTCCAGTATTTGCATCTTTAACTTCGAGCATGGCGCTATATGTTCCCATTGCGAACCCTTCGCTCCAAGTTAATCCGTTTTTAATTTCAAAATCTTCTCCTGCTCCAATTACAACTGCTTCTGATTCGTTTGAGTAGACGATATTACCCCATAAATCTCTTACAGTTAATTTATAGGTTGGAGATATTGATGCATTTCCTCTATTACCAATGATTGCAACTAGATCAACAGGCAAAGATTTATTCCAGTAGTTTTTTGCAGCAAAACTAACAATGTCAATTCCCTCGGAAATTTCGATATCTGTTTGAGCGGAAAATTTACCGTTTGCTCCAAAAGATCCCTCCAACTTGGCCGTATAAGAGCCAGAGGCTATGCTACGATTTTCCCAGTCTGTTTTAATAGTTTTTGTTGAGAGGGGTTCAACTGCAGCTCGATTTTTATTGAAAGCTAAAACATCTTGTTCTTCCACTAAAATTTTTGAACCATCTGGGAGCGTTTTTGTTTCTAAAACAATACTTTCAACTTGAGTTCCCTTGGCATCAAAAATTGTTATCTCTCCCTGAGGTTTAAATTCAAACGAAGATTTGTTTTCAAATGTAGCATTAAACGAAATTGCTCCTAATTTCTTTTTTGCTTCATCAACCGAAAACGTAACAATATTCATATCTTCATTTACTTCTCCAGGTATGTTTATTGTTACACGGGAAGCAATTCGGGTCTGAACGGATGCTCCGGTCCCATCAGGTCCAAGGCTGGCCGTTTCAACTCCTCTAAATATTAACGCTAAATAGTAAGTGCCAGGAGCTGTATTTGTTGGCACACTAAGTGTTGCCTTCATTATTCCCGTTTCTTCGGAAGTAACTAACTTTTCATCATAATCTGTAATCCAAGAAGAAACAGAAGATGCTGGCTCAGTTTCAAGACTAGAGCCTTCTAAAAGTTGTAAAGCTCCTGTTTCAAGTACAGAAAATCCTCCAACTTCAAGAGTGTACTGCATTTCTTTTCCGAGTTGTCCTTCGTCAGGAGCAACAACATATTCAAGATCAACGGTTTCTCCAGGAGCGGCAGTAATTTTGTACGGACTTGTTTTTAAGCTTAATGCCGAAGCAGAGCTTGCTAACAAGACTGACAAAACAATCGACACTACGGAGCTTAGTAGAATTCTTTTCAATTTCATTAAAAAGATGGTTATAAAATTCTTTTATAAATTTAACAAAGTCTGTTTGTAAATGCAATAAAAAGAGGGAGGAACATAATTCCTCCCTCAGATAAACTTTCCACTTGTTTAAGCTAAAAAATTATAGCGCTACAAGAGTAAGAGTAAGAGTATCCTGGTAAGCAAGGGCTGCAGTTGCAGGACTTGAAACAACAGTTACTACAAGGTCAAAAGAAGAATCTACGGCAACTGGTCCTGTAGAAGAAACGACTGTTTCAGAACCGAAATCAGCACCTCCAGCAACAGTAGCGTATTTTACAGAATGGGCTCCAGTTTCGAAATCCGGAGTTCCTGCGATATCTGCATCATTTTCCAAGTCATATTCTGTAGAAGTTCCAGCGCCAATAGCGAATCCCCAAGCTTCAGTATTTGGAGTAGCTACATCATACGCATTAAGCGTAGCAGCAAGTTTTGTCCACTCAGTTGTTCCTGCTCCTGTTTCTTCAAGACCAGCATCGCTACCATTCAATCCAACAGTGATACCATCTATATTGTTTGAAGGCGTAGCAGAGTTGCTAGTAGTACTATCAACGTTGATAGCTGCAAGAGTGATATCGTCATCAAGAGCTCCACAAGCTTGGATTGTAGTGCTTGAATTTACACTAGCGTCTAAAAGTGCTGTGTCAGACTGTGCATAAGCTACAGATGAAACTGCAACCATCGCTACTAGAGCGATTAAAGCCATAAGCTTTTTCATGTTTGTTTTTGTTAATTATAAATATTTACAATTATCCCTTTTTGAGCCCCCTATAGGCCCCGTCCTTGTTCAGCTCGACCAGTCAGAACAGAAGTGAACTATTAAATTTTATCCGTATTTTTTATTTATATGTGTTTGTCTCTGCAAGTATTATACAACATGTGAGGTGGAAATGCAAGACTTGGGGGAGGGGGGGAATTGGGGTGGAGGTTGGGTTAGAGTTGCAGAAGACCGAGTGAGTTAAAGCGGCCCCGGGGCCGGAATTTTTAATAATTTTTTTAGAAATATTTAATCTTTGGTTGGTATGGTTTTGGCGTATTCGTAATTCTAAAATATGCCAAATAGAAAGATTAACGTGCAGGGAACGGAAATAATCATATTTCAGAGAAAGGATGATGACTATGTTTCGTTAACAGATATGGCAAGATACAAAAACAAGGAAAATTCAGGGCTTGTTATTACCCATTGGTTAAGAACAAAATATACGATCGAATTTTTAGGTATTTGGGAACAATTGTATAACCCAAGTTTTAATGTTACCGAATTCGGTAACATTAAAACTAACAGCGGTTCAAACAGTTTCGTACTTTCAAGCAGGCAATGGATAGAAAAAACCAATGCAATAGGCCTTATTTCAAAAACTGGTCGCTATGGAGGCGGAACCTTTGCTCACAAAGATATCGCCTTTGAATTCGCTTCTTGGATTTCTCCTGAATTCAAACTTTATCTAATAAAAGAATTCCAACGGTTAAAGGAGGATGAGAATCAAAGGAAATCCCTTGAATGGGATGTAAAACGCTTGTTGGCAAAAGTTAATTACAAAGTCCACACAGATGCGGTGAAGGAGAATTTGATTCCTTCGGAGGTTTCAAAAAGCCAAAGGGATCGAATTTATTCAAGCGAAGGGGACGTCTTGAACGTGGCCATGTTTGGAACAACTGCACTTGAGTGGCGCGAAAATAATCCCAGCAAAAAAGGAAATATCCGCGATTACGCCAATGTTACGCAACTGGTTTGTTTGGCCGGGTTGGAGAGTCTTAACGCGGAATTTATTCGGCAGAACTTACAGCAGGGGGATAGGCTGAAAAGACTAAACGAAATAGCGATTATACAAATGAGGTCGCTTACCGGGCAAAAGAGTATTGAGAAGTTGGAGTAGAGGCTCTCACAAAAGGGTGGAGGCAAATTGCCACCCCCCTCTTAAAACAAGGAATCAAAATGTTTATCGTAGTATAGTCGCCATTTTGAATTAAACTTTGTGCCGGCTTTTAGCATTCTGTGGGTGGAGGATTTGTTCTTGATCATTAAATGCAGAGCCGAGGAGTCAATTTTAAGCAGATCAAATATAAATCCAAAAATTTTTATTGTCGTTATGGGAAATTTTTTTAGATATTCGGTTAGCTGCTTTATGTCTAAGTCGTCTTTATGGTTTGCAAGTTTTTCGATTACAAGATCAATTGAATAAAGGCTTTTATGGAAATTAACCATATCTATTAGGGCTTTTTCCGGCGTTGCAATGCGAACTTTAAAGCTTTCCATTTGAGCCTCATTCCATCCGAAAAACAAATCGGGTTTGGTTTTAATATATTTATATTCAATATGTTGTAGCGAAAGGCCTCTATGTGTTTTTAAAGAAACGGAAACAATATCTTTTACAAACTGATCAAAAAAGCCGTAATACTGGAGAGCCCACGCAAAAGAAACATATGATTCAGAATCCAATCTGTTGGCTATTACAAAAGGAGAGATATTCATAAATCCACGGGAACTTAAATCCGAAATGGTATATAAGCCTCGCTTAATTCTTATTAGCCACCCATTTTTTACAAGCTTCATAATAAGGTTTTTTGTTTCCTGACGTGTTAAACGAACCTTTGTTGTTGTTAATATATTTTCAAATGTGACAATTATGCCAAATTTAACAATAAGCTTTTCGAGCAAATCGGCTTCTTTGAGCGACAAAATGGTTGTTTTGCCTGACATATTGTGTAGTTTATGTAGAGATAATAACGATAATTCGTTACTATTGTAATACAAAATACACTATTTTTGAATTTTGGTAAATGGAAGATTGTTAATCATAGATTCAATTTCAAAATCTGCGATTTCATGAGAGTAATAAATTTGGTTAAGTTCAGGACCTTTTAATGTCCCGGCCATTTTCCAGTTTTTCATAATCTTTTCTTTTGAAATTGTTTTGCGAAGCTCTTTTTGTTTAATCAAGTTGCACACGTCTTTTAAATTCAGCCGGTATTTGTTTACTATAAGGATTAAGTCGTAAAAGTCTCGATATCTTGCCCTATCGCTTGTTGCTCTGATTTTTTCCGCGCAGATTTCCATAATATCCATAACTGCAACACGAAACTTGATTCCCCACACATTGTTATAATTTACGACTTGAGGTTTTAATAAAACGTTCTGTGTTCGGTCGATCTCAATTTTAAGAGAATTGGGTTGAATTAAAGGACCTGCAAACTGAAGTTTTTCAATTTTTATTGTTGCCGGCGATAAAAACAATTTTTTAATTGTAAAAAGATTATTGTCAGAAAAGATTTTTTTAATATCTTCATGAGCGAGGTTGTTTTTATTTGTCGAAAAATCCAAATCTTCAGAAAATCTAAATTGGTCAAGATAGCAATGATGCAAAGCGGTTCCTCCCTTAAAAATAAGGTTTTTGCCGACGTTGGATTCGACGATGATTTTAAGTGCAAGCGTTAAAAAATAGTCCTTTTCTGCAAGCTGCAGTGGATATTTTAAAGTTTCGCGACTTATAAGCTCCAGCTGTTGTTTTGTAATCATATATTTTGTGAAATATACAAAACAATAACAGCTGATTATAAAAATTTCTTAAAAAAATCTTAAATTACCTACTTCCTCCCAAAGGGCTTTGCGCTTACGATGCAGTATCTTCCTATGGCTACAAATGCCACTGTGAAAATGAAGATGGCTATTACCGCCAGCACCGTTTGGAAAACTACGTATTTGCCTTGGGCGACTCCACGTAGGGAATCTACGTCAACCGCGCCTATGTATTTTTCAATTATTTCTATTTTGCCGGTTCGGTCCGTTTTGAATGTAATTTTGCCCTGAACTTGTTGTCCGTTATCCGCTTTGCCGTCAACAACAAGATAATAAACGCCGGCGGGAAGATTTTTTGTATAACTGTCCTCAACGTAAGTTACGGCGTTGTTTGGAAGAATGTTTTCACCGTTTCCGTTTAACGGAATTTCGTTAACCATATTTCCTTTTAAATCCATTATCTCTATAAGTCCTTCAACTGAACCGTGAACATCTCCGCTGTTGCCTATTACAACATCCAAAGAGTCTTCATTTAAAGAAAGATCTTGTAAAATAAACTCCTTATTATTGCTTCCTTCAACTTCCAAAAGAATCAACTGGCCGGTTTCAAGCCCCTCTTTGTTGGCTGTGTGGACTTGAATCGCTCCATAGTATCCTTGAGCCGGAGCATTAGCCGGAACATTTATTGTATATGGAATAACCACTTTTTCTCCCGGTTCAACCGTAAATCCCTCGGAAGGAAGAACAAGCCAATCAGTAAGACTTTCAACCTTGGACTCCGCCTGACATTCTTCTATGCTCAAAGTTATTGTGCGGGTTTCTTTTGATGTATTTAAAATACTTATTTGTCCGTTTATGGATGTTCCCGGCAGTCCGGAGTATTCAACCTGTAGAGCAGAAGGCGCTTGTGTTTGTTGTGTTGGTGAAGTCTGCGCTAAAGTTGCCCCCATGGAGACTATTGCTGTTAAAGCTACAATTACTATCGGGATTAAAATGTGTTTTTTTGTTTTTTTCATTTTTGTCGCCTATGTGATTAAGGCGTGGTGTTTAGAGTGAAAGTTGCTGTTGCAGAATAACTTGTTCCTGCTGCAAATCCTGATCCAATGCCAAAACGAACTACGAAGGTTTCACCAGTTACGTTTGAGGCAGAAGAGAATATAGTCTGTGGGCTTCCTATGCTCGGAATAAAGTGGTAGCAAGGGCGGTTACTTGAAGGTCCGCATGTAGTGGCGTCAAAAGTTTTTGTGGGTGAATAGGTTGCGCCTGCTGCAGTTCCGTCATCTGTCGCTGCTGCAGACTTATTTACTATAAAGAATCCGTGTTCACTTTCATCAAGTGGATATCCACTTGCCTCACTTTCCAGCGTAAAATCAAATCCATTGGTGCTATATCCAACCATATCCGGAATTTCGTATAGGGTTGTTACGTCATCAAAATCATCAGAGTATACGGTTATATTCCAGTTGGACCAGTTTTGTGCGGTTGTAGTAAATTGACAGTCGTCATAGCCAAAAGATCCGGTACTGGTTGGATCAAGATTCCCATTTGGTGTTCCGCCCGGGACATCGTACCAAGTATATTGGTCTCCGCCTGCGCCGTTTTCACGATCGCCCGGCTGTCTTAGGTTTGCGCTGTCGTCGGTTGGGTCAAAAATCCAAGTGTCACTTCCGGTGTCAGCCCAGCATCCTACAAGAGCAAAGTCCGCGTACTGGCCAACATCAACGGTTGCGTCTACGGTTATTATGTCCGTGTCCTGCGCCGAAACTGAACTTAACGAAAGTCCAAAAACAAGTGCGAGAATTGAGAATAAACCGAAGAATCGCTTCTTGCCGCGTTTATGTTTTTTGCGTTTCACAATTAAGGTAATCGCGGTGATGATGATGAACAACAACAACAGGCCGAAGACTACAAAAACTCTGGATGTGGCTTTTGGGTTTTGAAAAGCGCTTAGAGCGTCTTGGTAGCTTTTTCCGATTGTGGTGTTTAGCACCGTCAACATTTTTTGATCAGTTTCTTTGTCCGTTGAAATTTTAAATTTTATTTCCGCAACGTAAGGTTTTTCATCCTTATTTTTTGAGTCAAGGTACGCGGCGTAAGTGCCGTTTTCGTATTTTTCAAAACGCCAGTTTTCAACGTATGTTTTTTGTCTTTCCGGCATCGTGTTGTACTTGTCGCGGTTAAAGGTAAGCTCCTCAAGTTTGTTAAGTTTACTGTCTGCAACAATTATTGTTCCCGTGATTGAATCGTGCGTGTTTCCGCTATTAAAAACGTTGGCTTGGAAAGTTGTGTTTGTGGCCACTTCGTCACGGTCGTTTTTTATTATGTTGAAGGTTTTAAGTTCGGTGTTTCGTGAAAGGTCGCCGTAAACTTCCAAAAGAATTAACTGCGCGACATTGGCGCTAATGCCCACGCCGGAACTTTGCGCGGCCGCTTCCGGACTTTTGCCCTGAACAAAAACAACTCCGTAATAACTGCCCGAAGGTGCGTCGGCCGGAATATTTATTTTGTAAGTAATTTTTTTACTTTGTAGAGCGTCAACCAAGACATCGTTTTCAGTGAGTTCGATCCAGTTCATAAGGCTGTGAACATTTCCTTCTTGCGGAGTTTGCATGAACTCCAGAGACTCGTTTTCATCAACAAGAAAATCACCCTTGGTAAGGTTAACAAGCATAGCTTCTTTCTTTGTATTTTGGGCATCAACATAACCTTCCACGGTGTCGCCCGGGTTTGCCTGCATCATTATTCTTAGCGGCGAAGCGCCTATTGCGAAGGCCTGCTGAGAAAAGATTGCGAATGCAAGGATAAAGGTTAGTAGTTTCTTCATGTCTATTTTAAGTTATTTGGTTTATGGGTAGGTTGAGATTGAAGCGCGTAGGTTTAGGCTGTAATCCGTTGGCTCGGTGGTGCCGTCAACGGTTGCGTGTATGTTTGTGGTGAAGGCCGTTCCCGCCGTTACTCCGCCTGAAGTTACTCTTA
>Ga0265297_10009227_pt1 | contig 12817 bp, 10 predicted proteins | sample Munlanlwell13791_FD_192502 | JGI IMG/M metagenome (GOLD analysis project Ga0265297, IMG submission 192502) | Leachate microbial communities from a municipal landfill in Southern Ontario, Canada - Leachate well 137-91 | ecosystem: Engineered > Solid waste > Landfill > Unclassified | place...
CAGATGGCATGGGCGCGAACGTAAAAGAAGCGCTGCCGCTTGTCAAAGGAGTTTGTGACTAAACAATAGACGAGACCATTACGTACGTCACACGGAGCAAAACGAACTACGGGTCACCATGGCGGGGCGGTTGGGAAATCAGGCGTTAACCGCTACGGGATTCGGATGCCGTGTTTCTGAAATATTTCATTCAAAGCCATGTGGAGATCGTTGAGCACCGGCATGCGGTCCGCCGGCTCCTTGACGAAAACGCGCAGCTCGAAGTTCAGGGCGCTTTCGGCGAACTGGGTGAAGAAGACGGTTGGCACGGGCTTCGCGAGCACGAGCTTGTGTGCGCACGCGATCTCCAGCATCAGGCGTTCGGCCAGCTTCGTGTCCGCGCCGAGAGCAAGGGAAACGTTGATTACCACCCGTGTGATCGGGCTCGTCAGCGTCCAGTTGGTGACGCGGTCGGTGATGAACTTCTTGTTGGGGACGATGATTTCCTTGTTGTCCCAGTCGGTGATGGTGGTGGCTCTCATGCGAATACGTGAGACCGTGCCGCTCTGTCCATCCACTGTTACGATGTCGCCCACGCGGATGGGACGTTCGAACAGCATGATGAGACCTGAGACGAAATTCGCGAAGATTTCCTGCAATCCGAAGCCGAGTCCTACGCTGAACGCCGCTGCCAGCCACTGCACCTCGTCCCAACCCACGCCGATCTCGTTAAACGTGGCGATGGTGCCAATCGTGATGACGATGTAGATGGCAATGCGGTTGATGGCGTAGCGCACACCTGCGTCCAGCGACAAGCGCGGGAGCAACAGGATTTCCAGCAAACCCGGCACGTTGCGCGTGGCGACGACGGTGAGGACCGCGAAGAGAACCGCCATCACGAGATGACTCACTGTGATGTTTTCCACTTGTGCGGCGGAGGCGCTTTTCACCGTGTGCTGCCACAGCGTTGTGTTGCCGAGGACGCGCAGGGCCGGCAACATATCCACCCAGATGGTCCACAGGAACGCCCCGATCACGACCCACAACAACGCGTCGAAGAGCGCGCGAGTCTGCGCGTTGATCGTCACCAGATCCACCTGTGGCACATCGAGCGATTGGGGTGAGCCTTGACCGGCTGTTTCGGCCACCTCGCTTCTTGTCCTTGAGATGGCCTCGGCCGCGTGTTTCTCCCGCGCTTCCCAAAGCAAAATCTTGTTTTGCAACAACAGTAACCAGCGCGTTGCCAGGTTGTGCAGCAACAGGACGGCGATGACGATCAGGAAAGACCGCAGCAATCGCCCTTCAAGCGCCAGCGCGGCGTGGTAGTAACCCAGAAGCGCAGCCGCGCCGAGCAACAACGGCGTAATCACCGCGACCGGATACCAGAGGATGCGCGTTCGCCAGACCCATCGGGCACGACGATCAGGCGTCATCGTCGCCAACACGCCTTTGCGCAGATGCAGCACGGACCAGAGAAACGCCGACAAGGCGATGGACATCAGCACAAACGCAAATCGTCCCAGGCCGCTGGCATAGTCGCCTGTTGAGTTGGCGTTCATGGTGCTGGCATGAGTCGTGGCGATGATGAAACTGAGCGGAACATAGACCATGAGCAGCCAGCTCAAGTTTTTCCGGAGCACTTTGAGCGTGGACTTGTTCCATTGGAAATGGGCATCCGCCAATCCATGGGAACGGCAGATTTGACGAAGCAATTCCAGATACAACCAATACTGGGCCGCGCGTCGCAAACCCGCGCCCACATATTTTACGAACTCAACTGCGCTGCTGCTCTGCGACAAGAGAGAGGAGATCATCCACAACAACGCCGGTCCAGGCAGGGCCGCCAGCAGCGTTATGACCAACGCCATGCCGGTCACCTTGAAACCGCCGCCGTCCGTCGCCCTGGCCAATTTGCCAAGCGTGTCCAACCGCGCAAACAGCCGGTGCCGGACAAGAAGCAGAACAGCGATCAGCGCCAGCACGGGCAGTGTGCGTGTGGGTTGCCGAAGCGTTTCTGCCGTCAAACCAGCGCCGACTGCGCGCCAGTTCTCGGCATTTGTCAACCAGCCCGCGGAACGCGCGATCCTGCCAAGCCATGCCTGGCTGACAGGCGAAGCGCTGGGAATCCACATGAGTCGCTCGTCCAACAGTTGTGCAAACGCCGCGGATTTGGATGCGAGTTGTTGCCCACGCTCCTGGAGCGAGCTCAAGAGATCCATGTAGCGCGCGTAGCTGCCGCTGAGATTCTCGATCAGTTGCTGGCGATCGTTCAACAAGCCGCGAACCCGCGCTCGAATCGCCTCGCGTTGCTCTGGCAGCAACGTCTGTGGGACTTGTTCGGCGAGAATCTGTGCACAGCGTTGGTCAACGTTCTCAAGGTTTTGGGCCTCCTGGCTGCACTGCAACTGGCCCACGCGGGCTTGATTGGTCCGATGCCGCGCCTCTGCTGCTTCCCGGCGGCATTGTTCCGCGTTGGGCAGCTTTCCGGTCGCGGCGCAGGGCTTCTGCTTGCTCCACACCCACGCCGACAATCGCCATCTCTTCTTTCGTGATTTCATAGTTCTGGCTGATTTCCTGAAGCCGGGCGTTAAGTGTTCGCAACTGCGCAAGCGTCATCTTGATCTGGTCGATCAGAGTGTCGAGTTGTTTGCCGAACCGTGCGTTCTGTTCGATCACGGCGCGCACGGCAGGGTGTTCATGATTGGCACGCTGCGCCTCCGATTGTGCGCGCGAGGCGGACTCGCGTTGCTTCGCATTAAGCAAGTCACTGAGTTGCCGCAGGACATCCCGCACTGCGGCCATGCGGCGCACGATTTGCTCGCGGCGTGCCGTCAGCAAATCCTGTCGTGCAACCGTGCTTGATTGCATCAATTCCAGCATGTGGACGCGGGCCGCTGCGGCCAGTTGCTGAGCCTGACGTAGCGTTCGCCGGGCCGCAGCCACTTCCGCCGGGTCATTTCCTGCGGCGGACAGGGCTGTCTGCTTCAGTGGGTCCAACTCCGCCCGGGCCGCGGCCAGCGCCGCGGCCGTTGCCGCAGGATCTTCCCGCAAGGCTTTGATCTGGCGGTCCAGTTCTTCAAGTGAGCCTTTCAACGTGCGCACGGCAGCCACTTGCGCATCCAGCCGTTGTTGCAGTTCCTTCGCAGACAGCGAGCTGGGTTCAGGCGCGGAAGCGGCCATTGGCGGCAACGCTTCCTGGCGTATCGCGCGGGCACGGGCAGGGCCGTTGTCTATTGCGTCCTGATACTCTGCCGCTTGCTTTTCGTCGGATTGCGCCCGGGTCACTGACTTCAGGCACGATTTATACAAGTCAATCGCCAGCGTCCGGACCTCGTCCTTCAAATCCTTGTCGCTGGTGAGCGCGGCGATGTTTGCCTGAAGCTGCTCCAGCGACAGCGCGTTGTCCTTTGCGGCCTGTGTGACCGCGGTGGATGGAGTCGCGTTTCCTGCCTGGTTGGTTGATTCCTGCGAAGCGGCCAGGGAGACCGACGCGAGGGACAGCATCGCCGCAGCGCTGATGGCCGCGATCGAGAGGGTTATGTTGAGTACTTCTGGTTTTGGGTGCATTTCAGGAAATCCAATGGTCTGAAGCGTGACTCGCACGAAGAACAACAAGCGCGTCACAGTTTCTGATATCAATCGACGAGCTGCAGCCAGCGGGCGATTTCGTCGAAGCTTCGGGCTTTGAAGTGGGCGCCACGGACCTCTTCGGGGCGGAGCATGGTCAGGAGGGCGCAGCAGGTGGCGCCGGAGGCGACGCCGGCTTCGATGCCGGGATGGGAGTCCTCGATGACGAGGCAGTCGCGAATCGGGATGTTGAGGCGCTGGGCGGCTTGAAGGAAAATCTCCGGGTTGGGCTTCGGCTGGGCCACGTCGTCCACGGAGACGATCGTGTCGAAGAAGTCGCGCGCGCCAATCTTCTCCAGCACGGTGTCAATGAACGGGCGCGAGGCGGCGCTGGCCAATGCGGCCGGCAGCCGGCGGGCTCGGACGCGGCGGGCGAAGTCGATGAAGCCCGGGATCGGCTCGGCGACGCGGCTGGCGACCTGGCAGGTGAGGACAACCTTGCGGTGGTACCATCGCTCGACTTCCTCGCGAGAAGGTTCACGGCCGTGGTCGCGCTCGGCGAGAATCTCGCGGAGGAGAACCGTGGTGGCGAGACCGAAGTGGCGTTGCACGTCGAGGGAGCGACGCGTCGTGCCCATCTCGACGAGGAGGATTTTCCATGTGTCGAGGTGGAACTGCATGGAGTCCACGACGACGCCGTCCATGTCGAAGAGGATGGCGCGGATCTTGGGAGCAGTCATGGGGTGTAAAGAGTAATGAGTTGGAAAAGGTGAGAGTGAAGATCAGAGGGTGGTCCTCTCTGATCCGTCCGGTGTTCCGGCGCTTTGGGTTTCTCAGTCCGGATAGCCGTTCGGGTGGGCTCTGTGCCATGCCCACGCACTGGCGACAATGTCTTGAAGCTTGGCGAACTTCGGCTTCCAGCCGAGCTCGGCGGAGATTTTCTTTGAAGACGCCACCAGTTTCGGCGGATCGCCAGGACGGCGCGGGCGCTCGATGGCCGGAATCGGATGGCCGGTGACCTTGCGGCAAGCTTCGATCACCTGCCGCACGGTGTAACCATCGCCGCTGCCGAGATTGAAGCAGGCGCTCTGGTGGCACTGCAATGCCAGCATGTGGGCGTTGGCAAGGTCCACGATGTGAATGTAGTCGCGCACGCATGTGCCGTCAGGCGTCAGGTAATCGGTGCCGTAAATCTCCACCTGTTCTTTCTTGCCAAGGGCCACGGCAAGGACGTTCGGGATGAGGTGCGTCTCGCGGCGGTGATGCTCGCCAAAGTGTTCCGACGCGCCGGCGGCGTTGAAGTAGCGCAGGTTCACGTGCTGGATGCCGTGGATCTGCTCATACCACTTCAACATGCTCTCGAACATCGCCTTGCTCTGGCCGTAAGGCGACAACGGCTTCACCGGCAAATCCTCCGTCATTGGCACGCGGTCCGGGGTGCCGAAGATGGCGCACGTGCTGCTGAACACAAACCGCCGCACACCCGCCTCAACCATCGCGTCCAGAAGGTTGATTCCGTTGGCGACGTTGTTGCGGAAATACTTCGACGGATTGACCATGCTTTCCGGCACCAGTGACGCCGCGGCGAAGTGCATCACCGCGTCGGGCGCGGCCTGCTTCAGCGCCTGGCTGATATCGCCGTAGTTGGCGAGGTCGCCCTGGAAGAACGCCGCGCGTGGGTCCACGGCGCTGCGATGGCCTTCCGAGAGGTTGTCGAACACCGTGATCTGGTGTCCGGCGTTGAGCATCTCTTCGACGCAGATGCTGCCGATATATCCCGCGCCTCCATTAACAAAAATGTGCATACCGCAGAGTATAGGAAGTCGCGTGAGGGGTTGTCAACGCAGCGGCGGGGCCGGATGGGCAGGGGAGGGTGGGTCGACCTTCAAACTCGGCATCAAAGCGTCAACCTTTCAACCCGGCGTTTGCAAGGTCACTCTCTTAATTTGAACAAGAAGGCAGCTTTCCAAAATGAAGCGTTAGAACGGTTCCAACGCTACTTTGAGCCTTCCCATTTTCTCCTTTCCGTGGCTTCCGTGTTCTTGGTGGTCCGGCAAGATGAACTGCGCCTGCAGCGGGCTTTACAACACGATGTCGGAGGGGGAGAATGCCGCTGAAGACGCGGAGCCATCGGCAGTCAGCTTTCAGCATCAGAAGCGAAACGAATAATGGCGAGCAGCGAATGATGCATGAGAAATTAAGAGCCATGAATTTCCGGAATCCCCAATTCTTCGCCTTGGACTATTCACGCTTCACTTCCTTGTCTCGCATCCTGCTGCTGCTGGCGTTGGCGGGGGCGGCAGTGGCGAGATCGGAAACGCCAATCGCGCCAGATGACCGAGACCGACAGGTTTTGGAGACGGCGTTGCTACGCATCTTGACTGACTCCGAGTTAATCATGACGCGCGTTTCCGAGAACAAAACGACGGTTGTCTTGAATGTCCGGACACCGGACAAGTCGGGTTTCATTCAGCCAGACCAGATGTGGCATTATCTTGGAGAGGGACACTCCATTCCCGGTGAGATTGGGAGCGACCTATTGCGCCGCAACGGGAAGCCCGGTACTTACGATTCACAGTATGCGTCATTCGCCGGTTTGAAGTTTGACCAGCGAGTCATAGTTACCACTGTTGTGAAGGACAAGTGGGCCAATAGACTTGCGGGCACTTTTGAACGGGCGCACCCCAAAGCACGAGCATGGGTCGAGGCGTGGCTGCCGGGCTATTCTAAAGACGGGACAAAGGCAGTCGTAAGGGCGCATATCGGACCAGGTTATCACGCAGCATTGTTGACCGTGTTTCTTGAAAAGCGCGGTGATAAATGGTTGGTCAAATGGCACCACCTGTCTCAATTCGTTTAACTGTCACCAAAAAGCGACGCGTGTGTGCGATGAACAGGATTCTCCGGAAGTGGGTGTTGCCGATGGCGGAAGGCGACTGTTTATAAAGGCGCGAACGGTGGCGGAATATGACGCAGACGCCGAAGACACCTCAGTGTCCACCAATCAAAAGAAGAATGCGGGCCGGACGGGCAGGGGAGGGGATTGAGCGCAAGCGCGCGGTGTGCTAATCTTCCAACGCCCTGTGGTTCATGGATTGAGACGAGTCATGATTATCAAACTCATCATCGGCGCTGTGGTTGGCGGCGCGTGTGGATTCTTGTACTACAAGTTTGTCGGCTGCCATTCGGGAGGGTGAATGATCACAAGCTCTCCGTGGGGGAGCATCATTCTGGGAGTGGTCTTGGGCAGTCTGGTATCCAGCAGCTTCAAGTAGAGTCACCGTGGTTTACAACAATGTCTCCCAACAAACCGCCAGCCAATACCGAGGGACATAAAAAACTGCTCGCCGAGATTCTGCGCGAGCAGGAGATTCGACAGCAGGGATATCGAGAGCAGGCGCTCAAGATTTTTCCGCACATCTGCGCAAGCTGTGGCCGCGAGTTCTCCGGGAAGCGCCTGCGAGAACTCACGGTCCATCACCGGGATCACAACCACGACAACAATCCCACCGACGGCAGCAACTGGGAATTGCTCTGCATCTATTGTCACGATCACGAGCATGAGAAGTCGCTGATCGGCAAGTATTACGAGGGGCAGAGGATGCCCGATAAGACGCCGCCGCCGTTGGTTACCAATCCTTTTGACAAGCTGGAGTCGCTGCTGAAGCCCAAGCAGGGCGAAAAGAAGGACTGATGCAGTTTGCCTCGCCCTGTAGCGGTAATCGATGACTGCCGAAACGTAGGACAGGCATCCTGCCTGTCCATGGACAATGATCCGACAGGCGGGACGCCTGTCCCATTTTCGGGCGGCGGTCATAGACCATCATCTACAGGTGCGGTCCAAAATGTCGGACGGCATGGTTCACCAGGCGTTGGTGTTCCGCCTTCAGCTGTAACCATGCAATGGCTGTGGCCCCTCACCCTGGCCCTCTCCCCATTGGATGGGGAGAGGGAAACCGTTTGCGTTACTTTGAAAGCGATCCCTAGTCGCGCCACTGCGCGTGGTTTTTCTCCCTCTCCCCCACAGCGGGGGAGAGGGTTGGGGTGAGGGGTTGTTTCAATTGCATGGTTACGCCTTCAAGCGGTTGTGAACGCACAGAATTGCCGGCTGAAGCCGGGACACCAATAGGAAGACACCATCGGCCTGACCGACACAGTCAGTTGCAGCTTCGCGGACTAAGGACGGCCTGGCGCCAGTTGTCGGCAAAGCGGCGCCAGCCGCGCCATTCGCTCGCTGGCGGGTGGGTGCGAGGAAAAATACTGGCCGAACTCCATGTGCTTGGGGCCGAGTCGCTCGATGCGTTGCAGCAATGCGATGGCGCCTCCGGGCGCAAAACCGGCTGCGGCCGCGAGATGAAGACCCAGTTCGTCCGCCTCTTGCTCATTGTCCTGGGAGTGGGCGCTCTGCAGAAGCACGATGCCCTTCTGACGCAACCAGCCGCCCAAAGGACCGGCGCGCGCGGCAATGACCGATACGGCGCGCGAAACTGCCTGGTTCAGCATCCGATTCCATGCGTGCTCGCGGATGACGTGCGCCATCTCATGCCCGATGATAAACGCCAGCTCTTCCGGGCGGCGCTCGCAGAGGTCCACCAGCGAGTCGCTGACGAAGATAAAACCTCCCGGCAGTGCCATGGCGTTTGGAGAGCTGTCGTGAATCACCTCACAGCGGAAAGCACGGCGTTTGTCCCGCACACATCCGGCCAACCGCCCGCACAGCTCGCTGAGAAGAGCTGTGATGTGTGGATCATTTACCCGCTCCGTGGCGGCCCGAAGTTCGATAGCGAGCGCGCTGCCAAATGCCGCTTCAGCACGCAACGCCTCCTCTTCAGTGCCGGTTAGGCCGTCCCAAATCCACTTGGACTTGCGGATGGTTGGCACAGCGGCACGGCCCACATGGCGTCCGAGGTTATAGAAGAACCCACTCACAGCAAAGTCCAGTCTAACCGGGCTGGTCTCGATCTGCAATTGTCATGAGGGATATCAAACCGGGTGATTGAAACGGCGGGCTTCTGTTCGATGATACTCGGACGCTATGGTTTCAGAACCGCGGGTGCGGAAAAGGACACGACATCATCGGGGCCGTAGTCTGTAATCAGGAAACGCTTCGCGCTTTGGGGCCACGCGTTGCCGCGTGATAGTGTGAGTTTGCCGCTGGCCATCTCCAGAATCCGCCAGCTTTGCGTGCGCGTTTCGTCAAGGAGGTGCATTCCGGCTCGCGCGTGCGGCATCGTGGCGGAGGTTCGCATTTCTGATCCCGAATCCCGCATTTCAATCCTAGCCGCGTCTCCACGCGCGACCACGCAGTCCTGATCGCCCAACTCGATTCGCCGTGTCTTGCGGTCCACGCCGCGAATCTCGTAGGTGTAACGGCCTTCGCCAAACATCACCGTCTGGCCAGCCTCCACGCCCTTCGGAATCTCGCTGTTGAGCGTGACGGTGTGTTGGCTCCAGTCTGCGCTGACGACCTTGAGCGACGCTGCGGGCGCAGCCAGATCGAGTTTTCCGAATCGCAGCGAGCCGCCATGCGCCACATACGCCTGCCGCACTTGTCCGCTCTCGTCCAGCGACAACCATGCGAATTCTCCGCTGACGCGAATGTCATTGGAGGTCGTCACGTTTCCGCCGCTGGCGTTGAAGACGATCCAGTCCGTCCGCCCCGGCAGCTTCACACACAACGCAACCGCATCGGCCAGCGATGGTGACAGTTTCACGCGCTCGACCTGCTGGATTCTGGGCGCGTCCGCAAACGGTTCGAACACCGAAGCGAAAACGCTCTCCAAACCGCCTTCACCTTCCGTGGCGCGGCGGCGGATCAGGAACTTCACCTCGTCAGGATTCGATCTGCGGTTCTGCGGTTTCCCGGAGCAGACGGTCGCGGATTCGCCTTCACCGGCGCACCACAACGAAAGATGCGCAGGTGTCGTGTCGCGCGTCCAACGCCATTCCGCCCGATAGACACCGGGCGCGTTCTTTACCGTCTGCGGTTTGATGAGGAACTGAAATCCGCTGCCGCGATAACCGCCGTAGCCCGAGCCTTCGGGCAGGTTCTGGAGGCGTTTGTCATCGTAGAAAAAACCGCAGGGCACGTCCGGTCCGGCGACCGTGCCTTGCGCGGCCGCCCGAAGTTTCAGGTCATCGGCGCGAAACTCGGCGTGGCTGCCGTGAACCAGCCAGTCATGTTGCCGGCCTCCCGCGACGTGGAAGAAGTCGGCGACGTAGGCGCGCGTGTCGTCCAACGGCACCAATGCCACGCAGCGGCGATACGCTTTGGCTTTGGCCGGATAGACGCCCGGCGCCGACACGTCCACACGTTGCAGCACTGGCGTCGTGTCGTAGGCGTGCAAGCGATAGGGCGAAGCGAACGTCTGGCACTGGCCGTCCACCAATACCGTATTGTGCGACACTGTGTGGCAGAAAAAGCCCGCGCGCCGCGGATCATCCGCGCTGGCCGTTTCCGGGTAACCGAAGTCGGGCACGAGCGACTTGCCGTTGGCGTAGAGGCCGAGGTCGAGGAAGTCGGCGTGGCGGTGGCCGTGATATTGCGGGAAACTCAGCGTCGCTGCCACGCCGTTGGTGCCGCCCCGCTGCAGCGTCGCAAAACCGTAGCCGGGAAAGAGCTTGCTGCGCGTGCCCAGCGGCTCGGTGACTGTCGTTGCGGCGCGCTGGATGTCTTCGTCCAGCGGACGCTCGAAGATGTCGCGGCTGGCAATCCTGCCTTTGCCGTCCACAACGATCCGTGCGTGGCGCGGATTGCGGTAGGCGCGAAACGCCTGGAGGTAGAGCGGCGGCGACCAGCCGACACGGCCAGCGAACATGTCGCTCGTATCGCCCAGCGGCGGCGTCAGCCGGCCGAGCACGGCCATGTCCAACGGCCAGTCGTAGAGTTGCCGAAACTTCGGCTCACGAGACAAATCCATGCCTGCACGTTTTAACAGCCGTGCCACGTCGGTGAGATTGCTCACCCAGCCCATGTTGTAGGAGGGCGACTCCTCCGGCACGCCGTCGCGAAACACCAGGTTGTAGATTGCGTCACTGACGTTGAGCATGACGCCTGCGCCGCGGCTCTCCATCACCCAGCGCACCATGTCGTCGCGCGTTGGCTCGTCGGTGGTCTCATGTAACGCGAGCGCGATGCTCAGCAATGTCTGCTGATGCATCCCGAAGTTGCCGCGCACCTTGCCCGTCACCATCACGTGATGCGCGCCGTCGCGCAGAATGTTCGTCTCAATCCGCTCCGCGATCTGCCGCGCGCTCAAGCCGCTCTGCCGCTGCAACTCCTCGTCCGCCACCAGTGCCGGATGGATTGCGTCGTAGGCCTGGGCAAACTGCGTTACCGTCCGCGTCTCCCAGATGGCATTCAGGATTTTGCCTTTATAGCTTTTGTTGATCTCCGTGCCATAGCGCGACTGCGGCCCGTGATCGTAACGCGGATAATACTCGGCAATCTTCAGCAACAGCACCGCCGTCTTGTGCGCGTAGCGTGCATCGTCCGTGAGCAAATACGCGTTTGCCAGTTGCTGCAACGCGCTAAACACCCCGCGTTCCCAAATCGCCCAGTGGTTGTAATACGCGATGAACCAATACTTCGCGCCCTTCTCCGTTTTGCGCCAACCCCAGCCGTCGTCGGCGTAAGGGCCGGTCAGCAACGACCGGTCCTTCAGTCCCGACTTGAGAAACGCGCCAAAGTCATTCGACGGATAGAGTTCGCCGCCGACGGGACATTTCACCTTCCAAGGCGTCTCCAGCGACAGTATCCATGGATAACCGCCGTGCCTGTAGACCTCCTGTCCATGCACGGGACAGCCCTTTTCATGCGCGCGAAACGCCCGCGGCACTTCCGGCGGCGTTACCATTTCCCTCAGCGCGTCGTCTGACATCGCGGCCCACTTGTCCGCCGCCTTGCGGGCCGCCTTCACCTGCGCCTGCGCCCAAGGATGACGCGCGATATTCTCCCGCATGATCGCCATCTCCTCAGCGCTGTGTAAACCGCGCTCCGGGGGCGCGGCGTTTGCGGCAAATCCTCCAAACACAAACGCCACCGTAAGAGTGGCCCAAAACCATTGCGGTCGTTTGCTGAACATGACGGGCGCAACCATTAAACGTGTTCGCCGCCAAAGGCGAGCAGATAGCTGGGTCTGTTCACGCGCTCTGGTGCCACCTCCTACGACGCTGCGCTTACTCAAAGGCCTAGTTTTATTACGAACAAGAGCAGAACGGTCACTGTCGCGATTCCGACGAAGAATAGAAGCAGCCTTTTGCCTTCCTGGAAGAATGCTCCATAATTGGAAAGCAGATCCTTAAGCTCAACCGATTGGAAGTCTTCCTGGAGAACTTGTTTGTGAATCTCGATCTGCAGGCTTCTGTACAAAAGGTATTTGGGGTGCATTGCCAAGTATAGGACAACCATGACGCCGCAGTATGCGACCATTCCGAATATCATGGGCACGACGGATATACTCTTGGCTTGCACGATCGACCAGCCCACGATGGCAAGATTCATCATGAGGAAGATCGTCCATAGACGGTCTATTTCTGCTGAGAAATAGGTAGCCAGTTTCAGGAGATCAGGTAGTTTCATGAGGATTAGTTTAATCTGGTGGCCAACCGTACTAAAGGCTGGCGACGAGTTACCGGCGTGTCAAGTCCATTGGCAGCGGGTGAGGGAGAGGATCGTCGCGCCGAAGCCTACGTTTCCTTGGATTGATAAACGCAGCGGCCGGCGAGGTAGGTGGCGCGCACGTGGAGATTGCTCACGTCGCCGGGTGTCTTCACATTGCGCAGGTCCTTGTCCCAGATGACGAAGTCGGCTGCCTTGCCCGGTTCCAAGCTGCCCAGCTCCGTTTCATCAAAGGCGGCGTAGGCGCTGCCGCGAGTGTGGACTTTCAGCGCTTCCAAGAACGAGATGGATTCGGTCGTGTCCAGTTGACGGCCTGAGTGGGTCTTCCGGCTCATGGCGCAGCGGATGGAGTCCAGCGGCGCGAAGTAAGGAAACGCCGGCACGTCGGCACCAAACGCGAGAGGCACGCCCTGCTGGAGAAACGTCCGCGTGGGGACGATGGTTCCCATGTATTTCTTTACGGGGCTTCCCAAACGGCGGGTGAAATCATCCACACGAAAATCCATCAACGTGGGCTGGACGCAGACGGGCACGTTCATCTCGGCGGCTTTGCAGATTGAGTCGAGTTTTCGGAAGGCGAAATGCTCGATGCGGTGCCGCCGTTCGCGGGCTTGACGCACGCCGCCAGCCGCCTTCTCAAACGCTTGCAGC
>Ga0265297_10009228_pt1 | contig 12815 bp, 11 predicted proteins | sample Munlanlwell13791_FD_192502 | JGI IMG/M metagenome (GOLD analysis project Ga0265297, IMG submission 192502) | Leachate microbial communities from a municipal landfill in Southern Ontario, Canada - Leachate well 137-91 | ecosystem: Engineered > Solid waste > Landfill > Unclassified | place...
GGGCCAGAAGCAACTTCGTGAGTTCGGCTCCGGTATATCCTGTGGCGCCAAGAACCGCACAATTCAACATTTGTACTGTTCTCCATTTGATTTTAGGGGTTAACAGTACTATACCGCATACCCCTAAATTTATATATTATGCGGTATTGAGTGTGTTTTTCTCCTTTAAGGACATTACAGACCAGCGAGTTCGGTATTATAGAAATGGCTCTATCCTTTGTCAATTTAAGAAGTTATGAACTCGTACGGTGTAAGGTGTACGGCGTAACGCGAATTCTTTTCGCCGCACTCCGTACGCTCCTACACCTTACAAATTTTTGTTTCCCTTATAGCTGTAACATCAAATAGTGATTGATATTATGGAAAAATTCGGCTAGGGTACGCACATGCCAAGGCAAGTATCCCCTAAAAAACCCCATAGTAAAAGCTCTCTGCGCAAGATTCTCGGATTCCCGCCAAGCTCCCTTACGATGTACCGTGCCGCGCTGACGCACCCTTCCTTCCGGAATGAGAATGCCCGCATCACCCGGGATCTCGAAGATTTTGACCGGCTGGAATTCCTCGGAGATTCCATTTTAAACGAAATCATTTGCCAGAAATTGTTCGAGAAATTCCCCGAGGCCGATGAAGGCATGCTTTCAAAACTCCGTTCAATCCTTGTCTCTCAAAAAATCCTGAGCCGCATCGCGCAAGCCCTTAAACTCCAGCACGTTCTTCTGATCAGTAAAAACCTGCGCCAGAATTTCAGGGACTTCTTCAAAGCCAAATTGCTCACGGATGCGCTTGAGGCGCTTTTTGCGGCGATCTATTTTGATCATGGCCATAACAAGGTTGAAGCTTTTATTCTGAAACATTTCAAAAAATATTTTGATCCCAAACTTCTTTTCCGTCTCGATCCGAACCCCAAAAGCACGCTTCAGGAAATAACACTGAAGAAATGGCAGAAACTCCCGGAGTATACGTACACTTTTTCCGACCAAGGCGTCAAAACCACGGTCTCGGCCGGAGGAAAACGAAAAGCCTCGGCTTTTCACAAGATCAAGCGGGAATCGGAGCTTCTTGCCGCGCGGGCGTTGATCCGGCGACTGCGGAAAGAACTAAAAAAGGGAAGGTCGTGCGGTCGACGGCATGCGTCAAAGTCCTGAGCGACCGAAAGATTATTCGGTCACGAGTTCGTAGAGAAAATCCTTCGCTTCGCCGTGGCGGATTTTTTTTGTCAATTCTTCAGTCTGAGCCGGGTCGGATTTTACCTCAGGAGCAAGGAGCGATCCGGAAAACAGCATCGAGACAGGGCCCAAGTGGGCTTGCGGGGTTTCTTTGAAAGAGGATGCCATCTCCGGCAACAATCTCATCCCGAGCTCGCTGGACAAGAACACATCCAGCCGGAAATTCGCGAGCCCGTCAAACCCGAGCGTCCCTTCGCCGTCGATGACGTAATCCTTGCTTTTAACAAGCAGGTTGTCGGTCGTGACTTTGCCGTCCGATATCTTCCACATGAAATTCATCGAGTCAAAATCCTTCAGGCTGGATCTGATTTCCTTGAATTTTTTGAAAGGCTCGATCGTTGAGAGAGCGTCTTTGAGATCAAAAGTCAGGAACTTGCCGTTCTTGAGAGTCCACTCCCCCTGCCCCGCCAAAGACTTGCCCCAGGCTTCCGCTCCCCATCCTGTTCCTGTCATCGAGCATTTAAGATCAAGCGCGCCCTCAAGAACTTTTTGATCTGCATTCTGACGGCCCAGGAAAAGTCCGAGATCCACGCCGTGGAATTCACCTTCAAGGCGATACTCCGATTTCTTGTCTTTAAAATTCCATTTTCCTTTAAGGTTAGCTTTCCCGCCGTAGCCCTCGAATTGAAGGGCTGGGACACTCCACACACCTCCTTTGTAGAGGACATCGGCCAAAACATTTTTGAAGATCTGATCTTTCGGACAAATCGTTTGAATAAATTCTTTCACGCGATCATAGGCGTTCGCCCCGATGCCTACGTCCCTGCGCCGTAGAAGGGCCGCGACCGCCTGCCAAACTTCAAGAGGCTTCAATGCTCCCGAGAAGATTTTCACGATGACTTCCGGTTTTTCCGGAAATCCGGAGACTTTCAGATCGGCCATGACGGGCGAGCCGCCGATCTCAAACTGCATTTTCCGGCCCTCAAGCATAAGCGGACTGTAGTCCAGGGAAAGCGACGCGTTGTGAAACCCCGGGCCTTCCGGAATCGTCCAGGAGGCTTTATCGAATGAAATATTAAAAATATGCTCGGCCTTCTCCAGCCTGCGAAGGTCCCCTTTCCAATTTGCCATCAGCTTGGCATCTCCCTCCAGCTTGTAACCCTGAAGCGCGGGAATATATTGTTCCCAACCGGTCACGGAGAATTTGTTCGTGATCAGATTGAGCTGTCCTTCTCCGGTTTTCAGGTCCAGACTTTTCAAATTTCCTTTCATGCTCAATTCCTTGAATTTCACGGCAAAATCACCCCCGAGCATCGCTCCTTTTTGGAGCAGGAGATCGAAGCTCAGGTCTAATGGAAGGTCTTTGGGCTTTGTGAAATATTGCCCGTAAGAAAGAAGTACCTGTGCAAGGTCCCAGCCGAAATGGAGCGATAGATGATCCAGCGTTCCTTCCATGGAAAGAACCCACTTCCCGGGCCCTGAAAATCCGATATGAAAAGGAAGTGCGTTCTCGAGACCCGGCCAATACCTTAAAAGATCCTCGAGCACCATATTCGAACCCGTCGCATGCATGCCGCTGATCTCCCCTGTATTAAGTTTCATGCTACCGTTTGTCTCGATCTCGCCGAAGGGGAGTTTCACGAGCCCTCTGTGGAGTTTCAACTCCGAAGTGTCATTGTTCCATGCAGCCGTTACATTCCACTCCGCGTCAAGCGCGGGCGATTCAATCCAGGCACCCTCTTGCGACACTTCATAGGCAAGTCCCTTCCCGGCTCCGGTCACGGTGAACTCAAGAAAAGCCTCGTGCGCCTTTTTCTTGACCTCTACGGAAGTGTCGATCTGACCCCCTTTGAAAAGGAAGACACGTTTCGGATCCGGCGCGAGCCCTTTGGCCAAACCATCAAGCAGCAGCCCTTTAAGTTCTACCACCATGGCCCCGCTCGTCTTCTCCCAGTTCCATTGTTCCACGGAATCCAGCACCACATTTCCCTTTATTACAAGCGCATTAGGTTTCCCGGCCATATCTGTGCTGAAATGAAACGGGATAGGGATTTTAGGACGGATAGTACCGATCTGGAGCAAGAAATTTTCAAAACGCACCGGATTTAAAAAATTCATGCCGGGGAGTGAGAGTTCGGCTTTCCCGGATTGCGCATAAAAAGCTACGGGTTCCACTTGCCCGAAAAAAAGAGGCAGGATATTAAAATCAAACTTGATTTTTTCCGCTTCAACCGAGAAAGGACGATCAGAAAAGATCAATTGCACATGCTCGAAAACGAGCTGGGGCTGAGGAAAGTAACCGACCCGGATACTTTGATATTTCAATGTACCTTCGGTGAGCGTCTGGACTCTTTGGATCAGGGATTCATGAAGTTTAGCGGAGGAAAGCAGCCGATGTGACTGGAACCAAAGACCCAAGACAAAAGAAGCGAGAAGGAGAACGGTCCATAGCAGTAATGCCTGGCTTTTTTTCATGGCTCCTGATCTCTTGCTGGAAGCGCGTCTCCCGAGAAGACCCGGATCAAACCCAGGAGAACACCCCCGTACGGCTCGCGCCGGAAAAACTCAGGACAACCGCGATCATTGGTTCGAATTCAACGGCATCATGCCTATCGGATTGCAATTGTAATCGTCCATGAATCCCTGGCAACCGGTCAGGACAAAAACAAGCGCAAGAAAAAGCAGACCGAGAAACAGCGACCGCCCAAACTTTTTGTTTCTTTTCCAAAACGGTAGTTTGAACGGCCCCAATTTCAACTTTGTTGAAATTGATAGGTATTGGAACCGCATTACCGTTTGGTGAACTGGAAGCTTCTGCGAGCGCCTTTACGACCCGGTTTTTTTCTTTCCTTCTCGCGAGGATCGCGGGTCATGAAACCACCCTTGCGCATGGTAGCGCGCATTTCGGGATTGAGACCTACAAGCGCTCTGGCGATCCCGAGTTGAATCGCACCGGCCTGCCCAGCCACCCCACCGCCCTGGACGCGGGCGCGGATACGCACTTGTCCGAGAAGGTTCGCGGATTTGAGCGGTTGCTCGACAAGCGTCTGGAGATTCGCACGTTTCAGATATTTTGCGGAGTCCTGTCCGTTGACGATAAAACCTTTTTGTCCCGGGAAAACCCAAACACGGGCAATGGCAGTTTTACGGCGTCCGGTAGCATACATAAGTGTCGCGGGAACGGTCATACGGATTAAACCTCGATCTTAACGGGTTTTTGCGCCTTGTTCCGGTATTCAATACCGGGATAAACGCGAAGTCTTTTGAGCATCACATCACCGATCCGGTTCTTCGGGAGCATACGCTTGACGGCGAGCATGATAATTTCTGCCGGATTTTTTTCCATCAGTTGTTCATAGGTATACGTCTTCAAACCGCTCGAATAGCCGGTGTAATGGGTATAAATCTTATCTTCCTTCTTGTTGCCCGTCACGTGGACCTTCTTGGCATTGATCACGATGACCTGGTCCCCGGTAAGCTTATCTGGCATAAAGCAAGTTTTTCCCTTGCCGATCAAAAGGGACGCGATCTTGGTAGACATCCGTCCGAGAGTCTTCCCGTCGGCGTCGATCATATAAGTCTTCCGGGCAATGTCTTTTTCAGTTGGAATAAAAGTTTTCATAATTTTCTTTTTTCGCTAGTTTGGAACAGGCAGTCGGAAAGGCGAGAAACCTTCTTGCGACTAAAATACCTTGAAAAGTCTGGGGAGTATAACAAAAACCCTTTAGAGTGTCAAACTTTTACCCTTCTTTTTTATCCCGGGATCCTCATGGGTAACTGTCCAAAGAGATAAAAACCACCGCCCAAGTCTTTATTTTCTTTGAATGAATGGCAACTTGGACGTCCCCATCCCGCCAATGGCGGGATGATAAGTATTGGGACCGCGGGCCCTCTCGAGCCCGCGGCAAGGATTGCCGTCCCTTATGAAGTTTTTCCCAAAAAACTTTTTTAAAAAACCAGTTTTCATCAAAACCGGAAAAATCTGAGTCTGCATGAAAGCTAACACATCATCCGGATTTTTCAAGACTTCCTCCTTTTAAAGGCAGGGCCTTTGGATCAATAGGTAACCCTAATCAGGGTAAGACCTTCAGAGGGGGCGGTCATGCCGGCAAGGCGCCGGTCTTTAGCCTTGAGAATAGCAGCTATAGCCTCGGCCTTTCGCTTTCCTCGTCCCACCTCCAGAAGCGTTCCGGCCATGTTCCGGATCATGTGGTAAAGGAATCCGTCCGCTTCCACATGCATGAGAATAAGATGACCCTGCCTTTTGATTTGAAAGCGCTTGATCGTCCGGACACAGGAACTTCCTTTTTTCATGGCAGCCACGGAAGTAAAGGACCGAAAATCATGTTTCCCAGCGAACATCTTGGCGGCTTGTCGCATTTTCGTGATGTTTAAATGATATGGAACATGGAACGCACGGCCTGCGATGAGAGGAGAACGGCAAGGATGATTCCAGACCCGGTATTCGTAAACTTTGGAGCGAACGCTGTAGCGGGCGTGAAAATCGGGCGCAACTTCCTGGATCTCTTTTACGACCACAGGCGGCGGCAAAAGGGCGTTGAGACCTTTTTGGATCTGCTGTAATTCGTGAGTGCTTGAGGTCCTGAAATTAACGACCTGACCTTCAGCATGAACACCGGTGTCCGTACGGCCGCTTGCAGCTGCGATTTTCATTTTACGATTAAAAAATCCGGAGAGGGCCTTTTCAAGAACTTCCTGGATGGTCGGCTGTCCAGGCTGTTTCTGGAACCCGAAGAACATCGAACCGTTGTATTCGAGGACAAGCTTGATATTTCTCATAATCGTTCCACAAACCAAAGGCCACGAACCACGAAGATCTTACGTGGATCGTGGCGTGTGGACCGTGGCTCAGCTTGCGAAAGCAAGTTCTGCAATCTGAATAGCATTCAGGGCCGCGCCCTTGCGGATCTGGTCGCCGGAAACAAACATCGTAAGACCGTTCGTTACGGTCGGATCCTCACGCAAACGGCCGACAAGAATGTCATCTTGTCCGGTTGCTTCAAGCGGCATGGGGAAATAATTCTTTTCACGATCGTCGATCACCTTGATGCCTGGAGCCTTTGAAAGCAGCCGGCGTACTTCGTCGACAGATATCTTTTTTTCGGTCTCGATAAAAAGCGCTTCGGAATGAGCGCGGAAAACCGGCACGCGAACGCAGGTCGCAGTCACACGGATCTCGTCATCATGAAAGATCTTTTTCGTTTCTTTCACCATTTTGGTTTCTTCTTCGCAAAACCCGTCGGACCCGATCCTTGAGTTATGCGAGAACACATTAAACGCGATCTGGTGCGGCAGAACCTTCTTTTTGACGGGTCTTCCGGCAAGAAAATCCTGGGCCTGGACCTTGAGTTCTTCCATGGCTTTCGCGCCGGCGCCACTCGCAGCCTGGTAGGTTGCAGCAATGATGCGCTTGATCGTCGCGACTTTATGGATCGGAAAAAGAGGCACGAGCATGATGATGGTTGAGCAGTTCGGGTTCGCGATAATGCCTTTGTGTCCGGCGATGTCCTCGGGATTGATCTCCGGCACCACAAGCGGGATCTCCGGGTCCATACGAAACGCGCTCGTGTTGTCCACCATAAGCGCTCCGGACTTTACGATATGCGGCGCCAGTTCGCGGCTCACGGATCCGCCTGCGCTTGAAAGCACGAGATCCAGCCCTTTGAAGGAATCCGGTTTTGCCTCTTCAACCTTGTAGGTCTTCCCCCTGAACTTGATCGACTTCCCGGCTGAACGGGCCGAAGCCAAAAGCCTCAATTCCCCGATCGGGAATTTTCGTTCCTCCAAAAGATCGAGAAACTCCTGTCCCACCGCACCGGTCACCCCCAATACTGCGACTTTAAGTTTCTTTACCATAAAAAAATCCTTTTTTTCTTTCAGATTAATGAATGCGTTCAACAACAAGGTCGCCCATTTTTGAGCAGCCCACCTTGGTCGCGCCCCTGGAATAGATGTCCGCTGTACGATAGCCATCCTCGAGCGCCTGCTCTACGGCGCGTTCGACGGTCTTGGCAGCCTGGGTTTGATGAAAACTGTGCTCCAGCATCATGGCCACCGAAAGGATCGTGGCCAGCGGATTCCCCATGTCCTTTCCCGCAATGTCCGGGGCTGAACCATGAATCGGCTCATACATGCCGACCTTGTCCCCGATCGAGGCCGACGGCAGCATGCCGATGGAGCCAGTCAACATGGCCGACTCATCGCTTAAAATATCTCCGAACAGGTTTTCAGTCACGATCACGTCAAACTGTTTTGGATCGCGAATAAGCTGCATCGCGCAATCGTCCACATACCGATGGCTCAGCTCCACATCCGGATAATCCTTATGCATCCCGATCACGACCCTGCGCCAAAGCTGACTTACTTCAAGGACGTTCGCTTTATCAACTGATGTGAGCTTTTTGCGTCGTTTGCGCGCAAGTTCAAATCCAACCCGTGCCACACGCTCGATTTCGGGAACAGAATACGCCATGGTGTTGAACCCACGCTCGTCCCCTCGCAGTGTTTTTTCAAATCCCCGCGGTGTCCCGAAATAGACCCCGCTCACGAGTTCCCGAACGATCAGAAAATCCAGCCCGTGAACAATTTCTTCTTTCAATGCCGAATGAGCCGCCAATTGCGGATACATTTTTACAGGTCTCAGATTTGCAAATGCGTTCAAGCCCTTGCGGAGTGCGAGAAGCCCTTTTTCCGGTCTTTGATCCGAAGGAAGGCTGTCCCATTTCGGTCCGCCCACGGCACCCAGAAACACCGCATCCGACTTTTGTGCCTTCAGAAGTGCCTCAGGCGTAAGCGGAATACCGTATTTGTCGATCGATACGCCTCCGGCCAACGCCTCATCGATCTGGAAATCCAATTTGTAGAGCCTTGCGACCTTCGTGAGAGCCCGCATCGCTTGTGCGGTCACTTCGGGTCCGATTCCGTCTCCAGGAAAAACAGTTATTTTGTACACGGCTTTTCTCCAGTACCGTTCTCTATTTGATGTTAAGGGTTAACGATTCGATGACCCGATGAGTTATCGGGGGATATTTTCAATTCTTTTCGATTTTTAAAGGACGCCGTTTCACAGATTCGTAAAGCTTTTCGTATTTCTTGGCCGAAGCGTCCCATGAAAAATCGCTTTCCATCGCATTTTTTACGAGTACATTCCAAAGCTTTTCTTGCTTGAATGTTTTGACTGCCCGAAGTATTGTTGCGTACAATGCGCCGCTCGTATAATCCTCAAAAACAAATCCGTTTCCCCGTTGCGATGCAAGCTCAAAGTTCCGGATGGTATCCGCCAATCCCCCGGTTGCGCGGACGATTGGAACCGTTCCGTAACGCAATCCGATGATCTGTCCCAACCCGCAGGGCTCATAATAAGACGGGATGAGTAACATATCAGAACCCGCATAGATTTTTTTGGCCATCTTCGGGTCGAAAAGAATATGCACTCCGAACCACTTTTTGTTTTTTTTCGCAAGGTCCCGAAGTATTTGATGATACTGGTCTTCGCCGGTTCCGAGCAACACCATTTGAACGTCCTGCTGCTGGGAAAGTTGCTCCAGCACCGGAATCAATATATCCAGTCCCTTCTGGTCCACGAGACGCGCCACAAAACCAAGAAGAGGAACATACGGGTCAACCTTGAAACCATTCACCTTTTGGAGTGCGATCTTGTTAAGTTTTTTTCCGGAAAGATTTTTCAGGTCGTATTTCGCGCCGATATCAGGGTCCGTGGCCGGATCCCAATCTTTCGGATCGATTCCGTTGATGATCCCCGTCACACTGTCCCTGCGCGCGGCCAACACACCCTCCATCCCGCACCCAAATTCCTGGGTCTGAATCTCGCGGCTGTACCGCTCACTAACCGTGGTCACAGCATCGGCAAATACAAGCCCACCTTTCATAAAACTAAATTTGCCATAGAATTCCAGAAAGTCGGACTTGTAGAATTCCCATCCAAAACCCGTCGCCGGGAAAGAATCCGGAGGGAAATTCCCCTGATAGGCAAGATTGTGAATGGTAAATATGCTCCGCGTTTTTTGAAAAGGCGCGTAACCCGCTTCCGTGGTCTTGAGATATAACGGAACAAGACCTGTCTGCCAATCGTGGCAATGGATAATGTCCGGGACCAGTTTCAGTTTTTCAGCGGCCTTGAGCACGGCCCGTTGGAAATAAGTAAAGCGGCGGTCGTTATCCTGATAATCCCCCACGAGCGTTCCGTAAAGTTCATCGCGCATGAAATAATCGGGATGCTCGATGAAATAGACTTTGACCCCATTTTTGAGTTTTTTTGAAAAAACGCGCGTGGCCTCGAGTTGGTTCCCGACGATCAATTCGAAATAATCGACCGCGGTTTCGAGCTCCCATTGCTGGATGTCGATCGAGCGGTAGCGCGGCAGGAACACCGATACATCATGACCTAAAGCGCAAATCGCACCGGCGAGAGAACCGACAACATCCCCCAAACCCCCTGTTTTGGCGAAGGGGGCCATTTCGGAACTGATAAAAAGAACCTTCAAGGGAAACTGAGAGTGTGTCGTCTTATTTCGCGACTTCTACAACGCAATTCCAGCTACCGAACGCGTTCGGAACGCATTCAACCGGCTCTTGGGCATTTTGCCAAACCCCGTCCACAAGGTAGCGGTACTGATAACGCCCGGCTTTGAGCTTTAGGGACGCCTTCCAGTTCCCAATTGCGTCTTTTTTGAGAGGGTTTTTGTCCGCTTTCCAGTTGTTGAAATCACCGCCAAGCCCAACCTTTTTGGCCTGGGGGGCATGATACTTGAAATCGACCGTCTTATCGCAGACACTTGTGCTGGTGCAACATTTCGTTACCTTTGCCATGACAAACTCCTTTTTCGCTTGTTAAATGGAAAATACACGTAAAAAACTGCGATGGGGGTGAGTATATATCAGAAAAAACCGCTTGCCAAGAAACATCTCCTCACTATAATGAGCGCCTTATGAAAACATGTGCTATCTGCAAGAAGAAACCTTTGACCGGCAATTCGATCGTTCGTCGCGGTCTCGCAAAAAAAACTGGCGGTATCGGCAAGAAGATCTCCGGTATTACGCGCCGCCGCTTCTATCCGAACCTTCAGAAGGTAAAAGCGCTCTTTCCGAACGGAATGGTGCGCCGCATTAATGTTTGCGTGAGTTGTTTGAAGGCCGGAAAAGTCAGAAAAGCTCCTGCCCGCCGCTCTTACACCGCTGCTCCAGCTGCTTAAAAGGCCGCCGGAAGCTTCTCCCTGAATTCTTTGACAGACAGGATGAGTGTCTTCATGCCGTTCCATTGTTTTGTCTTTATGGAGTAGGCTGCCTCAAAACGCGCCTCTGGTCCGGAAGCCGCGCAAAGAAGCATTTGTTTTTCATTAAGATGGGCCTGATAGTTCAGGAAACCATCTGTTAACTCCACTTCATAAGTTTCGCCATAAAGCCGCCGGGGCTTGGACTTTAACCGAAGATCGCCGCTTTGAAAAACAGGCCGAGGATTCCCTACCCCGTGTGGTTCCAAAAGTTCAAGCTCTTCCAAAAAACGGTCTGTTAATTCATTGAGCTTCAATTCCATATCCACCATCACATGCCGCTTCAGCTCTTCAGAAGGAAGATTCTCAAACGCGAAGGCGTTGATCTTTTCGCGTAAATTCGGAATGTTTTTCTCCATGACCGTAAGTCCGGCCGCTTGCGCGTGCCCCCCGAACTCTTCAAGGACCGCTTCACAGGAACGAAGCGCGTTAAAGAGATGGAAATTTTTAATGGAACGGCCCGACCCGCGTCCCACGCCTTCTTCCACCGAGATGACGACGGCAGGCCGTTCGTACTTTTCCACAAGTTTTGACGCCACGATCCCGATGACACCACGGTGCCAGCCTTGTCCATCCACCACGATCACGCGTTCGCGGTTGAAATTAACCGTCCTTTCGACCTTGCGCATCGCCTCCTGCGTAGTTTCACGCTCGGAGTGCTGGCGCGCCTTGTTTTCCTCATCGAGAATTTTCGCGAGACTTTCTGCTTCGCGAGAATTTTGGGTCAGTAAAAGTTGAAGTGCCGTGTCTGCGGAACTCATGCGCCCTGCCGCATTTAACCGTGGCCCAAGGATGAACCCGACATGGCCGGTATTGACCCGGGAGGCCTTCATTTTGGCGACCTCGGCCAGCGCGCGAATACCAACGTTTTTTCTCTTTGAAAGCATTCCGAGGCCTTTTTTCACGAGGATGCGATTCTCGCCTATAAGCGGTGCGATATCGCTGATCGTGGAAAGCGCGACAAGATCTAAATGTTCGAGCGCCGCGTCTCCGGTCAAGGCCTGACTTAATTTAAACGCCAGTCCCGCAGCCGAAAGTTCCTTAAAAGGATAAGGGCAATCTTCCAAGAGCGGGTTCAGAATGAGATGCGTATCGGGTAAGCCATCGGCGGGCAGACGATGATGGTCGATCACGATCACGTCCATGCCGTGGGAGCGGGCAATCTTGATCTCTTTTTTGGCCGTGATCCCGCAATCGACCGTCACGATCAGGGCAACACCCTGCTCCCGTGCCTGGTGGATCGCGGCCTCGCTCACGCCATAACCGTCGCGTTCACGCTCCGGAAGAAAAATTGTGTACTCACCGCCTAGTTTTTCAAGTGTCCTGACCAGGACCGCAACGCCGGTGATCCCATCGACATCGTAGTCACCATGAATGAGGATCTTCTCGCGGGTCTGGACAGATTTTTCGATGCGAGTTTTCACTTCCATCATGTTCTTCATCAGAAATGGATCGTGAAGCGAGGAAAGGCCGGGAAAAATAAAATTTTCTATCCCGGAATCGTCCGTAAAACCACGTTGGGCGAGAAGCTTACGAAAAACGGGGGAAAAATCCTGAGTTTGTTTTAACAACGTTGTTGTTTCCTTAATGCAAAAAGAGGACAGGCAACAAGTAATTGCCTGCCCCCTCTTACGCTCACAACTCAGAGTTTATTTATGGGCTTTCCAGTCCACCACCAAAGCTGAAGCCACAAAAACGGTAGAATACGTTCCAATCATAAATCCGATGGTCAGGATGAACGCAAAATCTGCGATCGCGGAGCCGCCGAAGAAAAGAAGTGAAAAGGCCCCGAACAATACGGTCAAGGTCGTCAAGGCTGTCCGGCTTAAACATTGGTTAACGCTCAGGTTCACGATCTCTATAAATGGCGTTTTTCGCATTAGCTTGAGATTATCCCGGACTCGATCAAAAATCACGATGGTATCGTTAACGGAAAAACCGATGATCGTCATGATCGCCGCCACCGTCGCAAGGTTGACCTCCCGCCCACTAAGCGCATAAACACCGAAAGAAAAAACGGTATCATGTACAAGTGCGATCACAGCCGCAGCGGCGAATTTCCATTCGAATCGCCATCCGACATAGATCAAGATCCCGAGCCATGACCAAACGATGGCCCAGAAAGCCTTGTCACGGAGACTGCCGCTCACTGAAGGCCCGACCTGATCGACTTTTTGGATATCAAACGCACCTTTGCCCGCAATCGCCTCTGCGGCCGCACTCACTTTGGAAGGATTCCCTTCCGCCATTTTGACAATATACTGATGGCTTTTGGCGTCTCCAATATGCTGAAGCGTCAGGGACTTGAGCCCCTGTTTCTCGAGTTGGGACCTGAATT
>Ga0265297_10009230_pt1 | contig 12814 bp, 12 predicted proteins | sample Munlanlwell13791_FD_192502 | JGI IMG/M metagenome (GOLD analysis project Ga0265297, IMG submission 192502) | Leachate microbial communities from a municipal landfill in Southern Ontario, Canada - Leachate well 137-91 | ecosystem: Engineered > Solid waste > Landfill > Unclassified | place...
TTCTTCGTCTCTTCCCCGATCACGACAAAATTGAGAATAATTGCCTCGCGGGTTTTCCTGTCGTCGAGCAGTTGCTCGTATGTCAAATCTTTGGTATAAGACTGGATCGCTGTAATTGCATCGTCAATATCCGTGAGGTAGAGTTTCACCTCACGCTTAGACATAGATGACCTCGGCGAGCACATCCTGCCGGATCACCGGTTTCAAGGAATCTGAAGTAACCAGATCTACCTGCGTTCCGAGTTTCTCGGAAAGGAAATTTTCAAGCCGCATGAAGGTGACAAAACCCACCGGCTTTGAAAATTCCACCAGCAGATCGATATCGCTCGTGCCCGTCAGTTCATCGCGGGCAACAGAGCCAAACACCCCGATTGTCTTCACCGAATACTCTCTTGCAACATCCCCTTTGAGTTTTTTTAAGGAGGAGAGAATATCCTGCCGGGTGGACCGCATGATAGTACCTATGTTACAGTTGGTGATGAACTATTAATAAATATTTTAAGAAGGGGGTCACCTTGATACCCCCTCCCCCCATCATGGGGGGGTCTCCCGGACACCCCCCCATGGCCCGGCTCATCCCCCGCGATCCATTCTTTCGACGGCAAACCGCGATCTCATAACCATCCGCAGACCGGCCGGAGGTTGAAGGGAGGGGGGGCCGGCCGATACCCCCCCACCCCATGGCAGGGGGGGTCTGATCGATTTGAACCGTACGAGGGGGAGGGGGTCTGCCGGAGACCCCCCCACTCATTTTTGAGATGGATACCCTGTTGCACGCGGGATCTGTCACGATCTTTTGGTGTCGTTCCGATGAAGCCCCTCTCCCGGCAGCCTACCCGAAAATGGCAAGGGGGGGTCTGTTCCGGCCAAAGGGGGGAGGGGTCTCCCGGATACCACCCCCCTATGTGGGGGGGGTGTCCCTCATCATCCAGTACAGTTATAGTTCCCCCGCTCGCAGCCTGCAAGCCTGTGGGATCCTATTCTGTCAGGAGATATCGTGTAATATTGTCCGTGATATTCGAAGATAGGCGGGTTAGGATAACAATCAGCAAGGTTACGGGTTTCATTCTTGCATGCAATATGGTAGAGCCGATAGAGATCGCTCTCGTTTCCATCGAACCATGCTACAACCCGGTGACCGTATGACCAGGTTCCGGTACCATTAATTACCCCATGCATCGACCGCTCAAAATCCGGGAAATTCTTCAGTTCATCATAGGTTATGATGACGATCGTCATATTATGCACAAATCTGATATCCCACTCCTGAACTTCATAATGAGAATCAATTACTTTCAGGTTCTTTGAATGATGTTCCTCTCCTCCTGCAATTGTTCCCGGTCCTATATTTGTTGAAGGCAATAAGATGTTGCAGGTAAGGAGATATGCCGAGATTCCTAGTACCAGGAAAAATATGATGACTGCAATGTGTTTTAGAGAAAACGCCGCTTTATCCATTTCTGGTATCCTCACTCACACTTTCTTTCAATGTCATGTTCCGATTTCCGACATCACACTGGTGAATAAAATTCCAAATTTCTACTTTGGGCTATTTGATATTGATACACTAATATAAAAAAAATTGTTATCCTGTTAAGGATATTGCGCGTGGGAAGTAGTAGTATATCTCCCATTACTCGAATCAGCAGGCTCAACACTGACGTAAGAATCTGTTACTGGATTCACCGGTGTCCAAGTATTTGAGGCATACTGGAAGCCGCTGTCTCCAACGATACGAGCCCACTCGTCTCGTGCAATTGTTGTAGCTTCAAATGTATTCGTAGTTGGTGTTGATCGTCTCTCATATTCACTTGAACCGGCCAAGTCTGTGAATGAGGATGTGCCTGGTGCGGATGTAATTCTATACTGTCCAATCCATCGCAGGGTGTCCATGTCTTCGAAATTAATCGTATAATATCCAGAAGCAAATCCTACGTGGTATCCATATGAATGAGGTAGATCATTTTTATCTATACTAATAAGTCCCGGAAATTGAGTGAACTCGCTTTGATTGACCTGATATGTGCCACCGTTTCTCCATACTGCAGGGAATAATTGCATACTCCCTAAGTTATTCATATCAAATCGTTTTACAACAATTTCAACCGCTTCATTGCTGTTGAATTTATACTCCCGTTCTTGGAAGATTGTAAACTGATCACCCGCCGGGCCTAGTACTGTCCAGCTGTAGGGTTTGATCTGGCCGATACAATAATCGTAGTTTTGATTTGTGTACGCCCGAATAGCTTTTTCCCATGCCCCGTACATATGAGGCAATGGTTCATTTTCCAGCAGAGTACTGCTCGTTTGGGAATAAGATGTCAATGAGGTTTTCACAATATTTGGTACTGCAATCCCATCGGGGAGTAATCTTTTTACTGACGCCGATAGAGTCCAAAAAGAGTGTTATTCCAATACAATAGATCCTGGAACGGGATCGTGAGAAGGGAACGGGATTGTAACGATTTTCGAATACATACCATAACCGTTACGAGTATACGCTCTCACCCGATACCCAATCACCTCATCGTATGTTTGAGGTGAAGAATCGGTATAAGCTGGTCCTTCAGCAGGAATATGACCGATATCAATGGATGCAATTTTCTCAAATGGGGTCCCGTTGTACGAGCGCTCAATTTCATAGCGAATGATACCGGCAGACTTCCCTTTCCAGGATAACTGATTATACGCCTTCATGAGCGTTTTAGCTCCAGTATCATCATTGTATGAATAATAATAGTCCGCATAAACCGATAGTCCACACGGACGTCGTATGAGCTTTTTCAGACTAAGCTCATTCATATCATGTTCTTTGTAAATAAGCAACCCATTTTTTGGATCATCTTTCTCACAATCGAGATACTCTCGTAAACTGTCTTCTGGCATTGCAACCCTCCATTTGGACACGACTCTCCTCAATTTATTGGAGGGAAACTAAAATCGGGATCAATCCGCTCCCCTCTGTCAGGCTGTTCAGTGCTTTCCCGATCACGGCACCAAATGATCGTTTACGATCAACAGCTTTCATTGCATGACCGGTTGTTGGAGATGTTGTGAGAAGATCCCCGACTCGTACCGGGCTGTATTCTGCATCCACTTTGCAGAATACTTTACCGGATAATGCAAGTGGCAGTCGCCCGTGAAGTCCGTTTTGTCTGCCGAGTGTGATTCCCGGACGCAGGTCACCAGCACCGGAAATAACTCCGGCAACTCTCCTGTCATATCCCGTAGTACCTGGTTCCAGGCTGCCCTCGCTGTTAATGACCATGACGGTCCCGGGTGAGGCCTTAGCTGGTTCAGATACACTGAATTCCTCTGCGCAGTCAGCGCCACTCACGAGTATGTCCCCGGTATCGCATTGCATGAGGATTGTGGCATTATTGTTCAGGTCACGGAGCGTCACCGTCCCATCGTCGGCATTTGCCCGGAATCGGTGAATGCCCTCTTTTCCCTGAACAACCAGATTCCCAAAGAAATCCTTGTTGCCGATGTTCACGGTGTTCCCTTGCCACCACAAGGTTACCTTCCGCATGCCATCATTAATACCCAGCGCGCCACCGGCAAATCCAAATAATACCGGGCCGTCAATATCCATATTTCCGAATATCCTGTTGTCCCTGCCAGCGATCCCATACCACCCGAGACCATGGTATTCATCCGTTGCATTGCGGAGATAGCAGTTATTGTCATTGATCCAGATGTTCCCACCGGTTTTCTGCAAAACCAATGGAGAAGGTGACGTATTTTGGAGTCCCGCATTCTCCATATAAGAATTTTTGAATGCACTCACAGAATCGTTGGTAATTATCAGGTGCTTTTCTGTCAGGAATCGTGTTTTGGACGAATCCCCGGATGATTCTTTTTTTCCCTTGACAGTTGACTTCGCCAATTCAGTACCTGGATGTATATGTCCATTTATTTTAGCCGAGCTTTCTGGGTGTTTTCCCACATCTAACTTTTCTTCAACAGAGATCGCATCGAACTTTTCAGTCATCGTATACCCCTCCAATCGCTCAAAGGTAATTCGATTCGATAGTCAGCAGGCAACACAGGGATCATCTGCGGCATGACAGCAGGGAACATACAGAGATTCACCGCATCCCCTCATCTCACCGTAATCATCGCACATCCCCAATTTCGGAGAAGAATCCTATCCCCCCTGAAGATGAGATGCGTTCCCTTTCCTCCGTACCCGTGATGGTCCCGGCAGCCTCTTCCTGCCCGGCCTGCGGGAAAGTACTGCGCTCTGACGGCACTTCCGCATCATGGCTTTCGTCTCCGGATAAGGCCGGCTAACCCGTACGCTCCAGCGATCCCGCAAACGATTACCAACGGGTCCAGAGCCAGAGGCGTCACCGGGGTGCCACCTCCGCGAACATAGAAGTACGACCGGCCGAGCTGCGGAATGCCCATCGCGGTATCATTGATGAGATACACGTCAGGTTTGAACGCTGACGAGTCGATGTCGAAGATGAAGAAATTCACCTGCTCACAGCAGGAGCAGGCAGGATCTGGTGCACCAGCCTGGACTTTTACCATATTGCTGACACCGCTGAATTCGCCGGATTGTGGTTTATGATTTCGATCAAAATACGGTGCATAAGCCTCAACAAGCACCTCTTGTCCGGCAGGGAGGTTGGTCGTTGCATTGATGGTAAATTTATCCCCGACATGGATTTCCGGAACCGGCTTGACATTGATGTAGTACTGGGACTCTCCTACCGTGATGAACTTCCGGATCGTTGTGTATCCATCAGCGTTATAAACCCGCAGCGTGACCTGGTAAGTTCCTGGTCCTGCATATTTATGCGGTAGCGGATTCTGGTCCGGGGATGCAGCGGGGTCGAGACGCCATACATCTCTCAAGTCTCCAGTATCGTTGTTCGTACCGCCAACCAATACAATACTTGCATCGGGCAAAACTGTACTTGAATGGTGAAATCTCGGTGACCATTCAGGTGTTGTGTTCACCTGTGTCCAGGTTGCACCATAATCTGTAGATCGCCATATATCGTTGAAGGGTGGATTTTTCTGGATATTCGAGCCACCCATCAGTACAATGCTTTCGTCAGGCATTGCCACGCTGGTATGGTATCTGCGCGGTTCCCATCCGGATGACGAGTTTATCAATGTCCATGTTATCCCATTATCCCTGGACGACCAGGTCTCGTTATATCTCGTGCCCCCCGAATTCATCCCCCCGGTCATAACAATCTCATTATTCGATAAAGCAACACTGCTGAACATTGCCCTCGATGACCATAACTGACTCGTGCTTATTGGAGTCCACGAATCTCCATAATCAACGGATATGTATGTATCGTTCAGGGTATCTCCATAATATTCCTGTCCGCCAAAAAGCACCACATTATTGTTTTGCAGTGTTAGCAAGCCGAAGTCGTGTCGTGCGTCCAACCAAGTGAGATCTTTTGCCACCTGCACCCACGTTGCCCCACCATCTGATGACCGTTGTGCATCATACTCCGCATAGCCTCCGGTCACCAGGATGTCTCTGTTATTTACTAATGTTGCAGAAAACCCGGGACGATGTTCCAGGGCAACCCTGGTTACATTGATCCAGGTCTTTCCTTTATCCGTGGATATCCATGTATCGCCCGCCCAACTACGGGGTTTATTCAGTGCTACGAAAGTAGTGCCACCGATGGTAACAACAGTTCCATTTGGTAACGCCATGGTAGCCTGGGCAACCCGTTGCGTCCACGGCGTCGAGTTGTTCATCAGCACCCATTTCCCTGAATACGTCTCATCCCCGAAGAACCACGCCCATCCTGTAGGATTCCCGCTCGACTGGTCCGTGCACGAGATCATGGGGGGTTCGACCGAGATCTGCGTGCAGGTGAAATCTGCTGTCGGGGCTGCAGCTGATGCCGCCCCTGTGAGCAAAACAAACCCTGCAACAATCAGCCCGATCCGCGACCATGGCATACTCCACGCGGCTGCAGGTTTTCCTCTATCACGATCGTTGGTATTTCCCATCCTCCATTCCCTCATCATACCCCACACATCCTGTGTTACGAAGTGCATCACCACGGGTCATGATAACAAAATCGCAATACGCCCCCGCCATGCAGCATCTCATATTTGCACGGCAAAAATAAACAGGTATATATATAGCGTTCCGCTCATCTCTCCGTATCCATGACCTTCCCCGATCACGGAATCATCGAAACGCTCAAAGGGGTAATCGCCAGGAATCCGGGTGGGATCACGATCTCCGGTATTGCAAAAAAAACCCACCTCAACCGCAACCTTATTGCAAAATATCTCGATTACCTCCTCCTTTCCGGGCAGATGGAGATGAAGCAGTTCGGCAGCGCGAAGATCTATACTCTCTCTAAACGAGTCCCGCTCTCTACCCTCATGGAATATTCATCGGACCTAGTCCTCATGCTTGACCGCGATCTGCGGGTACAGAGAATCAATGAAAAAATGATCGCCGAGTTCATGCACGATACCAGGAAGATCATCGGAAAATGTATCCACGACAGCGATGAAGTATTCCTCCAGGACCTGAGTAAGAATCTCCGGCGCCATAACCTCAATGCCGGTATCAGTGCAACAGAGTTCGTTACTTATCGGAACGGTGAAAAACGCCATTTCCTGGCACGGCTGATCCCGGTAATCTATGAGGACGGTTCCCCGGGAACCGCACTCATTCTTCATGATAATACCGAAAAACAGGAACACGCAGAAGCGATTGCACAATATTCCCAGAACCGGGCCTTCCTTCACAAGAAAGCCGGGGAATTCGGCGACCTTCCGGCAGGTTCCGATATCTGGGCAGCTATCGGCACCGGTATAAAAGAACTGTACCCCGGTACGGTTTTCCTTGTCAATTCCTATGACCCGCAGACCTTTATCTTTACAATCCGGTGTTTCCATGGCAGGAAGGAACGCGATTATCTGTCGCAATTGATCGGGAGGGATATTGTCGGGCTGGTTGTGGATGCCCCGGAGGGGTACGACCGCAGGAGGTCCTATGGGGATATTGCACAGGGAAAACTGGTGAAGATTCCCGGAAACCTCCATGTCGCCGCATTCGGAAAAATCCCCAAGGATGCAGTAGATACCTTTAACAAGACCTTCAATATCGGTGACCTGTACACGGTCGGGCTCGCTGTGCGGGGTGTGCCTCTGGGAAATATCATACTCTTTACCCGGAAAGGAGACACGATAAAACACATCGATGTCCTTGAAATTTATGCCCGGCTGGCGGCGCTGGCATTATCGTCCCCGACTGTCGATAAAAAACCTCTTTGACCGGTCTCACCCTATTTGTGTCACGTACCCGGTCCCCCGGGTTCATCTGCACGACCCGGTTTTTTAACTGTTTCTTCAGGGTTTTTCCTCCGCCAAAGTACCCCCATACAGCTAAGTGCAATCCCTGCGAGCACCGGGCTAACAGGTGCAGCCTGCGACCGCGCCGGAGAAACCGGTGCGTTCCCCGGCGATTCCGGTGCTGCCGTGACAATGGGCATGACGGGAACCGAATCCAGATCAATCTCCGTTGCGTTCCCGCTTCCGTCAAGTATCGTGAACGTATTGTTATGCGTCCCGGCCGCAATCACGTCCCCGGCATCGGACACCGACAGACTGGCCGTCCAGTCCGGGAGGGAATACTGCCAGAGGCTGGTGCCGTTCCCGTCAAGACAATACAGGGTCTGCCGCGTTGTCGCAAAGATCTTCGTGCCATCCTGTGAGACTCTGATGCTGCCGACATAGTCAGGCACGGGATATTCCCAGACTAACGATCCTGAACGGTTGTAGTTCACGACCTGGTACTGGGTCCCCGCAAGGATATACTGCCCGTTGCCCGACACCGCGACACTTTTTGCGATATATTTCGTCGAGGTATTCCACAGTTCCCTTCCCCAGCAGCTGAACGCCGTCAGGTATCCCGGCTCTGCGGCTGCGACCGTGTTGCCGTCATCGGAAACAGCGACGTACGGGACGCGCCACTGGCGCGGGCTTGTCTTCTCCCACCGGATGCCGGCATCGTCTATCGCGACAATGTAGTTGCTGCCAGGCGCTCCCCCGGAATTGGCAACCGCCACCCGGCCATCCCGCGACAGGCCGTAGCTTGAGATCGCAGGAACGGGCAGGCGGGACAGGACCGTCCCGTTGCCGGCAACATGGAATACCGTGTCCCCGGTAAGGTCGTGCGTGGGACTGCCCGAGAAGACATAGCCCTCAAGACCGTCCCGGGAGAGTGCGACACGGCTGTTGCAGCCAAACCCGGAACGGTTCCAGAGAAGGCGCCCCTCATCATCGAAATAGTACAGCTCACCATACAATGTGGTGGCCGCCACGAACCGGCCGTCCCCGGATACGGCAATGCCGGTCACAGGGTCCGGGACCCGGTAGACCCACCGTGGCGATCCTTCCGGTGCGAACGTCCCGATCGTCCCGCCTGCTCCGCCGATGGCGATGACGTTCCCGGTGTTGGAGACCGCAGTCGTCACCGGGCTGTCGGCCAGTGCACTGCTGTAGGCATCGCATGAAGGGGCGGGGAGGGCAGACACGGCGGAGATGATACTGAACAGGAGGATGGTCAGTACCAGGGCTTTTGTCCGCATAGTATCCATTGACGGGATAAGGTGATGGAGGATCAGGTGTGCATCCCCGGCGCCATAGTCGGTGTGAGTGTCGGCTGATTCGGGGTTGCCCCGGGAAGGGGAAGGACGGTAAGCTCCCGTGTCACCGTACTATTGGGAACAACAATCGCGTCCCTGTCCACAACGGATACCTGCATGGCTTTCTTTGTCCTGCCTTCCTGCACGGCCGGTGCAGTGCCCTGGAGCGTAACCACGACCCGCTCTTCGTTCAGATTACCCGGGTAGGAGAGCTCGAACCCGCTCAGGTCCAGCACCGTACCGGGCCTGGCAGGTCTTTTGTTCTCAACACCGTCAAGGACAAGGATATAGGACCATTGCGGGTTGTCGAGCGCAGTGGAGAAGACCAGGTCATGGTCCATGGGAAATGTCGCCTCCGTCCCGGTCAGGACAAAATCGATGGTGGATGTCACGGTCACGGGGGTCCCCGATGTGACAGGCCCGCCGGGGTTTACGATGACCAGTTCTTCCAGGACAAGTTTCTCCGGACTGCCCGCTGCGGGCGATTCCGCTTTTCCCAGAATGAACGATGTCGTACCATAGGGAGAACTCGCCAGGTGGTTTTTATCGCGTGGACTACTGACGGCAAATACCGTGTATGTCCCGGAAGCGAGGCCACTCTTCGCCGTGTCCCATGCATAGGTCCAGCGGCTGTCAGATCCCACGGCCGCTGTCGCGAACGTGGAGGCATTGCCATCTGTAACCGGGGTGCCTGCCGTGAAATCGCTCTGGATCTGTGCACCGCCCTGGTTCAGGTTGGGTCCAACGATGAAGAGATAGGTTGTCCGAGAATTGGTGTTGGTGCCCATGAAGCTGATCGTACCGCCGTTCCGGAACTGGAAGTGGGGATCTGCCTGTGCGTTTTCAGGAATAACGGCAGATATGGTGACGACCCCTGGTTCAACCGTGGGGGTTTCGGCTGCCCCGGCCGGCATGACGGTAAGGAGGATTGCCACGATGATGATGAACGAAAAAGTTGTCCGGTCCATGGTCTCACTCCCTGCGGACGGCTGACCGTCTCGCTGCAGCCAGGTGCGCAATCCCGCACGCCCCGGCAATCGCGGCGAGCGCAAAGGCCAGGACGGGGCTGCCCTTCTGCGTGGTCGGGGCCGGTACTGGTGTCGTCGTTGTCGTCACCCGGGGGTGGATGGGCAGCTGGCTCTCCGACCGCGACGTATTCGGTGCAATCTGCCCGGTACTGTCGATCTCATGGATATTCATGACGTTTGTCATCGTGACCCTGCTCACCTCGGGTGCAGTGCCGTTCAGGCGGATAACGACCGACTGCTTCACGTTTGCCGGGTAACTCAGTTCAAACCCGCTGATTACCAGTTTTTCCGCGGTTACGGTTTTTTCGGGATTCTCGATCCCTTCGAGGATGAGGGAATACGTCCACTGACAGTTCTCCAGCCGTGTCGTAATCTCGAGGTCATGATAGGCGGGGAATGTCCCTTCGGATCCATGGGGCGGGAAATCGATAACCCGTTTCATGGTAACGGGATCCCCGGAGTGAATGTCGCCGGAGTTCAGGACATCTCCCACGGTGGGCTGGAATGCGGATGCTGTACCGATTAGGGAAAGAACAAGGATTGCCCCAAGGAGCCGGGTACATCTCATAGAAAATTATAAGATAAATTTCTATTTATGTATTGCATAATTGTTTCCGGATGAACCGGGGATTTACCGGTCCCCTTCGCGGCGGACCTTTCCTGCCGGAATTCCCGGGACGTGGGGTGATCCCGTTCACCGGTGGATCGATGGCGGGTTCTCCAGTACCGGAGCGAATGCTTTGTTCATGTCCTTCACGTAACTCGTGTTGGACAGGCCGAGCAGGTCCATGGTATCATTGAAAAAGGTAATGAGGACCCGGCTCGTGGCGTTCAGCCAGTCGAGCATCTGCGTCATGGACTCCTGCGATCCAAGAGGGGCGTTGCCCATGGTGGGAACGGTCATGCTCAGGTTCTGTGCATCTTTCAGCAGGTCATCCCCGGACGTATCCGCAGCCAGGGCGGGAGCGGGGAAAACAAGGGCAGCAAGGAGAAGGGCTGCTGCAAGGAGCTGCAGGAGGTTCATGTCCGGATCACCGTAATTCCGATGAACCGTTATCGGCCGGGAGGCGGAAAAAGGTTCCGGCAGGGTGTTATCTGGCCTTTCCCGTATCGAATAATTTCTCGGCCGGGCAGCCGATCTCCCGCTGCTTACAGGACCGGCAGGCCAGTTGTCCCCGGACAAAGGCATTTCCTGCAAAGCCGAGCACGAGGAGCGCGATGACGAGGACAAAGAGGGTCCGGGAAAATCCCTGCAGCAGGAGCAGGACCCCCGCGATGACCGGAATAACGAAGACAAGGAAGTCCGGGACAATATCCTTCCACGTCAGCGTCATGCTGCCAAACTTCTCCGGGCTCCCCTTGCGGAAGAACAACGCACTCAGCCGGCCTTTGCCAAAGGCACAGGTCTTCCCGAAATAGTAACAGTCCGTGCAATGCCCGCTCATGAGCCGGTACTCAAGGGCGAGTACGAAGATCACGTAAAGGGCAGCCCAGATGATGTGGATGCGGGAGAGGATGAACGCCCCGATGACCCAGACCAGGAGCGATACGAGGTTCGATACTACGACGGTCGTCACCGGATAGTTCTCACAGCATGACGGCCCCTGCATACCGGAAACGGTGCATCGGGAATATGATAAATTCTCTGGAATATCCCCGGAATGCCATCCGGTTTCCCCGCTCATCCCGGAGCGTTCCGCAATCCTCATCTGCTAACACCGACAACTCCAACAAATGGACACTCCTCCCAGCGGCGAAGCCCGGCAGAGCTTTGCACTCCTTGTCTTCTCCATCTCGCTTGCCATGTTCATGACAAGCCTTGATGGCACGATCGTCAACATCGCGCTCCCGACCATCTCCGAATCGTTCAATCTCTCTACGAGCACCGTTTCCTGGGTTGCAACCTCTTACCTCCTCGTCATGGTGGGCTGCGTGCTCGTCTTCGGCAAGGTCTCGGACACCATCGGGTACAAGAAGATCTTCCTTTCCGGTTTTGCCATATTCACGCTCGGCTCGTTCTTCTGCGGGTTCCTTCCCGAGTTCATTGCCGGTTTCCCCTCGCTCATCGGGTCACGGATGTTCCAGGCCGTGGGTGCGGCCATGCTCATGTCGGTTGCCGCTGCCATGATCTCGACGTTCGTCGCACCCGACCAGAAGGGCAAGGCGATGAGCATCATCATGATGCTTGCAGCCCTCGGCACGGCGCTCGGCCCCACCATCGGTGGCATCCTCACCCAGTACCTCTCGTGGCACTGGATCTTCTTCATTAATATCCCGGTCGGCATCCTTGCAATCCTTCTCGGGGCGAAGGTGATCCCGGCCAGCTGCCCGGTCCAGCGCGAGGACGGGTTCGACCGGCTGGGAGCCGTGCTCGCCTTCACCGGTCTTGCATCGCTCGTCTTCGTTGTCTCGGAAGGATCGGTATTCGGCTGGACATCGCCGGTCATCCTGGGCGTTGCCGTTCTCATGGTCGTCTCGCTTGGCTGGTTTTTCCGGCACGAACTCTCTGTTGCCGATCCGATCCTCGACATCAGCCTCTTCAAAAAGAGGAATTTCGTGATCGCCAACCTGATCCTCGCCCTCGTCTTTTTCAGCCTGTCGGGGATCAACTACCTCCTGCCGTTCTATCTCGAGTACGTGCATGACTACGACACCTCGACCGCCGGCCTGATCATGACCGCCCTCTCCTTTGCGATGATGATCGCGGGCCTTATCGCCGGTGCCATGTTCAACCGCGTGGGGCCGCGCCGGCTCTGCATCCTCGCAAGCATCCCCCTCGTCATCGGGTACTTCCTGATGACCATGCTGCGGACCTACACATCGACCGGCTTTGTCATGCTCGCTTTGGCCCTGATCGGGTTCGGGCTCGGGCTGATCGTCAGCCCCATCACCACGATGATCATGATGTCGGTCCCCAAGTCCAGGGCCGGGATGCTATCGAGCCTGACGAGCCTGGAGCGGAACGGCCCGCAGTCCATCGGGATCGCGACCTACAACGCGCTCCTTATCATCGGGGTCGTGGTGATCGCGAAGAGTTACAATATCACCAAAGAAGCGCCGGCAAATATCAAGATCGAGGTGCTCTCCGCCGGGTTCGATGTCGCGTTTATCCTTTCGCTGGTTCTCGGGATT